>Ga0247821_10002516_pt1 | contig 10062 bp, 11 predicted proteins | sample 13C_Glycerol_Day_FD_192481 | JGI IMG/M metagenome (GOLD analysis project Ga0247821, IMG submission 192481) | Soil microbial communities from agricultural site in Penn Yan, New York, United States - 13C_Glycerol_Day14 | ecosystem: Environmental > Terrestrial > Soil > Agricultural land | place... | reverse complement strand
ATCGACGAGCCGGCGGCCGACCTGGCGGTCATGCTGGCCATCCAGAGCAGCCTGCGCGGCCGGCCGCTGCCGCGCGGCTTCATCGCCTTCGGCGAGGTCGGCCTGGCCGGCGAGGTGCGGCCGGCCCCGCGCGGTCAGGAGCGGCTGCGCGAGGCGGCCAAGCTCGGCTTCTCGGTCGCCGTGGTGCCGAAGGCCAATGCGCCGAAGAAGCCGATCGAGGGCCTGACCATCCACGCCGTGGAGCGCGTCGACCAGGCCGTCGAGGGACTGAGGGAGTGGACATGAGGCAGGAGACCCGTGGCGCCGTGCGCCGGCCGGCGACCGTCGAGGTGGCCGCATGACCACCGTGATCGCCTGGGTGCTGGCGGTGGCCGCCCTGGTGGCCGGCTGGTTCGGCTACGGCTGGCCGGGCCTGGCGCTGGCCGTCACCTGCATCGTGTTCTGGATGCTGATGCAGTTCAACCGCACGCTGCGCGCGATGAAGCGCGCCGCCGAGCGGCCGGTCGGCACGGTCGACAACGCCGTGATGCTGCACGCGCGTCTGAGTCCCGGCATGCCGCTGCTGTCCGTCGTGACCCTGGCGCGCAGCCTCGGCAAGACGCTCGACGGGCCGGAGGAGGCCTACGAGTGGCAGGACGGGGCCGGCGACCGCGTCGTCGTGCGCTGCGCGCGCGGCCGCTGCACCGGCTGGGAGCTGCTGCGCCGGCCGCAGGCCCCGGACTGAGCCCGGTTCGCTGCGGCGCCACCACGGTATGCGGTGGCATCCGCCTCGGGCGGTCGAGCCGGTCCTCCAGAAACGAGAAACCCCGCCGAGGCGGGGTTTCCGAGGAACGCGGAGCGCTCAGGCTTGCTTGCCGCGGCGACGGCTCACGAACCCGACCACACCCAGGCCGGCCAGCAGCAGCCCGTAGGTGCTGGGCTCGGGGACCGGCGAGGTGACGGTGGTCACCAAGCTGGCGCTGCCGTTGACGAGACTGCGCACGTGGACGCCGGCGGCCAGCGTGTCGGCATCGAAGCTGTCCAGCGCGGCGCCGGTGATCCGGAAGGTCGCCGTCTCGCCCAGGTCGATGCCGTTGCGCGTCCGGCCCGCCGGGTCCGAGTCGAAGCTGGCGTCGGAAGCGAAGCCGACCGTGTTGCCGGCAGGCAGAGCCGGCGGAGCCGAGCCGGCGTAGAAGGCGACGTTGCCGCCGGTGCCGCTCAGGAAGGACGCCGCCATGCCGGCGCTCAGGTCGAAATAGACCTCGGCGACATAGCCGATGCCACCGTTGGCGATCGTGAAGTCCAGGCCGTTCCACGTCCAGGACAGGGTCGACTCGGCCAGCGAGCAGTCGCCAGTCGATCCGCTGATACAGGCAAAGCTCTCGGCGTTGGCCATCGCTGAGGCGCTTGTAAGCGCGACAGCGAGGGCAATGGTGCGAACCTTCATGAAATCCCCCTAGTTCGTGAGCGCCTGCGGAACACAAAAAATAGGGAGGCGGCGCTACGTGTTGCCGAATGTATCCGGGGTGTCGGGCTGGTCCGGTCGCCGCGCCCATGCATCCCGGGGGTCAGGGGAATCGGCCCAGGCGCCCTCCTTCGAAGGGCTGGCGCGACCGGCTCGCGTGCGGTATTGAGCGGTCGCTCCGCGACGGCCCCGTACAATTTTCGGTTCGTGAATACACAAGGAACCGCGATGTCGATGTCCGAACGCGACGGCACCATCTGGATGGACGGCCGCCTGGTCGACTGGCGAGACGCCAAGATCCACGTGCTGACGCACACGCTGCATTACGGCTGCGGGGCTTTCGAGGGAGTACGCGCTTACAACACCGCGGACGGCACGGCCATCTTCCGGCTGCGCGAGCACACCGAGCGGCTGTTCAACAGCGCCAAGATCCTGCGCATGAAGATCCCCTTCACGCTCGAGCAGGTGATGGAGGCGCAGTGCGAGGTGGTGCGCGCGAACCGCCTGGAGAGCTGCTACATCCGCCCGCTCACGTGGATCGGCTCCGAGAAGCTGGGCGTGAGCCCGAAGGGCAACTCGATCCACCTGATGGTCGCCGCCTGGGCATGGGGCGCCTACCTGGGCGAGGAAGGCCTCAGGCGCGGCATCCGCGTGAAGACCAGCAGCTACACCCGCCACCACGTCAACATCACGATGACGCAGGCCAAGGCGGTCAGCAACTACACCAACTCGATCCTCGCCAACATGGAGGCGACGGACGACGGCTACGACGAGGCGCTGCTGCTCGACGCCTCCGGCTTCGTCTCCGAGGGCGCGGGCGAGAACCTGTTCGTGGTGAAGAACGGCACCGTCTACACGCCGGACCTGTCGGCCGGCGCGCTCAACGGCATCACCCGCAACACGGTGTTCGCCATCTGCGCCGACCTCGGCCTGCGCATCGTCGAGAAGCGCATCACCCGCGACGAGGTCTACATCGCCGACGAGGCATTCTTCACCGGCACCGCCGCCGAGGTGACGCCGATCCGCGAGCTGGACCGCATCGAGATCGGCTGCGGCACGCGCGGCCCGGTCACCGAGAAGATCCAGTCGGCCTTCTTCGACATCGTCAACGGCCGCAACCGCAAGTACGCGGAGTGGCTGACCCCCGTGGCCGCGGCATGAGCGCCGAAGCGAACGCGCCGAGCGCGGTGGTGGAGGTCGTCGCGGCCGACCTGCACGGCGGTGGCGTGGTGTACTGCCCGAACCCGAAGATGCCGCTGTGGAGCACCCACCCGCGCGTCTTCATCGACGTGGCGGCCTCCGGCGAGGGCAAGTGCCCGTACTGCGGCACGGTCTACCGCCTCAAGGCCGGCGAGCGGGTCCACTCGCACTGACGCACGCAACGGCGGCGCCCTGCCGCCCGGCCTCGCCGCCCCGAGGTCGCGCCGCCGCGGCGGCTCAGCTCTGCAGCTTGCCGACCGACAGCACCGGCCCGGTCGGCGCGCCGGTCGGCGAGCCGCCGGCCGGCTCCAGGCTGACGGCGAAGGCGGCCGTGCCGTCCAGCAGCCGGGTGCGCAGCACCGTCGTCGCGCCCTGCGCAGACACCAGGCCCAGCGAGCGCGGCGCGCCCTGCCCGGGCACCGACCACAGCTCCAGCGCGCGCCCCGCCGCGAGCGGGACCGCGCCGATCGGGCGCAGCACGAGCGCGCGGCCGTCCGGCGTGACGCTGGCGACGAAGCGCGCCGCCACCACGCCCGGCACGTCGGGATTGGCCTCCAGCACGATGACGATCGGCGGCGCGACCGGCGGCGCCTGCGTCGCGACGACGCCGAGGCCGAGGGCGGCGGCCGTGGCCAGCGCCGCGACGCCGCGCCACAGCGCCAGCCGCCGCCACCAGCCGCCGGACGCCTCGGCCGCGGCGAACAGGCGCCGCTCCAGCGCCGGCCACACGGCCTCCGAAGGCTCGACCAGGTCGACCGCGGCGGCCAGCGGCAGCAGCCGCCCCTGCCAGGCCGCGACCGCGGCCCGCAGCGCGACGTGCGCCGGCAGCAGCGTCTCGAAGCGGCGCCGCGCCGGGCCGCGCAGCGTGCCCAGCACGTACTCGGCCGCGAGGCGGTCGGCGAGCGGGGGGCGGGCGTAGTCCATGGGCGGTCTCAGCGCGTGGAAGCGGCGCGCTCCAGGCAGTCGCGCAGCGCCAGCAGCGCGCGCCTCAGCCAGCTCTTCACCGTGCCGAGCGGCTGGCGCAGGTGCTGCGCGACCTCGGCGTGCGACAGGCCCTGGTAGAAGGCGAGCGCGAGGCTCTGCTGCTGCTCGCCGCTCAGCGCGCGCACGCAGTCCGCCAGCGCGCGCGCCTCGGCTGCCTGCGCCAGCAGTTCCAGCGGACCGGCGGCGGTCGAGGGAAGGCGGGTCAGCACGTCGTCGTCTTCGTCGTCGGCGGCCGGCCCGGCGACCGTGACGGGCTCGCCCTGTCGGCGGCGCAGGCTGTCGATCGCGCGGTGGCGCGCCACGCTGGTGAGCCAGGTCAACGGCTGGCCAAGACCCGCCTCGTAACCGCCTGCCGCGCGCCAGACGTTGACGTAGACCTCCTGCAGCACCTCTTCGGCCACGGCCCGATCCCGCTGGATACGCAGCACGACGCCCAGCAGATGCGCGCTCGTCCGCCGGTACAGGGCGCCGAACGCGCCCCGGTCGCCGAGAGCCACGCGCGACAGCAGCTCCACCAGCTCGCGGTTGCGTCGGGTCCAGTCCTCCGGGTCGTTCGCCATGGCTCGAAGTGGCGGGGATTCTAGGGGCCGATCCGTACAATCCGGGCCTCACCGAGACGCCCTCGCGCCGCCGGCCGTCCCGTGCCGCGACGCCGCACATCACGAGGTGCCGATGCCTCCGCCGCTCAAAGCCCCGCTCCACTCCTCCCCCGACGACATCGAGGCGCAGTTCTACGAGGCGCTGCAGCAGGCCGACATCGAGAAGCTGATGGCCGTGTGGTCGGACGAGGAGGAGGTCGCCTGCGTGCACCCCGGCGGCCCGCGCATGGTCGGCGCCGGCGCGATCCGCGCGTCCTTCGAGGCGATCTTCGCCAATGGCGCGATCGACGTGCAGCCCGACAAGGTCCGCCGCCTGCACACCCATTCGAGTGCCGTGCATCACGTGGTGGAGCGCGTGCGGGTGTCGAGCGCCAGCGAGGGCACGCAGATTGCCTACGCGATAGTGACCAACGTCTATCTCAAGACCGAGCAAGGCTGGCGGATGGTGCTGCACCACGCGAGCCCGGGGCTGGCGCGTGAACTGCAAGAGATCGCCGAGGCGCCGTCCACGCTGCACTGAGCGGCCCGGTCCGGCACGAGCGAAGGCGTCATGAGCGCGATCCTTCCGTTGTTGTCATCCCCGCCCGCTGTCGCGGGCCTGGCGCCTTGGTGGCTGCCGGGCGGCAACCTGCAGACGATCTGGCCGGCGCTGTTCTCGCGCCGCTACGCGGGCCGTCCGCCGCTGTTGCGCCGCGAGCGCTGGTCGACCCCGGACGGCGACTTCATCGACGTGGACTTCGTCGAGCCCGCCGCGGCGTCCGAAGCGCGGCGCCCCGCGGCGCGGCGCTGGCTGGTGCTGTTCCACGGCCTCGAGGGCTCCTCGGGCAGCCACTACGCGCAGGCCTTCGCGCACTGGGCCGAGCAGGAGGGCTGGTCGCTCGCGCTGCCGCACTTTCGCGGCTGCTCGGGCGAGCCCAACCTCGCGCCGCGCGCCTACCACTCCGGAGACTACGAGGAGGTCGACTGGATCCTGCAGCGGCTGCGCGCGCGCAGCCGGCGGCCGCTGCTGGCGGTCGGCGTGTCGCTCGGCGGCAATGCGCTGCTGCGCTGGGCCGAGGAGGCCGGCGAGTCGGCGGGCCGCACCGCGCGCGCGGTGGTCGCCATCTCCTCGCCTCTCGACCTGGCGGCCGCCGGCCAGGCCATCGTGCGCGGCTTCAACCGGCAGGTCTACAACCGGATGTTCCTCAGCACGATGAAGCCGAAGGCTCTGGCGAAGCTGCTGCAGCACCCCGGCCTGTTCGACCGCACGCGGCTCCTGGCAGCTCAGGACCTGCACGCCTTCGACGACGTGTTCACCGCGCCGCTGCACGGCTTCCGCGACGCCGACGACTACTGGGCGCGCGGATCCTCCAAGCCGCACCTGAACCGCATCCGCATCCCGGCGCTGGTGATGAATGCGCGCAACGACCCCTTCGTGCCGGCCATGAGCCTGCCGAGACCCGAGGAGGTCGGCCGCCACGTGACGCTGTGGCAGCCGCTGCAGGGCGGCCACGTCGGCTTCGCGGGCGGCGGCTTTCCGGGCCACGTGCTCGCGCTGCCCGACGCCGTCATGGCCTGGGCCGCTCGCGGGTGAGCCTGACCGGCGCGACAATCGCGCCATGGACCCGATCGTCGAGGCCGCGCTGCGCAAGTGGCCCAACGTGCCGGCCTGCCGCGGCTGGCTCGGCCTCGACGCGCGGGGCGACTGGTACCTGCGCGACGATCACGCCCAGGCCGCCGGCCCCTTCCCCGCCGTCAAGGGCAGCCGGCTGCAGCACGAGAAGCTGCGCGAGTTCATCCAGCGCAACTACCTGGCCGACGAACAGGGCGCGTGGTTCTTCCAGAACGGGCCGCAGCGGGTGTACGTCGAGCTCGAGGCCGCGCCGCTGATCTGGGGCGTGGAGCGTTTGGGGGACGGCGGCTTCGCCGTGCACGCGCACACCGGCAGCGCGGCCGGTCGCATCGAGGACGCCTGGGTCGACGAGCATGGCCGGCTGTTCCTGCAGGCCGAGCGCGGCTTCGGGCTGGTGCGCTCCCCCGACATGCACGTGGCAGCCGACGCGGTCGGCACCGGCGTGTGGCGGCCGCGGCCGGTCGCGTTCGAGGAGCTGCCGGGGCGCTACGGCTACGTGCTGAGCCCGCAGGGCGCACAGGCCGGGGCCTGAGCCGGCCCACCCTGCCGATGACCGGCGGGCGCGGCGAACGAGGGTCGGGCTTCGATCGACCGGACCGGCCGGAGGGCGCGGCGTCGAAGTGCCGCGGCGCGGACGCGCCCGTTCATTCAGGGCATCGGGCCGGGCTCGATCCTGGCCGAATCCACCGCTGGCCGGGCATGTCCCCGGCCGCGACTCACTTGGCCGCGTCGACCATGTACTGGACGGCGGCGCGGATGTCGCCCTCGCTGGCGTTGGCCGCGCCGCCCTTGGGCGGCATCGCGCCCTTGCCGGCGATCACGTGCTGCACCAGCGTGTCGACACCCTGCCCGACGCGCGGCGCCCAGGCGGCCTTGTCACCGAACTTCGGCGCGCCGGCGACGCCGGCCGCGTGGCAGGCCTGGCAGACCTGGCCGTAGACCGCCGGCGGGCCGGCCTCGGCCTTCGCGGCGGCCGCCGGCGCGGCGGCCGGTGCCGAGGCGGCGGCGACGGTCTCCGCCGCCGGCGCAGGGGCCGGAGCCGGCGCGGCTGCCGGTGCCGGCGCGGCGGCGGCCTGCGCCCCATCGGCCGGCGCCGAGGCGCCGCCCGGCGCGGCCTTGGGCTCCTCGAAGTTCGCGCCACCGGCATTGGCCATGTGCACCACGGCGCGGCCGATCTCCAGGTCGCTGAAGTCGCCGCCGCCCTGCGGACCCATCGCGCCCTTGCCCTTGAGCGCCGAGTTCAGCAGCGCCTCGTAGCCGGCCTTGATGCGCGGGCCCCAGGCGGCCGCGTCGCCGAACTTCGGCGCACCGGCCACGCCCGCGGTGTGGCAGGCCGAGCACTGGCCGGCGAACACCTCGGCGCCGGTCTTCAGCGCGCCGGCGTCCGACGCGTCCTTGACGTCGACGCGGCCGACCGGCGCGATGCGCTTGGCGACGGCCTGCTCGGCCAGCAGTTCGCTGCCCGCGCCGTGGCGCTGGCTCGAATCGACGAACATGACGAGCAGCACGATCGTCACGATCGGGATCAGGAACGCGAAGATCACCGCCGCGACCAGCTGCTTCGGGGTGCGGATGGGGCCCTGCGGATTCGTCTCGTGGCCGTCGTCGTGAGAGTGCGCGTCGCTCATGGAGTCCTCGGAAGGCAGAACGCGCGGCGCGCCCGGGCGCGCCGAAAACGCGCCGCCGTGCGTGCCGCAAAACCCGGCGAGTATACGAGCCGCCTCCTGCGCCATCGGGCGCGGCGGGGCCGCGCGATAGAATGGCGCGTTCGCGTCCGTAGCTCAATGGATAGAGTACTGCCCTCCGAAGGCAGGGGTTGCTGGTTCGATCCCAGCCGGGCGCGCCACTTCTCCACCGTCTCCTGCCGCGAGCACCCCGCCGGTTCCCCGGCACCCGCCGCGTTCGCGCCGATCCGCCCCCCGAGGGTGTGAAGCGTCAGCCGATCCCGTTCCTTCACCAGGGCCGCAGCCGCAGGGAGTCGCGCTGGACCTTCGGCCGCAGTGGGCTCGCGTAGACGCGCAGCAAGTTCATCGCGAGCCGGTCCGTGCGACGCGTGCGGCGTCGACATCATCGTTCGCGACCGGCCGGCGACAGGCGCACTGGCGGGACGGTGTTGCAGGGGCCTCGGCCGCTCAATGCCACAGCAGCGCGATCACGAACACGCCCACCATCACGAAGGCGAGCGCGAGCTTGACGGCGGTGCCGAGCAGCAGGCCGATCCAGGTCGCCACGCCGACGTCGAGCGCGCGCCGCGCCGTGCCGGGGGCGCCCTCGGCCGACGGAGGGGCGCGTCTCAGCGCGTACCACTCGCCGGCCACCGCGCCGACGAAGGGCAGCACCAGCACGCCCACGACGCCGGCCAGCAGGCCGACGACGGTCCCGAGCGCCGCGCCGATCAGCGCCCAGCGGCTCGCGCCGACCTTCTTCGCGCCGAGCAGCGCGGCCACGTAGTCGGTCGCGAAGCCCACCACCGCCAGCAGCGCGATCAAGCCCATCGTCGCGCCCGACACGCGCTCGAAGCCGTCGATCCACGCGCCGAGGAAGAGACCGGCCAGCACCAGCAGCGTGCCCGGCAGGACCGGCAGCACGGTGCCGGCCAGGCCGGCGAGCACCATCAGCACCGCGAGGGTCCACCACAGCGCCGGGGCGATGCCGGGCAGCAGGCTGGTCAGGGCCTCCATCGATCGAACTCCGCGTTCAGCCGTGCAGCCGGGCCAGGAAGCCGCGCAGCGCCGCCTCGAAGGCGGCCGGCTGCTCGAGCACGCTCAGGTGCGCCGCGCCCTGCAGCACGACCAGCTGCGCATCCGGCACGGCCTGCGCGATCGCCTGCGCCATCGCGGGCGGCGTGCCGGCGTCGGCCGCGCCGGCGATCACCAGCGTGGGCAGGCGCAGCTGGGGCAAGCGGCCCAGCGTGTCGACGTTCATCACCGCCTGGCTGGCGGCCAGGTAGCCGGCCAGCGGCGTGCTGAGCACGCGGCGCCGGAAGCGCGCCACGAGGGCCGGGTGCGCGGCGTGCGTGGCCGGGCCGAACCAGCGCTGCAGGGTCGCGTCGACCACCGCCTCCAGCCCGTCCTGCTCGATCGTCGCGATGCGCTGGCGCCACTGCGCGCGGCCCTCCTCGCCGTAGCCGCCGGTGGTGTTGGACAGCACCAGTGCCTTCAGGCGGCCCGGGTAGCGCAGCGCCAGCTCCTGGCCGACCATGCCGCCGAGCGACAGGCCGACCCACACCACCGACCGGCGCCCCTCGCCCTCCAGTTCGGCGAGCAGGCGCTCGGCGTCGTCGGCCAGATCGGACATCGCATAGGGGCCGGGCGGCACGTCGGAGCCGCCGTGGCCGCGGTGGTCGTAGGCCACCACGCGGTGGTCGGCGGCCAGCGCGTTGGCCAGCGCGTCCCACATGGAAAGGTCGCAGCCGAGCGCGTGGCTCAGCACCACCGTCGAGCGCGGCGCGCCGTCGGGCGCACGATGGCGCGGCTCGCGCACCGTGTAGTGCAGGGCCGGGGTGCCGGCGCTGCGCCGTGACCGACCGGTGCCGGTGTGGCCCGCCTCGCTGGCCGGCAGCGGCGGCGGCTCGCGGCCGAGCTCGCGCAGCAGTCGGTTGGCGATCGCCATGCCGGTGTTGGCGGCCGGCACGCCGGCATAGATGGCGGCCTGCATCAGCACCTCCTTCACTTCCTCGGGCTCGAGCGCCGTCGAGGCGTCGTCGCCGGCGCCGAGCGAGGCGCCGGAGCCGCCCTGCAGGCCGGCACGCAGGTGCAGCTCGAACTCCTCCCAGCGGCCCAGCGCGCAGGTGATGGCCAGCACCAGGATGCGGCGCGTCTTGGCCGGCAGCCCGGGGCGGCCCCAGACCTCATGCCAGGCATAGCGGGTGATGAAGTTCTGGAAGTCGGCGGTGAAGGCGTTGGCCTTGGCGGTCGACTGGTCGACCCAGGCATCGCCGAGGATCGCGCGGCGGTTGCGCAGGCCGCGCTCGAGGTCGTGGTCGTAGGGGTCCATGCGGAGGCATCCGGTCGAGCGCGCACGGCGGATGGGTGCGCGCGATCCGCCGATTCTGACCGGCTCCGCGGGGCGGGCGCGGCGCATCGCGCGCTCCGGCGCGGCGCCGTGCCGAGCCGCGAGCGTGACTCGGGTATGGTGCCCGACCATGCCCCGCCGCGCCGCCCCGCCCCGCCCGCCGGCCCCGGCCGAGGACCGGTCGCGGCCGGCCGCGACCGGTCCTCGGC
>Ga0247821_10002515_pt1 | contig 10063 bp, 7 predicted proteins | sample 13C_Glycerol_Day_FD_192481 | JGI IMG/M metagenome (GOLD analysis project Ga0247821, IMG submission 192481) | Soil microbial communities from agricultural site in Penn Yan, New York, United States - 13C_Glycerol_Day14 | ecosystem: Environmental > Terrestrial > Soil > Agricultural land | place... | reverse complement strand
TCATCACCAGACCGACCACGGCCGGCAGGTCCAGCTTCTGCTTGAACAGGAACAGGCCGATCACCGAGATCAGCACCACCCCCAGCCCGCTCCAGATGGCGTAGGCCAGCCCCACCGGCATCTGCTTCAGGGCGATGGTCAGCAGGTAGAAGGCCAGGCCGTAGCACAGCGCCAGCCCCGCCGTCGGCCAGGGTCGCGTGAACTGCTGCGACTGCTGCAACAGGGTGGTGCCCAGCACTTCAAAGCCGATGGCGCCCAGCAGGGCCGCCCAGGTGGTCGGGTTCATTCGAAACCCTGGGCTTCGGTCAGGATGCTGCCCGGCGTCAGCAGGGACAGCAGGGCGCGGCGCTGCTCGGGCGAGACCTCATGGGTGCCGAACAGGTCGCTCATCCACAGGCCGTCGGCGATCAGCCGCAGCATCAGGGCGTCATCCTTGCCCGCCGGATCGACCGGGTCGTCCTCGGCCAGGGTCCGCATCGCCGCCCGCCAGCGCGCGATCAGGCTGGGCTCCACCGCACAGGCCACCAGGGCCGCCCGGCCGATGCTGACGTCGCGCTCGGTCACCGGCTCGTTGACCGTGGCCCGCAGATAGGCCCGCGCATTGCGGCCATAGGGATTGGGGTCGCGCGCCGCCTCGGCCAGGATGGCCGCCGTCATCTCGTTCGCCAGATGGTCGATCACCCCTTCCAGCAAGGCCAGCTTGGTCGGGAAGTGATGCAGCAGGGCGCCCTTGCTGAACGGCAGGCGCGCCACCACCGCGTCCAGTTTCAGCCCGGTCGCCCCCTCCTCGGCGGCGGCCTCGATGGCCATGTCGATGATCTCGGCGCGGGTGGCTTCCGGCGCGCGGCGGCGGGTCTGAGCGTCCATGTCGCTTTACATACCAACCGGACGGTTTCCTTTCAAACCATTTTCATCGAACGACGAACTTCGACTTGCCGCCCGCCGGACCGCCCCGCTACAGACAGCCATCGCGACAAGGGGGCTTAGCGTGATTATCGGCATCGACCTGGGAACAACCAACAGCGCTGTGGGCGTCTGGCGCGACGGCAAGGCGGAGCTGATCCCGAACAGCCTGGGGCACCTGCTGACCCCCTCGGCAGTCAGCCTGGACGAAACGAGCGGCGAGGTTCTGGTCGGTCTGGCCGCGCGCGAGCGCCAGTCCACTCACCCCGAACTCACCGCCACGGCCTTCAAGCGCTACATGGGCTCCAGCCGCCCGACCAGGCTGGGCAAGCGCACCTTCCTGCCCGAGGAGCTGTCCGCTCTCGTCCTGCGCCGCCTGGCTGACGACGCCGCAGCCTACCTTGGCCAGCCGGTGACCGAGGCGGTCATCACCGTCCCGGCCTATTTCAACGACAAGCAGCGCAAGGCCACGCGCCGCGCCGGCGAACTGGCCGGGCTCAAGGTCGAGCGTCTGTTGAACGAACCCACCGCCGCCGCCCTCGCCTACGGCATTCACGAACTGGACGATGAGAGCCGCTTCCTGGTCTTCGACCTCGGTGGCGGCACCTTCGACGTCTCTGTGCTGGAGATCTTCGAGGGCGTCATCGAGGTCCGCGCCTCGACCGGCGACAACCGCCTGGGCGGCGAGGACTTCAACCAGGTGCTGATCGAGGCCTTCGGCAAGGTCATGGGCGACCGCCTGTCGCCCGCACAGCGGGCCGACCCACACCTGCGCGAACGCATCCGCGCCGCCGCCGAACGCGCCCGCCGCGCCCTGACCGAGGGCGCCGCCGCTTCGATGGCCGTGACCTGGAAGGACGAAAGCTACGAGCACGGCTTCACCGCCGACGCCTTCGAAGAGATGTGCTCCGGCCTTCTGACCCGGCTGCGCGATCCCGTCCTGCGGGCCCTGCGCGACGCGGGCCTGCGCGCCGACGGCCTGAAGGAGATCGTCATGGTCGGAGGAGCCACGCGGATGCCGGTCGTGCGCCGCGCCCTGACCCGGATGTTCGGCCGCTTCCCCTCCAACGCCGTCGACCCCGATCAGGCCGTGGCCCTGGGCGCCGCGGTCCAGGCCGGGCTCAAGGCGCGCGACACGGCCCTGAAGGAGGTCGTCCTGACCGACGTCTGCCCCTACAGCCTGGGCGTCGAGGTCAGCGAGCGCGGCCCCGGCGGCATGGTCCGTCACGGCGTCTTCTCACCCATCATCGAGCGCAACACCGTCATCCCGGCCAGCCGCATCCAGGTCTATTCGACCATGGAAGCCAACCAGCGCCAGGTGAAGCTGCCCATCTATCAGGGCGAATCCCGGGCGGTGATCGACAACATCCGCCTGGGCGAGCTTGACGTGGCCGTCCCCGCCGCCCCGGCCGGCGAAATCGCCATCGAGGTCCGCTTCTCCTACGACATCAACGGCCTGCTCGAAGTCGACGTCCATGTGCCGAAGACCGGCGAGCGCCGCGAACTTGTGATCGCCGACGAGGACGTCATGTCCGGCGCCGACTTCCAGAAGCGCCGCGAGGCCCTGGCCGCGCTGAAGCACCACCCGCGCGACGCTGACGTGAACCGTGTCGTCCTGGCCCGCGCCGCCCGCTGCTACGAGGACTCCCTGGGCGACCAGCGGCACTTCATCGGCCAGCATCTGGACCGCTTCACCTTCATCCTGGAGCGTCAGGACCCGCGTGAGATCGAACACGGCCGCGCCGAGCTGACCCAGGTCCTCGACCAGTTCGAAGGCGCGACCTGGCTGTGAGAACCTCCATCTGGCGCGAGCTCGCCATCTCCCCCTCGACCGACGAACGCGAGATCCGCCGCGCCTACGCCCGGCGACTCAAGATCGTCCATCCCGAGGACGATCCCGAAGGCTTTCAGGCTCTTCGCGCGGCCTTCGAGCAGGCCCTGAACCACGCCCGTCACGCCGCCTGGGAGGCCGACAACGGCTGGAATGAAGACGACGCCGTCGACGAGGGGCTGGACGCCTCCGCCGCGCCCGTCGGCGAGAACCACGCCCCTCCTCCCGCGACGCCCTCGACCGACGCCTCGCCGCAAGACCCCGTCCTGGTCGCGGAAATGGCCCGCGACCGCGCTGACCGCGACGAGCACCAGCGCCGCTGCGACGCCCTGAGCGAGGCCCTGCGCCGACCGGCGCCCGACGACGACGCCGTCCTGACCGCCCTGGTCGCCGTCTTCCGCTCGCCCGCGCTCGGCGCCCTCGACGTGCACGATTCCACCGAGCACTGGCTGGGCCAGCTGGCGGCCCAGCGTGGCCCCGCCTTCGAGGCCCTGCTGGAGCCGACCATCGCCTTCTTCGGCTGGGACCACCGCCCCGTCGGCGACCACTGGAACCCCGGCCTCGCCGCCCTGCAGCACCGCGAGGATGTCGAGACGATCCGTCGCCTGCGCAACCCGGATTCACCGGCTCATGACTCCTACATGGCCCTGAGCCGACCGGTCGGCTGGCGAATGCGCCTCGACGCCCGGTTGAAACCCGAGTTGGGACGCCGCATCGCCGACCTTCTGGCGCGCATCGATCAGGAAGCTCCCTACGTCCTCGGCTACCTCAACGCGGACTCCGTCGCCTGGTGGCGGACCTATCTGTCACGTCCGCGCCTGGGAGCGACCAGTTGCTGGTTCATTATCGCCATCACCCTGCTTGCGGGCTTTTACGCAGCGTCGGAGGCGCCGGCCGGCGCTGGCGGCGTCCGCTTCATGACCGGCCTCGCCGCAGGACTGATCTCCTCGACCTTGCTCGCCCTGGCCGCCCATCACCTCCTCGTTCTGCCGCGCTGGAAACGGCTCAACGACATAAGCCGCGAACCCGGCTTCTGGATACGCTCAGGTTGGGTCCCGGCCTCCGCCGCGCTGATCCTTATCGCGTCGTTCATCAGTACGGACCTCAGCGCCGCCGCAGCCCCCGTTGTGCAGGCGATCTTCGGTTTGACCGGGCTTGCGATCGCGGCCTGGGCAGTGGTCATGGTTGACGACGATCCATGGTCCCAGCGTCTCACCCGGCTCTGGGCCTGGGCGCCGCTCTTCCTGCCCCTCTGGTTCATCAGCGGCTTCGCCACCGCCGACCGTCATGCCCTGCAACTGACGATCATGACTGGCTTGCTCGCATTCGCCGCGGGCGGCCTTTATCTGAACCGTCGCTGGCCCGCCGACGACCAGGGCCATAAGCGGAGCGGCGCCCTGCTGGCCATCGCCGCGACCATCGGCGCCGTCCTGGCCGACCAGTCCCAGAGCTTCCCGGTTCTCGCTGGCCCGGCTCTTGCCGTGCTCTTGCTGTCCGCAACAGCAGCCGTCGTGGCCGGACCACGACAGGCCTCCGGCCTCGTCCTTGTCCGAAGCTGGCTGGTCCCGCTGGCGGTCTTCTTCATCGCGCTCATCGCCGAAGACGCGCCACCGCCCTACAACCGCAACCTTTTCGCCTGGGGCGGCCTGTGGTTCGGCGGCCTCCTTGCGCTGACGACGCTCTGCGATGTCCTGGGCCTTGGCCACAACCCGTTCAGCCGCAAGCGCCGCAAGTCCGTCGACCGCTTCGCCTGACGCCCCGTCGCGTCGGGCGTGGCGGTCGGGCGCGGGCCGCGCTATAGGCCCCGCCATGGCTGCTCGTCCCCCTCTCGTCGCCCTCAAGGATGTCCGTCTGCAGGATGGTCAGCGCCCGCTGTTCGACGGTGTCGATCTGGCGGTCGAGCCGCGCAGCCGCGCCGCCGTGGTCGGCCGCAACGGGGCCGGCAAGTCGACCCTGATGAAGATCGTCATGGGCCTGATCGAGCCGGATTCAGGCGACCGCGCCGTCCAGGCCGGCACCCGCTTCGCCTATGTGGCGCAGGAGCCGGACATCACCGGCGACACCCTGCTGGACTACGCCGCCTCGGGCGGGGCCGAGCGCTGGACCGCCGAGAGCTGGCTTGAGACCTTCGGCCTGTCGCCGTCCAAGTCGACCCGGGGCCTTTCCGGCGGCGAGACCCGCCGCGCAGCCCTGGCCAAGGCCTTCGCCGAGGAGCCGGACGTCCTGCTGCTGGACGAGCCCACCAACCACCTCGACATCCTGGCCATCGAACTGCTGGAGAACGAGCTGGTTCAGGCCCGCTTCGCCGTTCTGGTGGTCAGCCACGACCGCGCCTTCCTGAACAAGGTGACCAACACCGTCCACTGGCTGGACAACCGCCGCGTCCGCACCCTGAACAAGGGCTTCGACGCCTTCGACGACTGGGCCGCCAAGGTTCAGGAAGAAGAAGCCCTCGCCCTCGAAAAGCTGACCAAGACCATCGAGCGCGAGACCGAGACCTTCTACCGCTCCATCACCGCGCGGCGCACCCGCAACGAGGGCCGCGCCCGCAACCTGGCCGCCCTGCGCGCCGAACGCGCCGAGAAGATGAAGGACGTCCCGCGCGACCTCTATCTGGGCGTGGATTCCGGCGCCGTCTCGGGCAAGCTGGTGGCCGAGCTGAAGGGCGTGACCAAGGTCTTTGGCGACCGCACCATCTTCAAGAACCTGACCACCCGCGTCATGCGCGGCGACCGTCTGGCCATCGTCGGCCCCAACGGCGCGGGCAAGACCACCCTGGTCAAGACCCTGCTGGGCGAGCTGGCCCCCGACGAGGGGACCATCCGCCTCGGCGCCAATCTGGAGCCCGTCTATCTGGACCAGTCGCGCGAGGGGCTGAAGTCGGACATGACCCTGTGGGACGCCCTGACGCCCGGCGGCGGCGACAGCATCCTCGTGCGCGGCTTCTCCAAGCACGTCGCCGCCTACGCCAAGGACTTCCTGTTCCAGGAAAGCCAGCTGCGCCAGCCGATCTCCACCCTGTCGGGCGGCGAGCGCAACCGCCTGCTGCTGGCGAGGGCGTTGGCCAAGCCGGCCAACATGCTGGTCCTCGACGAACCGACCAACGACCTCGACATGGACACCCTCGACAAGCTGGAAGAGCTGCTCGAGGGCTATGACGGCACCCTGATTCTGGTGTCGCACGACCGCGACTTCGTCGACCGCCTGGCCACCTCGACCATCGCCATGAACGGACGCGGCGACATCGTCGAAACCCCCGGCGGCTGGCAGGACTTCCTGCGCCAGAACCCGACCTTCCTCGCGCCCCCGCCGACCCACGCGGAAACGGCCCCAGGGGCGCGTCGGGTCGAGAAGGCGGAGCCTTCTGACCGCGCCCCCAAGAAGACTGCGAAGCTCTCGTATAAAGACGCGCGTCGTCTGGAAGAGGTCGAGAAGCTGATGGAGACTCTGCCGGTCGAGATCGCCAGGCAGGACGCCATCCTCGCCGACCAGTCCCTCTACACCCGCGACCCCGCCGCCTTCGACCGCGCCATGAAGGCCGCCGACAAGGCGAGAGCCGACCTCGAAGCCGCCGAACTGGACTGGCTGGAGCTGGAAGAGAAGAAGGCGGCGCTGGCGGGCTGACGGTCGTCACCGCAACGGCAGGAACAACTCCGCCGCCGTGCCCTGCTCCGGCTCGTCCAGGAAGAAGCGCTGGCAGTAGATAGGGAAGTCGCGCATCTCCTCGCCGCTCGACGGCAGCCAGTCACGGTAGAGGTAGAGGGCGGCAGGCTCCAGGTTGTGGGTGTCGCCGGTCACGCGCAGCACAGCGCAGCGCCCGCCGGGGATCTCGCCGGCCTTGACCGTCGGGTCCGTGGGCTCGACCGCCTGATCGGGGCCGAGGCCGACGCAGAGGTCCATGCGATAGTCGGCCGGGTCGGCGGGACGTCTCTCGGAATACCAGATGTTGAAGGTCGGGTTCGTCTTGGGCGACAGGCCGGCGGCTTTGCGCCAGGCGATGAAACGCTGAATGGTGGCGTCCAGGGTCGCGGGATCGCCTCGATGCTCGAAGATCGCCAGGCGGATGGGGGCTGTGTCCCGGATAGCCACCTGGTCGGGGGTGAAGGTCGTGGGCATGATCTTGCTCCTGGCTGCGTTGAGGGGCCCGAAGGCCTGGAGCCACGGCTCCCAGTCGGGAGATTTCCGGAAACTGGACGGCGACTGCCCGAACCTCTGGCGAAAAGTACGGGCGAAGGCGTCTGGCGTCTCATAGCCGGCGTCCAGAGCGATGTCGGTGACGCTCTGCCCTCGTCTGTCCGTCAGCCTTGTCGAAGCGCGCCGCAGACGCGCCAGCTGGACATAACGATGCAGGGAGACGCCGAAGGTCGCCTTGAACTGCCGGTGGAAATGGAATTTGGAAAACGCCGCGACGCCGCTGACCGCCTCCAGACTCAGATCGCCGTCGAGATGCCGGTCGATGTGATCCAGCACCTTCAGCATCCGGGTCCTGTAGTGGTCTAGCGCCGTCGTCATCATCCTCATCCGTTGTGGCGATCCCAGGGTGACGAACTCGGCTGACGCCTGCTCGACCGATCTTGCGGTTTCAGGATGGCCGTTGGCGACGCAACCGCATGTGCAAAGGCGGCCTTGGATCGCAAGCCGCCCTACCTCCAGGCGACGATCAGCCCCAGGCCGAAGACCAGGACCGAGGCCCCGGCATAGGCCGCCAAGGCGATGGCGACCGCCGCGACGCGGCCCCGACCGCACTCGCGACGCAGCCAGGCCGTCTCGACCGCGATGTACCAGACCGTCGCCGCGGCGATGACCAGAGCCCCCGCCCCGACGGCCAGGCTGCTGTTCGCGCGCAGGCCGATGCTCCCCAGGCTGATCAGGATGGCGACCGCCCCGGCCAGATAGCACTGGGCGAAAAAGGGCGCGCGCAGGCTCTCCCGGTCGACCCGCTTGCCCGTCAGCCCGAGCGCCAGCCAGGCGAAGATCACCGCATAGAGGCTGAACAACAGGGCCCGAAACGCCAGCAGCGCCTGCTCGTTTCCCGTCACCATCCGGCCGATGGCCGAGGTTCCCTTTTCGACATCCAGCCCGAAGGCCAGTTCGACGCCGTGGGCCAGCAGAATGCTGAGCACCAGAAACAGCGGCGGGCTCAGCGTCTCCAGATACTGCTGCTCGGGCCGGTCGCGCTGCTCGCGGTCGGAATACTGCATCGTCCGCAACGGCCGCGTCACGGTCATCCAGAGCGTGCGCGGATAGAAGAGCAGCCAGGAGATGACTTCATACAGAAGCTCCTCCACCGATCGCAGAATGGTCAGGACGTTCATGCGCTCCCCCCGTGCCGGGACAGGATAGCAGACCCTGCCGCCCTGTCTGCCGGGCGACAGGAAGCGCATCGCCACGCTTTCCTGTGGACAGTCGCAAACCCATGATCCGCGATCGCGAATTCCGTCCGCCCACAGATATCCACAGACTTGTCCACCGGGGCCGGGACAGTTCCGCACAGCCGGCCCGATTCGGGCGCTTGCCGAATAGCGGATTCCGCGAGACCGTCAACAGGCCAACGGGACACGGCGGCGCGGAAATCCTGAACCAGCAATGGGTTAGCGGGAGATCAAGCGAACCGGTCCGGCTCTCTGACCCAGGGTTCCAAGCCTCTTCGGAGGATGCGGAAACACCGACGCAGGGCCACAGGCTCCCGATCCTTCAGCGCCTCGGCGCGGGGATCACGGAGAACCAGGCCGGGATCGAAGACGACGCGTCCCGACGACGCGCCCGACGCGACTAGGAGCCGCCAGGAGACCAGCCGACGCCGCCGGGTTCGCCCGACGAAAGAGGCCAGGCCCTGACCCGAACGGCCAGGTCCAACCCGGACTTGGCGAGGGGACGTGATCGCGGCTTCGGCCAGGGTCGCGTCCCCTCGCTCAATTCCGGCGGTGCGCCGCGGCGCAACCTTCCCATTTTCGCCCGCGCCCCCTAAACCGACAGGCGATGACCTTCGACCGACTCTCCCGCCGCAACCTGCTGCTGGGCGCCGCCGGCCTGACCGCCGTCGGGGGCCTGTCGGCCTGCGGGCGGACCGAGGCGCCGGTCGATGAAGCCGGCCGGGTGCGGCTGCGCCTCGCCGCCGGCGGGCCGGTCAGCGCCGCCCACGGCGGCTTCTATCAAGCCGTCGCCACCGGGGCCTATGAGCGGCGCGGCCTGAACGTCGAGATCCTGACCGGCGCCGCCGGGGCCGACGTCCCCGCCCTGCTGGCCGCCAGCGCCGTCGAACTGGCCGTCGGCGTCGACAGCTTCGCCCCCATGCGGCTGATCGCCGACCGCGCCCCGGTCAAGGCCGTCGCCGCCTTCCTGCAGAAGGACCCCGTGGTCCTGATGGCCCGGCCCAACCAGCCGCTGGAGGCCCTGTCGGCCCTGCGCGACCGTCCCATCCTGATGAGCCCCGCCGATCAGGCCGGCTTCTGGAACTGGCTGCGGACGCGGTTCGACCTGGCGCCCGATCAGGCCCGTATCGGCACGCCCGAAGACAATCTGAAAGCCTTCCGCGACGACCCCAAGGCCGTCCTGGTCGGGCGGCTGACGGCGGGCGATCCGACCCTGATCGCACGCGAAGCCGGGTTCACGCCGCGCGTCCTGATCCCCGCCGACGACGGCTACCCCTCCTACGCCGGTCTGGTCCTGGCCCCCAACGCCTTCGCCCGCGACAACGCCAAGGCCCTGCGCGACTTCATCGCCGCCTCGGTCGAGGGCTGGCGCGAATATGTCCACGGCGATGGGACCAAGGGCGACGCCCTGATCCGCCGCGCCAACCCCGGCCTGAACCAGCGCCTGCTGAACGCCGTGCGCGACAGCCTGCGGACCGAGGCCGTGGTCGACGGCGGCGACGCGGCCCTCTACGGCCTGGGGACCATGACCGCCGAGCGCTGGCAGGCCTTCGCCGAGCAGACCGAGGCCGCCTATCCCTCGCCGCCCGACTGGCGCGAGGCCTTCACCGTCCAATACCTGCCGGGCCGCAGCTGACGTTAGCAGCGGATTAAGCCGTCGCGGCCTAGTCTGATCGCTCAACGCCGTCTCTTTGCAGGAGGCCGTCCGTGCGACGCCCGCCGATCACCGCCATCCTGACCGCCGGGGCCTGCGCCCTGGGCGTCGCCGCGCCCGCCGCGGCCCAGGACAGCGGCCAGAACGGCGGCCAGAACGGGGCCGGTCAGCGCTACCTCGCCTGGCCGACCAAGGGCGCGTCCGCCGGCGCCCCCCCCATGCCTGTCGCCGCCCCGGCCTCAGCTACGACCTCGGCAACCGCGCCCCGCCGCCGGGCGCCGATCATCCCGCACGGCGGCGGGG
>Ga0247821_10002514_pt1 | contig 10063 bp, 7 predicted proteins | sample 13C_Glycerol_Day_FD_192481 | JGI IMG/M metagenome (GOLD analysis project Ga0247821, IMG submission 192481) | Soil microbial communities from agricultural site in Penn Yan, New York, United States - 13C_Glycerol_Day14 | ecosystem: Environmental > Terrestrial > Soil > Agricultural land | place... | reverse complement strand
GGGGCACGGCTGCGCGTGATGGAGGTGTTCCTGCCCGCGCTGTTGAGCCGCAGCGACCGCGGCGGCCGGCGCGGCGGCGACGGGCCGTCGGACATCGCACTGACGCTCCGATAGTCCCGGCGACCCAGTCGGCAGCCTGCCTCGTCAGCGATGCGCAGGGTCTATCGTCTTTCCCGGGTCCATGTAGGCGCCGCTGGCCGCCATGCACGCTTTGCATGAAGCGCGCAAGCGCTGAGCGGGTGGCCGTCCTACAGTGCGAACGGCACCGGACCACGAAGCCGGCCGCCTTCCGTGACCCACGAGGACCCGCCACGATGAGCCCGACCCGCGAACCGGCGCCGCCCGACGCCGCCCTGTCCTACGTCTCGCCCACGCCGACCAGCCCCTGGGGCACCTACCTGTCGCAGGTCGACCGCGTGGTGCCCTACCTGGGCCACCTGGCGCGCTGGGCGGAGACCCTGAAGCGGCCGAAGCGCGCGCTGATCGTCGACGTGCCGATCGAGATGGACGATGGCAGCGTGCGCCACTACGAAGGCTTCCGGGTGCAGCACAACCTGTCGCGCGGTCCCGGCAAGGGCGGCGTCCGTTACCACCCCGACGTCACGCTCGAAGAGGTGATGGCGCTGTCGGCCTGGATGACGGTCAAGTGCGCGGCGGTCAACCTGCCCTACGGCGGCGCCAAGGGCGGCATCCGCGTCGACCCGAAGCGCCTGTCGCTCAAGGAGCTGGAGAAGCTCACGCGCCGCTACACGAGCGAGATCGGCATCATCATCGGCCCGCAACGCGACATCCCGGCGCCGGACGTCAACACCAACGGCCAGATCATGGCCTGGATGATGGACACCTACTCGATGAACACCGGCGCGACCGCGACCGGCGTCGTCACCGGCAAGCCGATCCACCTCGGCGGCTCGCTCGGGCGGGTCAAGGCCACCGGGCGCGGCGTGTTCGTCACCGGCCGCGAGGCGGCGCGGCGCATCGGCCTGCCGCTCGACGGCGCGCGCGTCGCGGTGCAGGGCTTCGGCAACGTGGGCGGCTCGGCGGCCGAGCTGTTCGCGCAGGCCGGCTCGAAGATCGTCGCGGCCCAGGACCACACCGGCACCATTCTCAACGCCGAGGGCCTGGACCTGGCCGAGCTGATGCCCCACGTGCGGCAGAGCGGCGGGGTCGGCGGCTTCCGCGGCGCCGAGACCATCGACAACGAGGCCTTCTGGGACGTGCCCTGCGAGATCCTCGTGCCGGCGGCGCTCGAGGGCCAGATCGGCGCCGACCGCGCGCGCCGCCTCACCGCCCGGCTGGTGCTCGAGGGCGCCAACGGCCCGACGGTGCCGGAGGCGGACGACATCCTGCACGACCGCGGCGTGCTGGTGGTGCCCGACGTGATCTGCAACGCCGGCGGCGTGACGGTCAGCTACTTCGAGTGGGTGCAGGACTTCTCGTCCTTCTTCTGGACCGAGGACGAGATCAACGTGCGGCTCGACAAGATCATGGTCGACGCGCTGAGGAAGATCTGGGACACCGCGGACCGCCACAAGATCACGCTGCGCACCGCGACCTTCGCGGTGGCCTGCGAGCGGATCCTGATCGCGCGCGAGGAACGCGGGCTGTATCCCTGACGCGGCGGGCGCGCGGCTCCGACGCGGCGGGCGCGATGTCGGGGAGGGGCCGCGCCGGCGCTGGCGCCGTGCGGCAGCCCTTGGGGTGACCGGCGCCGGGCGGCGCGCCGCCCCCGCGCGCCGGGCGATGCCGGCACGGCTCACCGCCGGCCATGCGGGCGTCACGCCGAGTGCGCCTCGGTGCGGCCCGGGTCCGTCGCTCCGGCGCGCAGGTTGACGGGGCGCATTCCGGACCGCCGTCGCGCACGAGCCCGACCCGGGCCTGCGCCACACTCGCGCGATGGCCGGACTCCACGAGCTGAACGCGGGCGAGCTGCTCGACGCCTACTCGCTCGGCGACGCCTCGCCGCTCGATGCCGTGCATGCGGTGCTGGCGCACATCGAGCGCTGGGAGCCCGTGCTGCACGCCACCTGGGCGCTCGACGCCGAGGCGGCGCTCGTGGCCGCGAAGGACAGCGAGGCGCGCTGGCGGCGCGGCGAGGCGCGGCCGCTGGAGGGGGTGCCGGCGACCGTCAAGGAGAACATCGCGACGCGCGGCGTGCCGGTGCCGCTCGGCACCGCCGCCACCGAGCTCAGGCCGGCGGCAGCCGACGCGCCGCCGGCGGCGCGGCTGAGGGAGGCCGGCGCGGTGCTGCTCGGCAAGACGACCATGCCCGACTACGGCATGCTGTCCTCCGGCCTGTCGAGCTTCCACGCGCTGGCGCGCAACCCCTGGAACCCGGCCCGCAACCCGGGCGGGTCGAGCGCCGGGGCGGCCGCCGCCGCAGCCGCCGGCTACGGGCCGCTGCACCTGGGCACCGACATCGGCGGCTCGATCCGCCTGCCGGCCGGCTGGTGCGGCGTGGTCGGCTTCAAGCCGAGCTTCGGGCGCGTGCCGATCCAGCCGACCACCTTCGGCCGTGTAGCCGGCCCGCTGACCCGCACGGTGGAAGACGCCGCGCGGGCGATGGCCGAGCTCGCCCGGCCCGACGCCCGCGACCCGATGCGCCTGCCGCCGGAGTCGCTGCGCTGGCTGGAGCTCGAGGGCGAGCCGCGCGGCCTGCGGCTGGGCCTGCTGCTCGACGCCGGCTGGGGGATGCCGACCGAGCCGCAGGTGCGCGACGCGGTGGTCGCCGCCGCCCACGCGTTCGAAGCGGCCGGCGCGCTCGTCGAGCCGATGGCGCCCTTCACGACACGCGCCATGGCCGACGGCATCGACCGCTGGCTCCGCCTGCGCTCCTGGGTCGACCTGCAGGCGCTGGCGCCGGAGCGGCGCGCCCGGGTGCTGCCCTTCGTCGCCGAATGGGCCGGCGCGGCGGCGGGCTGCGGCGGCGCGGAGGCGTTCCTCGCCTGGAGCCAGTGGCAGGCGCTGCGCGAGGCCTGCGTGGCGGCCTGCGAGCCCTACGACTACGTGCTGTCGCCGGTCAGCCCGGTGGCCAGCTTCCCGGCCGAGTGGGCCATGCCGAGCAACGACCCGGCGCGCTCGCTCGACCACGTGGGCTTCACGCTGCCGTGCAACGTCGGCGAGCAGCCGGCGGTGTCGGTCGACGCCGGCGTGGCCAAGGACGGCGTGCCGATCGGCCTGCAGATCGCCGGCCGGCGCTTCGACGACCTCGGCGTGCTGCGGCTGGCGAGGGCGTGGGAGCGCATGCGGCCGCCGCGCCGGCCGTGGCCCCGTCCGCCGGAAGCCTGAGTCGCAGCACGGGCGGCGGCGTCACGGCGCCGGAGCGACGGCCGGGCCACGCGCGGGACGGTTGGCGGGCCGGTGACGGTCTGACGCCCGGCTCGCGCTCGACCGGCGGCGGCCGCATGCGTGGCGGGCCGCGTGACCGCGGACCAGCCCAGGTCTTGCGGCTCGCCCCTCAGGCTCTTAACGCGCCGTCGGCCACGATGCCGGCGAACAGCGCGAAGCCGATCCAGTGGTTGAGCCGGAAGGCGCGGAAGCAGCCCTCGCGGCCGCGGTCGCGGATCAGCGTCCAGTGCCAGGCGGCCTGCGCCAGGGCGGCCAGCACGCCGAACGCGAACGGCCAGTGCAGGCCGAGCGTGAATCCGATCGCGCCCCAGGTGGCCAGGTAGACGCCGTAGAAGCCCATGATGGCCGCCACGTCGTGGCGGCCCAGCGTGAGGGCCGAGGTGCGGATGCCGATCCGCAGATCGTCGTCGCGGTCGACCATCGCGTACTCGGTGTCGTACGCCAGCACCCAGAACAGGTTGCCGAGCAGCAGGGCCCAGGCCACCGCCGGCGGGGCCTCGCCCCGCACGGCCGAGAAGGCCATCGGGATGCCGAGGCTGAAGGCCACGCCCAGCACCGCCTGCGGCATCGACACGAAGCGCTTGGCGTAGGGATAGGCGAGCGTGACCGCCAGGGCGGCGAAGGACAGCGCGACGGTGGGCGCGTTGGTGCTCAGCACCAGCGCGAAGGCCAGCAGCGCCAGCGCGGCGCCGACCGCCAGCGCCTCGCGGGGCGCCAGCGCGCCGCGCGTCACCGGCCGCAGCGCCGTGCGCTTGACGTGGCGGTCGAAGTCGCGGTCGGCGACGTCGTTGATGCAGCAGCCGGCGCTGCGCATCAGCACCGTGCCGAGCGTGAACACCGCCAGCAGGTGCCAGCCGGGAAAGCCGCCGGCCGCCAGCCACAGCGCCGACAGCGTGGGCCACAGCAGCAGCAGCCAGCCGGCCGGGCGGTCCCAGCGGATCAGGTCGAGGTACAGCGAGAGGCGCGAACGCAGCGGCAGGGCCGAGACGGTCATGGCATCACTGTACGCGGCCCACGAGCGGCGGCGTCACGGCGCCGGAGCGACGGCCGGGCCACGCCAGGACCGGTGGCGCGCAGATGACGGTCTGCCGCCCGGCTTGCGCTCGGTTCGCCGTCACGCGGCCCGCCTCGGATGCGGCCTCCGACGGGTCGGCGTGCCGCGGGCCGCGCCGGTCAGCCGCCGGCGGATCGCGGCGGCACGCCCGAGGCGCGCAGCGCCTCGCGTGCCGCCTCCGCGTCGAAGGTGGTGATCTCGAACGGGTTGCCGTCCGGGTCGTCGAAGTACAGCGAGAGCGCGGCGCCGTGGTCGTGCACCGCCGGCGGTTCTCCGAGCGCCGCCCCGAGGTGGCGCTGCCAGCGCGCGAAGACGGCGCCGTCGACGCCGAGCGCGACGGTGGAGCGGTTCGGCTGCGCGCCCGGCGACTCGAACAGCGCCACGTGCACCGTGCCGCCGGCGTCGGCGAGCGTGAGCGGCCCGCCACCGGCCGCCCAGTGGGCGAACTCCGGCAGCGGCGCGAGACCGAGCACCTCCGCGTAGAAGCGCAGCGCTTCGGCGCGGTCGCGCACGAACACGTGGACGTGGTCGATGCGCTGCAGCGGCGGCGCCTTCATCGGGGATCCCTCAGTCTTCGAGCAGCGAGCGCAGCATCCACGCGGCCTGCTCGTGCACGGTGAGGCGCTGCGTCAGCAGGTCGGCGGTCGGCTCGTCGCTGGCCTGGTCGGCCAGCGGGAAGATGCCGCGCGCCGTGCGGGCCACGGCCTCGTGGCCCTCGACCAGGATGCGCACCATGTCGAGCGCACGCGGCGGCTCGGCCGGCACGTCCTTCAGCGAGCTTTGCTGGCCGAACTGGGCGTACGAGCCCTGGGCCGGGAAGCCGAGCGCGCGGATGCGCTCGGCGATCGGGTCGACCGCGTTCCACAGCTCGGTGTACTGCTCCATGAACATGATGTGCAGCGTGTTGAACATCGGACCCGTGACGTTCCAGTGGAAGTTGTGGGTCGTCAGGTAGAGCGTGTAGGTGTCGGCGAGCAGCGCGTTCAGTCCCTTGGCGATCGCGCCGCGGTCCTTCTCCGAGATGCCGATGTTCACCGGCGGCGTTCCGTTCTTGTGCTTGGCCATGCAATGCTCCTGATGTTCGAGTGTCGAACTCTAGCGAAGCGCCCCCGCGGCCGCAGCCGCGGGGGCGGTGAGGTCCGGGATGACGGTGAAGCTGCAATGGGCGCCGGACGTCCATGGCGTGCACGACCCGCTCGGGAATGCGCTCGCGTTGAATTGCTGCCGCTTCTCGAAGAGGAGGAAGTCCTGCAGCCCCAGCGCCCCGTGCGCCCGCGCTGATCGAGTTCCGGTCGTCCGAGGCCAGGGCGCCGCAGGGGGTGATGAGCAACGCGGCGCTTGGCCGAGAGGCTGCGACAGGGATCTCATAGCGACGGGGTTCGACCACAACGAAAGGCGACGTGACATCAATAGACTAAACCAATTAGTGCTGACTAGTCGATCGATAGGGAGGATGCGCCGGATCGCGACGTGCTCGGCTCAGGTTGCATGGACTCCCGCCGGCACGCAGCGGTCCATTCAAGCCTGTCGGCAATGCCGCGCCGTTGGTTCACGCCGCAGGGGGCAACCCGGGATCGCGCGCCGGACGGCGGCGATGCCGGGCGCTGCTGCCCCTCAGGCGGTCAGCCGCGTCACGCCCTCGAGCTCGCAGGCGTAGATCGCATTGCGCAGCGCCGCGATCGCCTCGTAACGGGTGAAGGTGCGGCGCCACGCGAGCACCACGCGGCGGGTCGGCACCGGGTCGGCGAAGCTCACGTAGCGCACGTGCGGATGGGGCTCGCGCGGCACGCTGAGTGCCGGCACCACCGTGATGCCCATGCCGGAGGCGACCATGTGCTTGATGGTCTCCAGCGAGCTGCCCTCGAAGCTCTTGCGGATGCCCTCGGCGCTGCTGGAGAAGCGCGCGTACTCGGGGCAGACCTCGAGCACGTGGTCGCGGAAGCAGTGGCCGGTGCCGAGCAGCAGCATGGTCTCCTGCTTCAGCTCCTCCGAGGAGACCTGCTTGCGCCGGGCCAGCGGATGCTGGGCCGGCACGGCGATGATGAAGGGCTCGTCGTAGAGCGGCGCGACGGCGAGGCCGGTGTCGGGGAAGGGCTCGGCCATGATGGCGGCGTCGAGCTCGCCGGTGCGCAGCATCTCCAGCAGCTTGATGGTGAAGTTCTCCTGCAGCATCAGCGGCATCTGCGGGAACATCTCGATCGCGTGCTTCACCAGCTCGGGCAGCAGGTAGGGGCCGATCGTGTAGATGATCCCGAGCTTCAGCGGCCCCGCGAGCGGGTCCTTACCGCGCTTGGCGATCTCCTTGATCGCCTGCGCCTGCTCGATCACGGCCTGGGCCTGGCGCACGATCTCCTCGCCCAGCGGCGTGACCGAGACCTCGTTGCTGCCGCGCTCGAAGATCTTCAGGTCGAGCTCGTCCTCGAGCTTCTTGATCGCCACCGACAGCGTGGGCTGCGACACGAAGCAGGCCTCGGCGGCGCGCCCGAAGTGCCGCTCGCGCGCGACGGCCACGATGTAGCGCAGCTCGGTCAGGGTCATCGGAGCGCCTCCGGCGCCGTGCCGGCGCGGGAGGCCGGGGCGTTCGCAACGGTCGTCATGCGGGATCCTTCCGCGCCGATTATGTCGGCGGCATCGCTTGGCGGGCGGCGCGGCGCGAGTCCGTGCGCGACGCACGGGCGCTGCTCGGCTCAGGCTTTCAGGTAGTCGGCCCGGCTGCCGAGCCAGCGGTCGACGTGCGCGCGCGCCGCCGCGGCGTGGCGGTCGAGCAGGCGCGGCGCGGCGCGGCGCGCGCGCTCCAGCAGCGCTCCGTCCGTGGACGGGTCGGCGAAGCGCAGCAGCGCATCGCCGCTCTGGCGCGCGCCCATGAACTCGCCCGGGCCGCGGATCTCGAGGTCGCGGCGCGCGATCTCGAAGCCGTCGGTGGTCCCGGCCATCGCCTTCAGCCGCGCCTTGCCGCCGTCCGACAGCGGCGCGGTGTAGAGCAGCACGCACACGCTGGCGACCGGACCGCGGCCGACGCGGCCGCGCAGCTGGTGCAGCTGCGCCAGGCCGAAGCGCTCGGCATGCTCGACCACCATCAGGCTGGCGTTCGGCACGTCGACGCCGACCTCGATCACCGTGGTGGCGACCAGCACCGCCATGCGTCCTTCGGCGAAGGCCGCCATCACCGCCGCCTTCTCGCCGGCAGGCAGGCGGCCGTGGATCAGGCCGACCGGCACGCCGGGCAGCGCGGCCGAAAGCTCCGCGTGGGTCGCCGTGACGTTGCGCAACTCCAGCGGCGGCGCGCCGGCCGAGGCGGCCGGCGCGCGCGAGCGGGCTGCGGTGCGGGCGGGCCGGGTGGCCGGGGCGGCGGATGGCGCGGTCCGGGGCGCGAGCGGCGGGAAAGGCGCAGGGGATTCGCCTGCGGCGATCGAAGTCGCGCCGCGGCGGTCGTCCTCGTCCCGCGCGCCCGCCGCATCCGGGCCGGATGCGGCCGGCCCGTCCAGCTCTGCCTGGCGCGGGGGCGCGGCGCCGTCCGGCTCCGCGCCCTCCTCGATCAGCGGGCAGACCCAGTAGACCTGCCGGCCCGCGGCCACCTCGTCGCGGATGCGCGCGATCACCTGGTCTCGGCGCGCGTCGGAGAACAGCTTCGTGACGATCGGCGTGCGGCCGGGCGGCAGCTCGTCGATCGTGCTGACGTCGAGGTCGGCGTAGTAGCTCATCGCCAGCGTGCGCGGGATGGGCGTGGCGCTCATCATCAGCAGGTGCGGCTCCAGCGCCTCGCCGGCCAGCTTGCGGCGCAGCGCCAGCCGCTGCGCGACGCCGAAGCGGTGCTGCTCGTCGACCACCGCCAGGCCGAGGCGTGCGAAGGCCACGTCGTCCTGGATCACCGCATGCGTGCCGACCACCAGCCGGGCCGCGCCCGAGGCCACCGCCTGCAACATCGCGGCGCGACCGCGGCCCTTGCGGCTGCCGGTCAGCCAGGCGATGCCGACGCCCAGCGGCTCCAGCCACCCGACCAGCTTGCGGAAGTGCTGCTCGGCCAGGATCTCGGTGGGGGCCATCAGCGCGCATTGCCAGCCGGCGTCGATGGCGAGCGTCGCGGCGAGCGCGGACACCACCGTCTTGCCGGAGCCGACGTCGCCCTGCAGCAGGCGGTGCATCGGCACGCCGCCGGCCAGGTCGCCGGCGATCTCCTCGGCGGCACGGCGCTGCGCGGCGGTCAGGGCGAAGGGCAGCGCGGCCAGCAGGCGCTCGTGCAGGCCGCCCGGCCGCGTCGCCAGCGCCGGGGCGCGCAGCGCGGCGCGCTCGCGCTTGGCCTGCAGCTGCGAGAGCTGCTGCGCCAGCAGCTCCTCGTACTTCAGGCGCTGCCAGGCGGGATGGGCGCGATCCTCCAGCGCCGCGGCCGCGCCGCCGGCCGGCGGCTGGTGCAGCGTGCGCAGCGCCTCGCGCAGCGTCGGCAGGCCGGGCGGCAGCGCGTCCGGCGGCAGCAGCTCGTCGAGCGGCGCGCGCTGCAGGGCCGAGGCGACCGCCTTGCGCAGGTAGGCCTGCGGCAGCTGCGCACTGGTCGGATAGACCGGCGTCAGCGCGCTGGCCAGCGGCGTGCCGTCGTCGACGCGTCGGAAGCTCGGATGCACCATCTCGCGCCCGCCGCCCCACAGCGAGCGGCCGCCGCGCAGCTCGCCGCGCGCGCGCACCCGGCCGCCGACCGCCAGCGTCTTCTGGTGCGAGGGCCAGAAATGCAGGAAGCGCAGCCGCAGCGGCTCGCCGCTGCCGTCGTCCAGGGTGACCAGCAGCTGACGCCGCGCGCGCTGCTCGACACGGCAGGCGGTGACGACGCCCTCCACCTGCACCGTCTCGCCGTCACGGGCGTCGGCGACGCGGGTGAGGCGGGTCTCGTCCTCGTAGCGCAGCGGCAGGTGCAGCGCGAGGTCGATGTCGCGCACCAGGCCCAGCTTGGCCAGCGCGCGCTGCGGGCCGCTGGCGCGCGGCGCGGCCCCGCCGGCCGGCTGGCGCGCGCCCTCGGAGGCCGGCGCTGCGGCCGCATCCGGCGGCGAGGCGATCGGGTCGGCGGCGCGGGCCTCGGGCATGGAACAATTCTGCCCCCTCGCCTCCGTCAGGCCGGTCCAGCCTGCACGCCATGAACGTCTCCCCTGACGACGCGCGCGTCGCGTCTCCCGCCGCCGCCGCGGCGCCCACCGACGCCGCGCCCACCGACGCCGCCCGGCCGCTCACGCTGTCCGACTTCGATTTCCAGCTGCCGCCCGAGCTGATCGCCCAGCACCCGGCGGCCGAGCGCAGCGCCTCGCGGCTGCTCGACGGCCGCACGCAGCCGCCGATCGACCGGGCCTTCCGGGAGCTGCCGGCGCTGCTGCGCGCCGGCGACCTGCTGGTGTTCAACGACACCCGCGTCATCAAGGCGCGCCTGTACGGCCGCAAGGAGAGCGGCGGCGCGGTCGAGGCGCTCGTCGAGCGCGTGCTGCCGGCGCCGGCCGGCGGAGCGCGCGAGGTGTGGGTCCACCTGCGCGCCAGCAAGTCGCCGCGCGCCGGCGCGCGACTGCGCTTCGGCACGGACGCGGACGGCTTCGACGCCGAGGTGCTCGGCCGTTGCGGGCCGGAGGACGCGCTGTTCCACCTGCGCCTGCCCGCCGACGTCTTCGCGCTGCTCGAGCGCCACGGTCA
>Ga0247821_10002512_pt1 | contig 10069 bp, 7 predicted proteins | sample 13C_Glycerol_Day_FD_192481 | JGI IMG/M metagenome (GOLD analysis project Ga0247821, IMG submission 192481) | Soil microbial communities from agricultural site in Penn Yan, New York, United States - 13C_Glycerol_Day14 | ecosystem: Environmental > Terrestrial > Soil > Agricultural land | place... | reverse complement strand
CCCAGCGTCAGCCCGAAGCCGGGTATGACGGGGGAGATACGACGTGACATAAAGGTCCCTGGTTGAACGCACGAAGCCCGGGACGAATCCCGGGCCCATGCTGGCTACTGAACGGCGATTATCCTGTCGGCCAAGTATCACTGCGCCGTATAGATCTGATCGAACACGCCACCATCGTTGAAGAACTTGGGTTGGGCAGTCTTCCAGCCACCGAAGTCTTTGTCGATAGTCACCAGGTCCAGTGTCGGGAACTGCTTGGCGTATTCGGCGGCCACCTTGGCGTCACGCGGACGATAGAAGTTGTCGGCGGCGATCTTCTGTCCGGCCGGGCTGTACAGGTGCTTGAGGTAGGCCTCGGCAATCTGTTCGTTACCCTTTTTCTGGGCGTTCTTGTCGACCACGGCCACCGGCGGCTCGGCGAGGATCGACAGCGACGGCACGACGATCTCGAACTTGTCGCTGCCACCGTCTTCCTTGAGCGCCAGGAAGGCTTCGTTTTCCCAGGCCAGCAGCACGTCGCCCTGACCGTTGTTGACGAAGGTGATGGTCGAGCCGCGGGCACCGGTATCGAGCACCGGCACGTGCTTGAACAGCTCCTTGACGTATTCCTGGGCCTTGGCTTCGCTGCCACCGGCTTTCAGGCCGTAGGCCCAGGCGGCGAGGAAGTTCCAGCGGGCGCCGCCGGAGGTTTTCGGGTTCGGGGTGATGACCGACACATCTTTCTTGATCAGGTCGCCCCAGTCCTTGATGCCTTTGGGGTTGCCCTTGCGCACCAGGAACACGATGGTCGAGGTGTAGGGGGTGCTGGCGTCCGGCAGGCGGGTCTGCCAGTTGTCCGGCAGGGTCTTGCCGAGCTTGGCCACTTCATCGATATCGCCGGCCAGGGCCAGGGTCACCACGTCGGCACGCAGGCCGTCGATCACCGCCCGGGCCTGCTTGCCCGAACCGCCGTGGGACTGCTGGATCTTCACCTTGTCGTCCGGGTGCGCCTGCTGCCAGTGCTTGATGAACTCGGCGTTGTACTGCTGGTAGAGCTCACGGGTCGGGTCGTAGGACACGTTCAACAACTCGTAGTCCTTGGCGATGGCGGAACCGGCAAAAACGGCGCTGGCGAGTGCGGCCAGGGCATAACGGCGGATGGACATGGTGAAGCTCCCGATTGGCGTATTTTTCTAATTAGGTGGCGCTTTCATCGCGGGGCAGGCCCGCTCCTGCGTTCAGCCGGGCTTGTGGCCGGGGTTCTGCAGGCGGAATTTTTCCTTGCGTTCGATCTGCACGACCTGGGCGTTGTGCACGGTGATTTCCACCGCGCCGAAGCGCAGGTCGCGCAAGGCGCTCTGGATCTCGCGCAGAATGGTGGTTTCGTCCTGACCGTCAACGCTACGCAGAGATGCGCTCATGCTCGTGCTCCTGTGGATAAGGGGTGCCGTGCAATCGCGTGTGTGAGGGTGATTGCACCTGGCTTGAGGGCAATCTTAGGGGGGCTTGAATATTCTTAAAAATACTATTTAAGAATTTTTATATAACCGAAATATCAATCCATCGCGGACCCTGTGGGAGCGGGCTTGCCCCGCGATGCGCACTCAATCCCAACGCAACTCCCCCGCCGGCACTGGCCTTCCGAACCAGTACCCCTGCCCCAACTGGCATTGCTGCTCCAGAAGGAAGCGCGCCTGCTCGCCCTGCTCGATGCCTTCGGCGTGCACCTGCATGCCCATGCTCTTGCCCAGGGCGATGATCACCCGCACGATCGCCGCGTCGTCCTCATCCCCGGGGAGCCCGGCGACGAAGCCCTGGTCGATCTTGAGCTTCTGCACCGGCAGGCGCTTGAGGCGCAGCAGCGAGGAATAACCAGTGCCGAAGTCGTCGATGGCCAGGCGCAGCCCCAGTTCGCGCAGCCGATGCAGTTGCTCAAGGGCTACTTCAGGGTCTTCCATCACGGCGCTTTCGGTCACTTCAAGCTCAAGCACACCCGGATCGAGCCCGGTGTCGTGCAGCACCTTGGCGACTTGCTGGTAAAGGTCGCGGTGGGCAAACAGGCGGCTGGAGATATTCACCGCCACGAACTCCAGGTGCCGCCCGCCGGCCTGCCACTGCACCATCTGCGCACAGGCCTGGTTGAGCACCCAGGTATCGATATCGGCGATCAGGCCGGTGCGCTCGGCAATCGGAATGAACTCCCCGGGCGGCACCAGCCCGCGCTGGGGATGTTGCCAGCGCACCAGGGCCTCGACGCCGATCATCTTGCCGCACAACAGGTCATGCACCGGCTGGAAGTACACCCGCAGCTCTTCCTGATCCAGCGCCCGGCGCAGTTCGGCCGCGGTCTCGACCCGCTGCTGGGCATGGGCGGTCAGCTCTTCGGTGTACAGGGCATAGCCGGCACGGCCGCAGGCCTTGGCCTTGAACAACGCCGAGTCGGCATTGCGCAGGAGCTGCTCGGGCCCCAGGGCATCACTGGGGAACAGGCTGATACCGACGCTGGCGCTGATGAACAGGCGCTGGGACTCAAGCTCGAAGGGCGGCTTCATCACCTCGATGATGCTTTGCGCCAGCGCCGCGGCCTGGCCGACCTGGGGGCAGTGCTCGGCCAGTACAGCGAACTCGTCACCGCCCAGGCGGGCCAGGGTCACGCCACTGCCCACCAGGTCCTTCAGACGCTCGCCGACCATCTTCAGCAACTGGTCGCCGACATTGTGGCCAAGGCCGTCATTGATGCTCTGGAAATGGTCCAGGTCCAGCAGCAACAAGGCGCAACCGCGCTTGTTGGCCTGGGCCGCGGCCAGCGCCTGCTCGATACGGTCGTTGAACAGCAGGCGGTTGGGCAGGTCGGTCAGGGGGTCATGGTGGGCCAGGTAGGCCAGCTCGCGTTCGGTGTGCTTGATCGCGCTGATATCGCTGAATACCGCCACATAATGGCTCAGCGCGCCGCTGTCATCGCGGATCGAGCAGATGGTCTGCCACTGCGGGTACACCTCGCCGGTCTTGCGCCGGTTCCAGATCTCGCCGCTCCACTCGCCCTTCTGTGCCAGGGTGGCGAAGATATGCTGGTAGAACGCCGCATCATGGCGACCGGATTTGAACTTGTTCGGCCGCTGTCCGATGACCTCGTCCTTGTCGTAGCCGGTGATCTGCATGAAGGCGCGGTTCACATGCACGATCAGCCCGTCGCGATCGGTCACCAGCACGCCTTCCAGGGTACTGTCGAATACCGCCGCGGCCATGCGCAGGCGCTCGCGGTCCTCGCGGCGCAGGCGCGCACCGACACCGATGAAATTCAACAGGCGGGCGCGGGACGAGAAGATCAGCAGTGCGCTGCACAACACCCAGAGATAGGCACTGAGCAGCTGCCAGCGGGCCAGTTGCTGGTGATCATCGAAAAGACTGCTCAATAATTGATCAGATAGCGCCAGCCAGAGTATGGACATCACCAGGTAGAGCGCCGCCATGCGAATGGCGTCTCGAACGGAAGCAGACATAAGGTCCCGACAAGTCCACAAAAAATTTTGGGGGATTATAGGGTAGAAACATCCCCTGACCTCTTATCTAAAAGGCCGACTGGTTTTATTTGTCCGCCTTGGGATAATGCTTCCCGCTGTTCCTTAAGCTCAGAGGGCCTCTTCACCTATGTGGTACCAAGGTTTGCTCAACCTGTCGGCCTGGCAGCTGCTGGCAGTCACCCTGGTCATGACCCATGTGACCATCGTCAGTGTCACCGTCTACCTGCACCGATATTCCGCCCACCGCTCGCTGGAGCTGAACGCCGGGCTCAAGCACTTCTTCCGCTTCTGGCTGTGGCTGACCACGGCGCAGAACACCCGCGAGTGGACCGCCATCCACCGCAAGCACCACGCCAAATGCGAAACCGTCGACGACCCGCACAGCCCGGTGATCAAGGGCCTGTCCACGGTCCTGCGCAAGGGTGCCGAGTTGTACCGCGAAGAAGCGCGCAACCCGGAAACCCTGCGCATCTACGGCAAGAACTGCCCCGAAGACTGGATCGAGCGCAACCTCTACTCGCGCTACAAGCTGGGCGGCATCGCCCTGATGGCGGTGATCGACCTGCTGCTGTTCGGCACCATCGGCATCACCATCTGGGCCGTGCAGATGATGTGGATTCCGTTCTGGGCCGCCGGGGTGATCAACGGCCTGGGCCACGCCGTGGGCTATCGCAACTTCGAATGCCGCGATGCGGCCACCAACCTGGTGCCATGGGGCATCATCGTGGGCGGCGAAGAGCTGCACAACAACCACCACACCTACCCCAACTCGGCCAAGCTGTCGGTCAAGCGCTGGGAATTCGACATGGGCTGGGCCTGGATCAAGCTGTTCTGCTGGCTGCGCCTGGCCAAGGTCCAGCGGGTCGCACCCATCGCCCACCGGGTCGAGGGCAAGGGCCAGCTGGACATGGACACCGCCATGGCGATCCTCAACAACCGCTTCCAGATCATGGCCCAGTACCGCAAGCTGGTGATCGGCCCGCTGGTCAAGCAGGAACTGGCGCGGGTCGACGACTCGGTGCGCCATCAGTTCCGCCGGGCCAAGCGCCTGCTGTCGCGGGAAACCAGCCTGCTGGAAGATCGCCATCACCTGCGCATCCAGACCATGCTCGAACACAGCCAGGCGCTCAAGACCATCTACGAAAAGCGCCTGGCCCTGCAACAGATCTGGTTGCGCACCAGCGCCAACGGCCACGACATGCTGGCGGCCATGAAAGACTGGGTACACGAGGCCGAGGCCAGTGGAATCCAGTCGCTGCGCGACTTCGCCGCCCAGCTGAAAACCTACTCCCTGCGCCCTGCCCTGGGCTGATGCCGTTGATCGGCGCACCCCCGTGCGGGGTGCGTCGCCCGGAACTTCACCGCCTATTCTTACTCTGACAGGCACAACGCCCGCGTGGCGGGCCGGGTCGTGGCCGCCCGCCCCTGTGTGAGAAGTTCCGCGCAAATGGTCAACAAGAAACCAACGCCCCCGCCCGGCAACCCCGCTGCTGAAGCCGCCCAGACCCTCCTGGCGCTGATGCACGCACAGGGCGAAGTGGCACGCCTGAGCGAACGCGAACAACTGTTCAGCTCCTTGCTCGACAGCGTCAATGCCGTGCTCTGGGCCTTCGACTGGGAGTCACGCCAGGTGCTCTACGTCAGCCCGGCCTACGAGCGCATCTTCGGCCGCTCGACCAGCCTGCTGCTGGCCGACTTCAACGAATGGCGCGACAGCATCTACCCGGACGACCTGGAGTACGCCGAGCGCAGCCTGGCCGAAGTGCTGGTCAAGGGCGCCGTGGAAGACCGCGAGTACCGCATCATCGCCGCCGACGGGCAAATCCGCTGGATCAGCGACAAGTGCTTCATCAACCAGCAGGCCGACAGCGGGCAGCGTGTCATCGTGGTCGGCATGGCCGAAGACATCACCGAAAAAAAACGCCTGGAAGGCGAACTGCAGCGCCTGGCCACCACCGATGTGCTGACCCAGAGCAGCAATCGCCGGCACTTCTTCGACTGCGCCCAGGAAGCCTTCGATAGCGCACGCCAGGCTCAAACCCCACTGGCGTTCCTGCTGCTGGACATCGATGACTTCAAGCAGATCAACGATACCTTTGGCCACCCCCAGGGTGACCAGGTGTTGCAGCGCATCGCCGATACCGGCAAGGCGGTGCTACGCCGGGGCGACCAGTTCGGGCGCATCGGCGGCGAGGAGTTCGCGGCGGTGTTTCCCGGCTGTACCCCGCAAATGGCCCAGCAGATCGCCGAACGCCTGCAGCGCGAGATCCAGCGCCTGAGTTTCATCCATGAAGACCAGGTATTCGGGGTGACGATAAGCCAGGGGCTGACGGGGATTGTTGAAGACGATGAAACGCTCGACAGTCTGTTTGCCCGGGCGGATGCGGCGATGTACCAGGCCAAGCGCCAGGGCAAGAATCAGATCGTGATCGGTTGAGCCTGGATCGGGGCCGCTTGCCGGCTCCCACAATGACAGTTATTCAAACCTGCACCTTCCCCTGTGGGAGCTGGCGAAGCCTGCGATAGGCCATCACGCCTTGCGCAACCGCCCCAGCTCCGCCATCCCCACCTTCAACAACCGCGCCGTGCGGCTCTCGGCCAGCGCCTCCAGCCCCTGCTCCGCCGGCAGCCGGGCCATCTGCCCGGCCAGGTTCATCGCCAGGGCTTCACGCGAATACACCCCGCCGCCCAATTGGTAGACCGCCGCAATCAGCTCGCGCAACTCCAGCGGCAAGCGCCAGCGTGTACGCAAGGCCGACCCGAAGGCGGCGCCAAACTCGTTGAGCGACAACTCGACGGCATCCTCGTCCAGCTCGCCCCCGGCCAGGCGCCACTCCTGCAGGCAGCGCAGCAGTGCCAGATCGCCCAGGCAATGCAGCAGGCCTGCGCAGTAGCACCGCTCCTGGTCCAGTTCGAGCATGCGTGCCAGGGTCCGCGCGTACTCGGCGGTGTGCAGCGACAGCGCCCAGAAGCCTTCGGCATGACGCGACAACAACGGGTCGCTGAGGCGAGCGCTGCGATTGAGCGCCAGTCCCAGGATCAGGTTCATGCTCTGCGTGGTGCCCAGCTTGTTCAGCGCTTGCAGCAGCGTCTGCACGGCCGCATCGCGGTGCAAGGCGGCGCTGTTGGCTGCGGCGATCAGCACGGCGGTGATCTGCGGGTCGTTGCGGATCTCTTCTTCCAGGGCCTTGAGGTTGAGCCCCTGCGGATTGAGGCTGCGCTTGATCGCCTGCTGCACGTCCGCCAGCAGCGGGCCGCCATCGGCGGTAGCGCGGCGCCCTTCGAGAAAGCGCGGCAAGGTCATGCCCGGTTGCAGCGCCGGCATCGGGCAGGCGATCTCTTCGCCGACCTTGAGCAACAACTCTTCCAGGCGATGGCGTAGGGAATCCATGTTCAGCGGCTTGCTCAGGTAGGCGGTGGGGGCGAACGGCAACGCCTCGCGTACGCTGGCGCTGTCGCTGCGGTTGCTCATCAGGATGAACGGCAAATGCGGTTGGCGCCCCTTGGCCCGCACGTTGCGCAACAGGTCCAGGCCATCGCCGCCGGGCAACTCGCGGGCGGCGATGATCAGGTCCGGCTTGCTGGCCAGGGCCGACAGCGCTTGAGAACCATCGGCACAAACCTGCAAACGGGCATCGCAACGCACGCTGAGCAACATCTGGCTGAGCATCTCCCGTACCCAGGGATCGCCTTCGGCAATCAACACACAGGGCGCCACGGGTGGGTTGGCAACGCTCATACTCGACTCTCCAATTCTTTGCATGCAGTCCAGTGCGCCTTCCTGGGCGTCTCCAATCTGGGAACCTTAGCCCCCCGGCATTCCTTTAGGCGAAAAAAAACCCGCCGAAGCGGGTTTTTCTTCTACTGCGTCACAGTTTACGCGAGTTCTGCGAAGCACTCTTCGATGATTGCCAGACCTTTGTCCAGTTGCTCATCAGGCGAGGTCAGCGGAACCAGGATACGCAGGACGTTGCCGTAGGTGCCGCACGACAGCAGGATCAGGCCCTTGTCACGCGCCTTGGCCACAACCGAGGCGACTGCGGTCGGGTTCGGGGTGTGGGAACCGGCCTTGTCGAAGACTTCAACAGCGATCATCGAACCCAGGGCACGCACGTCACCGATGATCGGGTGCTTGTCCTGGATCTTGCGCAGGCCGGTGACCAGACGCTCGCCGACAGCCTTGCTGCGGTCCAGCAGTTTTTCTTCTTCGAACACTTCCATCACGGCCAGGGCCGCGGCGCAAGCAATCGGGCTACCGGCATAGGTGCCGCCCAGGCCGCCTGGAGCGATGGCGTCCATGTATTCGGCCTTGCCGCACACGCCGGCCAGTGGGAAGCCACCGGCGATCGACTTGGCGAAGGTGGTCAGGTCAGGCGCGACGCCCATCTGTTCCATGGCGAAGAAGGTGCCGGTACGGCCAGCGCCGGTCTGCACTTCGTCAGCGATCAGGAGGATGCCGTGCTGGTCGCACAGGGCACGCAGACGCTTCATGAACTCTTTCGGCGCGACGTAGAAACCACCTTCGCCCTGAACCGGCTCGAGGATGATGGCGGCGATGTCACGGGCTTCGGCGTCGTTCTTGAAGATACGCTCGATGGAAGCGATCGAGTCGTCGATGCTCACACCGTGCAGCTCGTTCGGGTACAGGGCGCGGAAGATGCCGCCTGGCATCAGGCCCATGCCGGCCGAGTAAGGCACGACTTTACCGGTCAGGCCCAGGGTCATCATGGTACGACCGTGGTAGGCGCCGGTGAAGGCGATCACGCCAGCGCGGCCAGTGGCGGCACGGGCGATCTTGATGGCGTTCTCAACGGCTTCGGAACCGGTGGTGACCAGCAGGGTTTTCTTGGCGAAGTCGCCTGGAACGCGAGCGTTGATCTTTTCGCACAGCTCGACGTAAGGCTCGTAGGCCAGGACCTGGAAGCAGGTGTGGGTCAGCTTGTGCAGTTGGGCTTCAACGGCAGCGATGATCTTCGGATGCACGTGACCGGTGTTCAGTACCGCGATACCGCCGGCGAAGTCGATGAACTCGCGGCCTTCGACGTCAGTAACGGTAGCGTTCTTCGCCGTGTCGGCGAAGATCGGGTGGATCTGGCCAACACCGCGTGGAACAGCGGCGACACGACGTTGCATCAAAGATTCGTTGGTCTTGCTCATAGTGTCCTCAATGCGCCACACACAAGGCAGCGCGATTCAAGTCGGGGTGGCCGGTATTCAACTGCGGGCAGCATGCGTTGATCGACTGCCGCAGGGGCCCAGGCCACCGGGTGTACGGTGTAAAAAGGCCAGCGAGACGTCGCTCTCGCGCCCCGCTGGCAGAGGTAAAGCCTTACGCTGCGATCAGACGCTGATGCACAGGTATTTGATTTCCAGGTAGTCCTCGATGCCGTACTTGGAACCTTCGCGGCCCAGGCCCGAGGCCTTGATACCGCCGAACGGCGCGACTTCGTTGGAGATCAGACCGGTGTTGATCCCGACCATGCCGTACTCCAGCGCTTCGGCGACACGGAACACGCGGCTCATGTCACGGGCATAGAAGTACGAGGCCAGACCGAACTCGGTATCGTTGGACATGGCGATCACTTCAGCCTCGTCCTTGAAGCGGAACAGCGGTGCCAGCGGGCCGAAGGTTTCTTCCTTGGCCACGGCAGCGTTCTTCGGCACGTTGACCAGAACGGTCGGCTCGAAGAAGTTGCCTTCGATGATCTTGCCGCCGGTCAGCACCTGGGCGCCTTTGCCCACGGCGTCGGCGATGTGCTCCTGGACCTTGGCGACGGCTTTCTCGTCGATCAGCGGGCCAGTGGTGGTACCGGCATCCAGGCCGTTGCCGATCTTCAGCTTGGCCACAGCAGCCTTGAGCTTCTCGGCGAAGGCGTCGTAGACACCGTCCTGCACATAGATACGGTTGGCGCAGACGCAAGTCTGGCCGTTGTTGCGGTACTTGGAGATGATCGCGCCCTCGACGGCCTTGTCCAGGTCAGCGTCGTCGAACACGATGAACGGGGCGTTGCCACCCAGCTCCAGGGAAACTTTCTTGATGTCCTTGGCGCACTCGGCCATCAGCTGGCGACCGATTTCGGTGGAGCCGGTGAAGGACAGCTTGCGCACGATCGGGTTGCTGGTCAGCTCGCCGCCGACTTCGCCAGCGCTGCCGGTGACCACGCTCAGCACGCCTTTCGGAATGCCGGCACGCTCGGCCAGTTCGACCAGGGCCAGGGCGGAGTACGGGGTCTGCGAGGCAGGCTTGAGCACCATGGTGCAGCCAGCGGCCAGGGCCGGGCCGGCTTTACGGGTGATCATCGCGGCCGGGAAGTTCCACGGGGTGATCGCGGCGGTCACGCCGATCGGCTGCTTGATGACGATCAGGCGCTTGTCTGGCTGGTGGCCAGGAATGGTGTCGCCATAGATGCGCTTGGCTTCTTCGGCGAACCACTCGATAAAGGAGGCGGCATAGACGATTTCGCCCTTGGCTTCGGCCAGTGGCTTGCCCTGCTCGGTGGTCATCAGGCGGGCCAGGTCGTCCTGGTGCTCGATCATCAATTCGAACCAACGACGCAGCTTGCCCGCAC
>Ga0247821_10002510_pt1 | contig 10070 bp, 6 predicted proteins | sample 13C_Glycerol_Day_FD_192481 | JGI IMG/M metagenome (GOLD analysis project Ga0247821, IMG submission 192481) | Soil microbial communities from agricultural site in Penn Yan, New York, United States - 13C_Glycerol_Day14 | ecosystem: Environmental > Terrestrial > Soil > Agricultural land | place... | reverse complement strand
GCACTTCACCGATTTCTGGACGCGCGCCGCGCGCCGCTGGAAGGACCATCCCGGCCTGGCGGGCTACGGCCTGATGAACGAGCCGCACGACCTGCCGCGGCCGGGGAGGCTGGAGGAAAGCGAAGGCGGCGGCGAGGACCTGGCGATCTGGCCGGCTTACGCGCGCGCGGCGGTGGAGGCGATCCGCCAGGTCGATGCGCGCACGCCGATCTACGTGGCCGGCAACGAATGGAGCTCGGCCATGTCGATGGCCGATCGCAACCCGGGCTTTCCGCTCAAGGGCGAGAACCTCATTTACGAGGTGCACCTGTACCTCGATGCGGCGAGCAACGGCCACTCGTTCGACTACGACAGCGAGGTCGGCAAGAACTTCAGCGCCGGCCAGGGCCGACGCGCGATCAACGAGGACACGGGCGCGAAACGCCTGGCGGCCGCGGCGAACTGGGCGCGCGAGCACAAGCTCAAGATCGCGCTCACCGAGGTCGGCATGCCGCTGGACGACGCGCGCTGGCAGGAGATGTTCCAGCGCACCATCGCCTACGCCGCGCAGGAGGGCATCGAGGTCTACAGCTGGATGGGCGGCAGCCACTGGCCGGTGCGCAACTACCCGATCCACCACGTGCCGGGCTGGCACCAGCACCGCACGCTGGAGCCCGCGGTCGCGGGTCCGATGCAGCAGGCGGCGAATGTCGCCAAGGTCGCGCTGTACGACGACGGCGCGGGCTGGGCGGCCTCGGGCCGCGAGGTCACGATCACCGTGTACGCGCGCGGCTGGCTGGCGCAGCCGCTCACGCTGCAAGTGGCGGCGGACGGCGGCGGCAAGCTGGGCAAGACCACGCTCACGATTCCCGCGGGCGCGAACGGCTCGGACAGCTACACGTTCCGGCCGGAAGGCGATCGCGTCGCGACCCTCAGATACGGCGCGGCCGGCGGAGTGCAGGTGCCGCCCGAACGCAAGGTCTACTCGCTGGCCGATCCGGTCGCGGCGGCGGGTCGCCATCTGGGCGACGCGGCGCATGCGCTGCTGGCGCGCCATGCCGCCGCCAAGTGGGAGATGGCGCACGGCTACACCGACTACGTGCGCGGCGCGCCCTCGCAGGACGGCCAGCCGGTGCGCGCGGTGGCCGACTCCGGCTTCGGTTCCGGCGTGGGCAACGCGTTGGAGATGGTGTGCTTCCTCAACGACGACACCGCCGCCAGCGGACCGATGAAGCCGCCGGTGCTGCGTGTGGTCGAGGGGCGCAAGGCGATCGATCTCTCGGGGCCGGGCGCCTGGGGCCTGTGGTGCAAGAAGCGCGCGCCCCAGCCCGGCGTGCAGCCGCGGCCGCGCGACCGCGTGCCGTACGACCTGCACGACGACCACTTCGCGATGGCCGTGATCGCGCTGCCCGATGCGAATGCGACCGGCGCGGTGTTCCAGGCGTCGCGTGCGGAGCAGAAGTCCTTCAGCGAGATCGCGCTGGACCAGGGAAGGCCGCAGGCGCGCTGGAGCGACGGTCGCGGTGAGCCGGTGGTGGTGACGGCGCCGGACCGCCTCGTGGCGCGCTCGCCGGCGGTGATCACGCTGGCGAGCGCGGGCGGGATGCAGACGCTGCGCGTGAATGGCCGCGCGGCCGGTGAGATGCGATCACGCCTTTCGAGCGCGGTGTTCGACCAGCTGCTGATCGGATGGGGGTTCGTGGACCACTATCCGCGCGAGAGCTTCCGGGGGTTGTTGTTCGGAGCGATCGCGGGAAAGGGCAGGCCTTCCGACGCGGAGCTGGAAGTGCTGGAGCGCTATCTGTTGTCGCTGGCGACGGACCGCGGCCGGAACTAGAGCGGCGCCGGCCGGCTGTGGCGCTCGCGCGATCGACGCAGGTACTCCTCGCGCTGCTGCCGATGCCGCCGGTGCGCGGCCAGCTGCTCGCCCAGCTTGCGCTGCAACAGCGCGAGCCCGCCGCCGGCCTGGGTGAAGTCCTCGGCCAGCACGTCCGGCACCAGCACCGCCTCGCCGCCGTCCAGGTCCAGCTCGATGCGGCACGGCGTGCCCAGTTCGCGCACCGCGCGGTCGATCGCTTGCTGGCGGCTGCAATCGGGCAGCAGCAGCGTGAACTGCGATGCGCCGGTGCGCGCCGCCAGGCCCTGCTCGCCGGCGACGCGCTGCAGGCTCAGCCCCACCTGTCGAACCGCGTCGCGGCGTGCGCTGTCGCCGTACAGCTCGCTGAGCTCGGGCAGGTCCTCGAAGTCGAACAGCAGCACCGCGGCGTCGCGCCGCGATCCACGCTGCAGCCGGTTGCCGGCGGCCAGCAGGCTGTAGCGGTCCAGCAGGCCGGGCGCGGCGACGCGCAGCCGCGAGAGGCGCGTCAGCACGCGCCAGAGCGCGCGCCGCCAGCGATGCGGCCTGCGCCGCGGGAAAAGGTCGGAGTCGGCCCGTGACAAGGCCGCCGTGTCGTGCATGAAAGGAAAACGCTCCCTGGACCGCACCCGCCGGTGTGTCCGGCGGTGTGGGAAAGGCGAGGATTGTCGGCCTGCGCGCGCGACCGCCCTTAGGGAATCGGAACGAGGGCGGGGATAGTTGCGCCGCTGTGGCGTGCCGGCCTCGCCGATGTCAGGAGCCTGCGAACAAGGGCGTGCTTCCGTCGCACGCCCGTTGTTCAGGCGCCGCTCTTGTACTTGACCGAGCAGCCGTACGGTCGCGTGGTCGCGGCCGTGATCGGCTTGCCCGCCAGCGCTTCGCCCAGCCCCTGCTTCACGTAGTTCGTGGCGCGCTGGATGTCCGCCGGATTGCTCGAGGGGATGCTGTCGATGCCGCCGGCGTACACCAGCCGGCCCTGAGGATCGACGATGTACATGTGCGGCGTGGTGCGCGCGCCGAACGCGCGGCCCGCGGTGCCTTCCTCATCGAGCAGCACATGGGTGGGCGCCGAATTGCGCTCCTTCTGCCAGGCCACCAGCTTCGCCGGCTCCGTGTACTCGTAGCTGCCCTTCTCGGTGGAATTGATCGAGAGCCAGACCACGCCCTTGCCGACCGCTTCACGCTGCGTGGCGGGCATGTTGCCGCTGTCGTAGTGCTTGCGCACGTACGGGCAACCGGGGTTGGTCCATTCGAGCACCACGTGCCTGCCGCGGAAGTCCGAGAGCTTCACGGCCTTGCCGTTGGCGTCGTTCAGCGTGAAATCCGGAGCCGCCTGGCCGACGGAAGGGACGGCATGGGCGGCGGGCAGGAAGGACGCCAGCGCGGCGATCGAGCAGGCGGCGATGAAGGGACGGCGCGGCAGCAGCATGGGGGCTCCTTTCACGGTGCGGAGACGACGGCCAGGACTTCCTCCACTCCCAGGACCTCGGACAGCACGACCGGCGCGCTGCCCTTCTTGTAGAACACGTAGACCGGCACGCCGCTGCGGCCCAGCGCGGTCAGCGCGGCCGTGATGGCCGGATCGCGCCGCGTCCAGTCGGCGCGCAGCAGGGCGACGTTGGCCTGCTTCAGGCCGGCCATCACCTCGCGGTTGGCCAGCGTGGTCTTCTTGTTGTACTGGCAGGTGACGCACCAGGCGGCGGTGAAATCGACGAACACCGGCCGGCCCTCGGCCACCAGCGCCTCGACGCGCGCCTGCGACCACGGTTGCCACTCGCCTTCGGCGCGCGCGGCGGTCTGTTGCGCCGGCGCGGGCGGCTGCGCGATCTGCGGCAGGGCGGTCCAGGCCAGCGCGGCCAGGCCCAGCACCGCCACGCCGGACAGCACCATGCGCGCGCGGCCGCGCAGCGTGAGCGTCCACACCAGCAGGCTCATCGCCACCAGCAGCGCGAGCAGCGCGCCGGCGCCGTCGATGCCGCTCTGCTGGCCCAGCACCCAGACCAGCCAGGCCACGGTGGCGAACATCGGGAACGCCATCAATTTGCGGAACACGTCCATCCACGCGCCGGGGCGCGGCAGCCAGCGCGCGGCCGCGGGCGTGAGGCTGGCGGCGAGATAGGGCAGGGCCATGCCCAGGCCGAGTACCGCGAACACGGCGAGCGCCTGCACGGGCGGGAGCGTCACGGCGAGGCCGAGCGAGGCGCCCATGAACGGCGCGGTGCAGGGCGAAGCGATGGCGACGGCCAGCACGCCGGACAGGAAGGCGTTGCCCACCGGGTGCTTGGCCTCCAGCGACGCGACCGCCGTGGGCAGGAAGGAGCCGAACTCGAACACGCCCGCCAGGTTGAGCGCGATCAGCGTGAACAGCGCGGCCAGCGCCGCCACCACCAGCGGCGACTGCAGCTGGAAGCCCCAGCCGAGCTGCTCGCCGGCCGCGCGCAGCGCCAGCATCAGCCCGCCCAGCGCGGCGAACGACAGCACGACGCCGGCGGTATACGCGGCGCCCGACAGCCGGCGCGCCCGCGTGTCGCCGCCATGCGTGGCGAAGCCGACGACCTTGATGGCCAGCACCGGGAACACGCACGGCATGAGGTTCAGAACCAGGCCGCCGAGCAGGGCGCCGAACATCGCCGCGAAGAAACCGATGCCCGGGCCGGGCGCGGCCGGCTTGCCGGCGGCGTTGTTGCGCAGCGCTTCTTCCAGCGCGGGCGAGACCGCCGCGGGCGCCGCCGTCTTCGGCCAGTTGCCCACCACCTTGAGCTCGGCGCGCCAGCCCGCATGCCCGTCGGCCACCACCACCGGCATCACGCCGGGGCTGGCGCTGCGCTGCGGCGACAGCGGCACCTTGGCCGTCCACACCGCGCCGTTCCAGGCCTGGGTCCAGGCGCCGGCGGTCTGGATCACCTCGGGGGTCTCGGGGAAGAACTCCAGCTGCTTGCCGCGCACCGACGCCGGCAGGCCCTGCACGCGCACGTTCAGCGCGCCGTCGGCGATCTCGGCCGTGCTGTCCGGGATGATCTTGCCGGGCGTGGTCAGCACCGGCTTGGGCTGGGCCGCGAACGCGGCCTCGAAGGCCTGCGCGTTCAGCGCGGTGCTGCCGCGGATCGGCAGCTTGATCGTGAACTCGCCGTCCTCCGGGATGCATTCCTTGCGGCAGACCAGCCAGCTGGCCTTGAGCCGCACCTCCAGCTCCTGCGCCAGCATCGAAGGCTTGAAGTCCGGCGCGATCTCCAGCGGCACCGGCAGCAGCACCGTGTCTTCGTAGCCGTAGTTGGCCAGCGTGCCGATCGGGATCTTCCTCGGCACCGGCCACTGGATGTCGCCGGCCAGCACGCCGGGAGGCAGCGTCCATTCCAGCTGCGTGGGCAGGCCCGAGTCGCCGGCATTCTTCCAGTAGGTGTGCCACTCCGGCTTGTGGGTCAGCTGCAGGCCCAGCCACACGGGTTTGCCGGCGGCCACGCCCTCCGGCGCATGGGCGAGCAGTTCGGCCCGGACCTGCTCGGTGGTCACCAACGACTTGCCCGTCGCCTGGGCGTGCGCGGACGCACCCAGCGCGAGGAACCAGGTGGCGAGCAGCAGGCGAAGGAAAGCGGACATGGACGGGGTTCGAAGCGCGACGGTGCGGGAAGTTCCGGGCGGCTTGTTTCAGGCGAAGCCGAGCACCACGCGGCGCGTGGTGGCGGACTTCTTCTCGATCCTGGTGACCACGACGCCGCCGATCTCGGCCGTGTTGGCCACGTGGGTGCCGCCGCAGGGCTGGTAGTCGATCAGGGCCTCGGCGCCCACGCGGATGGTGCGGATGCGGCCGGTGCCGCGCGGCGGCTGCACCGACATGCTGCGCACCAGCGCGGGATTGGCGTCCAGCTCCTCGTCCGTGATCGAACCCACCGCCACCGGATGGCCGGCCGCCACCAGGCGCGCGATGCCTTCGGTGAGCTGCTCCTTGTCGAGCGCGTCCGTCATGTTGAAGTCCAGCCGCGCGTACTCGGGCGTGATCGAGCAGCCGTTGACCAGCTGCGGCACCAGGTGGCACAGCAGGTGGGTGGTGGTGTGGAAGCGCATCAGGCGATGGCGGCGGTCCCAGTCGATGCGGGCGGTCACGCGCTGCCCTTCGCGCAGGCCGGCCAGCAGTTCGTCCTGGCCGGGCGCGGGCACGTGCCAGATGCCGCTCGTGGGCTGGCCCTGCTCGTCCTTGGCCTTGCGGGTGTCGGCGATGGCCAGCGTGCGGCCGTCTTCCAGCACCAGCACGCCGGCGTCGCCCGCCTGGCCGCCGCCCAGCGGATAGAAGACGGTGCGATCGAGCACGATGCCCGAATCGCCGACCGCCATCACGGTGGCGCCGCATTCCTGCAGGTAGGCATCCTCGCGGAACAGATCGTGGGTCATGGATGGGATGGGAGAGGGAAGCGCAACACGAGATTCTGGCGGTTTTCCTACATCCCCTCGGCATGCCCGGCGGCAAGACTGGTTCCCATGAAGTCGCCGAGTGAAATCACCCTCCTGGCGGTCGCCTGCGCGCTGGCCGCCTGCGCCTCCGGTTCCATCGCCCAAGGGCCCTTGCCGGGCACGGGCCCCGATCCCCAGCTGCCCGCGCCGCAGGAAAGCGGGCTGGTCCCGACGGTCAACATCGCGCCGGCCCAGGGCTGGCCGCAGGGCGGCACGCCGACCGCGCCGTCCGGCTTCAAGGTGACGGCACTGGCGAGCGGCCTGGTGCATCCGCGCTGGGTCTACACCCTGCCCAACGGCGACGTGCTGGTGGCCGAGAGCAACCAGCCCAAGCCCGAGCCCGGTTCGAAGAACGTGCATGCCGAGGGCGTGAAGGGCAAGGCGATGGAGGTGGTGATGAAGCGCGCCGGCGCCGGCGTGCCCAGCGCCAACCGCATCACCCTGCTGCGCGACCAGGACGGCGACGGCGTGGCCGAGACGAAGTCGGTCTTCATGAGCGGGCTGAATTCGCCGTTCGGCATGGCGCTGGTGGGTAACGAGCTGTTCATCGCCAACGCCGACGCCATCGTCAAGGTGCCGTATCAGGTCGGCCAGACCCAGGTGAGCGCCAAGCCGGTGAAGGTGACCGACCTGCCGGCCGGGGCCAACCACCACTGGACCAAGAACATCATCGCCAGCGCCGACGGCAGCAAGCTCTACGCGACCGTGGGCTCCAACAGCAACGTGGGCGACAACGGCCTGCAGGCCGAGGAAGGCCGCGCCGCCATCTGGGAAGTGGACCGCGCCACCGGCCAGAAGCGGCTGTTCGCCACCGGCCTGCGCAATCCCAACGGCCTCGGCTGGGAGCCGCAGAGCAAGGCGCTGTGGACCGTGGTGAACGAGCGCGACGAGCTGGGCGACAACCTCGTGCCCGACTACCTCACCTCGGTGAAGCAGGGCGCGTTCTACGGCTGGCCCTGGAGCTACTGGGGCCGCAATGTCGACGAGCGCGTGAAGCCGCCGCGCCCCGACATGGTGGCCAAGGCCATCGCGCCGGACTACGGCCTCGGTTCGCACGTCGCGCCGCTGGGCCTGGCGTTCTCCGACGACCGCATGCCGTCCAACTTCGCGAGCGGCGCCTTCATCGGCCAGCACGGCTCGTGGAACCGCAAGGACCTGGCGGGCTACAACGTGGTGTTCGTGCCGTTCGCCAACGGCCGTCCCGCCGGCCCGCCGCAGAACTTCCTGACCGGCTTCCTGAACGACAAGGGCGAGGCCCTGGGGCGGCCGGTCGGCGTGGCGCTGGACGGCAAGGGTGCGCTGATCGTGGCGGACGACGTGGGCAACACCGTCTGGCGGGTGGCCACGGCGCGGTGATGCCATGGACGGCCTGCGCATCGTCCTTCCCGCGGCGGCCCTGGTGGTGGCCGGCTGCGCGTCGCGGACGGTGGCGCCGGTCGCGCCCGACATCGACACGCTGACGGCGACGGAAGCCGCGCGCCGCATCTGCGCGGGCCAGTTCAGCAGCGAGGCGCTCACCCGCGCCTACATCCAGCGCACCCAGGTGCGCACCGAACTCAATGCCTTCATCACGCTGGACGCCGTGGGCGCGCTCACCGCCGCCCGGGCGGCCGACCAGCGCCGAGCCGCGGGCGCGCCCTGCCTGCCGCTGCAGGGCGTTCCGGTGGTGGTGAAGGACAACATCCACGTGGCGCGCCTGCCTTCGACGGCTGGCACGCGGGGCCTGGCGGCCTTCACGCCGACCGCGGATGCCCCGGTGGTGGCGCGCCTGCGCGACGCGGGCGCCGTGATCCTCGGCAAGACCAACATGCACGAGCTGGCGTTCGGCGTGACGGGCTACAACCCCGCCTTCATCGCACCGGGCAACGGCGTGGGCGTGCGCAACGCTTACGACGCCACGAAGGTGGCCGGCGGCTCGTCGTCCGGCACGGCGGCCGCGCTCGGCGCGCGCATGGCGCCGGCGGGCCTGGGCACCGACACCGGCGGCTCGGTGCGCATCCCGTGCGCGTTCAACGGTTGCGCGTCACTACGGCCCACCATGGGCCGCTACCCGCAGGGCGGCATCGCGCCCATCTCGCACACGCGCGACACGGCGGGGCCGATGGCGCTGTCGATGCGCGACGTGGAACTGCTCGATCGGGCGGTGACCGGCGCGGCGCCGGCGCCGCCGGTGCCGCTCAACACGGTGCGGCTGGGCGTGGTCGGCGGCATGCTGGCCAACCTCGATGCGGACACGCGCACCGCCTGGGACGCGGCCACCGCCAAGCTGCGCTCGGCCGGCGTCGCATTGGTGCCGGTGGAAATGCCGGAGCTGGCCACGCTCAACGCGGCGGTCGGCTTCCCGCTCGCGCTGTACGAGGCCTACGACGACATGGTGGCCTACCTCGGGAGCAACGCCACCGGCGTCTCGATCCAGCAGCTCGCGGCCGGCGTCGTCAGCCCCGACGTGAAGGGCACGTACCAGGGCCTGGTGCTGCCGCGCAAGCTGCCCGCGCCTTCGGGCGGCGTGGTCGATGCCGCGCCCGCGTACCGCGCGGCCATCGATACGCACAGGCCGCGACTGGTCAAGCTCTATGCGGACACGTTCGCTTCGCAGCGGCTCGATGCGCTGGTGTTCCCCACGGTGCCGCGCACGGCGTTGCCCGCCGACGAGAAGGCGAGCAGCCTGGAGAACTTCCTGCTCCTGATCCAGAACACCGATCCGGGCAGCAACGCGGGCGTGCCGGGGATCCAGCTGCCGATGGGGCTGGGGGCGAGCACGCGGTTGCCGGTGGGATTGGAACTGGACGGCCCGGTGGGGAGCGATCGGCGCCTCGTGGCGATCGGCATCGCGCTGGAGGAACTGCTGGGCCGGCTGCCAGCGCCGCGTTGATTCCCGTCATCCCCGCGAAGGCGGGGATCCAGAGCTTCCGGCAGTCCGCCGAAAGCGGACGCACTGGATTCCCGCCTTCGCGGGAATGACGGGGTCAGGTCCCCTGGCGGATCGGCGCGCCCTCAAGTTGCGGCGCCGGCGGCAATCCCGTGGCTTGCAGGATCTCCTGCTCCGACAAGGTCTCGCGCTGCAGCAGCGCGTACACCAGCCCGTCGAGTGCGGCGCGGTGCTTGCGCAGCAGCGCCTTCGCCTCCTCGTGGCAGCCGTGGATGATCCCCTGCACCTCGGCGTCGATCAGCGCGGCGGTCTGTTCGCTGAACGGCTTCTCGCCGCCGAAGCCGCCGCCGGTGCCGAGGAAGCGGTTCTCGCGCGGCGCCAGCTGCACCATGCCCACCGCTTCGCTCATGCCCCAGCGCGTGACCATGTTGCGCGCCATCTGGGTGGCCTGCTCGATGTCGTTCTCGGCGCCGGTGGTCTTGGTGCCGTACACCACTTCCTCCGCCGCGCGGCCGCCCAGCATGCCGATGATGCGGGCGCGCAGGTAAGCCTCGGGGTAGTTGTAGCGGTCGGTCTGCGGCCTCTGATAGGTGACGCCCAGCGCCTGCCCGCGCGGCACGATGCTCACGCGGTGCACCGGGTCCGCGCCCGCGACGACGAGCCCGAGGACGGCGTGGCCGCTCTCGTGGTACGCGATGCGTTCGCGGTCCTGCTCGGTCAGCAGCAGCGGCCGCTCGGGGCCGAGCACGATCTTCTCCAGCGCATCGAGGAAGTCCTTGTGCGCGACCGCGGCCTCGTTGCGGCGCGCGGCCAGCAGCGCGGCCTCGTTCACCAGGTTCTTCAGGTCCGCGCCCGAGAAGCCCGGCGTGGCCTGCGCCAGTTCCTCCAGGTGCACGTCGGCCGCGAGCGGCGTCTTGCGCA
>Ga0247821_10002509_pt1 | contig 10071 bp, 14 predicted proteins | sample 13C_Glycerol_Day_FD_192481 | JGI IMG/M metagenome (GOLD analysis project Ga0247821, IMG submission 192481) | Soil microbial communities from agricultural site in Penn Yan, New York, United States - 13C_Glycerol_Day14 | ecosystem: Environmental > Terrestrial > Soil > Agricultural land | place... | reverse complement strand
ATCGATCGGCTCGCCGAGGGCTTTCACGCCCGGGTGGTGCAGCATGAATGCGATCACCTGATCGGGCGGCTGTACCCTTCGCGCATTCATGACTTCAACAAGTTCGGTTACACCGAGGTGTTGTTTTCCGGACTGGATCCGGCCAGCGACGATTGAGGCCGGGCCATTGCCACCAGCGCCTTGTTGCGCTGGTAACGGGCCAGGCGTTCGGCCAGGGTGACGGGCAGGTCAGCGCAGCGCTCGAACCCTTGTTGCCGGTAGAACGGCACGAGGTCGGGATGACAGAACAGCCAGGTTGTCCCCTCGGTGCTCTGCACGGCCGACTCGATCAAGTGCCGGGCGATCTGCTGTCCTCTCCAGGGTTCTGCCACCCATAAGCCGGTCAGCCAGTGGCCACCGGCTACCGGGCTCAGGCACAACGCCGCAACGATTTCATCGGCGCGGGCGACCCAGAGCTGCCCTTGAGCTGCCGCGCGCATCGGCGATCCCTGGTTTTTGTAGAATTTATTCAGCAGTGGCCGCTCGGGGCCGCTCAGCTGACAGTAGTGCAGGGTGATCATGGCGAAGATCCGGCAGAGGCTCTGGCTCGGGCTTTTACACCGCCAGCCGCAGCGTGTCGAGGGCGGGCGTCCGGGTTGATTGTTGCGGATTTGGTAACAGTGAATGTCCGGTACAGGGATTTAACCCGGTAAAGCAACTTGTAAACTATGTTTGTCCCCGCAAAAAAGAACAGTGGGACCGGTACTTCGTGTTATGTCTTGTTAGTTGATGTAACAACTTCTCCGCGCCTCTGCTGGCCAATGAAGTCAATCGATTAGTTTGATTGCTTTGCAGGCTTTATTATCATGAAAAGTTTACTTGTACTTGCGCTTGTCGGTGTTTCTTCTTTTGCCTTGGCGGATGAAGTTAAAACGGCCAGCGTACAGCCGGCCGTTGAACAGTACGATTATTCGACCAACCTGGATATTGCCAAGGTCATCAGTTTGTCGACTATTCCGAATGTCTGTGAAGTGGTGCCGGCAACCATGGTCTACGAAGACCATCAGGGTCAGCGCCACACCCTTGAGTACCGCGCCATGGGCAACGGCTGCACCAACGGCTGATCATTACGCCTTACTGACGCTCGCGTTCCAGCAGCAGGCGTTTACGCTCAACGCCCCAGCGGTAACCCGAGAGGTTGCCGTCGCTGCGCACCACCCGGTGACAGGGAATGGCCACGGCCAGGGCGTTGGCCGCACAGGCCTGGGCTACGGCACGCACGGCCTTGGGCGCGCCGATACGCTGGGCTATCTCGGCATAGCTGGCCGTTGACCCGGCCGGGATGCTCCGCAAAGCCTGCCAGACCCGCTCCTGAAAGGCGGTGCCGCGCAAATCCAGCGGCAAGTCCAGGCCAATTCCCGGTACTTCGATCAATCCCACCACTCTGGCCACCAGGGTTTCGAACTCGGCATCGCCGCCGAGCAAATCGGCCTTGGGGAATTTGTCCTGCAAGTCGTGCAGCAATGCCTGCGGGTCATCGCCGAGGAGGATTGCGCAGACACCGCGTTCGCTTTGTGCCACCAGGATTGCGCCCAATGAACATTGACCGATGGCAAAGCGGATAGCCGTATTGGCGCCGCCATCCCGATAGGCCCCCGGGGTCATGCCCAGGCGGGCATTGCTGGACTCGTAAAAGCGGCTGTTGGAATTGAAACCGGCTTCATACAGGGCATCAGTGATGGTGCTGGCGTGCTGTAATTGCTTGCGCACCTTACTTGCCCGGTGGGCTGAGGCATAGGCTTTGGGCGTTACTCCGGTAATGGTCTTGAACACCCGATGCAAGTGGAAGGGGCTCATGTTCAATTGCTCGGCCAGTTGGTTGAGGCTGGGCACTGACTCGGCGCTTTCAATCAACTGGCAGGCGCGGGTGACTTGCGCCCGATGCTGTTCGGCCATCAGTGTCTGGTCGGCGGTCCGCCGTTTGCTCGGGCGATAGCCAGCGGCTTCGGCTTGCACCGGGGTGTCGAAGAACTCGACGTTGTCGATGCGTGGCAGGCGCGAGCTGCTGCTCGGCCGGCAGTACACGCCGGTGGTGCGCACCGCATAGACAAATTCCCCGTCGGCTGCCGGGTCGCGGGCCAGGATGGCTTGCCAGCGTGGGTCGTTTTCGCTGATGCGGGGTTTGCCTTGGTTCATGCCGGGAATCCCTTGTTGAGTAATGATGGACTCAGGTTAAGGCGAGCATCAGCGCAGAAAACTCCGAGTCTTGCGTTCAAACTCGTGGATTCGGCACCCGCCACAGGTACCACGCGGCAATGGTCCGGTAAGGTCGCCAGGCCTGACCCAGTTCCATCATCTGGCGGCGCGTGGGCTGGGTGTCCAGGCCTTGCAGACGACGGTAGCCCTCGCGCACGCCAAAGTCATCGACGGGCAGGATGTCCATGCGCTCGAGGGTGTAGATCAGCAGCATTTCCACGGTCCAGCGGCCGACGCCACGCAAGCTCACCAGACGTTCGATCAGCTGTTCATCGTCCAGTGCCAGCGCTTGTTCATGGTCGGGCACCACACCGTCCTGACGCGCCTTGGCGATGCCCTGGATAGTGGCCAGCTTGCTGGCGGAAAAACCGCAGGCGCGCAGCTGTTCGGGCGCGGTGGCCAGTATTTGCGCGGGGCTCGGAAAATCACAACCCGGGTACAGCGCGAGAAAGCGCCCGAGAATCGCATCGCCGGCTTTGACATGCAGTTGCTGGTAGGCAATGGCACGCACCAGTGCCTGGTACGGGTCACGTTCCGGGCGCGGTTGGTGCTGGCAGGGGCCGATGGCCTGCACATGCGCTGCCCACTTGGGATCAAGCGCGGCGAGAAATTGCTCGGCCTGGTTGAACACACTACTCATGGTCTCTCCATGGCATGGGCCACGCGCTCCAGCGCCTGTTTCAGTTGCGCACGGCTGCTGGCTGCAGACAGGCTGATACGAACGGCCGCCAGGTCGCCCTGTTTTACCGCAAATACTTCGGCCGGGACCACTTCTACCGCGTTGGCCCGACAGCGTTGTACCAGCGTTTGTGCCGGCATCGCACAGCTTACCCAGATGTGTGGCGCGGGATGCTGGCCGAAGAGTCGCTCACTGCCGAGTATCTTGCGTGCCAGACGCCAGCGCTGTTCGACCTCGGCACGTTGCCAGGCCAGCCGCCGGCTGGCGGTACCGTCACTGATCCAGCGGCAGGCGATCTGCAGGTTCAGTGGCGATACCTGCCAGTGAGTCGCCTGCGCGTACGGGTCGATCCTGGCCAGCAGCAGTGGGTCTGCAACGATCCAGCCCAGACGCAGCCCGGCAGCAACGGTCTTTGACAGACTGCTGATCAGTATTCCCTGCTGGCCCAGCAACGGCCACAAGGGCGGCTGGTCGGTCAGCGCGCCGTAGACATCGTCTTCGATCAGCAGCAGCCCGTGGCGATGCACCACCTTGGCAACGGCCTGCTGGCGTTCGCGGCTCATGCAGGCACCGGTGGGGTTTTGCAGGCTGGGGGTGAGCACCACCACCCGTGCGCCGGTTGCGCGAGCGACCCGATCCAGATCGGCAGGCAGGATGCCCTGGCAGTCCTGGGCAACACCGTGCAGGGGCAGGCGCAGCTGGCGGCAGGCGGCCTTGATGCCCGGTGCGGTCAGGCTTTCGACCAATACTGGCTCGCCCGCCTGGCACAACGACAGCAACAGGCTGAACAGCCCTTGCTGGGCACCGCCGCACAACAACACCTGGCTGGCATTTACCTGCAGTCCTCGCGTGGCCAGCCAGGCAGCCCCTTGTAACCGGGCCATCAGCAGCGCGTCGGCACTCAGGTAATGTTCAAGGCTACGCACCTCGCCCTCGTGCAACAGTGCCTGCAAGGTGTCTTCGATGTCATGGTTGTCGGGATCGATCACCGGCACGTTGGTCGACAGATCGATCAGGCTGGGTTGTGCAGTGTTTTGTTTGAGCTGAAACAGCGTGGCCTCTTTACTGCCGGCCAGTACATAGGTGCCACGTCCCACCTCACCGCTGACCAGGTGCCGGGCGGCGGCCTCACGGTAGGCCTGCTGGGTGGTGCTGGGGTTGAGGCCCAGGGCCCAGGCCAGACGCCGTTGTGGCGGCAGACGTGCGCCGACCTGCAGTTCGCCACGCTCAATGGCTTGGGCAATGGCATCGACCAGTGCCAGATAGCGGGGTTGTTCGGTGTCGGGAAGGGCAGGGATCCACATTTATTGTTGGCCATGCAATATAAGGTTTTACCCATACAATGACCCGGCGCTAGGATCAGGTCAAACCCACTGCTGCCGAGGTGTTCCATGTTCGACCTGACTGCCCTGCGTGAGGCTGCCCGTCTGGTGCATGCCAGTGTGCCCGCCACCGCTCAATATGCCTGGCCACGGCTGGCCGAGCGGCTGGGTTGCGAGGTCTGGGTCAAGCATGAGAATCATGCACCGACCGGCGCGTTCAAGGTGCGCGGCGGTTTGCTTTACGTGCAATGGCTGCTGGCGCACAAGCCGCAGGTGCGCGGTCTGGTCACTGCCACCCGTGGCAACCACGGGCAGAGCATGGCGCTGGCGGCACGCAATGCCGGGCTGCCGATCATCATCGTAGTGCCGCAAGGCAACTCGCGGGAGAAGAACGCGGCGATGCGCGCCCAGGGTGCGGAGCTGATCGAATATGGCGCGGACTTCGACCAGTCCCGTGAAGAAGCGGCGCGTCAGGCGCAGTTGCATGGTTATGAAATGGTGCCGTCTTTTCATCCGCAACTGGTTCGTGGTGTCGCCACCTATGCTCTGGAGTTGTTCGAAGCGGTTGCAGATCTCGATTGCGTGTACGTGCCCATCGGCATGGGCTCGGGTATCTGCGGATTGATCCAGGCTCGCAACCTGCTGGGCCTGCGCACCGAAATCGTCGGCGTGGTGTCGAGCGCCGCCGACGCCTTTGCCCAGAGTGTCGAGCAAGGTCGCATTGTCACCACCGCCACCGCCAATACCTTTGCCGACGGCATGGCCTGCCGCATGCCGGGGCCAGAAGCTTTCGAGATCATCCGCCAGCATGCGGCGCGGATCGTCAGGGTCAGCGACGAAGAGATTGCCCAGGCGATACGCATCTACCACGAAGACACCCACAACACCGCCGAAGGCGCCGGCGCGGCGGGGTTGGCGGCGCTGGTGCAGGAGCGCGAACGTCAGCGCGGGCGCAAGGTGGCGGTGGTGCTCAGTGGCGCCAATATTGATCGGCAGCGGTATGCGCAGGTGTTGGCGGGTTGATGGAAAAATCTTGAATTGATCGATTGGAAAAAGTGCTATCTTATTTTGATAGCATTTTTCGATGAACAATCGATACCGCAGAACCCTCGAAAGCATTTTTCGCACACCTACCAGTGCCAGTCTGGTGTTCACCGACATCGAAGCGCTGGTGCTGTATCTGGGTGGGCAGGTGCTGGAGCGTGAGGGTTCCAGGGTCAAACTGATTTTGGGGACACAGCAATGGCGCTGCCACAGGCCGCACCCAGGTAAAGAGGCCAAGCGTTATCAAGTTGAAGAAGCCCGCGAATTTCTCCTGCGGGCAGGAGTTCACCTATGAACACGATGACCTACAAGGGTTATAACGCCCGAATCGAGTACGACCCACGCGATGATATTTTTGTCGGCCGAGTGTTGGGGGTACGAGACATCATCAGCTTCCACGCTAGTTCTGTCAGCCAGTTGCACGAGGCATTTCACCTGGCATTGGACGATTATCTGGCCGATTGTGCCGAGCGAGGTGTGACGCCCGAGCGGCCTGCCTCCGGCAAAGTCATGTTGCGCATTCGCCCCGAGGTGCATGCGGCGGCGACTATCGCTGCACAGTCGGCGGGCAAGAGTCTGAACCAGTGGGCCGATGAAGTATTCGAGCGTGCAGCTCAGGCTTAACGCGCGTGTCTTCGGGCTAGGGCAATTTCTTCCAATACAACCGCGCCGATTCCCGCTTTAATAGCGCCTGCCTTCAACGCGGTCTAATGGAATGCCCCTATGCCTTTCTCCAATGGATTTCTCCTCAGCCTTTCCCTGTGCCTGGATATCGGTATCGCCAATATCGCCATGATTACCCTGGCCATGCAGCGCGGATTTCTTCAGGGCTTCTGGCTGGGCCTGGGCACCTGTGTCGGTGATCTTGCCTACGCCGTGGCAGCGTTGGCCGGCATGACCGTGCTGCTGCAGTTCGAGACCGTGCGCTGGGTGTTGTGGCTGGGCGGCTCGTTATTGCTGGTGTGGTTTGCGATAAAGATGCTGCTGGCGGCGTGGCGCGGGGAGGGGCATGTGCAGCCGGGCGAAGTGGTGGTGGAGTCGGCCTGGCGTGAGTTTCTGCGCGGGATCTTTCTGGCCATGTCCTCGCCCAGCGCGATTCTCTGGTTCGCGGCGGTCGGCGGCGTGCTGATTTCGCGCTCCGGTGGCGGCAGCCTGATGGAGGCTGGGCTGTTTTTGTCCGGCTTCCTGGCCGCCGGGCTGCTCTGGTGCCTGTCGCTGTGCCTGATCGCCAGTCATGGCGGGCGGCTGCTCGGAGATCGCCTGTTGACCTGGTCCTACCTGCTCTCTGCGGCGATTTTCTGCTACTTCGCGGTCTATGTGATTGTCTCTGGCTACCGCGAATTCATCCTTGCCGTGCCGGCCGCTACAGCGGGTCTATAATCAGTCGGGGCACCCGTGTGCAGGTGCCGTCAGGCCGGAGGATCTTTGCGATGAAAGGTCTTGATGCGAAAAAAATGGCCAAGAAAAAGCCCTTGAGGACCGCTGATGAAAAACGCGCCGCCAAACGCGCCAAGCGTTCGGCCGCCAGTGGTTTCCTACCATGACAATGACCCGGAGCCCCGCAAGGGGCTCCTTGTTCCAATAAAGCCAAGGATATGCCCACTCCAACCCGTACACTTTGAACAGGCTGGTGCGTCGCTGGGCAGCGAGAAATAATCCGCGACGGCTGTCGAATCCCTGCGTCGTCATTCGACCATCTGTGAACGCACCGAATTGCTCGGCGCCCGAACATTGTCGAACAGCAGAGGACACGACCATGAGCAACACTGCCGAAAACGAGATCCGCCAACTGATCGAACGCTGGATTCCCGCCGTTCGCGCCCGGGACATTCCCGCCATCATTGCCCCTTACGCCGATGACATCGTTGCCTTCGATGCCGTCAAGACGCTGCAATTCAAAGGTAAAGCGGCCTACCAGGCCCACTGGCAAGCCTGTATGGAGCATTGCCCGGGCGAAATGATCTTTGAAGTCGAGCAACTGCAGATCCATGCCACGCCGGACCTGGCGCTGGCCCACTGGCTCAATCGCTGTGGCCACGCCAGCGACGAGGGCGCTGAGGACAAGAGCTGCTACATGCGCGCCACCGTCGGCTACCAGCGTATCGGTGGGCAATGGAAGGTGATTCACGAACACTGGTCGGCGCCCTTTGACATGGAAAGCGGAGCCGCACTGTTCTCGCTCAAGCCTTGACCTGAGCGCGTCAAGGGTTATGCCGAATTGCACTTTGCATCCGCGCCGGAGATGACGATGAAATACCTTTGCCTGGTCTATTGTGAAGAGAGTCTGTTGCACAGCTTGCCCGACAGCCCCGCGGATGCCGAGTGCATGGCCTATGCCGAGTTGATCCAGGGCAGTGGCCGGATGCTCGCCGCCGAGGCGCTCAAGCCGGTGCAGACCGCCACCACCGTGCGTGTCCGCGGTGGTCACATGAGCCTCACCGATGGGCCTTTTGCCGAGACCAAGGAGCAGCTGGCCGGCTTTTATCTGGTCGATGCCCGCGACCTGAACGAAGCCTTGAATATTGCCAAGGGGATACCCGCCGCCCGGGTCGGCAGTGTTGAGGTGAGGCCGATCCGCGAGTTACAACCCTGAAACGAAGGGAAACAACAATATGAGCCTTCACCCCCCTGTCAAAGCGCAGTACGAGCTGTCCTTGAGCCGGTTGATCGATGCGCCGCGCAGCAAGGTGTTCCGGGCCTGGACCGAGCCCGACCTGCTCGCGCAATGGTGGGGACCCAACGGCATGACCACGCCGGTGTGCGAAATGCAGCTGTGGATGGGCGGGTTGTTTCGCACGGTGATGCAAGCCCCGGATGGTACCGAGTACCCGAACCAGGGCGTGTTCCTGGAGATTGTCCCGCCTGAGCGGATTGTCTTCACCGATGCCTTCGGGCCGGGCTGGGTGCCGTCGAACAAGGCGTTCATGACGGCAGTGGTGACTTTCGAGGACGTTCAGGGCAAGACCCAGTACACCGCGCGCGCCTGGCACTGGAATGCCGCCGATTGCCTGGCACATGAGGAAATGGGCTTTCATCGCGGCTGGGGTGAAAGCCTCGATCGCCTGGTGACGCTGGTGACCACCCAGATGCCGGGCTGATGACGACGCAGCTGCAGGTGCGGGCCAAGGTCGAATCGGTCTACACGCAGGAGTCGCGGCGTATTCTGGCGACCCTGATTCGCTTGCTGGGGGATTTCGATCTGGCCGAGGAGGCCATGCACGAAGCCTTCTTTGTCGCCGTCGAACGTTGGCAGCGTGACGGTATTCCCGCCAATCCGCGAGCCTGGTTGATATCCGCCGGACGTTTCAAGGCCATTGACGGGCTGCGCCGACGTGCCCGTTTCGACCGCTCCCAGACGCAGTTGATGATGGCGCTGGAGACCCTGCAGGAGGATGAGGTGAAGGACGAGGAGCTGGAAGATGACCGCCTGCGCCTGATCTTCACCTGTTGTCATCCGGCGCTGGCGGCCGATGCCCAGGTGCCGCTGACCCTGCGTGAAGTCTGTGATCTGACCACCGAAGAAATCGCCCGGGCTTTTTTGCAGAGCCCGGCAACCATCGCCCAGCGAATCGTGCGGGCCAAGGCCAAGATCCGCGATGCGCGGATCCCCTATCAGGTACCGTCGCTAGCGGAACTGCCGGAGCGTCTGGACAGCGTGTTGCGGGTCATCTACCTGGTATTCAACGAGGGCTATTCGGCGTCTTCGGGCGAACAGCTGATGCGCAACGACCTCAGCGACGAAGCGATCCGCCTGGGGCGGCTGTTGCAGCAGTTGCTGCCTGATCCGGAAGTGCTGGGCTTGCTGGCGTTGATGCTGTTGCAGGCCTCGCGACAGGAGGCGCGCAGCGATGAGAACGGCGATCTGATCCTGCTCGATGAACAGGACCGCCGTTTGTGGAATCGTGCATTGATTGCCGAGGGTAGCCAGTTGGTGCAGCAGGCCCTGCGCACGCAGCAGTTCGGGGTATACAGCTTGCAGGCAGCGATTGCCGCGGTGCATGCCGAAGCGGCCAGCGCCGAGCAGACAGACTGGGAAGAAATTGTCGGTTTGTACGATGTCTTGCTGCGTCGCTGGCCTTCAGCGGTGGTCGAGCTTAACCGCGCTGCAGCTCTGGCACGCCGTGACGGACCTGTGGCAGGCCTGTTGGCGGTGGAGGCGATTCTGGCGCGGGGCCAGTTGCAGGATTATCACCTGGCCCATGCCGCCCGGGCCGAGCTGTGTCGGCAACTGGGGCGGCTGGATCAGGCCCGCGAGGCTTATCAGACCGCGTTGGGCCTGACCTTGCAAGGGGCCGAGCGGCGCTACATCGAGCGCCGCCTGAGCGAATTGTGAAACTCAGCCGATGGTGATCGGCGGCGGGCTGACCAGGTCGACGGTCTGCTGCTTGCGCGGCGCCAGGATCTCGGCCTCGCCATCGACGACCAGTTCGTCATGCTGGTTGAACACGCGGGTGGCGATGCGCACTTTGAACTTCGGCAGCTTTTCGAGGATTTCCAGGCGTACGGTCAGGGTGTCGCCGAATTTCACCGGCTTCTGGAAGCTCATGGTCTGTCCCAGGTAGATGGTGCCCGGGCCAGGCAGCTCGCAGGCCACTGCAGCACTGATCAGCGCACCGCTGAACATGCCGTGGGCGATGCGCTCCTTGAACATGCTCTTGGCGGCAAATTCGGCATCCAGGTGCACGGGGTTGTGGTCACCGGACATGGCAGCGAACAGCTGGATGTCACGTTCTTCGACGGTCTTGCTGAAACTGGCGGTCTGGCCGACTTCAAGGGCTTCGTAAGGCGTGT
>Ga0247821_10002507_pt1 | contig 10074 bp, 8 predicted proteins | sample 13C_Glycerol_Day_FD_192481 | JGI IMG/M metagenome (GOLD analysis project Ga0247821, IMG submission 192481) | Soil microbial communities from agricultural site in Penn Yan, New York, United States - 13C_Glycerol_Day14 | ecosystem: Environmental > Terrestrial > Soil > Agricultural land | place... | reverse complement strand
TGTTTCTGGCGCGGCTGGCAGGATTCGAACCCACGACCCCTTGGTTCGTAGCCAAGTACTCTATCCAACTGAGCTACAGCCGCGCGAAGCCGCACAGTATAGCAAAGACGCTTGCCGCGCCCCCGGGCGGCAAGGGGTACGCCCCTTGCTGCGCCTTCCTGCCGCGCCAGTGGCAGAAAGGTGGGAAGCCCCATGGACAGGACGCGCGAGGTGATGCATTCGGCACGAATGCTCGTGGCGGCGGGGCTGGGTGCGACGTTGATGTACCTTCTGGACCCCCGGCAGGGCAGCAGGCGCAAGGCCGTGCTGCGCGACAAGGCAAGGCATTTCGGCCGCGCGGCCCGCGACCTCGTCGAGGGCGGGCTTCGAGACCTGTCGAACCGTGCCGCCGGGCTCGCCGCGAAGGCGCAGGGCACATGGCGCGTCCCGGCGGTGTCCGACGCCGTGCTGGTGGAGCGGGTGCGTGCGCGGCTGGGGCGCGTGGTGTCACATCCGCATGCCGTCGAGGTGAAGGCGCGGGACGGGTGCGTCACCCTGAGCGGCCCGGTGCTGCGCAGCGAGGCGCTGCGGCTGCTGCGGGCCGCGAACGGCGTGCGCGGGGTGCGCGCGGTGACGAGCCGGCTCGACGTGCACGAGGAGGCCGGGCGCACGCCGGCCCTGCAGGGCGGACGCGAGCGGCCCGGACCGCGCGGCGCCTTCCGGCAGGAGCGCTGGGCCCCTGGCCCGCGCCTGCTCGTCTTCTTCGGCGGCGCGCTGCTCGCGTGGTATGGCACGGCGCGTCGCGGCACGCCCGGCATGCTGGCGGGTCTGGCCGGCGCGGGCCTGGCCGCGCGCGCAGTGCGCGACCGCGACCTGGGGCGCGTGCTCGGCCTGGCGGCCGGCCACCGCGGCATCGACGTCCACAAGACGATCCAGATCTCGGCGCCTCGCGCGCGCGTGTTCGAGGCATGGTCCGACTACGAAAACTTTCCGCGCTTCATGTCCATGGTGGAGCAGGTGCGCGCGCTGGACGGCACGCGCTCGCACTGGGTCGTGAAGGGACCGCTCGGCACGCTGCTGGAGTGGGACTCCACGCTCACCGACAACGTGGCGCCCGGGTTGCTGGCGTGGCGCAGCGACCCGGGCGCGGCCATCGAGCACGCCGGCATCGTCCACTTCGACGACGAGGGCGGCGGCACCCGCGTGACGGTGCGCTTGTCATACCACCCGCCGGGCGGCGCGGTCGGCCACACGGTGGCAAGCCTCCTGGGCCGCGACCCTCGGCAGGCCATCGATTCCGACCTCGCGCGCATGAAGACGTTCGTCGAGCGCGGCGACCCGCCGCACGACGCGGCCGGGCCGGCAGCGGAGCACCGCAGGCCGCCCAACTCGCCGATGCACTGAGCCGAACCGACCGCACTATTCCACTTGCGCGGCCGCCTGCTCGCACGCGGTGGCGCGCGCGTCGTCGGCCTCCTGGCGGGCGAGGTCGGCCAGGCGCCGCCACGCGACGCGGCGCTCGGTCGCCTTGAGATCCGCCGCCGCGGCCGCCTGCTCGAGCGGGCGGCGCGCCTTGCCCCAGAGCTGGCGCTCGGCGAAGGCGAGGCCGGCGGCCAGCGCCACGGCGCTGTCGGTCGGGAACGTGCGCTGCGCGCTCTCCAGGCGCGGCAGCCAGTCGACGCCGACGCCGTCGACGTTCTCGGCCAGCGCCAGCGCCAGGCACTCGCGCTCGTCGGCCGGCAGCTCGCCCAGGCGCTCCCACGACGGGCGCAGCCAGTTGCGCGCCTCCTCGTGGGCGCCGAGCCGGCAGGCGCGCTGCGCCACCCGGGCCGCGACGAAGGGGTCGCGCCGGTCGGGCGCCTCGAGCTGCTGCCAGACGCGCCGCAGTTGGTCGATGTCGTGCGCGCCGTCGATCGCCTCACCGGCCAGCGAGCGCAGCAGACCCTGCGCAGCGGCCGCCGAGAAGGCCTGGTGCTTGGCGAGCAGGCGCGCCGTGCGCAGGGCATCCAGCGGCTGGCGCGCGAGCCGCGCGGCCTGCAGCCGCAGGCGCAGCGCATGGGTGCGGCGCGCCACGCCGGGCGCCAGGTCGGAGAGCAGGCCGAGCGCGCGCGAGGCGTCGCGGTCGTCGAGCGCCCACTCGGCGGCCATCAGGCGCGCACCCTCATCCGCGGCCCGCGTCACGCCGGGGCGGCGGCTCGCCTTGCGCAGCAGCGACAGGTGATCGTCGCGGCGCACGCGGTCCTGCAGCCGATGCGCGCTCGCCGCCGCAAGCAGGTGCGCCAGCACGCGCAGGTCGTGGTCGCCCCGCAGCTCGTGCGTGTTCTCCTGGATCGAGAGCGCGCGCTGCGCCGCTTTCTGCGAACGCGTGTAGCGCGCGGCGAGATACTCGGCCAGCGCCTCGCGCAATGCCTTCTCGGCCGCCCGCCGCCGCTGCTCCACTCGCCACTCATGGGCACGCACCGGCAGGCTCACGAGCGCATGCACCGCCTGGAACGCCGACACCAGCACGAAGCAGGTCACGAGCAGCCCCACGACGAAAAGATTGAGCGAGACGTCGAGCCGCCAGCCGCGCCAGTAGAACGTGACAAGCCCGTCGTTGGCGCCCAGCGTGGACGCGGCCACCACCGCGACGACGAAAAGCAGGACAACCCAAACGACGGCACGCATGGTTAGCCGCCCGCCGTCAGGCGGCCCCCCCGAGCGCTTGCGTGGATCCGGCTCCGCCGGTCCGCAGCAAGGGCCCCCTCGGGGGGCAGCGACCAGCGGGAGCGTGGGGGCTCCATCCAGCGGCTCCGCCGGTCCGCAGCAAGGGCCCCCTCGGGGGGCAGCGACCGGAGGGAGCGTGGGGGCTCCATCCAGCGGCTCCGCCGGTCCGCAGCAAGGGCCCCCTCGGGGGGGCAGCGACCGGAGGGAGCGTGGTGGCTCATTGTGCTGCCAGTGCGGCCAGCGTTTCGTCGGGGCGTGGCACCGTGACGAGCCGCGCCTGCGCGGCCACCTGCCGCACCAGCTCGCTGGCGGCGACGACGCGGCGCGAGCTGCGGTCGAAATAGCGGTCGAGTGCGGCCTGCACGTCGCGCAGATCGGCCTGCGCGATGTCGAACTGGCGCGAGAGCACGGCCAGGCGCGCGTTGAGCAGGCGCAGCTTGAGGTTCTCGCGCAGGTAGAACGACTGCTCGGGCGCGGCGAGCATGGCCTCCGGGTTCTCGATGCGCGTGACGCGCACGAGGCCGCGTACTTCCTCCCACGCACGATCGGCGAAGCCGGACCATGCCTGCGTGATCGGGTCGCTCCAGCGCGGCGCCGAGGCTGCTCCGCTGGGCGCGCCCGAGGCAGCCGGCGCCGGCACGGAGCGCGCGGAGGTGCGCGGGGGCGCGGCGCGGCGCGGCTCGGCGGCCGCGAGCAGCGGCAGCTCGTCGACCTGGCGCACCGCCTCGTCGAGCCGGATGACGAGCGTGGAGATGTCGCTCAGGGCCACCGCCTTCACGCGCTCGAGGTCGCGCGTGACGGCGCGGCGCACGCGCTCCAGGCGGGGCTGGTTGTAGCGCGCCAGGCGCTCCTCGGCCTGCTTGAGCGTGGCCACCAGCGGCTCGGCGCTGCCGGTGATGGCGCTTTGCTGCACGGCCACGCGGATGGCGGCTTCGACGTCGCCCAGTACGGTTTCATCGCGCGAGCGTGACAGCGACTGGATCAGCTCCTCGAGCTGCGTGCGCTGCAGCGAGCTTTCTGCCACGCGGGCTTCGAGCAGCGCGACCTTGGCCACAGCATCGCGCGCCGCATCCTCGGCGGCGCGCGCGAGCGTGTGTGCCGCGGTGGACTCGGCCTGACTCGTCTGCTGCCGCTGCACGAGCTCGCGCTCGAGCGAGCGCACCCGCTTCTGCGTGTTCCAGGCCATCGCCAGCGCCGCAAGCGCGAGGACGGCCAGCGCCAGCGCGAGCAGCGCCAGCCAGCGCGGCCCCGGCTGCGACGGCGCGGGCGGCACCATGGCGGCCGCAGGCGGCACGGCGCGCGGTATCTCGAGCGGAGCGGAGTCGTCGGTCACGGTGCGGACGATTGTAGGGTGGCATGTTGCAGCGCAGCGACCACTGCGTGCACGGTCGGCGGCGCTTCGAGCACGATGCCGAGGCCGAGGGCGCGCGCACGCTCGGCGATGCGCGGGTGCGATGCGATGGCACGCGCGTGCGACCAGTCCGTGTCCGCCACGAGGTGCTCCAGATGGTCGATCGCCTGGGCGCTGCTGAAGTGCCACACGTGAGCCTGCGGCGCCTCGAGCGCCTCGCGCAGCAGGCGCTGCTCCTGCTGCGTGGGCGCCGGCATGGCGCGAGCATAGGCCTGCACGAAGCGCACCTGCGCGCCGCGCGAACGCAGCCGCTCGGCCAGCCAGTCGCGCCCGCCGTCGCCGCGCACCACAAGCACCGAAGCGCCCTGCCAGGGCCACGCCTCGATCCGGCTCCAGACGGCCTCGGAGTCGAACCGGGCCGCCTGCACCGGCTCCACGATGCGCGCCACGCCCCCATCGCGCAGTGCCTGCGCACTGCCGGGGCCCGGCGCCGCGGCCGGAAGGCCGGCCGGCCAGGGCACCGCCGGCGGCCGGGCCGCGAAGAACCGCTCGACCGCGTTGGGGCTCGCGAAGAACACGAGGGCATGGTCCGCCAGCCCGAGCCACTGCGCCGAAAGCGCAGCCGTGTCGGGCGGCGGGAGGATCTCGATGAGCGGCAGCGCGTGCGCGTCCACCCCTTGCGCGCGCAGCGCCTCGACCCAGGGGATCGCCTGCGGTCGGGGTCGGGTCACGAGCACCCGCATGGCCGGTGGCTCAGGCGGGCAGGTAGGCCGCCGCGCCCTGGGCCCGCAACGCGGCCACCGCTTCGCGGCCGAGCGCGCAGGCGGCCGCGTCATCCGCCACGGCGGCGCGCACGCCCGCGCGCAGCAAGGGGCGCGCGGCGACTTCCGCATGGCCGAGCACGGCATCGAGCTGCAGGGTGTCGCCCTGCCAGTGCGCGTGCGCGGCCAGCGGCATGCTGCAGCTGCCGCCGAGCGCGCGCGACACTTCGCGCTCCGCCTGCACGGCCAGCCACGTGGGACGGTGCACGAGGCCGGCGAGCGCCTCGCGCAGGGCCGCCGCATCCTCCCGCACCTCGAGCCCGAGGGCGCCCTGGCCCGCCGAGGGCACCATCTGCGCCGGGTCGAAGATGGCGCGGATGCGAGCCGACAGGCCGAGCCGTTCCAGGCCGGCCGCTGCCAGCACGATCGCATCGTGGTGGCCCGCGTCGAGCTTGCGCAGGCGCGTGTCCAGGTTGCCGCGCAGCGGCTCGATGACGAGATCCGGCCGCAGCGCCTTGAGCTGCACCTCGCGGCGCAGGCTGGAGGTGCCCACGCGGGCGCCCTGGGGCAGCGCCTGCAGGTCGGCGTGCAGGTTGGAGACGAACGCGTCGCGCGGGTCGGCCCGCTCGAGCACGGCGCCGAGCACGAAGCCGGGCGGCAGCTCCATCGGCACGTCTTTCAGCGAGTGCACGGCCAGGTTCGCGCGGCCCTCTTCCAGCGCCGCCTCGAGTTCCTTGACGAACAGGCCCTTGCCGCCCACCTTCGACAGCGTGCGGTCGAGGATCTGGTCGCCGCGGGTGGTCATGCCCAGCAGCGCGACCTGCGCGCCCAGCCGCGCCTGCAGCAACGCGCGAACATGCTCGGCCTGCCACATCGCGAGGCGGCTCTCGCGCGTGGCGATCGTGATCGACAACGGCATGGCCGAATTATGTCCGTCCGAGGGTCCGTCCGCGGTAACATCGCTTTTCGTAACTCGATTACACCACCGGACGCCGCCCATGCCCCGCACCGCCCGCCCCAAGGACCAGGACGCCGCCGAGAAGAACCGGCCGCTCGTGGAAGACATCCGCCTGCTCGGCCGCATCCTCGGCGACGTGATCCGCGAACAGGAAGGCACGGACGCATTCGAGCTGATCGAGCGCGTGCGCCAACTCTCCGTGGCCTACCGGCTGAAGAAGGACGCGAGCGCCGGCCGCGTGCTCGACCGCCTGCTGAAGAACCTCTCGCACGACCAGACGGTGAGCGTGATCCGCGCCTTCAGCTACTTCTCGCACCTGGCCAACATCGCCGAAGACCGGCATCACGTGCGGCGGCGCGAGCATCACGAGGCACAGGGCCACATGCAGGAAGGGTCGCTCGCCACCACGTTCGACCGCCTGGCGCGCGCGGACATCCGCGCGACCGAGATCGTGCAGGTGCTGTCGAGCGCCTACATCTCGCCGGTGCTCACCGCGCACCCGACCGAGGTGCAGCGCAAGAGCATCCTCGACGCCGAGCGCGCCATCGCGGAGCTGGTGGGCGTGCGCGACCGGCTGGCCACCGAGCGCGACTGCAAGGACAACGAGGCGTTGATCCGCGCCCGCGTGACGCAGCTGTGGCAGACGCGCATGCTGCGCTACGCCAAGCTCACCGTGGCCGACGAGATCGAGACCGCGCTGTCGTACTACCCCACCACGTTCCTGCGCCAGATCCCGCGGCTGTACCGGGAGATCGAAGGCGGCCTGCCGGGGCACCGCATCGCGCCGTTCCTGCGCATGGGCCACTGGATCGGCGGCGACCGCGACGGCAACCCGAACGTGAACGCCGGCACCTTGCGCATGGCGCTGGCACGCCAGGGCGAGACGGTGCTGCGCTTCTACCTCACCGAGATCCACGAGCTCGGCGCGGAGCTGTCGATCTCGCAGCGCCTGGCCCGGGCCACGCCGCAGATGCTGGCGCTGGCCGAGCGCTCGCCCGACCGCAGCGAGCATCGCGAGGACGAGCTCTACCGGCGCGCGCTGATCGGCATGTACGCGCGGCTGGCCGCCACGCTGCACCGGCTCACCGGCACCGAAGCGCTGCGCCACGCGGTGGCGCCGCAGGATCCGTACGACAGCGCCGAGCAGCTGCTGGCCGACCTGCGCGTCATCGAGGCCTCGCTGCGCCACCACCACGCGCAGGCGCTGGTGGCGCCGCGGCTGGCGCCGCTGATGCGCGCGGTGCAGGTGTTCGGCTTCCACCTCGCCACCGTCGACCTGCGGCAGAGCTCCGACCGGCACGAGGCGGTGCTGGCCGAGCTGCTGAAGGTGGCGCGGCTGGAGCCCGACTACGCGGCGCTGCCCGAGGAGCGGCGGCAGGCGGTGCTGATGGCGCTGCTGGACGATGCTCGCCCGCTGCGCGTGATCGGCCACCGCTACTCGGATCTCGCGCACGAGGAGCTGGAGGTGTTCGAGACGGCGCTGAAGATGCGCGCCGCCTACGGGCCCGACTCGCTGCGCCACTACATCATCTCGCACACGGAGGAAGTGAGCGACCTGCTGGAGGTGCTGCTGCTGCAGAAGGAGACCGGCCTGATGCGCGGCACGCTGTCGGACTCGGCCGAGACCGACCTGATCGTGGTGCCGCTGTTCGAGACCATCGGCGACCTGGAGCGCGCCGAGCCGATCATGCGCGACTTCTACGCGCTGCCGGGCATCGTGCAGCTGGTGCAGCGCGGCGACGCCGAGCAGGACATCATGCTCGGCTACAGCGACAGCAACAAGGACGGCGGCTTCTTCACGAGCAACTGGTCGCTCTACCGCGCCGAGATCGCGCTCGTGCGGCTGTTCGACGAGCTGGGCCGCGAGCACGGCATCCGGCTGCGCCTCTTCCACGGCCGCGGCGGCACCGTGGGCCGCGGCGGCGGGCCGAGCTACGAGGCCATCCTCGCGCAGCCGCCGGGCACCGTGAACGGGCAGATCCGCCTCACGGAGCAGGGCGAGGTCATCGCGTCGAAGTACGCCCACCCCGAGATCGGCCGGCGCAACCTCGAGACGCTGGTGGCCGCGACGCTGGAAGCGACGCTGCTGCACCCCACGCAGAGCGCGCCGCAGGCCTTCCTCGACGCCGCGGACGCGATCAGCGCGGCGAGCATGGCGGCCTACCGCCGCCTCGTGTACGAGACGCCCGGCTTCACCGACTACTTCTTCGCCGCCACCCCGATCCGCGAGATCGCCGAGCTGAACATCGGCTCGCGGCCGGCGTCGCGCAAGGCCACGCGCGCCATCGAGGACCTGCGCGCCATTCCCTGGGGCTTCTCGTGGGGCCAGTGCCGCGTGGCGCTGCCCGGCTGGTACGGCTTCGGCTCGGCGATCGAGGCTTTCGCGGGCGCCGCGCGGGGGCGCACCGACCGCGTGGCGCTGCTGCGCCGCATGCACAAGCAGTGGCCGTTCTTCCGCACCCTGCTGTCGAACATGGACATGGTGCTCGCCAAGAGCGACCTGCGCGTGGCGGCGCGCTACGTGGAGCTGGTGGAAGACAAGCGGCTCGGCCAGCGCATCTTCAAGGTGATCCAGGCCGAGTGGCAGCGCACCGCCGAGGCGCTCGCGCTCATCACCGGCGAGCCTGCGCGCCTGGCCGGCAACCCCAGCCTCGCGCGCTCGATAGAGCACCGCTTTCCGTACCTCGATCCGCTGAACCACCTGCAGGTGGAACTGATGCGCCGCTATCGCACGCGCCGCGAAGGCGACCCGGACGTCCAGCGCATGCAGACCGGCATCCACATCTCGATCAACGGCGTCGCCGCGGGGCTGCGGAACACGGGGTGAGGGTGGATCGTGGGCCGGGGTTGAGGCATCATGACTGCCCATGAAGATCCTCCTCATCAACGGCCCGAACCTCAACCTGCTCGGCACGCGCGAGCCGCACGTCTACGGGGCGACGACGCTGGCCGACGTGGAAGCCACCTGCATGGAGCGGGGCCGCGCGCTGGGCGTGGACGTGGCGTGCTTCCAGAGCAACCACGAGGGGGCGCTGATCGACCGCATCCATGCCGCGCGCGGCGAGGGCGTGGGGTTCATCGTCATCAACCCCGGCGCGTTCACCCACACGAGCGTCGCGCTGCGCGATGCGCTGGCCGGCGTGGCGATCCCGTTCATCGAGGTGCACGTGAGCAACGTGCACAAGCGCGAGGCGTTCCGCCACCACTCGTACTTGTCCGACATCGCCGACGGCGTGGTCGTCGGACTGGGCGTGGCCGGCTATGGGCTGGCGATCACGGCCGCGGCCGAGAAGCTCGGCGCCGCCTGATTCTCGCTCACGCCGGAACAGGAAGCGGAACGGCTTGGCGCCATGGCGGAGGTCGAGCGGGGCGAGTTCGTGACTTTGGATGACTTGCTGCTCGGATTGCCCAAGCCGCAGTAGGGATGGCGCTCCCGGTCAAGGTTGCCGCCCGAGCAGCCAGTCAGGTTCGCAGGGCCGCACCGTGATGGGAAGAAAACCGCCCGGCAGCACGGGGTGCCATCGCCATCCGACCTAGACCCGCGCGCCCGCGATGGCGTCGCGCACCGCGCCGAGCTGGCGCCGTGACACCGCCAGCCACTCGCCGCCCGGCGCCACCTGCACCGCCCAGGCCTCGCCGCCCTCGTCGGCGTCGGCGCGGCGCTCCAGCGCGCGCATCGCGTGGCGTGCCACGAGCGCGTTGCGGTGCACTCGCACGAAGCGCTCGCCCAGGCGCTGCTCCAGGTCGGAGAGCGCGTCGTCCAGCACGAAGGTGTGCTCGGCGGTGCGCAGCGTCACGTATTTCAGCTCGGCCTTGAGGTAGAGCACGTCGGCCAGTGGCACGCGGCGCAGCCGGCCGCGGTCGGTGACGACGATCGCCGCATCGTCCCCCGCGTCGACCGGCCGCCGCACAGCCATGCGCTGTGCCACGCGCTGCAGCGCCGCCTGCAGGCGATCGCGCCGCACGGGCTTGGTGAGGTAGTCGACCGCGTCCAGCTCGAAGGCTTGCAGCGCGTGCTCCGCATGCGCGGTGACGAACACCACCGCCGGCGCGTCCGGGCGCACGCGCAGCTGCGCGGCCAGCTCGGTGCCGCTGGACGCCGGCATCTGGACATCGAGCAACACGAGGTCGCACGCGTTGCGATCGAGCCAACCCAGCGCCGACTTGGCGTCGCCCGCCTCCCCGGCGACCTCGGCCGCGGGCTCCGCGCACTCGCGCAGCAGCGACGCCAGCCGCAGCCGCGCCAGCGGCTCGTCGTCGACCAGCAGAACGCGCAGCGGAGTGGTCACGTCAGTGCTCCATCACACGAGCGACGCCCC
>Ga0247821_10002506_pt1 | contig 10074 bp, 5 predicted proteins | sample 13C_Glycerol_Day_FD_192481 | JGI IMG/M metagenome (GOLD analysis project Ga0247821, IMG submission 192481) | Soil microbial communities from agricultural site in Penn Yan, New York, United States - 13C_Glycerol_Day14 | ecosystem: Environmental > Terrestrial > Soil > Agricultural land | place... | reverse complement strand
GCGTCACCGCCGGTGAGGCCAAGGACCCGCAGCGGGTCATCCCCAAGGCGATCAACGCCGTGCCGTTGCGCATCCTGCTGTTCTACGTGCTCACCCTGTTCGTGCTGATGTGCCTGTTCCCATGGCCACAAATCGGCAGCCAGGGCAGCCCGTTCGTGCAGATCTTCAGCAACCTGGGCATCGGTTCCGCCGCCGCCGTGCTGAACGTCGTGGTTATTTCCGCCGCGATCTCGGCCATCAACAGCGACATCTTCGGCGCCGGTCGCATGATGTACGGCCTCGCTCAGCAAGGCCATGCCCCGCGCGGCTTCAGCAAGCTGTCGAAGCACGGCGTGCCATGGATGACCGTGGTGGTGATGGGTGCTGCGCTGCTGATCGGTGTGCTGCTCAACTACCTGATCCCGGAGAACGTGTTCCTGCTGATCGCATCGATCGCCACCTTCGCCACCGTGTGGGTGTGGCTGATGATCCTGGTCACCCAGGTGGCCATGCGCCGCAGCATGAGCCGTGAGCAGGTGGCCCAGTTGCAGTTCCCGGTACCGTTCTGGCCTTACGGCCCGGCCATGGCCATTGCGTTCATGGTGTTCATCTTTGGCGTGCTCGGTTACTTCCCGGATACCCAGGCGGCATTGCTTGTCGGCGTGGTCTGGGTGGTGTTCCTGGTGGCGTCCTACCTGCTGTGGTGCAAGCCGCGCGCAGGGCAGGGCCAGCCGGCAGCGCAACCGGCCGAGCTGCACCGCTAGTACAGGAGTAAATGTATGAGAGCCGTCTGGCAGCACTGCCATGTGGCAACCATGGCCGAGGGCCGTTACTCGGCCATCGAGGACGCGGCCATTGTCACCAACGCCGGGCTGATCGAGTGGATCGGCCCACGCACCGAGCTGGCGTCGGTCGAGGCCGAGCGTACGGTGGACCTGGGCGGCGCCTGGGTCACCCCGGGGCTGATCGACTGCCACACCCATGCGGTGTTCGGTGGCAACCGCAGCGGTGAGTTCGAGCAGCGCCTGCAGGGCGTGAGCTATGCCGAAATCGCCGCACAGGGCGGTGGCATCGCCAGCACCGTGCGGGCCACCCGCGCGGCCAGCGAGGACGAGTTGTTCGCCAGTGCTCGCCAGCGGGTCCAGGCGCTGATGCGTGACGGCGTGACCACCATCGAGGTCAAGTCCGGCTACGGCCTGGACCTGGCCAACGAGCGCAAGATGCTGCGCGTGGCCCGGCGCCTGGCCGACGAGCTGCCGCTGGCGGTGCGCGCCACCTGCCTGGCCGCCCACGCCTTGCCGCCGGAGTACGCCGGCCGGGCTGACGACTACATCGCGCATATCTGCGACGAAATGTTGCCGGCCCTGGCCGCCGAAGGCCTGGTGGACGCCGTGGATGCCTTCTGCGAACACCTGGCGTTCTCCCCGGCCCAGGTCGAGCGGCTGTTCATCAAGGCGCGCGAGCTGGGCCTGCCGGTCAAGTTGCACGCCGAGCAGTTGTCCTCGCTGCACGGTTCCAGCCTGGCGGCGCGCTACCAGGCGCTGTCAGCCGACCACCTGGAGTTCATGACCGAGGACGACGCCATTGCCATGGCAAACGCTGGCACGGTCGCCGTGCTGCTGCCGGGCGCGTTCTACTTCCTGCGCGAAACCCAGCTGCCGCCGATGGACGCGCTGCGCCGCCACGGGGTGAAGATTGCCCTGGCCAGCGACCTCAACCCCGGCACCTCGCCAGGGCTGTCGCTGCGGCTGATGCTGAACATGGGCTGCACCTGCTTCCGCATGACCCCGGAAGAAGCCTTGGCCGGTGTCACCGTGCACGCGGCCACGGCGCTGGGCCTGGGCGACAGCCATGGCTCGCTGGAAGTGGGCAAGGTCGCCGACTTCGTCGCCTGGCGGATCGAACGCCCAGCCGACCTGGCCTACTGGCTGGGCGGTGACCTGCCCAAGCGCGTGGTGCGCAAGGGCCACGAGATTTCCAACTGAGAGAGGCACGATGGACAAGGTACTGAGTTTTCACCAGGGCCGCCTGCCGCTGCTGATCAGCATGCCCCATGCCGGCCTGAAACTGTCGCCGGCTGTACGAGATGGCCTGGTCGACCAGGCGCGCAGCCTGCCGGATACCGACTGGCATATTCCACGGCTGTATGACTTTGCCCGCGAGATGGGCGCCAGTGTGGTGGCAGCGGAGTATTCGCGCTTCGTCATCGACCTGAACCGCCCGGATGACGACAAGCCGCTGTACGCCGGCGCCACCACTGGCCTGTACCCAGCCACGCTGTTCGATGGCGAGCCATTGTTCAAGGACGGGCTGGAGCCGACTGGCGAGGAACGCAAGCAGTATCTGGAGCAGATCTGGCGCCCCTACCACGACACGATTCGTCGCGAGCTGGCGCGGCTGCGCGAGCAGTTCGGCTACGCCCTGCTGTGGGACGCCCACTCGATCCGTTCGCTGATCCCGCACCTGTTCGACGGCAAGCTGCCAGACTTCAACCTGGGCACCTTCAACGGCGCCAGCTGCGACCCGGCTCTGGCCGAACAGCTGAATGGGGTCTGCGCCCAGGCCCAGGGCTACAGCCATGTGCTCAATGGCCGCTTCAAGGGCGGGCATATCACCCGGCATTATGGCGACCCGGCCAACCACATCCATGCGGTGCAGCTGGAGCTGGCGCAGAGCACCTACATGGAGGAAACCGAGCCGTTCGATTACCGCGAAGACCTGGCCCGGCCGACACAGGAGGTGTTGAAACAGCTTCTGCAGGCGCTGCTGGACTGGGGCGAGGCGCGTTACGCGCGGTGAAGCTCGCCAACGAGAATGGCGACGCGATGCAGGTCATGCGCGTCGCCAGTCACTGCGGGTCAGTTGGTGTTGATCTGCTTGATGGTGAGTTCGCGCAGTAGCTCCTGCTCTTCCTGATCCTTGTCATCCTGCAGGCCTTGCTGCAAGTTCAACTCATCCTGAAGCGAGTGGTCCTTGCTGGCCAGCTCGAGCACGCGCAGGCGGAAACGGGCCTCTATTTCGGCGAAGCGGTCGGCATATTCGGTTCGCAGACGCATGCTCCAATCCGGATTCGCCAGCATGTAGTCGACCAGTGCATCGCTCAGTTCACTTTTGCGGACCTTTTCCAGCACGTTGGATAGCTCATCGCGCGCCAGGTTCGCAGCCCCTCGAAAACGCATGCTGTCGGCGATCGGCAGGTCCAGTTCCCTGGCCAGTTCGCGACGGTAGGCCAGGCGCACCGAGACCCGGTCACCCGTGCCAGTCCGTTGGTTGGCCAGTAACTCCAGCCGTTCGATCCGGAAAAGCTGCAACAGGCGATGTCGCAGTGCTTGCAGGGTATCGCCGGCGTCGATCAACAGGCGTTGGCTCATCAGGTACAGTTCAATGTTGTTGAACTCCTGCAGCGCGCCATCATGGCAGGTCTGCGAGCCGGTTTCCGGGTCTGGCAACGCTGCTGCGGCGATGCTCTCCATGATCGGTCGTTCGGATTCGTTGCTTGCAGCCACCACCAGCATCATGCGTACCCGTTCGCAGAAGGTGGTTCGCGTATTCGGGTCAACGTATGGGGCGGCATTGTGCAAACGGCCCACCAGACGCAACAGGTCACTGCCTTCCAGTTGTTCCCAACAGTCCTGCAGCGCCTCGTTCTGCGCCTCGCTGCCCAGCATCCAGTCCTCCAGCCTGGGCGTATCGTCGCCCAGCAGGGGGAAGTGAGGGTGGTCGAGTGACCCTTCGCTCGAAGAATCGACGGCCATCAGGTTGCCCGGAATATCCAGGGCAAAGGAATAGCTGTGCTGGCTGCTGTCCGAGAACGCGCGTACCCGCAGGATGGTTTCAAGCGGCAGCGGGTTGTCGAACAGGGCGATCGACGAGATCGGCATGGGATTGTTCAGGTTCGAGAGGATGTGCTCGGGCAACTGGGTAATGTTGTTCGAGCTCAGGTCCAGCAGCTCCAGCGGCAGCAAGCTGTCACACCAGCTAGGCCAGGCTTGCAGGTTCATGTTGGTCAGTGCGAGTGACTGCAGGCTGCTGGACAGTGATGCGGGTACCCGCTCGATGCTGCCCACACGGTTGCCTGACAGGTCCAGCGAGGTCAGGTGTTGCAGCCCTGCGAAGATATCCAGCATGGCCTGGTCGACTTCCAGCCCCATGTTGCGAAACTCCAGGTAGGCGAGCTGGGGAAGGCGAGCCAGGGCCGATGCCAGCGCGGGGGTGGCGGCCTGGTGCTCGTCGATGGTCAGTCGGGTGACGTTCGGGAACCGCCTGAGCAGTTCATCGAGCTGCGAGGCGCTGCCCCGTAACCGCGTCAGGCCAAGTGCACGCACGCGCGCACCGAAGAACGCCGGAAGCCGCCTGGGGAAATGCTCGATGGCCACCTCCTCGAGTTGCAAGCGAAGGTATGACTGGCCCTGCTCCTGTTGTTCCCAGAATTGACTGATCGCCGACTCGATGCGCTGCCTGTCTGCCAGCGCGGCCTGGGTCAAGGGGTTGCTCGAGCTGGACGCCTGGGCCCAGCCATCGATCGCTTCGCGCATCTGTTGTCGCTCCTCGCGAATGCGGGCGAGCTGTTCGGAAAGTGCTGCGGGCTGGTCCGTGGTGATACCCGACGTGTCGAAACGCTCATTCAGCAGCAAGCGCTGCAGGTGGGATTCATTGATGCTGTTGCCTTCCAGGGCGATCACCGGTGGAGTGGTCAGCGTGTCTGTTTCGTGAAGCAGGAACGAGGGCAACGACCTGAGGTTGTTGTGGCGCAACGACAGACGGGCAATGCGCGCCAAGGCGTCGCTGCCAATCCCGATTGGCCATTGGGCCAGCTGCATCTGGTCCAGGCCCAGGTAGTCCAGGGTCAGTTCATGGAAACTTGGCCTGTTGCCCTGCGCCAGACGGTTACCACTCAGGTCCAGGTATCTCAACTGGCGAAGCCCTGCCAGCAGGTTCAGGTCACTTTCGGAAAGCGCCATGTTCTGGTTGGTGATCACCAGCCGTTGCAACCCTGGCAAGTGTTCGGTGATGGTGGGAATGCAAAACAGGAAGGACGAGGGCGTTGCCCTGGGGTCGAACGGCCGGCTGATTTCCAGCGACTCGATCTGTGGCATCTGCCTGAGCAGGCGCTGCAGCAGGCGCTCGTTTTGCGCCCAGCCTGCCAGGGTTCCTGAAGGCAGGTCGATCAGGCTCAGGCTGCGCACCCGTGCGTTGAAGAAATCGGGCAAGGTCAGGGGGATGTCGGCCAGGGGCACACGGGCGATACGCAGCTCGGTGCCAGGCCCGGCGCTGTCGTCCAGTGCGGCGTCGTACCAATGTTGCATGATCGAGTCACGCAGGTTGTCGTAGTCGTGTGCTGCCTGGTCGGTTGCCGGCGAAATGGCTTCGCTCCAGTCGTCCAGCCTGCTTTGCAGCTCGTTGCGCTGCTCCAGCAGTGTCTGCAAATGTTCGAATATCTGCAGCGGTGTACGGCCGTGACCGGCAAGTGCCAGCAGCACCTGGTCCGGGGAGCGGCCGGTACGTGCAGCGAGGCCTGTGGCTTCGACAGCTTCGAGCAGGCGCTGGCGGGTGACGCCTTGCGTGGCCGGGCCGCCGCCACTGAGCGGGTAGCCGAGGCGGCCGTCGGCCAGGCGCATGGGGGAGCGATAGCCAGGGCGTACGGGCTGCATGCCCAGCAGCACCCTCAGGGCCGGGCAAGGCAGCAACGGGCTTTCCTGTACAAGGCGCTGCAGCGCTTGCGGGGCGGCGACATCCATTTGTGCCATGGCCGCTGGCAGTGCCTCGTACAAGGCGGCGTAAAGGCTTGGGTGGGTTGTGACCACCGCACTCGACAGGTTTTCGTCGTGGACGATGTACCCTGCCCGGGCGTGGGTGATGGTCTTGTACGGGTGGTCGTCCAGCGGGCCTATGGCATGGTCCTGGGTCGGCCAGGAAACACGCTGGAGCAGCCGGAGCCTGGCTTCTGTGGGCCAGCCTGGCAGGCGTTCGAGGGTGTGCATGATCAACCGGTCGCTGTCCCAGTTTGGCACGCTGGACAGGTACAGCCCTTCACGGGCGCGGGCCAGGCGGATGTGTTGCTGGTAGACGCGGGCCTCCTCGCCAAGGCGCAGTGGTACCTTGCCGTTGTCGAGCATTTGCAGCTCGTCGGTACTGGCGCCGCGCGCCAGCTCGTTGGCGACTGCTACCGGCAGTTTCGGGTACACCCGCTGTATGGCCTCGGCGCCCGGCGCCAGGCTGAGTGGCAGGCTGGCATAGGCCTTGGAAAACTCAGCTGGGCGAGTGCTGGCATCCGGCAGTTGGCGGATCGTTTCGTCCAGCTTGAAGCGTTGCAGGGTGTCTTCCAGCAAGGCCGGCAGCCGTTGGCTGTCGGCCAGGGCCCGGCGCAGCTCGTCTTCGTGTATGCCGCTGACGGCGAAAATCCGTTGCAGTGTCGGCTCGTCGAAGTGCGCGCTCAAGTGGCCGATACGGCGCAATAGCGTCGTGCCCGACCAACTCAGTGGCTTGTCCGTTACCTGCAACCATGCCCCGGCACCGTTGTGCCGCACTGGCGGTTGGTAGCGGCGAGGATTTGCCGGGTGTTGCAGACGATACTCACCGGTCGTTGGCGCTGGTGTGACGATGTACTGATTGCCCTGCAATACCAGCCAGCGTCTCCCTTGGTGATGCCGTAGGCCCAGTTCGTCCGGTACCAGGTCGTCGGGCAGTGTCTCTGTGCTTTGGTAGGGCGTGAGGTCGGGTTTCCACAGGCGCGTCTGGCCATCGGGTGTTTCCACGTCTTCCAGTTCTTCGATGAAGGAAGGCGTTTCCACAGGAATACGTGCCAGCTCTGGCGCCTCATCCGCTGGCTCTTCGATCTCCGGCCCTTCCAGCGCGGTGCCGGCTTCGCCGCCCCGTGAACCTCCCAATGCCTTGGCTGCCGCGCCGAGGGCGGCCATGATCGCCACGTTTTCGATCACATCGACCAGGTAGCCATAGGCTGTATCACGCTCGTCGTTTTCCCAGGCGTCGATACCGTCATACACCTCATGGGCCAGCTGGGCCAGGCACACGGCAAGCATCGCTTCGCCCAGCCCCGGCACGAAGAAGCCGGCGATGTTCAAGCCCGTCAGTACGCGGCTGGCAATCAGTTCCCGGTGGGCGAGTGCGGTGCGCCGGTCGACGATTTCGGTCGGCGTGGCGTGGAACAGCACATCCTTCTCATGACGCTGGGCCTTCTGGAAGGCCATCACGCCCTGGAATGCGTGGCTGAAAGGCCTTTTGACCGGGTACAGGGTGGCGTGCGGGTCCGGAACACGTTCCTGCAGGCCGCGAACACTCCAGGCGAGGGGGGTGAGCCGGTCCTTGAGGCGGGTGATTATGGGCGCCTTGTCGCGGTCGGCGAGGTGCCTGTCCAGGTAGCCGATATCGGCCTGGAGCCTGTCGCGCAATTCGTCGTGCAGGGCTTTCTGGCTGGTGAACTCCTTGAGGGGCGTCGTGCTGTCTTCAGGAATATACAGGGCCACGGCCTGATGCCCTGCGGCTTGCAGGGTGATGAGCACAACCCCGGTCAGTTCGGCTTCCCACAAGTCGAGCAAGCTGAAGGTAATCGGTGAGGAGGGCGACGGCGCCTGGTCAAGTGGCGCGGCTAGAGCGGCGGTATATAGCGTTTCGCTGATGTCGCCCTTGAGGCGGGCGAAATGCAGGGATTGCCGGAATGCCGAGACCTCGGCACGCCCCAGGGTTTCATAAACGGCCAGTGCGGTTTCATCGGCGCTGAGCGGCGGCGTGGCCGCCGGATAGTAGATGGCATGTACCCGCTCATGGTACTTGCCGCCGATATCCAGCGTGCGACACAAGTCGGCGAAGTCTTCGGCGGCGATGTCCAGTGCATTGATGATCGGCACGGTACCCATGAAGCGCCGATGATCGACGATGACCGACTTCTTCAGCAGGCTAGCGGGCGCGTCCATGCCATGTTCGGTGGTGGCGGGCAGGTCGAAGTTGTGCAAGGCGCAATGCAGCAGCGAGCGCGTAGCCCGGTCGATGGCCTGGCGGCTGTCGATGGCACTGGTCGCCTCGATCAGGCGGGCATCGATGAGGTAGGTGTTGCGCACATCCAGGTCAAGCCCGAATTGCTGCTTGATGGCTTCGGTGAGTGCTTGGGTGGCGTAGGTTTCCAGGGTTGGAAGCTGTTCGAACAGCTTGTGCACCTGCGCCTGGTGTTCGCGGTGGCGTGCATGCTCCTCCTGCCATGCCTTGGCGACTTCCGGTTGTTGCTGGAGTGCCGTTGCCAGCCAGGCAGGGGTTTGAAGCCAGTTGCGCATCGCGCGGTGGGTTTCTGGCGGAGCCTGCTTGAGCCAGGTGGGGACTTTGCGCTCGATGGTGGCGTAGTGAACACTAGGCGCGGCAGTGACTGCAGTTGGCATGGCGAGGCCCTTGCTTGATTTGGGGCAAGGGACTATCGCTGGCCTGTCCGGGCTGTGGGAGGTAGATATATGTGCCCTTCAGGGGCAGTGCTCAAAGCGCAATTCAGGTTTATGATGGCCCACGGCTGAATAATCCTCACACGGAGTGCGCAATGCAGACCCTGTACCCGCAGATCAAACCCTACGCCCGGCACGATCTGGCCGTGGAAGCGCCGCATGTGCTGTATGTCGATGAAAGCGGCTCGCCAGAAGGTCTGCCAGTGGTATTCATCCACGGCGGCCCGGGCGCCGGTTGCGACGCCCAGAGCCGCTGCTACTTCGACCCCACCCTGTACCGCATCATCACCTTCGACCAGCGCGGCTGTGGTCGCTCCACGCCGCACGCGAGCCTGGAGAACAACACCACCTGGCACCTGGTCGAGGACCTGGAGCGCATCCGCGAGCACCTGGGCATTGATAAATGGGTGCTGTTCGGCGGCTCGTGGGGTTCCACCCTGGCCCTGGCCTACGCCCAGACCCACCCCGAGCGGGTACATGGCCTGATCCTGCGCGGTATCTTCCTGTGCCGCCCCCAGGAAATCCAGTGGTTCTACCAGGAAGGCGCCAGCCGCCTGTTCCCCGACTACTGGCAGGACTACATCGCGCCGATCCCGCCGGAAGAGCGCGGTGACCTGGTATCGGCCTTCCACAAGCGCCTGACCGGCAACGACCAGATCGCCCAGATGCACGCGGCCAAGGCCTGGTCCACCTGGGAGGGCCGTACTGCCACCTTGCGCCCCAACCCGCTGGTGGTCGATCGCTTCTCCGAGCCGCAGCGCGCGCTGTCGATCGCCCGTATCGAATGCCACTACTTCATGAACAATGCTTTCCTCGAGCCGGATCAGCTGATTCGCGACCTGCCGAAAATTGCTCATCTGCCGGCGGTGATCGTGCATGGCCGCTATGATGTGATTTGTCCGCTGGACAACGCCTGGGCGCTGCACCAGGCCTGGCCGAACAGCGAACTGAAGGTTATCCGTGACGCTGGCCACGCGGCTTCCGAACCGGGCATCACCGATGCCTTGGTGCGTGCTGCCGATCAGATGGCCCGACGTTTGCTCGATCTGCCCCTGGAAGAAGCATGAGGGGCCTGCTGCAACGTGTGCGCGGCGCACGGGTGGAAGTAGCGGGGGAGGTGGTAGGTGCCATCGACCAAGGTTTGCTGGTGCTGGTGGCCGTCGAGCCTGAAGATACCCGTGAGCAGGCCGACAAGCTGCTGCACAAGCTGTTGAACTACCGGGTGTTCAGTGACGAGCAGGGCAAGATGAACCTGTCGCTCAAGGATGTCGGGGGTGGTTTGTTGCTGGTGTCGCAGTTCACCCTGGCGGCAGACACCCGCAACGGCATGCGCCCGAGCTTCTCGACGGCAGCGCCACCGGCCCTCGGCGCCGAGTTGTTCGACTATCTTTTGCAGCAAGCCAGGGCTCGGCACGCCGACGTGGCAAGCGGGCAATTCGGCGCAGACATGCAGGTGCACCTGGTCAATGATGGCCCCGTAACATTTATGTTACAAATGTGAGGGCAAAAAACCCCTTGTTCACAAGAAAACAAGGGGTTTTGTACGATAAATAGTTGTTCCAGCCTGATGCGTTGTCACGCGACCTGCTGGATAATCGCGCGCTGCATGGACCTGCGTTCGCAGGTTCGTTTCACTCTGACTCGAGCATTG
>Ga0247821_10002505_pt1 | contig 10076 bp, 6 predicted proteins | sample 13C_Glycerol_Day_FD_192481 | JGI IMG/M metagenome (GOLD analysis project Ga0247821, IMG submission 192481) | Soil microbial communities from agricultural site in Penn Yan, New York, United States - 13C_Glycerol_Day14 | ecosystem: Environmental > Terrestrial > Soil > Agricultural land | place... | reverse complement strand
GGTGGATGGTGGTGTCTTCGGGCGCGTGGGCGGGCGGCGTGGCGTGCCGCCCGCTGAACGCGAGCACGCGGCCGGCGAGGTGCGGCTCGGCCTGCACGGCCTCGAGGCACATGATGGCGCCCTGCGAGAAGCCGGCGAGCGCGGTGTGCTGCCAGGGCAGCCCGAAGCGGCGCGTGAGCGACCGCACCACGGCGGTGAACTCGGGGAGGGCGGCGGCAACCCGCTCGCGCCGCAGGTCGTCGGTGAGGCCCTGCGGAGAGAACCACTGGTAGCCGGCGCTGCCGGACGTGGGACCCTCGTAGGCCCGCGGCGCGTTGACGCTGACCACGGCGGCCTGCGGGTACTCGGACGCCAGTTGCCCGGCCAGCGGTTTCATCGCGTCCGCGTTCAGGCCCACGCCGTGGAACAGCACGAACAGCAGCTGGGGGTGGCCCGACTCGGGCAGGATCTCGACGGTGGCGCTCATGAACAGGGGACCGGGCAAATCGACAGTGTGCCCGTGAAGCCCTGAAGGCGCAAAAAAACGGCGCCCGAAGGCGCCGTTCAAGACGAGGTTTCCCCGGAGCCTTGGATCAGTAGGTCAAACGGATGCCGGCGCCATAGCTGTTGCCGCTGTCCAGGTTGGTCTTCTTGTCGTTCATGTAGATGGCGTAGACGTCGGTGCGCTTCGACAGGTTGTAGTCGTAGCCGACCGAGGTCGTCTTGCGGGTCACGTCGGTGGCGGCGGCCTCGGCCTTGGCCTGGCCGTAGGCGAACAGGGCCTTGCCGTTGCCGACGGGCACGCTCGCGCCGACCTGGAAGATCTTGTTCTTCAGTTCGACGGTGCCTTCGTTCTTGACCTGGCCGTACTGGCCGAAGACCTTGACGACCTTGAAGTCGACCGCGCCGCCGAGCTGCCACGATTCCTGGCTGTCGAGGCCCGCGGCCAGGCCGCCGGTGGCGTTCTTCACGTTCTGGTACGCCACGGTGCCCGAGAACATGGGGCTGAAGTACAGCACGTTGCCGCCGAAGTTGTTGCCCTTCTGGCCCGTGCCGTTTTCATCGAGGTTGGCGAGCAGGTTGACGCTCGCGCCGCCGAAGCTCGGGCTCTTGTAGGCCACCGAGTTGCTCCAGCCGGAGTCGCCCACCAGCGCGCCGCCCGACTGGAAGTAGTGCAGGATGCTCGGCGAGTAGCTGAACGAATCGCCGAACGGGTTGAACACCAGCGTCGACACGAAGAACGGCGTGGTGTTGCGGCCGAACGTGACGGCGCCGTATTCGCTCTTGAGGCCGACGAAGGCGCTGCGCGCCCAGAACAGGTCGCCGTTGAAGCGGCCGGCCGCGCCCACGTCAGGACGCAGGAAGTGCTCGATCGTGAAGATGGCGCTCAGGCCGCCGCCCAGGTCCTCGGCGCCCTTGAAGCCGATGAAGCTGGTGGTCATGTCGCCGCTCGACACTTCCTTGTTCTTGACCGTGCCCGCCGTCTGGTAGACGCGGACGCCGGCATCCATCAAGCCGTACAGGGTGACGTTGGATTGTGCGAACGCGCCGGCGCTGGCGCACAGGGTGGCCGCAGCGAAGGCAACGGCGCGGAGGGAACGGCTCATGAAGGACTCCAAAGAATGTTTTGAGGTGGGCGCGAAGATCGCGAGCACTTGTATGCAAGGTGCGTACCCGATTGTCACAGTCGTTGTTTCCGTGCTGCGCATCACGCTTTGGAGGGGGGGCGTTGGCCTGAGAATGGGTCCTTCGCCCCGGCCCGCACCTGCGCACCAGATTGACGCATGAACCTTCACCTCAACGGACAAGCCCGCCCGCTGCCTGACGACGCCGTCGACGGCGACATGCCCGTGCTGTGGGTGTTGCGCGAGGTGCTCGACCTCACCGGCACCAAGTACGGCTGCGGCATCGCCGCGTGCGGTGCCTGCACGGTCCACGTCGACGGCCAGGCCGTGCGCTCGTGTGTCACGCCGCTGTCGGCCGTGCAGGGCAAGGCCGTGCGCACCATCGAAGGCCTCGGCGCGCCGGGCCGTCCCCATCCGCTGCAGCAGGCGTGGCTCGCGCACCAGGTGCCCCAGTGCGGCTACTGCCAGAGCGGCATGCTGATGGCCGCGGCCGCGCTGCTGTCGCGCAACCGCGACCCGAGCGACGCCGACATCGACGCGGCCATCACCAACCTCTGCCGCTGCGGCACGTACCCGCGCATCCGCGAGGCCATCAAGACGGCCGCGCGGCAGCTGCGCGCGGGGACCGCCCGATGAGGCGCCGCAGCCTGCTGCTGGGCGCCGCCACCGCCACCGGCGCGCTGGTGGTCGGCTGGGGCGCGCTGCCGCCGCGCAGCCGCCTCGGCAAGGCCGCTCGCCAGCCGGCGGCCGACGGCACCATCGCCCTCAACGGCTGGCTGCGCATCGCGCCCGACGGCCTCGTGCACCTCGTGATGCCGCGCAGCGAGATGGGGCAAGGCATCCACACCGCGCTGTCGATGCTGGTCGCCGAGGAACTCGACGTGCCGCTGTCGATGGTGCGCATCGACCCCGCCGGCCCCGACCGCATCCACGGCAACGTGGCGCTGCTGGTCGCGTCGCTGCCGCTGCATCCGTCGTCCGTCGACACCGAGTCGCCCGACCTCTCCGTGCGCGGCAGCCGCTGGATCGTCAGCAAGCTCGGCACCGAGCTCGGCCTCGTCGTCACGGGCGGCTCGTCGAGCGTGGCCGACGCGTGGGACGTGCTGCGCCTCGCCGCGGCCACCGCGCGGGCCCAGCTGCTGGGTGCGGCGTCGCTGCAGTGGAAGCTGCCGGTCGACGACCTCGAGGTCGAACGCGGCATCATCAGCCACGGCTCGGGCCAGGCGGCGCACTTCGGCGAGTTCGCGCGCGCGGCCGCCGCCACGCCGGCCACGGGCGTGACGGTGAAACCGCGCAAGAACTGGTCGCTGATCGGCACGTCCGCGCCGCGCACGGACCTGCCCTCGAAGGTCGACGGCTCCGCGGTGTTCGGCCTCGACGTGCGGCTGCCCGGCATGGTGTACGCCGCCGTGCAGCACGCCCCGATGCTCGACGGGTCGCCAGGTCGCCTGGACACCGCCGCCGCGTTGCGTGCGCCGGGCGTCGAGCGGGTCGTGCGGCTGGGCCGCTACGCCGGTTCGCACGAGGCGGTCGCCGTGGTCGGGCGCAGCTTCTGGCACGCCCGCCGCGGCCTGCAGGCGCTTGCCACCGAGTGGCGGGCGCCGCCGGCGGCCGGCCCCGACACGGCTCGCATCATGGCCACGCTGGAACAGCAGGCCCGGGACGCCGACCGGGCGGGCGGCGGCTTCACCTTCCACAGCCGGGGCGACGCCGCCGCGGCCCATGCCGCCGCTCCGCGCCACCTCGAGGCGGTGTACAGCGCGCCGTACCTCGCCCACGCCCCCCTGGAACCCATCAACTGCACGGCCCGCGTGGCCGACGGGCGGGTCGAGGTCTGGGCGCCCACGCAGTTCCCCACCGCGGCGCGCGCGGTGGCGGCGCGGGTGGCGGGCGTGGACGACGATGCGGTCACGCTCCACGTCACGTACCTCGGCGGCGGCTTCGGCCGCCGGCTCGACGTCGACTTCGTGGGCCAGGCGGTGCGCGTGGCCGTCGAAACCAACGGCCGCCCGGTGCAGCTCACGTGGCCGCGCGAGGAAGACATCACTCACGACTTCTACCGCCCCGCCGCGGTGGCCGTGCTGCGCGGCGGGCTCGATGCCGACGGCCAGGTGGCCGCGCTGAGCATCACGAGCGCGGGCGATGCCATCACGCCGCGCTGGCTCGGCCGCACCGTGCCCGCGCTGGCGCTGGCCGACACGCCCGACCGCAGCAACAGCGAGGGCCTGTTCGACCTGCCCTACGGCATCGGCCACCAGCGCATGGCCCACGCCGCCACGTTCAGCGGCGTGCCGGTGGGCTACTGGCGTTCGGTGGGGCACTCGCACAACGCCTTCTTCTCCGAAGGGTTCGTCGACGAACTGGCCCATGCCGCCGGCCGCGACCCGCTGGCCTTCCGGCTGGGCCTGCTCGACCATGCGCCGCGCCACGCGGCCGTGCTGAAGCTCGCCGCCGAGAAGGCCGGCTGGGGCACGCCGCTGCCCGCCGGCCGCGCGCGGGGCCTGGCACTCCACGAGAGCTTCGGCAGCATCGTGGCGCAGGTGGCCGAGGTGGTGCGGGTCGACGGCAAGCCACGGGTCACGCGCGTGGTGTGCGCGGCCGACGTGGGCACGGTGGTGAACCCCGGCATCGTCGCGCAGCAGATGGAAGGGGCCATCGTCTTCGGCCTGTGCGCGGCGCTGCACCAGCGCATCGACATCGAGGCCGGCGTCGTGAAGCAGACCAACTTCCACGACTACCGGCTTCTGACGCTCGCGGAGACCCCGCGCATCGAGACCTGGCTCGTGCCGAGCGAACGCCCGCCGGGCGGCGCCGGTGAGCCGGGGGTGCCGCCGGTCGCGCCGGCCGTCGCCAACGCGCTGTTCGCGCTGACCGGTCAGCGCCTGCGCAGCCTCCCGTTGACGCCGTAGCCGCTCCCTCGCGTTCCGTCGTGCCGCGATCCTGCAAAAGGATCAGAATGGGCGGCGTCCGGCGCCCCGGGCGAATCGACAAGAACACCGCAACGGGAGGGTGTGATCATGGGACGCAGAACCACGACGGGCTGGATCGGCACCGCCTGCGCGCTCGCCTGCGTGGCGATGGCCCCGGCGCGTGCGCAGCAGCCGGCGGCCCCGGACGAGTGGCAGTACCGCATCGCCCCGGGTGACACGCTGATCGGGCTCGGCCGCCAGTACCTCGACGGCCCGCAGCGCTGGCGCGAGGTCCAGACCCTCAACCGCATCCCCGATCCGTACCGTCTCGTGCCAGGTTCGGTGGTGCGCCTGCCCCTGCGCTGGGTCAGCCACCAGGTGACGATGGCCGAGGCCGTGTTCGTTCGGGGCGACGCGTCGGTGCAGCCGGAGGGCGAGGCCACCCCGCGGCCGCTCGCCGCCGGCACGGCGCTGCGCACCGGCGACCTGCTGCGCACCGGTGCCGACGCCTCCGCCACGGTGCGTTTCGCCGACGGGTCGCGCCTGATGGTCGTGCCGGGCACCACGCTGAAGGTGGGCCGCCTCCTGAGCATCGGGAAACCCGCCGTGCCGGACATCTCGGTGCAGCTGATCGAGGGCACCTCGGAGCTGCGGGTGCCGCCCACCAGCGCGCCCACGCGCCGCTTCGAGGTGCGCACCCCGGCCGTCAACCTCGGCGTGCGCGGCACCGAGTTCCGCGCGGGGGTCGACCCGGCCGGCGAACGCAGCCGCCTCGAGGTGCTCGAGGGCCGCGTGGCCGCGGAGGGCGAGAAGGCCAGTGTGTCGGTGCCCGCGGGCCGCGGCCTCGTGGCCACGCCGGGTGGGTCCCTCGTGGCGCCCCGGCCGCTGCCGCCCGCGCCCGACCTCGCCGGGCTGCCGCCCCGCGTCGAACGCCTGCCGCTGCGACTGAACTGGCCCGCCATTCCCGGCGCCGTGGCCTACCGCGCCCAGGTGTTCGCGGCGAACGCACCCGACCAGCTGCTGCTCGACGCCACCCCCACGTCGCCGGAAGCCCGCTGGGCCGACCTGCCCGACGGCCGCTACGTGCTGCGCGTGCGCGGTCGCGACGCCGAGGGCCTCGAGGGCCGCGACGGCGACCGGCCCTTCGAGCTGAAGGCCCGGCCCGACGCCCCGTTCACGCTCGCCCCGGTCCCGGACGCCAAGGCCTACGGTGACACCGTCACGCTGAGCTGGGCCCAGGTGGAGGTGGCGGAGCGGTACCACGTCCAGGTGGCCGCCGATGCGGGCTTCGCGCAGCCCGTCTTCGATCGGGAGGACGTGTCGGCGCCCCGCGCGACGGTGCCGCTGCCGCCCGGCCCGTACCACTGGCGGGTGGCCAGCATCGCCGCCGGCCGCGACCACGGCCCGTTCGGAGATCCCGTGCGCTTCGAGCAGCGGGCCGTCCCGGCGTCGCCGGCCCTCGAGGCGCCGCAGGTGTCTCCGGAGGGCCTCCAGGTCCGCTGGGGCCTGTTGCAACCCGGGCAGACGGTGCACTTCCAGGTCGCCGCGGACCCCGGCTTCTCGCAGCTGGTGGACGAACGGCGCACGACGGAACAGCCCGCGGCGGTGGCCACGTCCACGCCGGGCACCTACTACCTGCGCGCGCGCACGATCGACGCCGACGGGTTCGAAGGGCCGTTCGGCACGGCCCAGCGGGTCGAGGTGCCCCGCTCGAACTGGTGGCTGCTGATGCCGGCCGTGATGATGATCTTCCTGCTCTGACCATGGCCCTCCCGCCCCTGCACCGCGCCTGGCCGCCCCTCGTGGCGCTGCTGGGCGCCGTGCTCGTGGCGGTGATGCCCGCCTTCCGCGGCACGTCCGACACGCTCGACGACACCGTGCGCCGCCTCGCGGCGCGCGACAGCGCCTTCGAGGGCGTGCTGGTCGTCGACATCGACGACGTGTCCCTCCACAGCCTGCAGGAACGCCTGGGCCCCTGGCCCTACCGCCGCGACATCCACGCGCTGCTGCTCGACTACCTCCGCGACGCCGGGGCCCGCGCGGTCGCGTTCGACGTGGTGTTCGACGAGGCCCGCGACGGCGACGCGATGATGGCGCAGGCGATCGCGAAGCGGTCGGACGTCGTGCTGGGCATGGCGGGGCTGCGGCAGGAGCTCGACCACCGGGCCGTGCCGGCGCCGCTGCGCGAGCGCCACGCGATCGGGCCCGCCGGCGGCGGAGGCGCGGTGAACTGGGCCGCGATGACCTGGCCGACCCCCACGCTGCTGGTCGGCCTGTCGCCGCCCGGCGGTCTCGGCATGATCTCCACGCCGCTGGAGGCAGACCGGCGCCTGCGCAAGGTGCCGCTGCTGCACGACGCCGAAGGGTTCCGCCTGCCGTCGCTGCCCCTCGCGCTGTTCCTGATGCAGGCGCGGCCGCCGGCCGGTGTGGTGTCGTCGCGCGGCACCGTCGCGGTCGGCGACCACCGGTGGCCGGTGGACCGCGACGGGCGCGCCAGCGTGCTGCTCCCGTCCAACGCGACGCAGGTGCCCACGCTCGCGTACCGCCCCGTCATCGAGGCCGCGCTCGGCGAGCGGGTGGACCACGACCTGCGCGACGCCATCGCCGGCCGCACCGTGTTCGTGGGCAGTTCGGCCTTCCTCGGCGACGAGGTGCTGACCCCGCAGGGTGTGCTGCCCGGCACGGCGGTGCTCGCGAACGTGTACGACGCGATGGCCCGCGGCGACGTGGCCCGCACCGCGCCGTGGCCGGCGCTCGCGGGCCTGGTGGTGCTGGCGCTGCTGCCGCTGCTCGTGGGCCTCGTGCCCGGCCGGCCGCTGAACGGGGCGAGGCTCGCGGCCTGCCTTGCCGTTCCGGTCCTCATCGCCTTCATGGCCTTCGCAGCGCTGCACTGGCTGCGCGTGGAGGTCTCGATGCTGCCGGCCCTCGTCGCGTGGGGCCTGTTGATGGCGCTGCATGCCGCGCGCCATGCGCAGGTGATGTCGCTCGCGAACCGGCGGCTCGCGGAGGACCGCCGCATCGCCGAGGCCGCCAACGCCGCGAAGAGCGAGTTCCTCGCGAACGTCAGCCACGAACTGCGCACGCCCCTCAACGCGGTGCTGGGCATGGCCGAGGTGCTGCTGCACACGCCGCTCACCGAGGAGCAGCGCCGCTACGTGACGATCTTCCAGCAGTCCGGCGAATCGCTCACCGCACTGATCGACGACCTGCTGGACCTCTCGAAGATCGAGGCCAACCGCCTGCAGGTCGAGTCGCTGCCGTTTTCGCTGCGGCAGCTGGCCGGTGACGTGATGGCGCTGCTGGGGTCGCGGGCCCGGAACAAGGACGTGGTGCTCGATCACCACGTCGACGCCGGCGTGGCCGACGCCGTGACGGGCGATGCGCGGCGCCTCACGCAGGTGCTCGTCAACCTGCTCGGCAACGCGGTGAAGTTCACGCACGAGGGGCGGGTGCACCTGCGGGTGACCCGTGGCGACGGGCATCGCGTGGTCTTCGAGGTGAGCGACACCGGCATCGGCATCGCGGCCGCCAAGCTGCCGCTGATCTTCGAGCCCTTCGTGCAGGCCGACCCCGGCATGGCGCGCCGCTACGGCGGCACGGGGCTCGGCCTCGCGATCACGCGGCGCCTCGTCGAGCTGATGGGTGGGCACATCGAGGTGCGCAGCACGCCGGGCCTCGGCTCCACGTTCGTGTTCGACATCCTGCTGCCGCCGGCGCCGGCCGAGGCCAGCCCCGCGGCCGTGGTGCCGGAGGCGCAGCCGGCCGATGGCGTGGCCATCCTGCTGGCCGAGGACAACGACGTGAACATCACCGTCGTCGAGGCGATGCTGCAGCGCACGCCGCACACCATCCACGTCGCGGGCAACGGCGAGGTCGCGCTCAGCATGTTCCGCCAGCGCTGCTACGGCCTCGTGCTGATGGACATCCAGATGCCCGGCATGGACGGCCTCACCGCCACGCGGGAGCTGCGCCGCTTCGAATCGGACTCCGGCATCGCCCGCACCGCCGTGGTGGCCCTGACGGCCAACGCGTTCGCCGAAGACGAGGCGGCGAGCCATGCGGCCGGGTGCGACGGGCACCTCGTGAAGCCGCTCGCGCGGCAGCGCCTGCTGGAGGTGATCGCGGCCCACGGCCGGCCGGGGCCGGCGCGGGAGCGGGTGACCTGAGCGTCAGGTGGCGGCCAGCGCGTCCACGGGTGCGCATTCGGCCGAGCCGCAGCCGCGGATCTCCGACCGGGGCAGCGCCGAGGGCATCATCACCTCGCCCGTCGACGGGTCGTAGCCCACGCGGCGCAGGTGCAGCGCGAGCGCCGCGTCCATCGTCTGCGTGTGCTGCGTGAACCAGGTGGCCAGTTCGCCGGCCATCTGGCGCACCACGCCGTGGGCCCCGGCCTGGCCGGCGAGTTCGCCCTCGTGCATCACGCGCAGCACCACCTCGTGCTGCGTCGAATGGCAGTTGCTCGACGCGAAGCGGGTGTCCCGCATCCAGCGGTCCTCCTGCGCGAAGTGCTGGGCCGTGTGGGCGATCAGGTCGGTCCAGGCGGCCGTGATCGTGGCGTCGGGGGACCGCTGCACCGCGGCGAGGAGTTCCGCGAACTCCTGGTGCGTGTGATCCATCTCGGGCAGGTCGAGGGCCAGCGCGGCCGACCATTGCATCGCTTCCATCATGAACTCCACGTCGTTGGGGAGGAACACGTCGAAGCGTGAAGGGTCGCCGCCGCGCTGTCCTTGATCCGGATCAGGCCCGCACGAGATCGGCCGCGGCCTGGTGGGCCGCCTGCAACAGGCGCAGCGCGTCCGGGCCGGCCGGGGTCATCGGTGCGCGCACCCCCGCCTCGAGCTGGCCGAGCCGGGCCAGCATGCCCTTGAGCGGCCCGGGGCTGGGTTCGGCGAAGGCGGCGGCGATCATCGGTGCGAGGCCATGGTGCAGGCGCCGGGCGTCCAGCCAGCGGCCGGCCACCACCGCCTCGTGCAGCGCGACGAACGCGCGCGGGTGCAGGTGCGCGCTGGCCGCGATGGCGCCGCGGCCGCCCTGGCACAGCGTGGTGAAGATCTGGTGGTCGTCGCCGGCCAGCACGGCCAGGCGCCCGTCGGCGATCAGGGCCTGCGTCTTGCGCGCGTCGCCGCCACAGTCCTTCAGCGCGGCCACGTTCGGCAGCTGGGCGATCACGCGAAGCGTCGGCAGGGTCATCTCCACGCCCGTGCGGTACGGGATGTCGTAGACCACGAGCGGCCTCGGCGCCGTGGCGGCCACCTCGGCGAAGAAGTCGACGAGGCCCCGCTGCGACGGGCGCACGTAGGCCGGGGGCGCCACCAGGAAGCCCGCGAGGTCCTGTGCGTCGGCCCAGCGCCGGCACTGGGCCGCCACGTCGCGCGGCGCGATGCCACCCACGCCCATCACCAGCGGCATGCCGGGGCAGGCGGTGGCGACGGTGTCGAGCACCTTCGCCTTCTCGTGGTCGTCGAGCGTGGCCGGCTCGCCGGTGGTGCCGCACACGACGAAGCCGCGGACGCCGGCGAACGCGAGGTGGCGGGCCAGTGCGGCGAGCCGCGGCTTCGTCGTG
>Ga0247821_10002504_pt1 | contig 10076 bp, 9 predicted proteins | sample 13C_Glycerol_Day_FD_192481 | JGI IMG/M metagenome (GOLD analysis project Ga0247821, IMG submission 192481) | Soil microbial communities from agricultural site in Penn Yan, New York, United States - 13C_Glycerol_Day14 | ecosystem: Environmental > Terrestrial > Soil > Agricultural land | place... | reverse complement strand
GGGCGAAGAGCACGTTCGACGTCTTTTCCGGCGAAGGCCTGCTCCGTACGGCGGCCACCGCGCTCGGCGTGCTGCTGATCGCGGCGCTGGTGATGCTCTTCGCGGGGCGCCGGCTGGTCCGGCCGATCGTCGCGCTCACCGGTGCGGCGCAGCGGATGCGGAACGGCGACCACGCGGCGCGGGTGCCGGTGAGCGGGAAGGACGAGGTCGCGCGGCTCGGGCACGCGTTCAACGACATGGCCGAGGCGATCCAGCGGCACGATTTCCAGCGCAAGGCGATGGTCAGCGATGTGGCGCACGAGCTGCGGACACCGCTGGCGAACATCAAGGGCTACCTGGTCGCGTCCGAGGACGGCGTGGTGCCGCTCGACCATGCGCTCGTCACATCGTTGCTCGAGGAAACGGCTCTGCTCGAACACCTGGTCGCCGATCTCCAGGACCTGGCTCTCGCCGACGCCGGCATGCTCCGCCTGCACCCGGCCGAGCGCGACCTGTCTGAGTTGGTGCAGCAGGTCGTCTCGGCCCACCGGCCGACCGCTGAGCAGGCCGCTGTCACCCTCTTGTCCACAGCTAGTGGGCCCGCGCCGGCGGTTGTCGACGGCGCACGCATTCGTCAGGCCTTGGGCAACCTGGTCTCGAACGCAATCCGGTACACGCCTCCCGGCGGCCAAGTGCAGGTCGGCGTACGGCCTGTGGACAACGGCTACAACCTCAGCGTGAGTGACAACGGCACCGGGATCGCGGCGGAACACCTCCCACACCTCTTCGACCGCTTCTACCGCGCGGATGTCTCCCGCACCCGCACTACCGGAGGCAGCGGCCTCGGCCTGGCCATCACCAAGCACCTCACCGAAGCCCACCACGGCCGCATCACCGTCACGAGCCAGGTAGGCGACGGCTCCACCTTCACCATCTGGATCCCGGCGGGTCCGGATGTGCAGGTCGACAGGAGGTATCGGGCAAGCCCCTAGTGCACCTGAGCGTGATGGCGTCCGCGCGTACGGCGTCTCGCGGGTGCACTACCTGTCGAGCTGCCGATCGCTCCTAGACTCGGACGCATGGGCGCGAGGAAAGCGCGGGTGGCCGACGTACACGCGATCGCGTCCGGGATGCCGCACGTCACCAAGTGGGAGCGCGACGACGGGACTGATCGACCCGTGTACCAGGTCGGCGGGAAGTCGTTCGTGTTCTTCCGGACGCCGCGCCCGGATGCCGTGGATCCGGTGAGCGGCGCGAAGTACGACGACGTGATCATGATCTGGGTCGAGTCCGAGACCGAGAAGCTCGCGCTGGTGTCCGACGACTCCAACCCGTTCTTCACCACACCGCACTTCGACGGCCACCCGTCGGTCCTCGTCCGGGCCGGCGAGCTGGGTGAACTGTCCCGGCAGGAGCTCACCGAGATCATCCAGGACGCCTGGCTGTCCCGCGCCTCGAACCGCCGCGCAACGATGTGGCTGCGAGAGCACCGGTTGAGCTGATCCCGCTGCCACCGCTAGTTCGGGGTGAGTGAGCGGGCGGTTTCGAGGAGGCTGGTGCCGGTCGGGAGTGTGGCGATGATGGGGGTGTCGAGGCCGTTCTCGACGTAGCGGTTGATGTGGGCCCGGCATTGGGCGGGCGTGCCGTGGACGATCAGGTCGTCGACGAGCTCGACAGGTACGGCGGCCATCGCGGCGTTGCGGTCGCCGGCGGACCAGGCGTCGCGCATCGGTTTCATCAGCTCGGCGCGGCCCAGCCAGTCGTGGAACGCGGCGTACCCGGGCACGGTCAGGTACGTCGCGATCAAGTAGCGCCCGATGTTGCGCGCCATCTCCGCGTCCTCGGTGACGCACACGAAGATCCGCGCGGCGAGTTCCTTGTCCGGGCCGAGCTCGGCGCGCACCCGGCGTACGTCGTCCGCGGACAACCAGTTCGTGATCGCCCCGTCGGCCTCCCGCGCGGCCAGCCGGAGCATCTGCGGCCGGAGAGCGGCGAGCATGATCGCGGGCGGCACGTCCGGCGCCTTCTCCAGCCGGAACCGCCGGATCGTGAAGCTGTCGAACTCCCCGTCGACCTTCTCCCCCGCGAACGCCTGCCGCAGGAACCGCAGCACGTCGCGGGTCCGCGCCAGCGGCGGGTCGTACGCGATGCCGTTCCACCCGGTCACGATCGTCTCCGACGACGCCCCGATACCGAGCACGAATCGCCCCGGCGCGAGATCCGCCAGCGCCGCCGCGCTCATCGCCAACGCAGCCGGTCCCCGCGTGTGCACCGGTACGACGGCCGTCCCCAGCCGCAGCGAAGAGTCCCACTCGGACGCGAGCACGAGCGGCGTGAACGCGTCCGCGCCGGCCACCTCCGCCGACCACAGATCCGTGTACCCCAGCTCGAACAACGATGAGATCAACGAACGATGCTCCCGCAGCGGTACGCCGGTCAGCGGCACCGTCAGGCCCCAGCGCATTCAGATCATCCTCTTCAGCAACGGCAGCGGCGCGAACCGCATCACCTGCGCGAGCGGCCACCACGGCCGCGCCGGCACGTACGCCTTCGCCTTCTCCGCCTCGATCGCGGCGACCATCGCGCGCACCCCGATCTCGGTGTCGACGATGAACGGCGCGCGCTCCACGTGCTCGTTCATCTCGGACCGGATGTACCCGGGATAGATCGTGCTGACCTTGATCGGCTTGCCCATCAGCTCCAGCCGCAGCCCTTCCCCGAGCGAGGCGAGCCCGGCCTTGGTCGCGGCGTACGTCGTGATCGTCTTCGGGAAGCCGCGTAGCGCGGAGATCGACGCGATCAGCACCAGGTGGCCGGCGTTGCGCGCGCGGAACAGCTCGAGCGCCGCCTCGACCTGCGCGAGCGCGCCGACGAAGTTGGTGAGCGCGGTGTCGCGGTTGGCGTCGAACCTGCCGGTGCCGAGCGGCGCGCCCTTGCCCAGGCCGGCGTTCACGACGACCCGGTCGAGCGGCAGCTCGGCGTCGATCGCCCGGAACACCTTGAACACCTGGTCGTGATCGGTCACATCCAAACTGTGGATAACCACTGTGATCTGTGGATGGCGCTCGGCCAGCTCGGTCCGCAGCGCCTCCAGCCGTTCGGTACGCCGTGCGGTCAGCGCGAGGTCGTGCCCCTTCGCGGCGAACTGCCGCGCCATCTCCGCACCGAGGCCGGAGCTGGCGCCGGTGATCAGGATGTTCCGTCGCATCGGGTGTCCTATCTGTACGTGAGCAGGTCCGCGCCGAGGTGGACGTGTTCGTTGTAGCTCACCACGGTCAGCCCTCCGCGACCGGACACGACCTTGGTGATCGCGGTGTTGATCGCCACCGGGTTCAGCTTCGCCCACAGCCCGTCGCCGCCGGACAGCAGCCGGCTCACGGCGGCCGCGATCGGCCCGCCGGACGTGAAGACGAGCGCCGTCTCCCCCTTCCCGAGCCGCTCGGCGGTCCGTCGTACCGCGGCCTCGGACCGTTCGCAGAACGCCTGGAAGGTCTCGGTGTACCCGTCGCCGCCGTCGATCCACCGCTGGGTCGCGGCGCTGAACACCTCTTGGAAGGCTCGGCGCGGATTGCCGGTCCGCGCGAGATCGGCGACCATCACCGCGTGCCGCCGGTACGCCGGTTTGTGCGCGACGATCACCTCCTGGTGATCGAACTCGTCGAACCCCGGATCCACGTCCGCCGTGAATCCCGCGAGCGACGCGGTCTGCTGGTGCCGGCGCATCGAACCGGACACCACGAGCGCCGGCTTCACGCCCGCGAAGGTCTCGCCGAGCCGCGCCGCCTGCTGCTCACCGAGGGCGGACAGCTTGTCGTAGTCGCGCGCACCGAACGACGCCTGCGCATGCCGGATCAGATAGATGGCGGGCACTCACGCCTGCCGGATGATCCTGCGGCAGCGCCGCTCGAGCAGGTTCACGGGCAACCAGAAGTTCTTGAAGCGCGGGTTCCGGGTCTGTTTGTGGTGATAGCGGTAGTAGATCTGCTGCGCTATCACTGCCAGTCGGAAGAGCCCGAACACCTCGTAGAACGCCCAGTTGTCCGCCGTGAGCCCTGACTGCTTCGCGTAGTACTCGACGATCTCCGCCCGGGTCAGCATGCCGGGCACGTCGGACGGCTGCAGCCTGAAGCGGCGAAACGCCCAGTCGTCGTCGGCCTGCACCCAGTACGCGAGCGCGCTACCGAGATCCATCAACGGATCCCCCAGCGTTGCCAGCTCCCAATCGAGTACGCCGACCACGCGCAGCGGATCGTCCGGTGCCAGGACGACGTTGTCGAGCCGGAAGTCGTTGTGGATGACGCAGGTCCGTACGTCGGTCGGCTGATGCGCGGCCAGCCACGCCATCACCTTCTCGTAGCTCGGCACGTTCCAGGTCTTCGCCTTGCGGTAGCGCTCGGACCAGCCGTTGACCTGGCGTTCGACGTACCCGGCACCGCGCCCGAGATCAGCCAGCCCGGCGGCGACCGGATCGACGGCGTGCAGTTCGGCGAGCGTGTCGATCAACGTGAACCCCAGCTGACGGGTCTGGGCCGGTGTGAGGTCGACGCCCAGCTGGTGATGCCCGGGGATCGTCCCGACGACCCGCTCCATCACGTAGAACTCGGAGCCGATCACCGTCTCGTCGTTGCAGTGGGCAACCATCTCCGGGACGTACCGGAAGACCGGCTTCAGGCTCTGCTGGATCCGGAACTCGCGGCCCATGTCGTGCGCGCTCTTCGCCTTGGTCCCCGCGGGCGGCCGCCGCAGGATCAGGTCGTGTCCCGGATAGCTCAGCAAATAGGTGAGGTTGGAGGCCCCGCCGGAGAACTGCTTCACCTCGGGCAGCCCGTCCGGCACCGCGGTCTGCGCCCGCAGCCAGGCGTCGACGGCGGGTACGTCGAACGCGTCCTCGTCGCGCACCGGCCGAGCGCCGTCCGGCACGCCCGTCACCGCCCGTCCGTCGGTCGTGTCTCCGCCCCGTGCTCAGCACGTTCGTGCGCACGCGCGGCGATCCTGCGCATCTGGCGGTCGTACAGCGGGCGGGCGAACCGCTTGGTCAGCCAGGCGAGCTGTGCCGGCCGGTCCGGGACGATCAGGAACCGCTGCTTCTTGATCCCGTCGATGACAGCGACCGCGATGTCGTCCGCGGACCGCGGCGACTTCTCGATCAGCTGCCGCGCGGTCGCTCCCATCGCGCTGTCCGCACCGCGGATCGAGTCCGCGAGGTTGGTCCGGAAGAACGACGGGCAGACCACCGACACGGTCACGCCGTACGGATGGAGCTCGTGCGACAACGTCTCGGACAGCGCGACGACGCCGGCCTTCACCGTGTTGTACGAGCTCATCATCGGCGGATGGACCAGGCCGGCCGCCGATGCGGTGTTCACGATGTGACCGGCGCGCTGCCGTTTGAACAGCGGGACGAACGCGCGGCAGCCGCGGACCACGCCCATCAGGTTGATGTCGACGACCCGGTCCCATTCGTCCAGCGTCTCGACGTCGATGCGCCCGCCGGTCGCGATACCGGCGTTGTTCACCAGGATGTCCAGGCCGCCCCAGTTCTCCTCGCACCACGCGACCGCGGCGTCCCAGTCCTCCGGGCTGCGGACGTCCAGCTTCAGGTACGGCGTACTCCCCGGAGCGTCCGGCGACACGTCGGTGCCGAGCACCTGGTGGCCATCAGCAACGAACCGGGCGACCAGGGCGGCGCCCAGCCCGCTCGCGGCACCGGTGACGAGAACCCGACTCACTTGGCCTCCTGAGCTGCCGCGAGGTACGACGCGAGTTCGATCCTCGCGATCACCCCACGATGCACCTCGTCGGGGCCGTCGGCCAGTCGCAACGCGCGGGCGCTCGTCCACGCGGCCGCGAGCGGGAAGTCCTCGGACAGCCCACCGCCGCCGTGCAACTGGATCGCCATGTCGATGACGTCCTGCGCCATCCGCGGTACGGCGACCTTGATCTGGCTGACCTCGCTCAACGCCCCGACGAGACCCTGCGTGTCCAGCAGGTGCGCCGTCTGCAGCACGAGCAGTCGTGCCTGGTTGATCGCGATCCGTGCGTCCGCGATCCGCTCACGGTTGCCGCCGAGGTTGACCAGCGGCTTGCCGAACGCGGTCCGGCTGGTGCCGCGCTGCAGGGCGAGCTCGAGCGCCTTCTCGGCGAGGCCGACCAGCCGCATGCAGTGGTGTACGCGCCCCGGACCGAGGCGGCCCTGGGCGATCTCGAACGCCCGGCCCGGTCCGACCAGAATGTTCGCGGCCGGCACCCGGACCTCGGTGAAGGACACCTCGCCGTGGCCGTGCGGCTCGTCGTACCTGCTCATCGCGGGGAGCAGGCGCTCGACCTTCACGCCTGGGGTATCGCGCGGGACGAGGACCATCGTGTGGCGCTCGTACCGGTGTGCGTCCGGTGCGGTGAGGCCCATGAAGATCAGCAGCTCGCAGTCCGGGTGACCGACGCCCGTGCTCCACCACTTGCGGCCGTTCAGCACGACGTCGTCACCGTCGACGACCGCCGTGGCCTGCATGTTCGTGGCGTCGGAGGACGCGACGTCCGGCTCGGTCATGCAGAACGCGGAGCGGATCGTGCCGTCCAGCAGCGGCTCCAGCCAGCGCTTCTTCTGCTCGTCGTTGCCGTAGCGGAGCAGGACCTCCATGTTCCCGGTGTCCGGTGCGTTGCAGTTGAAGATGTACGGCGCGATGAAGGACCGGCCGGTCAGCTCCGCGATCGGGGCGTAATCGAGGTTGCTGAGGCCTTCGCCGTACTGCTCGTTGCCTGGTTCCGCGGGCGGGAGGAACAGGTTCCACAGGCCTGCGTCGCGGGCTTTCGCCTGCAGGTCCTTGATCAGCGGCTGCGGCTGCCACGGGTCACCGGCCGTGCGGATCGCATGGTGCAGCTCCGCCTCGACCGGCTCGATCTCGCTCCGCAGGAAGGCTTCCACGCGGGTGATCAGCTCTTGAGCCCGGGCCGAAGGTTCGAACCCCATCAAGACTCCTCTCCCTCGCCTTGACCGTAGCGGGCCTCTAAGCAATGCTCAATAGCATGGATCACCGGCTGTCAGCGGAAGACCGCAAGAAGCAACTGGTCAAGATCGGCCTGATGATGCTTCGCGACCAACCGATCCATGAGCTGTCCATCGACGCGATCGCCGCCGAGGCCGGAATCTCCCGCGGGCTGCTGTTCCACTACTTCCCGAGCAAGCGCGACTACTACCTCGCGGTCATCTCCGCGGCCGGCCGCCGCCTGCTCCGGGTCACGAAGCCGGACGACGCGCTGCCGCCCGAGGAGCAGCTGCGCGAGATGCTCGTCCAGTTCGTCGCGTTCATCACCCGTCGGCGGACGGCGTACATCTCGTTCGTCCGCGGCGCCGCCGGCGGCGACGACTTCGCCGTCAAGGTGTACGACGAGACGCGCGCGGGCCTGACCAAGCGCGTCCTCACCTACCTGGGCACGCCCGACGTGGCCGATGAGCCCGCCTCCCAGGATTACCTCCGCATCCACGCCTGGCTGTCGTACGCCGAGGACCTGGCGATCGAGTGGTCCGGTCTCCCCGAGGCGGACCGGCCGTACTCGGCCGACCACCTCGTCGACCACTCGATCGAGGCCCTCCAGATGCTGCGGAAGTTGTAGATCGGGACCGGCCGTGACGACCGGCCCCGATCGGACTGTCAGCCGTTGGCGAGAGTGAAGCGCTCCACGCCGCAGGCCGAGGTGGCCGGGTTGTTGTTGACGTCGCCGCTGTAGGTGACCTGCCAACGCCAGGTCCCGAGCGTGCTCGCGACGAAGGACGTGTTGGTCGTGCTGTACGTCCCGTTGCCGTTCACGGTCACCGTCTGCGTGTACGCCCCGGCGCCGGCGCAGGTCGCGTCAGCAGGAGCGAACAGCTTGAACGTGATCGTGCCCGTCGGAGTGAGGGCGCCGCTGATCGTGGCGTCGTCGTTCGGGATCAGGTTCGGTGCGGTGCTGATCGCCGGGCTCTTCTTGGTCACGACGAGGTGCTCACTGGTGCACACGCTCGTCGCCCCGTTGTTGTTGGCGTCGCCGCTGTACACGGCCTGCCAGTAGTAGTCGCCCGCGGTGTTGAACGTGATCGCGTTGGAGTCAGGCACGGCGCCGTTCGTCACGTTCACTGTGCCGGCGCTCTGCGCACCGGTCGAGCAGGCGTTGTCGGTGTAGACCGTGTAGGTCACGGTCCCGCCGGCGTTCGCCGTGGCGTTGCTCAGCGTCGCCGAGTCGTGAACGCTGCCGCCGACCTCGACGGTCGCGGCCGACAACGTGGTGGCGATGGTCGGCGACTTCTTGGTCACGACCAGATGCTCACTGGTGCAGACGCTGGTTGCCGGGTCGTTGTTCGAGTCCCCGCTGTAGGCGGCCCGCCAGTAGAAGTCACCGGTCGAGTTGAAGGTGACCGCGTCGGAGTCGGGCACGACACCGTTGGTCACCGTCTTGGTCCCCGCGTTCGCGAAGCTCGTGGAGCAGGTGGAGTCGGAGTACACGGTGTAGGTCACCGTTCCACCGGCGTTCGCCGTCGCTCCGGTCAGGGTCGAGGAGTCGTGCACTGTGCCTCCGACCACGACCGTATCTGCCGACAGCGTGGTGGTGATGGCCGGCTGCCTGTTGATGTGGTTGGTGTAGGTGCAGTCGACCACGCCCTCAGGCGCCATCGTGATGTTCGTTGTCGCACCACTGAGCGAGTAGCTGGTCCCGGTACCGGTCGCGGTACAGGCGAGGTTCTTCAGCGTCCAGCCGGTCGGCAGGGTCGACTCGGTCACGCTGTAGTTGCCGGCCTGGACCTGGGTCGCGCTGCTGTAGGTCTGCACGCCACCGTTGGACAGGTTGAACGTCGAGGGGCTGAGTCCACCGGTTGTGGTGTAGCCGAACGAGGCGTCGCCGTTCTCGGTGACCTTGCGGATGATGATCTTGCCGCAGTTCGCGATGTTCACCGGCTGCGGTGCGACGAAGTCCTTGACCTCGGCCGGGAACGACGCCGACGAGCGGCTCTTCAGGAACGCGCTGCCGAACGCGGTGCACTGACCGGCTGGGAAGATTCCGGCATCGGTCATGTTGATGGCTGCCTCACCGAACTCCAGTCCGGCGAGAGTCCCACCGGCGATCGGTTCGGTGATGGTGCCGGCGTTGACCGCACCTTCGGCGAAACCGGCGGCGCTCAGGTCGACCCGCTGGCCCCAGCACGGCAGGGAGTTCGCCGAGAAGCACTGGCTTGCCGCGCCCGTGGTGGTCCACTTGAGCAGGCCGAGCACGGGGTTGCCGCCACCGTTGGTGAAATCGAAGGTGATCAGCAGGTCGCCGGCGCTCCGGTTGAGCGTCTTCTGGCCGGTCGTGGTCAGGTTCGGCTGCGCCAGTTTGTTGATCTCGAAGTCCATGTTGGCCGAACCGAGGACGTTCGACCGCTCCCACGCCAAGTACAGGTAGACCTTGCCGTTGGCTGCGGTCTCGCTGGCGACGTAGAAGCGTGTGAGGTCGCTCTTCTGCGGCGGAATCGAGCCGGTGACCACGGAGACGTTCGGGTCGTCTTCCTTCGTGCCTTGACCGAAGGCGTTGTCGCTCGAACCGCTGGCCAGGTCGTCGCCGCGGACACGGTTCGGGGCGTTCACCCAGTCGGTGTTTCCGCCGGTGTTGACGATCATGTTGCCGTCGTTGCCTTCGAAGCTGCTCCCGGCCAGGTTCGCGTTGGCGTTCGGCACCAAGGCCGCCGCCAGCAGCGCGACGCCGGACGCGAGGATCAGGGGACGCCGGAAACGCCGAAGCGTCCGCGGCTCTGTTCGCGATGTCACGGTGGTGTGCCCTTCTGTTTGAGCACGGAAATGCGGTACTGCGGTCGTGTCCGGGGAGCGATAGGGAGCAGAGAGGCTTACTCGTGCGGACGCGGCTTCGTCCTGCCGTCAGCAGAACGGCGGCCGGCGGATCGACGGCGTGATCGGGGCGGCATGGACGCGCCCGCGATCGCCGGGTGCACGCCGCGAACACGGCGGAGCACGGCCGGTCGGCCGGACCTCGTCCGGCGCACATCGACGGCCCATGGGTCCCCCCACCTGGAACGTCGCCGGCCTCGGGTCCCCACCCCAGGCGACGCTCCGTCACGATCAGCGTCACCC
>Ga0247821_10002503_pt1 | contig 10087 bp, 10 predicted proteins | sample 13C_Glycerol_Day_FD_192481 | JGI IMG/M metagenome (GOLD analysis project Ga0247821, IMG submission 192481) | Soil microbial communities from agricultural site in Penn Yan, New York, United States - 13C_Glycerol_Day14 | ecosystem: Environmental > Terrestrial > Soil > Agricultural land | place... | reverse complement strand
GAACAGGCGGTCGATGCCGTCGGTGTCTTCGATGTCGTAGCGCATGCTGCCCAGGGCCAGCTGGGATTTTTGCGAGTACACCGAGTTGATCGTGTGCCAGGTGGCCAGGTTCATGTGGTGGCTGGTGGGCATGAAGGCGCCGCTTTTCATCCGGCTGCCGTAGCCGAACAGCGGCATCACGCCCTGCAGGCTCAACTGCTTGTCGAAGTCGGTACCGCCGATGTGCACGCCGCCGGTGGCGAGGATATCGTCATGGCGGTCATCGAGCATGTGCCGCTCAGGGGCCAGGCGCACCAGGGAGAAGTCCGAGGTACCACCACCGATGTCGACGATCAGTACCAGCTCTTCGCCCTGGATGTTTGACTCGTAGTCGAAGGCGGCCGCAATCGGCTCGTACTGGAAAGAGACTTCCTTGAAGCCGATTTTCTTTGCCACTTCAGCCAAGGTGTCTTCGGCTTCCTGGTCGGCAGCCTGGTCGTCATCGACGAAATGCACCGGGCGACCCAGTACCACTTCATCAAATGCGCGGCCAGCATTGGCCTCGGCACGCTTTTTCAGCTCACCGATGAACATGCCCAGCAAGTCCTTGAACGGTAGCGCGGTGCCGAGCACGCTGGTGTCATGCTTGATCAGCTTGGAACCTAGCAGGCTCTTGAGCGAGCGCATCAGCCGGCCTTCGTAACCTTCGAGGTATTCGTGCAGGGCCAGGCGGCCATAGACCGGGCGGCGCTCCTCGATGTTGAAGAACACCACCGACGGCAGGGTGATCTTGCCGTCTTCCAGGGCGATCAACGACTCAACGCCGGGGCGATGCCAGCCGACGGTGGAGTTGGAGGTGCCAAAGTCGATGCCGCAGGCACGGGCCGGGGATGCGTCACTCATGGGATGTACTGTCCGGGGGAAAAACGGCCGCGCAGTTTATGCCAGCTGTCAGCAGAATCAAGACCGATTATCTGCTTTACAGCAAACCCAAGGGCGACTTGAAAGGCTATGCTTGACCCCAATCTTCAGCAGCATCGAACAACTTGATGGTGATTCCTTAGATGGACTTCAAAGACTATTACAAGATACTTGGCGTAGAGCCGACGGCGGACGACAAGGCGATCAAGACCGCCTACCGCAAGCTTGCGCGCAAGTATCACCCCGACGTCAGCAAAGAGCGTGACGCGGAAGAAAAATTCAAGGAGGCCAACGAGGCCTATGAGGCCTTGAGCAGCCCGGAAAAACGCGCTGAATACGACGAGCTGCGCAAGTACGGCCAGCATGGCCGGCCGTTCCAGGGCCCGCCAGGCTGGGAAAGCCGCAGCTCCGGCGGTTTCGAAGGCGGAGACTTCTCCGACTTCTTCAGCTCGATCTTCGGTGCGCGCAACGGTAACGGCAACGGCAATCCTTTTGGCCGCGGCCAGCAACGCAGCGCCGGTCGGCGAGGGCAGGACGTGGAAATGGAACTGGCGATTTTCCTTGAGGAAACCTTGTCCGCCGAGTCGAAGCAGATCAGCTTCCAGGTGCCGCAGCACAACGCCCATGGCCAGCGAACCGGTTTTACCACCAAGACGCTGAACGTGAAGATCCCGGCTGGCGTTACCGATGGTGAGAAGATTCGCCTGAAAGGCCAGGGCGCTTCGGGGATCGGCGGGGGCGCCAACGGTGACCTGTTCCTGACCATTCGCATGGCACCGCATCCGCTGTTCGATGTCGAAGGTCATGACCTGATCATCACCGTACCGCTGGCACCGTGGGAAGCTGCGTTGGGGACCAAAGTGGCAGTGCCGACCCTGACCGGCAAGATCAACCTGACCATCCGCCCAGACAGCCAGAGCGGTCAGCGCCTGCGGGTCAAGGGCATGGGCCTGGCCAACAAGCAGGGCCAGCGTGGTGATCTGTATGCGCAACTGAAAGTGGTGATGCCCAGCCAGAGCGACGACACAACCCGTGAGTTGTGGAGCAAGTTGGCAGAGAAAGCGGCGTTCAATCCGAGAACACAATGGAGTAGCTGATGATGAGCACCCTGGTCGTTCAACTGGACATGCAGACCCTTTGTCGGGAAGCCGATCTACCGGCGGCCTACGTGATCGAAATCGTCGAACACGGCATTGTTGAACCTTCTGGGCGAACCCCGGAAGAGTGGCTGTTTGACGATCAGGCGCCAGTGCTGGCCAAGCGTGCAGCGAAGCTGCAGCGCGAGCTGGATCTGGAGTGGGAAGGGGTGGCGCTGGCGCTGGAGTTGTTGGAAGAGGTTCAGCAGTTGCGCCGTGAAAACAGCATGCTTCAGCAGCGTTTGAGTCGTTTTTTGCAGGGGTGAAGCGAAGCGCTACCTAGCATTTTTGTCAGTAGATGATTTTTTCGATCGCTCATAGGTAGCCGCTGCCCAAGCAAGACAGACTTACTCTGGAGCAGTCAAAAAATTTCAGTGTTAGTCGCTTTCGGATCTATCCTACGCACGCTGTCGCCTTTTCTCTGTTGTGAGGGAGATGCATCAGGGCTAATTTCCTCGGGTCGTCATTTTTGGCGGCCGGGCGTGAGAACCCGTTGATGAATATAGCGGCAAGCGTGTAATGGCGGCCGTGCGCGGGCAGGCTTCGGTCTGGCCGAGTTTTCCTATGTTCCCTCGGTTTCTCACCCCGCGTACGGCTGCCACCTTTATCCCGTGAGAAGGATTCAGGTGGTGGCTCCTAAATGGAACTAGGAGTTACGCCATGAAAAAGATTGTCCCAGACCCACCTACTCCCTTCACTACCCCCTACTTCTCCATCCACAGCGATCTGATCCCCCCAGACTCCCTGGCCTACGCCAGTGAACTGCTGCGTGGCATACACGAAACCACCGACGAATTCTGCCGCGTCCACGCCAATGAACCCGGCCAGGGCATGCTGGTGAATGTGCTGTATTCGGCTGAAATGGCTAGAGCCTTGGTCGAGCATGCGCTGAGCAGGCTGCAAGGCATGGACAGAGGAGCGATGACATGAGTACCAATTCATCAGCCAAGACTGACGAGACGGTAGGCATTGCGAGCTTCATTCAAAGTCAGGAACCGGCCATCGACCTGTTTCGAATTTCACCGGGTGTTCCATGCGACTACGCGCTAGAAGAGGCTTCAACCCTCCTCGGGTGTGTGCATAAGCTGATCTTGATCGGTGTTACGGATAAAGACGAGGACACGATTTTGGCAGCCTATTACCTCAGCGGGTTCGCCAAGGCGATCATCGATGATGTGGGGTTGGCGATGAACAAGTCGTGAGCGTGAGGCCTTAGTTACCGTTTTGCCCGGGGACGGGCAAGACGGTACCTACGAATCAATTTGCCGATTTGCCCCGCGGAGCTTAAATCAGTTTGTAGTACAACGCCGTCGCCCGGTAGGTGCCATCCGGCCCGCAGGCATACTGCGGAATTTCCCCTGCCTTGGTGTAGCCCTGCGATCTGTAGAACGCCTCCGCCGCCGAACCTGCCTCGGTATCCAGGTACAACAGGCCGCGCTTTTTCTGCTGCGCGGTCAGCTCCAGCACTTGCATCAACTGCTGACCCAGACCCCGCCGCCGCGCTTCACTGTGCACCAGCAGTTTCTGCACTTCAGCCCGGTTCAGGCCATTAGGCTTCTGGCACAGCCCCAACTGCACGCTGCCCAGTACTTCCTCATCCTTGCTCACCACCCACAGCAACAACTCACCATTGGCCAGGCGCTGTTTTACTTCATCGAAGTAGCTGTTGGCCTGTTGAGCATCGATATCCTCCAGAAAACCAACCGAAGCACCCTGGCGCACAGCATCGAGCAGCAACGCCACCAGGCCGTCGCGGTAATGGGCAAGGCTTTCGTGGGTGACGCGGTTGAGGTACCCAGGATTCATTAAGGCTTTACTCCAGTGAGCGTGGTGTCGCGCCCGGGTTGAGGATCAACTGCATGAATGTCAGGTCGAGCCAGCGGCCGAACTTCACGCCTACTTGGGGCATGTGCCCGTTGAGGGTAAACCCCAGGCGTTCGTGCAACCGAATCGAGGCGCTGTTGCCGCTTTCGATGGCCGCGACCATGACGTGTTTGTCACTGTGGCGGGCGCGCTCGATCAGCGGCTGCATCAACAACGGGCCCAGACCTTTACCGCGTTGGTCGCTGCGGATGTACACCGAATGCTCGATGGTATGGCGAAAGCCTTCGAAGGGGCGCCAGTCACCGAATGAAGCATAGCCGAGCACTTGCGTTGTATCGGCGACGTCCACCGCCACCAGAATCGGATAGTGCTGCGCCTGGCGGGCGTCAAACCAGGCCTGGCGATTGGCCAGGTCGACCGGTTGTTCATTCCAGATCGCCGTGGTGTTGAGCACGGCATCGTTGTAGATGTCGCGAATGCCCGGCAGATCGGCAGATACGGCATCACGAATCAGGTAGGTCATGGCAGTTTCTCGAACGTCTACGAAGTGTCGCTCAGGTTAAATGGTTACCAGCCCGCGCACACCTTCGGCTTCCATGTTTTCACCGCGTCCGGCCTGAACAATCTCGCCTCGGGACATTACCAGGTACTGATCGGCCAGCTCGGCGGCAAAGTCGTAGAACTGCTCGACCAACAAGATCGCCATGTCGCCCCGTGCGGCAAGTTTGCTGATGACCGCACCGATTTCCTTGATCACCGAGGGCTGAATGCCTTCGGTGGGTTCGTCGAGGATCAGCAGGCGTGGCTGGCTGGCCAGGGCTCGGCCGATGGCCAGTTGCTGTTGTTGACCGCCGGAGAGGTCGCCACCGCGACGCTGTTTCATTTGCAGCAGGACCGGGAACAGTTCGTAGATGAACGGTGGGACGCTTTTGGCCTGCCCAGCGCTGAAGCGCGAGAGGCCCATCAGCAGGTTTTCTTCAACACTCAGACGCGGGAAAATTTCCCGGCCCTGGGGCACGTAGGCGATACCGGCCTGGACCCGTTGGTGCGGTTTGAGCGCAGTGATGGCCTGGCCTTCCCAGTGCACGCTGCCTTCGCGCGTGGGCAACAGGCCCATCAGGCAGCGCAGCAGGGTGGTTTTGCCGACGCCGTTGCGGCCGAGCAGGCAGGTTACTTCGCCGACCTTGGCCTCGAAGGACAGGCCGCGCAGGATGTGGCTGCCGCCGTAGTATTGGTGCAGTGAGTCGATTTTCAGCATGTCTGTTGTCCGTTTGTGGTCTGTACTGGCCTCATCGCTGGCAAGGCCAGCTCCCACAGGACCCTGTGGAAACCGGCCGGGGTGATGCAGTCACCGCCCGAGGTAAACCTCGATCACCCGATCGTCAGCCTGCACCTGCTCCAGCGAACCTTCGGCCAATACGCTGCCCTGATGTAGTACCGTGACATGGTCGGCAATGCTGCCGACAAAGCCCATGTCATGCTCGACCACCATCAGCGAATGCTTGCCGGCCAGGCCTTTGAACAGTTCGGCGGTGAACTCGGTTTCGGCGTCGGTCATGCCCGCCACCGGCTCATCGAGCAGCAGCAATTGCGGGTCCTGCATCAACAGCATGCCGATCTCCAGAAACTGCTTCTGGCCGTGCGACAGCAAGCCTGCCGGGCGCTGCACAGAACTGGTCAGGCGTATGGTCTGCAGGACTTCGTCGATACGGTCCTTCTGTTCGCCACTCAAGCGTGCAACCAGGCTAGCCAGTACCGATTTGTCGGCCTTTTGTGCCAGCTCCAGGTTCTCGAACACACTCAAGGCTTCGAACACCGTGGGCTTTTGGAACTTGCGCCCGATGCCGGCCTGGGCGATCTGCACTTCGCTCATGCGGGTGAGGTCCAGGGTGTCGCCAAACCAGGCCTTGCCCGTGGAGGGGCGGGTCTTGCCGGTGATCACATCCATCAGCGTGGTTTTACCGGCGCCGTTGGGGCCGATAATGCAACGCAGCTCGCCGACGCCGATGTACAGGTTCAGGGCGTTGAGGGCCTTGAAACCATCGAAGCTGACGCTGATGTCCTCCAGCGTCAGGACCGTGCCGTGGCGGACATCCAGGCCTTCTGCGCGCAACTGACCAAGGCCGATAGCGTCGCGACCGCTGCCCGCGTCGAGGATCGGTTCGAGCATGAATTCCGGATGGGCCGGTGGCAGGGGTAGGGCTCTCATTGTTCACCTCTTTTCTTCAACAGCCCGACCACGCCCTTGGGCAGGTACAAAGTGACCAGAATGAACAGCGCGCCCAGGCAAAACAGCCAGTACTCGGGGAACGCCACGGTGAACCAGCTCTTCATGCCATTGACCAGGCCGGCGCCGAGCAACGGGCCGATCAGCGTGCCACGTCCGCCCAGGGCCACCCACACAGCGGCCTCGATGGAGTTGGTTGGCGACATTTCACTGGGATTGATGATGCCTACCTGCGGTACGTACAACGCACCCGCCAGGCCGCAGAGCACAGCGCTGAGCACCCAGACAAACAGCTTGAAGCCGCGTGGGTCGTAGCCACAGAACATCAGTCGGTTTTCAGCATCGCGCAGCGCGGTCAGAACCCGGCCGAACTTGCTTCGGGCCAGGCGCCAGCCCAGGTACAGACTGACGACCAGCAGCGCCACGGTCAGCAGGAACAGCACCGCACGTGTACTTTGCGCGGTGATCGAAAAGCCGAGGATGCTGCGAAAGTTGGTGAAGCCGTTATTGCCGCCAAAGCCGGTCTCGTTGCGAAAGAACAACAGCATGCCGGCGAAGGTCAGGGCCTGAGTCATGATCGAGAAGTACACGCCCTTGATCCGCGAGCGGAAGGCGAAGAACCCGAACACTAGCGCCAGCAATCCCGGCGCCAGCACCACCAGGCACAAGGCCCAGGCAAAGTGCTGGGTACCGGCCCAGTACCAGGGCAGTTCGGTCCATGACAGGAAGGTCATGAACGCCGGCAAGCCATCGCCCGCCGCTTCACGCATCAGGTACATGCCCATGGCGTAACCACCGAGGGCGAAGAACAGGCCATGCCCCAGCGACAACAAGCCGGCATAGCCCCAGACCAGGTCCAGCGCCAAGGCAACGATGGCGTAGCAGAGGATTTTGCCGACCAGGGTCAGGGTGTAGGCCGAAACCTGCAGGCCATGGCCGTCGGGCAACAACGACAACAGCGCCAGGGCCAGCAGCACCAGCAGGACAACAGCACCTGTGGCCAGGGTCCAGCGTGGGCCGACCTTTTGGCTGGCGGTAACAAGCAGAGGCTGGTTCATCAGTCGATTACCCGTCCCTTGAGTGCGAAGAGGCCTTGCGGGCGTTTCTGGATGAACAGAATGATCAGTGCAAGGATGAGGATTTTGCCGAGCACCGCACCGATCTGCGGCTCCAGCAATTTGTTGGCGATACCCAAGCCAAACGCGGCCCAGAGGCTGCCGGCCAGTTGCCCGACGCCGCCGAGCACTACCACCAGGAAAGAGTCGATGATGTAGCTCTGGCCCAGGTCCGGGCCGACGTTGCCGATCTGGCTCAGGGCTACGCCACCGAGGCCGGCGATGCCTGAACCGAGGCCGAAGGCGAGCATGTCGACACGCCCGGTGGGCACGCCGCAGCAGGCGGCCATGTTGCGGTTCTGGGTGACGGCACGCACGTTCAGGCCCAGGCGCGTACGGTTGAGCAGCAGCCAGGTCAGCACCACCACGAACAGGGCGAAGGCGATGATCACCAGGCGGCTGTAGGGCAGAACCAGATTGGGCAGCACCTGGAGGCCGCCGGAGAGCCAGGCCGGGTTGGCTACTTCGACGTTCTGCGCGCCAAACAGCAGGCGGATGGCCTGGATCAGGATCAGGCTTATACCCCAGGTGGCCAACAGCGTTTCCAGCGGTCGGCCGTACAGGTGGCGAATGACCGTACGCTCCAGAAGCATGCCGACGCCGGCACTGACTGTGAAGGCTACCGGCAGGGCAACTAACGGGTAAAACTCGATGGCACCTGGTGCGTAGCGCTGGATCAGCACCTGCACCCCATAGGTGGCGTAGGCACCGAGCATCAGCATCTCGCCGTGGGCCATGTTGATGACCCCGAGCAGGCCGAAGGTGATCGCCAGGCCCAAGGCCGCCAATAACAGGATCGAACCCAGCGAAAGACCACTGAACGCCTGGCCGAGCAGTTCACCGAACAGCAGCTTGCGCTTGACCTGGGCCAGGCTGGTTTCGGCGGCGGTACGCACGTTGGCATTGCTCTCTACACCCGGCGCGAGCAGCGCCTCGAGACGGGTGCGGGCCATGGGGTCGCCGGTTTCACCGAGCAGGCGCACGGCAGCCAGACGCACCGCCGGGTCACTGGCAACCAGTTGCAGGTTGGCCAGGGCCAGGCCGAGCGCGGCATGCACGGCGGCATCGGTTTCGCTGGCGAAGCGCCGGTCGAGGAAGGCGACCTGCGCGGGTTGGGCAGATTTTTGCAGTTGCTGGGCTGCGGCCAGGCGCAGCTTGGCGTCGTTGCTGAGCAGTTGATGGCTGGCCAGGGCGTTATCCACAAGGCCGCGCAGGCGGTTGTTCAGGCGCAGTTTGCGGCTGTCGGTGGGGCTCAAGTGACCCTGCTGCAGGGAGGTCAGCAGGTCCAGACGGGCTGGGTCCGGTTGTGCGGCCCAATCCTGTAGCAGGCGTGCCTGCTCGTTGGCCTTGGCGGCGATGAAGTAGTCGGCGTCGCTAGCCTGGGCGCCGAGGGGCAGCAGCAGGAGCAGGCCGAGGAGGAGGCAGTGAAGAGCCTTGGGCATGGCGGGATCCGTCGCGGTTTTGAGAGGGGTGTCGTCTGCTCCGGCCTCATCGCCGGCAAGACCGGCTCCCACAAGGTTTGCGGCATGCTGTACCTGTGGGAGCCTGGGGCTATCAGTTACCCTTCACCGCATAATCCGGGCGCTTGTCATTACCCGGAATGAACGGGCTCCAAGGCTGTGCCCGCAGTGGCTGCTCGGTCTCCCAGACCACGCTGAACTGCCCGTCATCCTGGATTTCGCCGATCATCACCGGCTTGTGCAGGTGATGGTTGGTCTTGTCCATGGTCAGGGTGTAGCCCGACGGCGCTTTGAAGGTTTGCCCGGCCAGCGCTTCGCGGACTTTGTCGACGTCAGTGGACTTGGCCTGCTCTACTGCCTGGGCCCACATATGGATGCCGACATAGGTAGCTTCCATCGGGTCGTTGGTTACCGCCTTGTCGGCGCCCGGCAGGTTTTTGGCTTTGGCGTAGGCTTTCCAGTCCGCCACGAACTGGCTGTTGACCGGGTTGTCGACCGACTCGAAGTAGTTCCAGGCCGCCAAGTGTCCCACCAACGGCTTGGTGTCGATCCCGCGCAGCTCTTCCTCACCGACCGAGAAGGCCACCACCGGCACATCGGTGGCTTTCAGGCCCTGGTTGGCCAGTTCTTTGTAAAAGGGCACATTGGAATCACCGTTGACCGTGGAGATCACCGCCGTCTTGCCACCGGCGGAGAACTTCTTGATGTTGGCAACGATGGTCTGGTAATCGCTGTGGCCGAACGGCGTGTAGACCTCCTCAATGTCCTTGTCGGCCACGCCTTTGCTGTGCAGGAAGGCGCGCAAAATTTTGTTGGTGGTGCGTGGGTAGACATAGTCGGTGCCAAGCAGGAAGTAGCGCTTGGCCGCACCGCCTTCTTCGCTCATCAGGTATTCCACTGCCGGGATTGCCTGCTGGTTGGGGGCGGCGCCGGTGTAGAAGACGTTGGGCGACATCTCTTCGCCCTCATACTGCACCGGATAGAACAGCAGGCCATTGAGCTCCTCGAACACTGGCAGCACCGACTTACGTGATACCGACGTCCAGCAGCCGAACACCACTGCGACCTTGTCCTGGGTCAGCAACTGCCGGCCCTTCTCGGCGAACAGCGGCCAGTTCGACGCCGGATCGACTACCACCGGCTCCAGCAACTTGCCGTTGACGCCGCCCTTGGCGTTGATCTGTTCGATGGTCATCAAGGCCATGTCCTTGAGCGATGTCTCGGAAATCGCCATGGTCCCGGACAGCGAATGCAGGATGCCGACCTTGATGGTCTCGGCGGCCTGGATGCTCCAGCTCAGGCCCATCGCCGCGATGGACGCGCTGAGGGTGAAGGCCTTGATCAGACTGCGACGCTTCATAGTGCTCTCTCCGTTGAGTTCGAATGTGCGGGTAAGGCAGATGGCGACTTCGGGAGAGAGCTTTA
>Ga0247821_10002501_pt1 | contig 10089 bp, 12 predicted proteins | sample 13C_Glycerol_Day_FD_192481 | JGI IMG/M metagenome (GOLD analysis project Ga0247821, IMG submission 192481) | Soil microbial communities from agricultural site in Penn Yan, New York, United States - 13C_Glycerol_Day14 | ecosystem: Environmental > Terrestrial > Soil > Agricultural land | place... | reverse complement strand
TACGGCCGTGCGGTTCCCCGTGGTGTTGCGATCCCCGTTCCCCCGTGCGTTCCCCGTCGTTCTTTTGCCCGGACCGCATCCCCCCGGTGCGGTCGGGTTGTTGTCGTCGGGTGCCGCCCCTGAACGGCATCGGCGATCGGTGTTGCTCCCCGTTGCATGGTGAACGAGCGGGTTCGGGGAAGGTGACGGGTCAGGCGTGACGAAGTTGGGATCTTGTGGCGTCCCAGCCCTCCAACCCTGGATCAAGTCGCGCTATGTCAGCATTCGATCGCAGACGGTGCCAGCCGGGACCGATCGCGACCGCATGCCGGCGGGGCTTGCTAGCTTCGAGGAGCGCCAGCGGGGTGTCGAAGGTCGGCGCGAGATCGGTGATCCAGGAAGCGACCGGAGACCCGACCCCGACGGCGACGAGCGAACCGTCCTCGGCCGGCGTGACCGCGATATCGGCGTGGCTCAGCGCCCGGAAGAGCTTGCCGATTAACAGCCCGGGAAGATCGGGTACGTCGTACGAGACGGCAACGACCGCCGCAGCCGGCCCGACCACCTCGACCGCATGCAAGACGGGCCGCTCGGGATCGACGGCGTACGTCGGTGTGCCGGGCCAGGTCAGCGCGCTCATCTCAGCCACCGCGGCGTCGTCGCCGGCGACGGCGACCGCCACATCGACCCGGTCGAGGGCGGCGAGCACCTCGTACGTGTCCTCCGCCAAGGCCAGCCGCCACTTCTCCGGATCTCGCCCCGGCGGCGCCCACGTGCCGACCGCAGGCACGACGACAACCACCACCCGCCGATCAACGGCATCGCCCACACCGGAGCTGTCGGTCGCGCTCATGCCGGAGCGCTCGTCGCGTCGTAGACGGAGCGGGCGGTCTGAACCTCAGGCATGTGCGTCTCAGCCCAGGACTTGATGGCCGCGATAAGTGGCATCAGCGTGCCACCCAGCGGCGTGAGCTCGTAGTCGACGCGTACCGGAACGGACGGAGTGACCGAGCGAGTAAGAAGGCCGTCACGTTCCAGCGAGCGGAGGGTCTGGGTCAGCATCTTCTGGCTGACCCCGGCGATACGGCGCGACAGGTCGGAGTAGCGCTGCGGCCCGTCCGCGAGAGCGGTCAGCACCAGCGTCACCCACTTGTCGCTGATCCGGTCGAGCAGTTGCCGAGCCGGGCAGGTCGCCAGGAACGCGTCGTACTCGCGAGCGGCCTCCTCCCGGAGCTGAGCTGCGGTGCGGGTCGGCATTGCTCTCCTCGTCGTGCGGTACGCACTCCGAAGTGCGTACTTCCCGTCAGAGAGTAACTCTCCCAGAGTGATGCACAAGCTCACATCGAAAGAGAGACATCATGCGCGCACTGGTCGCCCGGAAGCTCAACGGCCCCGACGCCATCGAGCTGATAGAGACCCCTATACCTGAACCAGCCGAAGGTCAGGTGCGGATCAAGGTAGCCGCGGCCGCAGTCAACCCGGTCGACGTGGCCGTCAGCGCGGGGCTCCTGGTCCAGTCCGGCTTAACCGCCGCCCGCGCCCAGTTCGGCCTCGGCTGGGACGTGGCGGGAACAGTCGACGCCGGCGCCCTCCCGCCAGGTACCGCGGTGATCGGGCTCGCCGACCTGCTCGGCCGGCCGCTGAAGACGCACGCGGAGTACGTCGTCCTGGACACCGACGCCGTCGCAAAGGCGCCTGCGGGCATGGAGCTGATCCCCGCGTCGACATTCGCCCTCAACGCCTCGACAGCATTCCAAGCCCTGCGCGCCTTCGAAAGCGGCCAGACAATCCTGATCACCGGCGCAGCAGGCGGCGTCGGTGGCTACGCGGTCGAGCTCGCCAAGCACTTCGGCCTGACCGTGATCGCCACCGCCGGCGACCAAGACGAGGACTTGGTACGACGCCTTGGCGCGGACCACTTCATCGCCCGCTCGAAGGACCTACCGACCGAGGTACGCCGAATCGTCCCGGCCGGCGTGGACGGACTGGTCGACGCCGCGGTCACCGGCATCGCCGCCCAAGAAGCAGTCCGCAATCGCGGCCGGCACGCACATCTGCAAGGAGGTCCGCGTCCGCCACATCTTCGCGGCATCGCGGTGGATCAGGTCCTGGTACACGCCAACCAGGGCGACCTGCAAACCTTGGTCCGCTTGGCCGAGGAGGGCGTCGTATCGGCGCGGGTCGCCGAAACATACCCCCTCGAGCATGGACGCCTGGCCTACAAGCGTCTGAGCGAAGGTGGCGTCCGCGGTCGCCTGGTCCTCGTGCCTTAAGCGGAGACGCCGTATTCCGATTCGATCAGGCCCATCCGCATGGCGGTCATGATCGCGCTGGCACGGTTGGCAGCACCCAGCTTCTCGTACAGCCGCGAAACATATGTCTTGGCCGTCGAAAGGCTGACGAACATGGTGGTGGCGATGACCGGTACGGAGCGGCCGGCCGCAAGCAACGACAGCACCTCCCGCTCCCGCGGACTGAGCGCCGAGCTTGCGACCGGCGGTGCAGACACCTGCACCGGACGACCGACCGGCGGGCAGGCCGCGAACTGGCCCCGACGAGCCAGCGCGAGCGCCAGGCCGGTTGCGGTGAACGACGCTGCGGCCACCGCCGCATGGCGGATCGCCCCGAGGACCTCGCCGGTCGGCGCGGTCTTCCCCACGAAGGCAGACACGCCGGTCTCCAGCGCCCGGAACAGTACGTCGTCCTCGGCCTGGGCGGTCAAGACCACGATGCCGAGCTCGGCATGGCGGTCACGGAGCTCACGGGCCAGCCGGAACCCGTCGCCGTCGGGCAGCGCGACATCCATGACGACGACGTCCGGACAGCTGGACGCGATGAGCTCGGGCGCCTCGGACGCGAGCCCGCATTCCCCCACGATGACGATGTCCTCGTCGGCGGTGACGAGCCGGATCAACCCGTACCGCGTCAGTGTGTGCCCGTCGATCACGACGACCTTGATCGTGTTCCGCATGATGTCCCCCCGTGGAACGGTCCCTGCAGCTCCCCCAACTGGAGATGGACTGTTGTGACCTGCTGTAACTGTGATCGGCTGACGCATACGGTCCGTTACGGTTTCCGCGTGGGTGCTTTTCGCCGAGATGGTTGAACGCTTGGTTATCAAATTCCGGCGCCCATGCGCTGCGGGAGCAGGCCGGTCTGTAGCCCCACCATCAGCGCCTGCGCACGGTTCGAGACGCCCAGCTTTTCGTAGAGACGGGCGATGTAGGTCTTGGTCGTCGAGTGGCTGACGTACAGGGACGCCCCGATCGCGGCAACGGACAGGCCGCTGCCCAGCATCGCCAGCACCTCCGCTTCGCGCGGACTCAGCGACACCCCGACGGCCGGTCGAGCCACCGTCGCCGCCACAGCGCTCCGCCGTCGAGCGACGGCCTGGCCGAGGCCGGTGGCGATGAACGAGCCGGCCGCAACCGCCGCATGCCGGATCGCGGGCAGCACCTCGGTCGCGGGCGCGACCTTCGGGACGAAAGCCGAGACCCCGACCTCGAGTGCACGGAACAGCAAGTCGTCCTCGCCGTTGGAGGTCAGCACCACGATTCCCAGACCGGCGTACCGGTCGCGCAACTCGCGTGCGATCGACAGACCGTCGGCGTCGGGCAGCGCGATGTCGAGTACGACGACATCGGCGTCCGCGTCGGCGACCGTCGCCGCGGCCTCGGAGCCCAGGCCGGTCTCACCGACGATCGTCATCCCGGGCTCGCTGCTCACCAGTCCGAGCAGGCCGTAGCGCGTCAGCGTATGCCCGTCGACCACGACAATCCTGATGTCGTGACTCATAGTAAACCTCCCCGTGTCGCAGTCACACTAGGTAACGGCGTCGGGCGTCGGATAGGGACTTTAGGCCCTAGTACGACGGAACGGATGCCCGCATCTGGTTCAGATCACGTACTGGTCATGACTGTCAGCAGAGCTCCGGCAAGCATGAACGGTCCGAAGCTGATCGAGTCCTTCGGCGTGATCCGGCCCGCGAGCAACAACACGACGCTCGCCACGCCCATCAGCACGAACCCCGCGGCCGCGCCGGTCAGCAACACCGGCCATCCAAGCCAGCCGAGCGCGATGCCGAGCCCGCCGGCAAGCTTCACGTCTCCACCGCCGAGCTGACCTCGACTCAAGACCGCGAGGATCAGGTATCCGCCACCGAGCGCCACTCCACCGAGCAGTGCGCGCACCAGCTCGGTCGGATGTCCGTTGAGGACTGCAGCCAGTCCGAACAGGACGACCAAGCCCGGGTACAGCGAAAGAGTCAGCCGGTCAGGCAATCGCTGCACGGAGATGTCGATGGCTGCCAATGCGACCCCGACGACCCCGACGAAGGCAAACCCGGCTGCATCAGGTGCTCCGGCGAATCGCCAGAACAGCAGACCAAGAACTGCAGCCGTGAGCAGCTCCAGCACAAGCGGTCGGCCGAGCGAGCGGTGGCAGCCCTGACAACGAAAGGCGAAGCGGCCGCCGACAGGCCCGCCGCACCTCTCGCAACTGGTGCGCAGCGGCTCGCCTGAGGCCACGGACAACTGGAAAACGGTGCCGCGTAGAAGCAAGCCGGCAACGAGGCCGACGCCTCCTCCGGCCAGAGCCCACTCGATGTTCATGCCAGCCAAGCTAGGGCGGCTCGCCGGCCTCCGGAACCATCCGGGCGCGGGACTGACCGAGTGGATGCGCAGAGCAGCCGTTCGAGTGACATGTCGTCCGAACGGACGACATACGTGTCGACCGAGGCCAGGCGTTGTCGGCCTGTCGAGGGCTGCGGTCTGACCGATCGACCGATGCCGCGACGGGGCAACGATCGTGCACCTTTGCGGTACCGATCGGCAGATCGCCGTTCGACCGAACGCGGTGGGACCCGAATCCACCGCCCGTAGAAGGAGTTCCACATGCTCAACGACCTGCGCACCTACATGCAGTCCCTCGTCCGTCAGATCCGCAACGACGAGCGCGGCGCGACCATGATCGAGTACGGCCTGATGGTCGCCCTGATCGCGGTCATCGTCGCCGCCGCGGTCGGCCCGTTGGGGACCGCCATCGCCGGCCTCTTCACCGGCATCATCGGCAGCCTCTGACGGTCCGGAGCGATCTGCCGATCCAGTCCGATCCCGTGGGGTGGTGCGGCCCGGCCGGAGTGGCCCGGGCCGCCACCGCCTCCCAGCCAAGGAGTCCGGATGCGCGAACTCATGTGGTTCGTCAAGGCCGCAGGCAGATCAGTACGGCGCGACGATCGCGGCGCGACCATGCTCGAGTACGGCCTGGTGGCGACATTGATCGCGGTTGTCGCCGCGCCTCTGGTCGCCATTCTCGGCCCAGCGGTTGCTGCCCTGTTCGCGGGCGTCTTCGGCGCCCCCTGATCCGACCAGTCGAGCCGGTCACACCACTGTCAGCCGGCCAGTCTTCATCACCGGGAGAACTCATGTATCCGAGACGAGGGAATCGCGGCGGGGAAACTCACCACGGCCGCACACCTCGCACGCGGCCCGCGGCACGAGTACGCCGCATGCTTCCCTCGTCGGTACATGGGGGCAGCAGCGCGGACCGTGGCGCCACCGCCGTCGAGTTCGCGCTTCTGCTCCCCCTGCTGTTGCTGATCCTGCTGGGCATCATCGACTTCGGCCGGATGCTCAACGCGCAGGAAACCTTGACCCAGGCTGCCCGCGAGGGCGCCCGCCTGGTCGCGCTCGGCCGGACCGACGCCGTCAGTCGCACGCAGGCGGCTGCGACCGGGCTGAGCCCGGTCAGTGCATCCGTCCAGTCGTCATGTCCGACCGGAGCCGGCCTGGCAAGCAGCTCTGCCGTTCAGGTCAGCTACACGTTCCAGTTCACGCCGGGCCTCGGCTATCTCGTCAGCTTCTTCGGCGGTAGCGGTATGAGCGGTCAGACCACGTTGACGGCACGGGGGGTCATGCCATGCGAAACCTGATCGCACGTCCGACTCGACCGATGATCCGAATGCTTCAGCTCGATGACCGCGGTGCCTTCGGTGCGCTCATCGGCGTGCTTTTCGCATCCGGCGTGCTGCTCGGACTGGCCGCTCTGACCATCGATGTCGGCACCGTGTACCAGGAGCGCGCCGAGCTGCAGAACGGTGCCGACGCCGGATCTCTCGCGGTCGCGAAGAGCTGCGCCAACGGCGACTGTAAAGTCGACGAGGCCGCGAAGTACGCGAATCTCAACGCCAAGGACGGCGCATCCGCCGTCACTCTGGTCTGTGGCCCCAAGGGCGGTCTGGCGAGTTGCCCAGGGTCCTCAGGCACCCTGGTCGACTGCCCGGCGCCCACGTCCGCGGACAAGAACTACGTCGACGTACATACGGCCACCAGGACAACGGGCGGATCCTCGCTGCTGCCGCCGGTGTTCGCTCGCGCCCTGACCGGCAACGGGAGCTACCAGGGGACAACGATCCTCGCCTGTGCCCGGGCGAGCTGGGGACCCGCGATCCAGAGCGCCAAATCGCTCGCGATGACGCTCTCGCTCTGCGCCTGGACGCAGGCGACGGGTGGCGGCACGCCACCGGTCTTCGGCGTGGATCAGCGAATCTACGTGCGTGACGCGCCCAACGCGCCCACCTGCAGTGGTCTCAGCGCGCCCGGCGAGTTCGGCTGGCTGAACGACATCGGCGGATGCTCTGCAGCCATCGACCTCACCCAGAACGGGTACGTCACCGGCAGCGACCCTGGAAAGAACCTGTCCGCGGCGTGCCAGAGCGCGCTGTTGTCCTACGTCGCAAACAAGACGCCGATCTTCATCCCGATCTTCGACACCACCACCGGAACCGGCAGCGGAGCCACGTACCACCTCGTCGGACTCGCCGCGTTCATCCTCACCGGCTACGCGAACATGAACCCGCTGAAGGACGCCATCCCGGCACCGTTCACGAAAGGCAGCTGCCCGAACGGAGCAACGACGCCGTCCTGCATCTACGGCCACTTCACCCAGGCCCTCGTCCCGGTCGCCACCCAAATCGGCGACGGCACCTACTTCGGCGCTACCGCCGTCAAACTCGCCGGCTAGAGCCGCCAGCAGAGAAGAGAGAACCATGAAACGCAGAGTTGTGACCATCATGCTGGCGGTCGCGCTGGCTGTCGTCGGATCAGGCGCAGTACTCGTCTACGTCAATCGCGCGGACGCCCGCGCGGTCGCGGGCCAGCAAGCGGTGACTGTGCTCGTCGCCGGCAAGGTGATCCCGTCCGGCACCACCGCCGCCGAGGCAAAAGCTTCGCTGCACGAGGAAACGCTGCCGGCGTCGTCGGTGTCGTCCGAGGCCTTGGCGGAGATCACGCCGGCGCAGGAATCCTTGGTGACCACGGCCGACCTCAAACCCGGACAGGTACTGCTGAAGTCGATGCTGGTGTCGGCCGCGCAGGCCACCAGCGGTCTGACGATTCCTGAGGGCAAGGTCGCCGTCACCATCACGCTGTGCAGCGCCGAGGCCGTGGCCGGGAACGTGAAGGCCGGGTCCGACGTCGCGGTGTTCGGAACGGTTGTCGCTGGCAACAACAGTGAAGTCAGCGGGCAGCCGAACTGCACCGGCCAGCACAAGCAGCAGTTCGGCAAGGGTCTCGGCAACACCCGGGTCGTCATCCCCAAGATTCGGGTGATTGCCATCGGTCCGGCCGCGCAGGATTCGAAGTCCGCCGGCGGCGGCTTGTCCCAGGGCTCCGCGTCCGCGCAGAACGACATGCTGCTCGTCACCCTGGCCGGTAGCCAGACGGACGCGGAGCGCCTCATCCTGCTCACCCAGACCTCGCTGCCGTATCTGGCACTGCTCGGTCCGTCCACCCAGGTCAAGGTCGAGGACCACATCGAGCCGCTGTTCCCGACGCTGCCGGCCAAGAAGAAGTGAGGAGACGATCACGATGACCATCCTGTGCCAGCCGGCCGACGTGCCGGCAGACCTGATCTCGAGCATCGGCACCGGCGTTCGAAGCGTCGACGATCTCGGCGCAGCACTCCTGGCGCTGAGTGAAGACCCCACCGAGAACCTGATCGTGGTGGGTCCGGCTGTCGAGACCGGCCAGGCCTTGGAGTTCAGCGCACGACTGCGCCTCGAACGCCCTGCCATCGGGGTGATCCTGATCCGCGAGCGTGTCGACGTCACGGTGCTCACCGACGCCATACGAGCCGGTGTGCGCGAGGTGGTCGCAGCAGGCGACAACGCTGCGCTGAGCGCCGCCTGCGACCATTCGCGGGCCCTGTCCGGCCATGTTCACGGTCATGACGAGGGCGAACCGACACACCACGGCAAGGTCGTCACCGTGTTCTCCGCCAAGGGCGGGTGTGGCAAGACGACCGTTGCGATCAACTTGGCCGCTGCTCTGGCTGCGAGCGAAACCCATCGAATCTGCGTCGTGGATCTCGACCTCGCCTTCGGCGATGTGGCGATCAGCGTCCAGCTCGATCCGGTGCGCACGATCAGCGACGCACTCCCGATGGCCGGCCATCTCGACACGACCGGTGCGGCCTCGCTGGTCACGTCGTACCGACCTGGGCTGGACATGCTGCTGGCACCGGTGACCCCTGGCGACGCCGAGAAGATCCCTGCATCGCTCGTCGGTGAACTGCTCGCTGTCCTGCGGGGAATGTACGACTTCGTCGTGGTCGACACCCCGGCACAGTTCAGCGAGCACGTGCTGACGGCGATGGACGTCTCCGATCATCACGTCCTGCTGACCACCCCGGACACCCCGGCGATGAAGAACCTGCGGATCACCCTGGACATGCTCGATCTGCTCTCGTACTCGCGCGGTATCCGCTCGGTGGTCGTCAACCGGTCCGACTCGAAAGTCGGGCTGTCGGCAGGCGATGTCGAGAGGGTGGTGCGCAGCACCATCGACGGGCACGTTCCGTCGAGCCGCAACGTCCCCATCTCGATCAACAAGGGGACCCCCATCGTGATCGCGACGCCGACCCACCCGGTCAGCCAGGCGATCGCCCGCTTCGCTCGCGAGCGGGTGCTGAGTCAGTCGGAACCGGTACGGCACAGGCCCTTCGCCCGCCGCGGCGCCGGGAGGCGATGATGAACCTCGCAGAACGCCTCGCCCAGCGGCAATCACGCCCGGGACAGGACCACCAGACCGCGCGGCCCGCCTCCACCGGCAACTCCGAGCCGCGGACGGCCGACGCTGTTCCCCGTCGTACGGCGCGCAACAGCGACCCGTTCGCAGGTGTGAAGCGCAGCGTGCATCAAGGGCTCCTCGAGACCCTGGGACCGAAGCTGTACGACGCGCACCTGGACCAGCGTGAACTCGAGCAGCAGGTCACCCAGACGCTGCAATCGGTGCTGCAGCGCGACGACACACCCATGACCGTCGCGGACCGCGGCCGCGTCGCCCAGGAGGTCGCGGACGAGATCCTCGGACACGGACCGCTCGAGCCGTACCTGCGAGACGCCGGCGTCTCCGAGATCATGGTCAACGGCCACGACCAGATCTACGTCGAGCGAGAGGGCCGTCTGACGTCTGTCGACGCCGCATTCTCCGACGAGAGTCACCTGCGACGCACGATCGACAAGATCGTCTCCCGCGTCGGCCGGCGCGTCGACGAGGCCAGTCCCATGGTCGACGCTCGACTGCCCGACGGCAGCCGGGTGAATGCCGTCGTACCGCCGATCGCGCTGGACGGCTCACTGCTGACGATCCGGAAGTTCGCCGCCGACCCGTTCACCGTCGACGACCTCGTCTCGTTCGGGACGCTGACCTCGCCGGTGGCCGAACTCCTCCGAGCGTGTGTACGCGGGCGGTTGAACATCTTGATCGGTGGCGGTACCGGCTCCGGCAAGACCACGACCCTGAACGTCCTGTCCTCGTTCCTGCCTGATGACGAGCGCATCGTCACGATCGAGGACGCGGCCGAACTGCAGCTCCGCCAGGACCACGTACTGCGTCTGGAGTCGCGGCCGTCCAACGTGGAGAAGAAGGGCGAGGTCGCCATCCGGGACCTGGTTCGTAACGCCCTGCGCATGCGTCCCGACCGCATCATCATCGGTGAGGTCCGCGACGGCGCGGCACTTGACATGTTGCAGGCGATGAACACCGGCCATGACGGTTCGATCACCACCGTGCACTCGAATGCGCCGCGCGACTCGCTGGCCCGCCTCGAGAC
>Ga0247821_10002499_pt1 | contig 10092 bp, 7 predicted proteins | sample 13C_Glycerol_Day_FD_192481 | JGI IMG/M metagenome (GOLD analysis project Ga0247821, IMG submission 192481) | Soil microbial communities from agricultural site in Penn Yan, New York, United States - 13C_Glycerol_Day14 | ecosystem: Environmental > Terrestrial > Soil > Agricultural land | place... | reverse complement strand
CTCAGGGCAGCGTGCACATCTTGTAGGTCATTCATGGCAAGGCCTCGTCAGTAGCAGCAACAGACTCGACCCTGTGCAATCAGTGCAATGAAGAAAGGGTCGACCGGGGGGAAGTCGACCCTTATTCAATACCTCAGCTAGGAGGCCAACAACTGACAAAAATGCCAGGTGGCGGGGTGCGTTCATCGCGGGGCAAGCCCGCTCCCACCGGGATCGGCGGTGGCGTTACACCGACGGTGCCAATAGCGCCTGACGCTTGCGATTGAGGATGAAATACGCTGCGTAACACACTGCTATGAAACCAAAACCCCAGTACAACGACGGCCGCTGGGTCTCATCCATCGCCAGGAACACGAACAGCGAACTGCACAGGGTAATGCACAGCAGCGGCACCAGCGGGTACAGCGGCGCGCGGTACTTGAGGTCAGCCAGCTTGCCGCCTTCACGCAGGTAGCTGCGACGGAAGCGGTACTGGGCCAGGGCGATCACGATCCAGGTCACGGTGCCGGACATCCCGCTCACCGCCATCAGCACCATGAACAGGGTGTCGGCGGCGACGAAGCTGGTCATCAGCGACACCAGGGCAAAGCACAGGGTGATGCTCAGGGCCCGCAGCGGTACGCCACGCTTGCTCAGCGGCGACAGGCTTTTCGGTGCCATGCCGGTCTTGGACATGGCCCAGAGGATACGGGTGGAGGCATACAGCCCCGAGTTGCCTACCGAGAGGATGGCGGTGAGGATGACGAAGTTCATCAAGTCGGCCGCATAGGGAATGCCGACCATGTCGAACACCTGCACGAACGGGCTTTCCATCAGGCCGGCCTGCTGCCAGGGCACGATGGCCGACAGCACCACGATGGCCAGCACGTAGAAGATCAGCACGCGGAACACCACGTTGCGCACGGCGCGGGGGATGCTCTTTTCCGGCTGGTCGGTTTCACCGGCCGCCACACCCATGATCTCGCAGCCCTGGAAGGCATAGACCACGGTCATCATCACCGCGAACACCGCCGAGAGGCCATTGGGGAACATCGAGTCGCCGATCAGGTTGTTCATCATCGGCGCCGGTTCGCCGCTGGTCAGCGGAATGGCGCCGAAGATCACCAGCACGCCGACGATGATAAAGCCCAGGATCGCCGCCACCTTGATCCCCGAGAACCAGTACTCCGCTTCACCGAAGGCGCGGGTGGCCAGGGCGTTGAGGCCAAACAGCACCACCACGAACAGGGCCGACCAGTACCAGATCGGCACCTCCGGGAACCAGCGCACCATCAGCATGCCGGCGGCCGTGAATTCCAGGCCCACGGTGGTGGCCCAGCTCATCCAGTACACCCAGCCGATCATGAAGCCGGTGGCCGGGCCGATGTACTTGGTCGCGTGGGCCTGGAACGAGCCGGACACCGGCATCTGCACCGACAGCTCACCCAGGCAGACCATCACCAGGTACATCAGGAAACCCGCCACCAGGTAGGCCAGGATCGCGCCCATGGGCCCGCCCTGGTTGATGGTCACGCCCGAGCCCATGAACAGCCCGGTACCGATCACCCCGCCCAGGGACAGCATGAAGATATGCCGGCTCTTGAGCGCACGGGTCAGGTGAATGCCTTTACGTTCGGTAGATTCGCTCATGTCGGCACCTCAACAGTGGCGCAAGTGCGAAAGGGACACGGGATACGACGGGGGAAGATCAGCTTTACGGCAGTTCATTATTATTATCTCCAATAAGCTTCGAAGACCGCGTGCAGTGCGGTTGACGTCGATTATTGGAAAGCGATGTAAGGTGCTGTTGTACGTAAAGATCGAAGATGTAAAAAGTCGTAACTTTTTTGTACGTCAGCCCTGCAGCAGCTGTTCCAGGGTCTGCCGGGCCTGCTGCACCTGCGCGTTGAGCGGTGCATTCAGGCGCTCTACCGCCAGCGGGTCATTATTCAGCGCCGCCTCTTCCAGCCCGCGCAGCACCTTGGCCAGCCCGCGAAAGCCCAGGGAGTCGCTGCTGCCGGCCAGACGATGGGCCAGGTGCGCGATCTCGGTAAAGTCCATGGCCTTGAGCGCTTCGCCCAGCGCCTCCTGGTGCTGCTCGATCGCCTCGCGCAACACTGCCAGCAGGCCCTGGACTTTCTGCTCGCCCAGCAAGGTGCGGTGGGTCTCCAGCAACGCCCAGTCCATGCCCGGGGAGTCCTTGGGTTGCTCGATGGTCGGTGCCTCTTGCGCCAGCGCCTGACGCAGGCTGTCCAGCTTCAGCGGCTTGGCCAGGATGCCCTGCATGCCGGCATCCAGGTAGCTGCGCACCAGTGCCGGCTGGACACTGGCGGTCAGCGCCAGGATCCGGCTGTCCCGGTTGGGACCCGGCGTTGCGCGAATCTGCCGGCACAACTCGACACCGCTGATACCCGGCAGGTGCACGTCGAGCAGGATCAGGTCGAAGCGCCGCTGGCTGCACAGCACCCGGCCCTGCTCGGCCTCCTCGGCCAGCCACACCCGATGGCCGTCGCGGCGCAGCAGGCCGCGCACCACTTCACGGTTCAGTTCCACATCCTCGACCACCAGGATGTCCAGCGCGGCAACCGGCTGTAGCCCGGGCAGTGGTGCGACGCTGTCGCCCGATCGTTGCAAGCCGACCTCGAACCAGAAGCGACTGCCCTGCCCCTCGTGGCTTTCCAGGCCGATGCGTCCCCCCAGCTTTTCGACCAGATGCTTGCAGATCGCCAGGCCCAGCCCGGTTCCCCCGTACTGGCGGGCCACCGCCTCGCTGGCCTGGACAAAGCGATCGAAGATCCTCGCCTGCATCGCCGGGGCAATGCCGATGCCGTTGTCGCTGACGCTGATACGCAGGAGCTGGCGCTCGCCCTGCTCGCCCAGCACCTGGACTGCAACCTTGACCTGCCCGGCCGCGGTGAACTTGATGGCGTTGGCCAGCAGGTTGCTCAGCACCTGGCGCAGGTACTGCTCGGCGCCATGCTGACGCTCGGCCAGGTGCGGATCGATGTGGCACTCCAGGGTGCTGCCGTTGCCCAGGGCCCGGGGTTCGAGCAGGGTCATGACCTCGTCGCACAACTGGCGCAAGGAGAAATCCACCGGCTCAGGGCGGCTTTCACCTTCTTCCAGGCGGGCGAAATACAGCACTTCATTGAGGATGGTCAGCAGGCCTTCGGCAGCTTTGTACAAGGCGTCCAGGCGCTTGCTGTCCTGGCCGTGGAGTCCGGCACCGCGCAGCAGCTCGGCCATGCCGAGGATACCGTTGAGCGGCGTGCGCAGTTCGTGGCTCATGGTGGCGAGAAAGCGCGACTTGGCCAGGTTCGCCGCCTCGGCATCGTCCTTGGCGCGCATCAGGCTGGCGGTGCGGCGCTCGACCATCTTCTGCAACTCGTCACGCTTGTCCTGCAAGGCCAGGCGGTCTTCTTCACGCCGCTCGATATCGCTGAGAATCGCCCGGCGCATGTCGTCCAGGGCGTTGGCCACCGTGTCGATCTCGTCGGGGCGCGCCGAACGGCGCTTGCCCAGGCGCAAGGGTTCCTGCCAGTCACCGGCGCCCACCCGCCGGGCGAATTCGGCCATGACCTTGAGGTGGCGCGTCACCAGGCGATAGAACAACCCCGACAAGGCCACGGCCAGGCCGCAAAGGAACACGCTCATCCACAACAGGCTGGTCAGCCCGGTGGCAAACAGGCGCCGGTGTACCGCCCCGAGGTCGATGCTCACTTCCAGCTCGCCCAGATGGCGCAACGGTCCCGACGGCGGCTGGAAATCCAGGGCGAAGCGCTCGATACGCAACGGTCCCGAAGGCTGGGCCTCGCCCTGCAGCAGATTGAAGTCGGTGCTGTTCAGGCGCACCCGGGCGACATCGGAGAAGTCCACCAGGCCGCGCAGCTGCACATTGAGCTGTTCCTGGTCGAGGTCCCAGAGGCTGCGTTCCAGGCTGGCCAGGTAGCCGCCGCGGATCAGTGCCATGCGCGCGTCGATGTCACGCATCTCGCGGCGGTACTCGAAATACAGCTGCACGCTGCTGGCCAGCACGGTGAAGCACAGGCTGAACAACAGGATGAACAGCAGCAGGCGCCGCAGCAGGCCTCCCGGGGGCAGGCGCTTCATCGGGCATCCGCCGGCAGGTTGATCATGTCGCGGTAGGTGACTTCGCTTTGCGCAAGCCAGCGCTCGATCTCACCGGCATCGGTCATGCGCTGCAGCTCTTCGTCGATCTGCACCATGCGCTGGCTCAGTTCACTGTGGCGCGACACCGCGACGCGCAGATAATCCACGCTCAGGGCCCTGGGCAACACCTGGATGTCCTCGGCGCCGGGCAGGCGTTCGATATACAGCTGGCCGGTGCGCCGCTCCTGGATGACGAAATCGATGCGTCCGCGAATCAGCTTGCCGAAGTTCTGCTGGCTGGACGACACCCATTCGATGTTCTGGTGGCGGGCGACGAAACGATCGAACTCGGCCCCGTAGCTCTCGCCGAACAACAGGCCGCCCCGGTAACTGGCCAGGTCTTCCAGGCGCTCGAACTTCACCGGACGCTGGCGATTGAAGAACACCGCGACCTCTTCGCGCAGCACCGGCACGCTGGAAAAGCGCATGCCCTGGTCGCGCTGGTCGCTGTTGTAGGCCAGCACCACATCCACCCTGCCCTCGGCGGCATCGAGCAGGCAGCGCTTCCAGTTGCCCAGCACGACGATCTCCACCTCATAGCCCAGGCGCCCGAACAGCTGGCGGACCACGGTCGGCGCCAGGCCGCGCACCTGCTTGCCGTCGCTCCAGGACACCGGCGGGTACACCGGGTAATCGCAATAGCGGATGCGTTCGCCCGCTTGCGCAGGCAGCGCCAGCAGCAGCGTCAGCAGCCCGAGCAGGCGGCGCATGGCCGTCAGGCCGCCACACTGGCGGTGAACAGGTAGCCTGCGCCGTGAATGGTGATGATCAGCTGCGGTTCGGCCGGGTCATCATGCAGCTTGCGCCGCAGGCGGCCGACCAGCACGTCGATGGAGCGGTCGTTGGGCACCCATTCGCGGTTGCGGATCTGATCCATCAACTGGTCGCGGCTCAGGGTGTGGCCACTGTTGCGCAGGAACACGCTGAGCAGCTGGAACTCGCCATGGGTCAGCAGGGTTTCCGCGCCCTGGGCGTCGATCAGCCGGCGGCGGTCGACATCCAGCGCCCAGTCGGCGAATTGTTTAAGGGTGTGGGGACTGGCTGCTGCCGGTCGTGACGCCTGGGCGTGACGCACGCGGCGCACCAGGTTCTTGGCCCGCGACACCAGCTCGCGAGGATTGAGCGGTTTGATCACATAGTCATCGGCACCGCATTCAAGGCCGACGATGCGGTCGATGTCGTCGTTGCGACCGGTGATGAGGATGATGCCGACCTCCGAGCGCACCCGCAGCTCGCGGGTCAAGGTCAGGCCGTCCTTGCCCGGCAGGCGGATGTCGAGCATCACCAGGTCGACGCTGTGGCTGGCCAGGAACTGCTCGGCCTGCTCGGCGGTGTCGGCACAGTGGACGTCGTAGCCTTCCTGGGACAGGTAGGCGTGCAGCAAGTCGCGAATAAGCGGATCGTCATCGACGATCAGTACCCGAGGCGTCATTGCGTGTTGTCTCTTATAGGAATTGTTCTATGACGTGCGACAGCAGCCTAACCCTTGTTGAACAACCGATCAACAGCCCTCGGTCAGGGTGAAGCGTCGCCGCCCGCCGGCCTGCAGGCCGTCGACCCAGGCTTCGCAGATCTGAATGCCCTGCTCCGGGGTGAAGGTACCGGGGTTGAGCCCCGACTCCAGCCACAGGCCGTCGAGCAAGGCGCTCAGGCTGATGGCCGCAAGGTCGGCATCGAATGCCTGCCAGCCCTCGTCGGCGGCGAGCTCGCGCAGCAGCCGGCCCAGTTCGTTGCGGTATTCGCCGTAGGAGTGATCGTGCACCTGGTTGATCGCCTCGGCGGTCTTCACCGCGCCCCAGAAGGCCAGCCAGGCGTCGAGCAGTTGCGGGTCGAGCAGTTCGGCGCAGAACGAGGCGCGAAAGAACGCCGAGAGTCGTTCGCGGGCATTGGGCGCGGCCTGGGCCATGGCCTCGCGGATCAGGCCCATGACCCGCCCGGTGACCGCCATGTAGGCTTCGGCCACCAGCTCGTCCTTGCCCGAATAGTGATGACTGATCAGCCCCACCGAGACCCCTGCCTCGGCGGAAATCTTGCGGATCGAGGCGCCCTGGAAGCCATGGCGCTTCAGGCACACCAGGGTCGCCTCGACCAGGTTGGCCTTGCGCAATTCCGGGACCATACGGCTGTAACGGGCTTCCTGGGTCATGGGCGGTTCTCGAACAGTGGCATCGGCAAAGTTGAACGACTGTACAACAAGGCCGGACCGTCGCGATAGCCTTACAGGAGAACGGTCCTGGCTTGACGCCACGCAATCCGGGCGCCTCGGCGTGCCAGGTTTTACGTCCGCTGCGCGGCCGATCGCAGCCTGGCGGCAGCTCCCACAGCGGGCCAGTCATGGCGGTATCGATTCGGGGGTAGCCGCTGCCGAGGAACGAGGCTGCGATCGACTGCGCAGCAGTCGCACTCCAGGCGCCTCGGCGTGCCAGGTTTACGACCGCTGCGCGGCCGATCGCAGCCTGGCGGCAGCGAGGGTCAGTCGCGGTAGTCCGGCGCCACCCGGTCCAGCAGCCGCAGCAAGGCCGCCCAGGCCAGTTGCATGCCGTCCGGATCGCTCAACTCCCCCGCTTTCAACGGCCGCGCCGGCTCGTTGAACTGGCGCTCGGTGTGGGCGCAGACGGCATCCGGCGGCAACAGGATCTCCCCTGCCGCCTGCGCCGCCAGCTGGATCTCGCAGGCCTTCTCCAGGTAATACATGCGCAGGAACGCCTGGCTGACCGTCTCGCCCACCGTCAACAGGCCATGGTTGCGCAGCATCAGCACCGGCTTGTCGCCCAGGTCGCTGACCAGGCGCCGTTGCTCGTCCAGGTCCAGGGCAATGCCCTCGTAGTCGTGGTAGGCGACCTTGCCGTAGAACTCCATGGAAATCTGGTTGACCGGCAGCAACCCGCACTTGAGCGCAGCCACCGCGCAGCCAGCCTTGGTGTGGGTGTGCAACACGCACTGGGCATCTTCGCGGGCACCATGGATGGCACTGTGGATGACAAAGCCCGCCGGGTTCACCGGATACCGCGTCGACTCCACCGCACGCCCCTGCAGGTCGATCTTGACCAGGTTGGAGGCGGTGATTTCATCGAACATCAAGCCGTAGGGGTTGATCAGAAAGTGGTGCTCGGGCCCGGGAATGCGCACCGAGATGTGAGTGAAGATCAGGTCGGTCATGCGAAAGTGCGCGATCAACCGGTAGCAGGCGGCCAGTTCCTGGCGCAGGCGGATTTCGGCTTCAGTGGGGTTCATTCGTTGTTGTTCTCAGGCTGAGGGCTGGGCTGACAATAGGGCTGGACATCGATCGATGTCCAGCCACCGCGGGTTACTTGCTGGCCCAGGCGTTGAAGCGCTCTTCCAGTTCATCACCGTGATCGACCCAGAACTCGACGTTCATCGACAAGGCGCCTTCAAGGTTCTGCTTGGAGGTCGGCACCCAGCTGGCCAGCGCCGGGTCCAGTTTCGCCGCGGCCTGGGTGTTGGTCGGGCCGTAAGGAATGGTCTTCACATACCGCACCTGGGTGTCCGGCTGGTTGGCGTAGGCGATCAGGCGCTTGGCCTGGTCGACATGCCGGGACCCTTTGATGATCGCCCAGTAGTCCATGCCGTACAGGCTTTGCGGCCAGACCAGGGCCAGGGAACTGCCCTGCTGCGCGGCCACCGCCACCCGGCCGCTGTAGGTGGAGGTCATCACCACATCACCGGCGCTGAGCCACTGCGGCGGTTGCGCACCGGCTTCCCACCACTGGATATACGGCTTGAGCTCGGTCAGTTTGGCGAAGGCGCGGTCCACCCCCTGGGGCGTTGCCAGCACCTTGTAGACGTCCTCGACCTTGACCCCGTCGGCCATCAGGGCGAATTCCAGGTTGTACACCGCGCGCTTGCGCAGGCCGCGTTTGCCGGGGGTCTTCTTCACATCCCAGAAGTCGGCCCAGGAGGTCGGCGCCTGGGCCAGTTTGTTGCGGTCGTAGGCGATCGCCACGCTCCACACCAGGGCGGCCGAGCCACAGGCCTGGGCGGCCTCGGGAATCAACTGTTCGGCATGGCCCAGGCGCGCCCAGTCCAGCGGCTCGTACATACCTTCGTCACAGCCACGCATCAGGTCCGGGCCTTCGATCTGCACCAGGTCCCAGTCGACGTTGCCGGTGTCGACCATCACCTTGATCCGGGCCATTTCGCCGTTGTATTCGCTCTGGATCAACTTGCTGCCGTCCTGGGCACTGAAAGGCTGGAAGATCGCCGCATCCTGGGCTTTCTGACCGGCGCCGCCGTAGGCGACCACCACCATGTCCGGTGCGGCCTGGGCGCTGCCGAGCGCCAGGGCCAGCAACCAGGGAGTGCGTTTGAGCAGGTTCGACGTCATCGATGGTTCCTCATGCTGGTACCACGCCGGGCGTGGTCCGTTTTCTTGTTGTGCGAGGTGTGCCCCAGGACGCGGGGTGATTCGAACGCTAGTCAAAGCCAAGTAAAAAAACAAGTTGATTTTTTACTGGCGGTACACTTCTATAGAAAAATAAAAACAACACCCCCGCTGGAGCCTGCACAGCATGTCGACCTTCACGCACCTGTTCGAACCGCTGGAAATCCGCGGCAAACGCCTGAAAAACCGCATCATGTCCAGTGGGCATGACACCTCGATTCCCACCGACAACCTGGTCAACGAGCGCCTGATCGCCTACCACAAGGCCCGTGCCGAAGGCGGTGTCGGCCTGATCGTGCTGCAGGTGGCCGGGGTGCATGACAGTGCCCGCTACACCTCCCATGTGCTGATGGCCACCGACGATGCCTGCATCGAGGGCTACCGCCGGCTGGCCGAGACCTGCCATGCCCATGGCACCGTGGTGCTGTCGCAGATCTTCCACCCGGGGCGCGAGATCATGGAGTCCAGCGATGGCTTGCTGGCAGTGGCCTACTCGGCGTCGGCGGTGCCCAACGAGCGGTTCCGGGTCATGCCGCGGGCGCTGGACCAGGACATGATCGACGAGATCGTCCAGGGTTACGCCGATGCCGCCCGGCGCCTGCACCAGGCCGGCATCGATGGTGTCGAGGTGGTCGCCAGCCATGGTTACCTGCCGGCGCAATTCATCAATCCGCGGGTCAACCGCCGCACCGACGGCTACAACGGCGAGCTGGAGCAGCGCCTGCGCTTTCTGCGTGAGGTGATCGCTGCCGTGCGCGCCGCCACCTCGCCCGACTTCATCGTCGGCCTGCGCATCAGTGCCGACGAGCGCGATGCCGAAGGCCTGACCGAGGACGAATCCCTGGCCGCCGTGCAGGCCCTGCAGGGTTCGCTGGACTACGTGCATATCGTCGCCGGCACCTCGGCTTCGCTTGGCGGTGCCATCCATATCGTCCCGCCGATGGCCATCGAGGCCGCCTACCTTGCCCGCGAAGCCGGGACCTTCAAGGCCAGCCTGTCGATCCCGCTGTTCGTCACCGGGCGCATCAACCAGCCCCAGGAAGCCGAACTGATCCTCGCCCGTGGCCAGGCCGATGTCTGCGGCATGACCCGCGCCCTAATCTGCGACCCGCAGATGCCGAGCAAGACCGACAGCGGCCGGGTCGAAGACGTGCGCGCCTGCATCGCCTGCAACCAGGCGTGCATCGGCCACTTCCACCGGGGCCTGCCGATCTCCTGTATCCAGCACCCGGAAACCGGCCGTGAACAACAATTCGGCCAGCTGCAGCCGGCCACCTCGCGCAAACGCATCATGATCGCCGGCGGTGGCCCGGCTGGCATGAAGGCCGCGGCGGTAGCGGCGGCCCGTGGGCATCAGGTGACCTTGTATGAAGCCAGCGCGCAACTGGGCGGCCAGGTGCAACTGGCGCAACTACTGCCCCGGCGCGCCGAGTTCGGCGGCGCCAGCACCAACCTGCAGCGCGAGATGCAACTGGCCGGGGTCGAGGTAGTGCGCAACACCCGTGTCGATCGCGCCCTGGTCGAACGTGAACAGCCGGACC
>Ga0247821_10002496_pt1 | contig 10096 bp, 12 predicted proteins | sample 13C_Glycerol_Day_FD_192481 | JGI IMG/M metagenome (GOLD analysis project Ga0247821, IMG submission 192481) | Soil microbial communities from agricultural site in Penn Yan, New York, United States - 13C_Glycerol_Day14 | ecosystem: Environmental > Terrestrial > Soil > Agricultural land | place... | reverse complement strand
GACGAGAGCGGCGTCACGCGCGGCTTCCAGCTCGAGATCTGGAACGCGGCCGCGGCGCCCAACAGCATGCCCAGGGAGGTGGTCGCGAAGCTGTCGGCCCTCATCGCGCAGATCGTGCGAACGCCGGAAGTCCGCCAGAAGCTGTTTCAGCAAGGCTGGCAGGTTGCGGGCACGTCTGCCGAGGGTTTGGCCAATCGGATCAAGGCCGATACGTCACTGCTCGGCGGCGTGATCCGCGCACGCAACATCAAGGCTGAATAGCGACGGCGGGGGAGCGCGGAGTCATGAGACTCGGGCTGCCATGCCGGACAGGATGCGGCATCCACAACGCACTGCGAGCCGCCCGTGCTCGCTGCGATCCCTACTCCCTGAACAATCCCCGCTTGGATTGCGGGTCAAGCCCGCAATGACAGCCTTGCCCCCGGCTGTCATGCCGGACTTCATCCGGCATCCACGCCGGGGTTGAACACGCACCACTCTTCGCGATGCGACCCTGCCGCTTCGAGGGCGGGGCTCATGCCTGCTTCAGCAGCAGCTTCAGGTCCGAGGCAAGCGCCTGCGCGCCGCTGCCGTAGCGGGTGTACAACCGCAAGCGCCCCTTCGTGTCGTACACGTAGCTGGCGGCGGAATGGTCCATGGTGTAGCTGGTGGGCGTCTTGCCTTCGGTCTTCTTGTAGAAGACCTTGAAGTCCTTCGCCATCGCGGCAACCTGTTCCGGCGATCCGCGCAGCGCCACGAAGCTGGGGTCGAAGTTGGCCATGTAGGCCTTGAGCACCTGGGGCGTGTCGCGCTCGGGGTCGACCGTCACCAGCACGCCCTGCAGCTTGTCGCCGTCGGGGCCGAGCAGCTTCCTGGCCTCCGCGATTTCGGCCAGGGTGGTGGGACACACGTCCGGGCACTGCGTGTAGCCGAAGAACAGCACGACGAGCTTGCCGGAGAAGTCCTTCAGGCTGCGCATGCGGCCCTCCGTGTCTGGCAGCTGGAAGTCCTTCGCGTAGTCCGCGCCCGTGAGGTCGATCGCGTTGAACTGCGGCTTGGATGGCGCGCATGCCGCGAGCAGGCTGCCGGGGATGGCAATGGCGGCGAGGGCTTGGCGACGGTGCATGATGGGCTTCAGAACAGATAGTGGTCGACCAGCAATGCCGCGAAGAGCAGCGACAGGTGGATCAGCGAGAAACGGAATGTCTTGCGCGCCAGCGCGTCGGAGTAATGGCGCAGCAGTCGGAAGCCATACCACGAGAAGCCGGCGCTCAGCACCACCGCGGCCGCGAGGTACAGCCACGAACTCATGCCGTAGGCGAAGGGCATGAGGCAGGCGGCGAAGAGCACGAGCGTGTAGAGGAACACCTGCAGCCGCGTGAATTCATTGCCGTGCGTGACCGGCAGCATGGGCAGGCCGGACTTGCGGTAGTCCTCCACACGGTACAGCGCCAGCGCCCAGAAGTGCGGCGGGGTCCACAGGAAGATGATGAGGAACAGGATCAGCGCCTCCGGCCCGACGTCTCCTGTCATGGCCGCCCAGCCAAGCACCGGGGGCATGGCGCCGGACGCACCGCCGATGACGATGTTCTGCGGCGTGAGCGGCTTGAGGATCACCGTGTAGATGACGGCATAGCCGACGAAGGTGGCGAACGTGAGCCACATCGTGAGCGGATTGACCCACGCGTACAGCAGCCACGAGCCGAGCGCGCCAAGGCACGCAGCGAACAGCAGCGTGTGCGTGTCCGCCAGCTCACCCTTCGCCGTCGCGCGCCAGGAGGTCCGGCGCATCTTCGCATCGATGCCCTTCTCGACCAGGCAGTTGAAAACGGCGGCCGCGCCTGCGACGAGCCAGATGCCGATGCAGGCGATGAGCATCTGGCGAAAGGCCGCAAGGCTTGGCACGCCGGGCACCGCGAGCACCATGCCGATCAATGCGCAGAAGACGATCAGCTGCACGACACGCGGCTTGGTCAGCGCATAGAACTGCTGCACGCGCGAGACGATCGGCGCGGCCAGGGTGGTCTGCTCGGTGGTGCTCATGGTGTGCTCATGTGGCGCTCAGGCGGACGCTTCGCGCGGTTCGATGGCGGTGCGCGGCACCGCGGCGGCCTTCGATTCGCACAGGGCCCAGGTCGTGACGACCACCAGTGCGGCGGCGCCCCCGGTGTGCATGACGGCCGCGACGAGGGGCCAGTCGAGCACCACGTTCGACAGCCCCGTGGCCAGTTGCGCGAGCAACAGGCCCGCGAGCCACCTCGCCGGCTGGCGCAGGATTCCGGTGCGCAGCAGCTGCAGGGCGAGGCCACCGGCGACCGCGAACACGATGTACGCCATCAGCCGGTGCGCGTAATGGATGGCGGTGAGCGCGGCGAAGACCAGGTGCTCGCCGCTGGCGGTCTTGCCGAGTTCGCGCCATAGCTCGAAGCCCTGCCGGAAATCCATCGGCGGCCACCAGCTTCCCTGGCAGGTCGGAAACTCGTTGCAGGCGAGCACCGCATAGTTGGTGCTGACCCATCCCCCCAGCGCCACCTGCCACCACAGGAGCGCACCGGCGACGATGAACCAGGCGCGAAGCGCCGGAGCGACAGGCACCGGCCCCCGGCCTGACCGCGCATGCTCGTAGGCCACCGCCTGCCGGCACAGCAAGGCCAGCAGGACCACGCCGCCGAGCAAGTGCAGGGTCACTATGGCGGGCTGCAGCTTCATGGTCACCGTCAGGGCTCCGAACGCACCCTGCAGGCAGACCCACGCCAGCGTCACTGCAGGCCAGAAAAGAGTGACCTGCGCGCCACGCCGCTTCTCGAACGAAGTGGCGGCCAGCAAGGTCAGAATCAACACGCCTACACCCGTCGCGAAGTAGCGGTGGATCATCTCGATCCAGGCTTTCGCATGCGTGACCGGCCCCGTGGGCATCGTTGCCTGCGCATGGCTGATGTGGTCAGCCGCGCCCACCGGACTCGCGCTTCCGTAGCAGCCGGGCCAGTCAGGGCAGCCCAGGCCCGAATCGGTCAGCCGCGTGAAGGCCCCGAACAGAACGAGGTCGAACGTCAGGAACAAAGTCAGCACGGTCAACGCCTGCAGGCGACGCGGCGCGCCGCCTTCCAGCTTGCGCGACCACACCCATGCCAGCGGCCCCGACGCCACCGCAATGCCCATGAGCATCACGTGCAATGCAGGCGAGAGGTCGAATAGCGAATGCGCAATCATGACGATCAGCGCTCAGGGCGCCCGGCCTGGTCCCACGAGGCAGACGCGCGCAGCACGCGGTCGAGATCGCGCTTGATGTTCTTGGCGGCGGCGATGTCCACTTCGCGTCCAGCCGCCGGCGGGAATCGCATCATCCAGTTGCCCATCGGGTCGACCAGGTACAGGTGGTCTCCAATCTCATGGCCGGCGGCGGGCTGCAACCATTGCGCGAGCTGTGACGGGTTCACTCGCAGAACCGTGGCTTGCGCGAGCGCAGGCGCCAGCTCCGGCCGGATGGCCGCATCGTCGGTCACGAACCAGATCCAGTCGACCCGGTCCTTTTCCTTGCCCAGGCTCTCGCGCAGCTGGCGCTGCAGGTAGAGGTTCTTTTCGCAAGTCGCGGGGCACGAGCCGCCGGCTACGCTGACCAGAAGCCATTGCCCCTGCAACGAAGGGAGTTCGAGACGGACGTTGTCGGCAGTCGTGGCGGCAATCCCGGGCAGCGGACGTTGCGGGTCGATGAGTTCGCCGTGGTTGCGCCGCCCTTCCGGACGGACGACGTAGTAGGTGAAATACGAGGCGATCACCGGCGCCGCGCAGACGGCGAGCACCAGCAGCATCTTCATGCGCCCCGCCACCGTCCGCCGGCTGTCGCGCTCGGCTGCCTCCTGTGGATGCGGGAGCGAATGCACGGTCAGGCCCAGCGGCTCATCGAGCATGGTGTGCCTTGCGCGCAGCGATGAATTGGAACCAGACATAGAGGATGGCGATCAGGGTGCTCAGGGCCCACCACTGGAAGGTGTAGCCGTAATGTTTTTCGACACCGGTGGCCGGACGCGGCCAGTCGCGCAGCAGCCCTTCGGAGGGCTCACCGGTCTGCATGACCGCAAGATCCAGCAGGGCCAGTCCGGTCTGCGCGCCGAAAGCGGCGAGGTCGAGATTTTGCCGGATCGCGCCGCTGCCCGCCTTGTCGAACTCGTACAGCCGTGCGGGCGGCGGGGCGATCCGGCCCTGCACCTCGACGGGCCCCGGCGGCGTGGTGATCGGCGGCAACCGCTCGCGCTGCAGGAAATCACGCTGCACCCAGCCCCGTTCGACGAGCACTGCGCGCTCGGTGCCTTCGAGCTTCAGCGGCGTCACGACATAAAAACCGGGCTTACCCTGCATCTGGCGATTGTCGAGGTACACCGTATGCCGGGCATCCCAGGTTCCGCGCAGCACCACGGAGCGATGCATCAACGCCTCCTGGCCGGGTTGCAGCAATGCGGCGGCTTGCAGGGGTGGCATGTGCTTGCGGGCCTCGATGTCGGCTTCGAGCGCCAGCTTGTGGTGGGCCCGTCCGAGTTGCCACGCACCCAGCGCGAGGGTCGCCGCGATGCCCGCGACGGCCGCGGCGGTAATCACCCAGAAGCGCAACGGACGCACGGTGCTCACGGGATAATTCCGCGCATGAAATATTTTGTGGTGGCCGCCTTCGTCGGCATCATCGGCAGCCTCGGCTCGGCGCTGTTCTTCATGATGCGGGACGGGCGTGATGGCAAGCCGAAGACGAGCAACATGGCCCGCGCCCTCGCGCTGCGGGTCGGCCTGTCGGTGCTGTTGTTCGTTTGCATCCTCGCGGCCTGGAAGCTCGGCTATATCCAGCCGACGGGTATCCGCCCGGGGCAGTAGGCACGGGAGCAAACGGCACGCCGGATGGAACAAGGGCCGCTTGCGCGGCCCTTTTGCGTTCAGCTGAGCAGTCGAGGCTCACAGCCAGTAAACAAGGGTGTACAGGCCCAGCCAGACCACGTCCACGAAGTGCCAGTACCAGGCGGCGCCTTCGAAGCCGAAGTGCTTGTTGGGCGTGAAGTGCCCCTTCATCAGGCGCAGCGTGATGAACAGCAGCATCAGCATGCCGACGATCACGTGGAAGCCGTGGAAGCCGGGGAGCATGTAGAAGGTGGAACCGTAAGCACCCGAGGTCAGCTTCAGGTTCAGGTCATGGTACGCATGGAAATACTCGTAGGCCTGCACGCACACGAAGGTGGCGCCGAGCAGCACGGTGATCCACATCCAGAGCACGACCTTGCCGCGCGGCGCGTTGTCACGCAGCAGGTGGTGGGCGATGGTGAGCGTCACGCCCGAGGAGAGCAGCAGGGCGGTGTTGATCGTCGGCAGCCAGAACGGCGTCATCGTCTGGAAGGGCTCGATGATGGCGGCCGGGGAAGCCGTGGTGCCGGCCGCGATCGACGGCCAGGCTGCCTTGAAATCGGGCCACAGCAGGGCGTTGTCGATGCCGCCCAGTGCAGGAACCGAGTGCCCCCGCATCCACCAGAGTGCGGTGAAGAACGCGCCGAAGAACATCACCTCCGAGAAGATGAACCAGCTCATGCTCCAGCGGTAGGAGATGTCGATCTTGTGGCCGTAGCTGCCGCCTTCGCTCTCATGGATGGCGTCGCGGAACCACTGGAACAGGATGACGAAGAGCCACAGGAACCCCACCGCCAAAACCCATTTGGCCCAGTCCGTTCCGTTGATCCATTGCGACGCGCCGAAGAGGATCAACAGCAAGCCGAATGCCGCGAACGCGGGGTGCCTGGAAGGCTCTGGCACGTAATAGTGAGGCGTGATGCCGGTGTTGGTCGAACTCATCTCAACTCCTGATTTCCTGTGTCTTTTTCGTTGGTTGCGTGCGTGTGTTCAATGGACCACCCAGTTCACCAGCACGATGAGCGCGCCGACGAACACGGCCACGGCCGCGAGCCCCACCGCCACGATGGCGAAGGGGTTGAGCTGGCCGAAGTCCTGCTGGTGCCCGCTGCTCTTGCGGATGCCGAGGAAGGACCATCCCACTGCTTTCAAGGTACGCAGGAGGTTCATGTCGGCGCACCGGGTGCATCGGGTGTCTTGGCGCCCACCTCGAAGAAGGTGTACGACAAGGTGATCGTCGTGACGTCCTTCGAGAGCCGGGGGTCGATCACGAAGGCGACCGGCCACTGCTTGCTCTCGCCAGGCTCCAGGGTGTACTGCTGGAAGCAGAAGCACTCCACCTTGTTGAAGTGCGCGGACGCCTGGTGCGGCGCATAGCTGGGGATCGCCTGCGCCGACATGCGACGGTCCTGCACGTTGCGGAACTCGTACATGACCGTGGCGAGTTGGCCCGGATGCACCTGGATCGAACGCGTGGCGGGCTTGAACTCCCAGGGGCCGCGTGCATTCGCATCGAATTCAACCGTGATGGTGCGGCTGAAATCAACCTGTGAATTGGGGGCCGCCCGTGAAGTACCCGGCACCTCGCGCTCGCCCAGCGCCAGCACGTTGATCCCCGTGAGCTCGCAGATGTGTTTGTAGATGGGAACCAGCGCGTAGCCGAAGATGAACATGCCGGCCGCGATGACGGCCAGCTTGCGCACCATCTTCGTGTTCTGGGAGCGCGCTCTGGCCGCCCCCTTGATCGCTTCTTCGCTCACGGTCGTGCCCACGGTCTTGCCCATGTCAGTGGCTCAGCGTCCGAGAAGAGTGAACTTCACGAAGAATCCGATGAAGAACGCGGCCGCGATCGATGCCAGGATCAGCGCGAGCCGCAGGTTCTTCTTCCGCTGTTCTTCGGGATTCATGGCGCTGGCCCTGCCTGGACTGTCAGTGATGCGCCGCGGCGCCGATGATCTTGGTCGCGGCCTCGTTCAGACGAGGAGGCGTCTCGAAGGTGTGGAACGGAGCCGGCGAGGGAACCTCCCACTCCAGGCCTTCGGCACCCTTGCCGTCCGGATCGTTCCACGGGCGCTGCGGGGCCTTCTCGCCCTTGCCCCTCATGCAGGGCAGCACGACGGCGAAGAAGAAGTAGACCTGTGCCAGGCCGAAACCGAAGGCACCCACCGTCGCAACCGCGTTGAAGTCCGCGAACTGCATCGGGTAATCGGCGTAGCGTCGCGGCATGCCGGCCAGCCCGAGGAAGTGCATCGGGAAGAAGGTGATGTTGAACGAGATCAGCGACCACCAGAAGTGGATCTTGCCGCGCGTCTCGTTGTACATCACGCCGGTCCACTTGGGCATCCAGTAGTAAGCGCCGGAGAACATCGCATACAGCGAGCCGGCGACGAGCACATAGTGGAAGTGCGCGACGACGTAGTAGGTGTCCTGCAGGAGCAGGTCGATGGGCGCCATCGCGAGGATCAGGCCGGTGAAACCGCCCATCGTGAAGACGAAGATGAATCCGACCGCGAAGAGCATCGGGGTCTCGAAGGTCATCGAGCCCTGCCACATCGTCGCGATCCAGTTGAAGATCTTCACGGCGGTGGGGACGGCGATCAGCATCGTCGCATACATGAAGAACAGCTGGCCCGTCACCGGCATGCCCGTCGTGAACATGTGGTGAGCCCAGACGATGAACGACAGGATGGCGATCGAGCTGGTCGCATACACCATGGACGCGTAGCCGAACAAGCGCTTGCGCGCGAAGGCGGGCACGACCTGGCTGATGGTGCCGAAGGCCGGCAAGATCATGATGTAGACCTCGGGGTGGCCGAAGAACCAGAAGATGTGCTGGTACATCACCGGGTCGCCACCACCGGCGGGGTTGAAGAAGGTGGTGCCGAAGTGGCGGTCGGTCAGCGTCATCGTGATCGCGCCGGCGAGCACGGGCATGACGGCGATCAGCAGATAGGCCGTGATGAGCCAGGTCCAGGCGAACATCGGCATCTTCATCAGCGTCATGCCCGGCGCGCGCATGTTCAGGATGGTGACGATGATGTTGATGGAGCCCATGATGGACGAGGCGCCCAGGATGTGCATGGCGAAGATGCCGGCGTCCATCGACGGGCCCATCTGCAGCGTCAGCGGTGCGTAGAGCGTCCAGCCGGCGGCGGGTGCGCCGCCGGGCATGAAGAACGAGCCGACCAGCATGATGCCCGCGGGCACCATCAGCCAGAAGCTGAAGTTGTTCATGCGCGCGAACGCCATGTCGGGCGCACCGATCTGCAGCGGGATCATCCAGTTCGCGAAGCCCACGAAGGCCGGCATGATGGCGCCGAACACCATGATGAGGCCGTGCATCGTCGTGAGCTGGTTGAACAGCTCGGGGTTCACCAGCTGCAGGCCCGGCTGGAACAGCTCGGCCCGGATCAGCAATGCCAGCACGCCGCCGACCATGAGCATGGTGAAGGCGAACAGCAGATACAGCGTGCCGATGTCCTTGTGGTTGGTCGCATAGACCCAGCGCCGCCAGCCCACTGGGGCGTGATGGTGCTCGTCGTGCTCGTGGTGGCCAGCGTGGCCGTGGGGATCGAGAACTGCGCTCATGTTGTTCCTCTGTATTCCTTTTCCCTCGGCTTACTTGCCGCGCTGGGCCAGCACTTCGGCGGGCTGCACCAGCTGACCTGTCTTGTTCGACCAGTTGTTCTTGGTGTAGGTGGCCACTGCGGCGATGTCCGTGTCCGACAGCTGCTTCCAGGAGGGCATGGCGCCCCGGCCGTTCAGCAGAACGTGGAGCTGCTTGGTCTTGTCGTTGTCCTTCACGATGGCCGAGCCATCCAGCGGCAGGATCGGGCCCGCGCCCTTGCCGTTGGCCTGGTGGCAGGCGGCGCAGTTGGCGGCGTACACCTTCTCGCCGCGCGGCATCATGTCGGTCAGGGTCCAGACCTTGGCCGGATCGTCCTGCTTGGCCGCCATCTTCTTCTGCTGGTCGCTGACCCACGCCGTGTACTCGGCAGCCGGCAGCACCTTGACATGGATCGGCATGTAGGCGTGCTCTTTGCCGCAGAGCTCATAGCACTGGCCATAGAAATCGCCGGTCTTCTCGCTGCGGAACCAGGTGTCGCGCACGAAGCCGGGGATCGCGTCCTGCTTCACGCCGAACGCGGGGATGCCCCAGGCGTGGATCACGTCGTTCGCGGTGGTGATGATGCGGATCTTCTTGTTGACGGGAACGACCATCGGGTTGTCGACGGCGAGGAGGTAGTTGTCCGGAACATCGCCCTGCGCGCCCGCGTTGGAGATTTCGCGGTGGGTGCTGTCGAGGGTGGACAGGAACGAGACGCCCTCGCCCTCGCCCTTCAGGTAGTCGTAGCCCCACTTCCACTGGTAGCCGGTCGCCTTGATGGTGACATCGGCATTGCTGGTGTCCTTGGACGCGACCAGCACCTTGGTGGCAGGCAACGCCATGCCGATGACGATGAGGAAGGGGATGATGGTCCAGATCACCTCGACGGTGACGGATTCGTGGAAGTTGGCCGGCTTGGCGCCCACCGACTTGCGATGCTTCCAGATGGAATAGAACATCACGGCGAAGACCAGCACGAAGATCACGATGCAGGTGATCAGCATGAACCAGTGCAGCCAGGCCTGCTCCACCGCGATTCGCGTCGCCGCGGCATGCAGGTTGAGCTGACGCACGGCGGGACCGCCGGGCAGGTCGGAGACGGCGTGCGCCGCGGGGCTGATGGCGCCCAGGGCGAGCAGCAGCGAAGCCAACTTGTTGTGAACGCTCTTCATGATTTTTGGATTGCTCTAGCTTTCAAATACTGTCGCCTGCTCCGCACACCTTGCCGGCCGCGACGTCGCCCATGCGGTCGTCACCACGGCGCCTCACGCTTCGCGCAAGGCCCTTCTGATCTCCCGCGCAAGCGCCGGGCGAAGCTCGGGGCGCACGAAGCGCCCCACACTCACCCGCAAACCCTGGCCCGACAGCTCGATCAGGGAGCGGTCGTCCGCGGTCGGCTCGACCCGCACCCAGTCGCGGTTGAACTCTGCGCGGCGCAAATGCCCCGCACTCTCGAGTTCGACGACGAGCTGCCGCCCTCGCAAGGAGATCCTTTCGCCGTCCGTGGCGTGCCGCGCATAGACGAGGAACGCCACGCCCACGGCGGCGAGCTCCAGCCATGCGAAGGGAAGCACCAGCGGCGCACCCATGGACCAGAACCAGCCGCCAATGCCGAGCGACACCACGCAA
>Ga0247821_10002494_pt1 | contig 10097 bp, 11 predicted proteins | sample 13C_Glycerol_Day_FD_192481 | JGI IMG/M metagenome (GOLD analysis project Ga0247821, IMG submission 192481) | Soil microbial communities from agricultural site in Penn Yan, New York, United States - 13C_Glycerol_Day14 | ecosystem: Environmental > Terrestrial > Soil > Agricultural land | place... | reverse complement strand
CGTACCGCCGGGCACGATGTTCTTGCCGTAGTAGGCGGTCATGTCCAGCACCACGCCGCGGGTCACCATCGGCGGCACCTTCTCCACACCCAGCTTGCTCACGCCCTCGACGGTGACGAAGTCGGCCGCCTTGTTGCCGTTGTAATAGACGTTGTCGATACCGATGTGGCCGATGCCGTTGAGCTGGGTGCCGACGCCGGTCCAGCCGTTGACCAGCTCGTCGTTGAAGCTGAACTTGTTCTTGCCCAGGGTCTGGCCGGCCTGTTCGCCGGGCTGGATGTTGTAGAGGTGGAAGCTGCGGTGGCGGAAGGCGGGCAGGTCCTTGCTCACGGGGACGGCGAGGGGGTAGGTCTTGCCGGTTTTCACCAGGCCGACGGCCTGCTTGACCACCTCGGGGGTGAGCAGGTTGGCGGCGCCTATTTCGTCGTGCTGGCCGTAGGGCGAGTGTTGCCAGTCGGCGGCCAGGGTGGCCTGGGCGGTGGTGGCCAGGGCAGTGGCGAGCAGCAGGGGCTTGAAGAAGGTCATTCGGGTTGTCCTGAACGGGAAGTGAGGTCAGGAGCGGATTCTGGGTGTAGGCGGGGGGCGGAAAAAGCGCTGTCGGGGACAATGACTTTTGCCTGGGGAGCACGAGAAGTGGTCTGGCCTCAGCGCAGAAACTGGATGGGCTGGCCATGCCACTGGCGCGCTATAAATCAACTGCCAAGCGCGTTCAGGCCACTTGGCGTCGGCGCCGCAACGGATAGATCCGGCGCGGGTTTCGACATCGTTCAATCACCGTTTCTACCGTCATTAAGGATTGAGTATGACAGCTGTAAAGCAGGTTCTATCGGTTCGCCCCGTAGCGCAAAAGGACTTCGAAAAGTGGTGCGCGTATTGGGCTCAGTACCAGGCCTTCTACAAGGTGGATCTAGGCATGGAGACGACCAGGATGACCTGGGCGCGTTTCTTCGACGCCAGTGAGCCTGTGTACTGTGCAGTCGCTGCGGACGGCGAGCAGATCTACGGATTCGTCAACTTCGTGTTTCACCGTTCGACCTGGGGGCGCAATGACTTCTGCTACCTGGAGGATCTCTACGTCGACCCGAGCGTACGCGGCCAGATGATCGGCAAGCAGCTTATCGAGTATGTGCGGGGGCAGGCGCAGGAAAAAAACTGTGACCGGCTCTACTGGCACACCCAGGAGACCAACCAGACCGCCCAAAGGCTTTACGACTGGATTGCCGAAAAGCCCGGCGTGATCGAATACAGAATGGCGCTGGATGCAACGGCGTAAGCGACGCAGGCTGAATCGTCCCCAGGCCGGTCACGAGGGCGATTCAGCCGCCGGGCAGGGTGGCGCTCAGCTCAATTGGGCAATCAACACCGCATTGGAATAGATCAGGCTGCCGTCACTGGCGCGATGCCCGACCAAATGGAACTGGCCGCGCTGGTCATCGCTCAGGTAAACGCGTAGACGGCAGTCGGACAATGGACCGTATCCCTCTGGCATGATCAGGTTCATCGCATCCTTATCGACATCAACCATTATTTCAGGCGCGTGGCTCTGCTGTAGTTGCTCTTCGGCCTGTTCCAGACGCGTGTGGACAGAGCCCTCGATGTCGAAGTGTATGTCGCCCACCGGGGTGGATCTTTGATCGCCGTCGCGTTTGCACCAGCCTTCGATCGTCAGGGTACTCATGGCGAATCCTCATGATGTAGACCGTTTTTTGATCACTGCTCAAGGTGTTGACCGCCACGGATGCTGGATCGTTCCTGATTTTTGGCGCAAGCATGCATGCTCCCCGCCTGATGGCCACTGATCAGTCTGGTTGCTGTGCAGTGTCGCCGTGCCTGGGCAAGGCGATCGAGATAAGTGCGCCAGCCAGTACAAAAAGGCTGGATACCCACAAGCAGGCCTCCAGGCCATAGGCCTGGAACACCCAGCCCGAAAGCAACGTGCCGACCAGACGTCCCAGGGCGTTGGACATGTAGTAGAAGCCTACGTCCAGCGATACTCCATCTTCCTTGGCATAGCTGACGATCAGGTAGCTGTGCAGCGATGAGTTCACTGCGAACAGCACGCCGAACAGCATCAGCCCGCCGAGCAGTACCACCTGCGCCGACCAGCCGGCAGTCAGGCCCATAGCAATCAGGGCTGGCAGTCCGGCCAGGGCGATGGCCCAGGTGAAGGCTGCTCGACCGTCTGGCACATGGCCACGCTTCTTGCCGGTGATGTAGGGGGCGAACGACTGGACGATGCCGTAGCCGATGATCCAGGCGGCGAGAAAGCCCCCGACCAGCCAGAAATCCCAGCCAAATGTGCGGCTCAAGTACACCGGCAGCGCAACGACGAACCAGACGTCGCGGGCGCCGAAGAGAAACAGGCGTGCGGCCGAAAGGATATTGATCGCCCGGCTTTTGGACAGCATGTCGCGGAATTTCGGTTTGGCCTTGGCCTTTCCCAGGTCCTTTTTCAGCAGTATCAAGCTGCCGATCCAGATCAATGCGAGTAGCGCCGCCATGGCCAGCACCGCCATGGTGAAGCCGAGCAGTGCGAGCAGCGCGCCGCCGAGGAAGAAGCCCACGCCTTTGAGCGCATTTTTCGAGCCCGTGAGGATGGCCACCCACTTGTAGAGGGTGCTTTGCTGGTTGTCCGGCACCAGGAGTTTGATGGAACTCTTGGCGCTCATCTTGTTGAGATCCTTGGCGATGCCGGACAACGCTTGGGCTCCCATCACCCAGGGTACCGTCAGCCAGGCTGCCGGCACCGTCAGCATCAGCAAGGCCAGCACCTGCAGGCCCAGGCCGATGTTCATGGTGCGATTGAGCCCCAGGCGGGCGCCGAGGTAGCCGCCCACCAGGTTGGTGATCACACCGAACACTTCGTAGAACAGGAACAGCGCGGCGATCTGCAGCGGCGTGTAGCCCAATGTGTGGAAGTGCAAAACCACCAACATGCGCAATGCGCCGTCGGTGAGGGTGAAGGCCCAGTAATTGCCGGTAACCAGCAGGTACTGACGCACTTGCGTAGACAGGGCTGACAACGCCTTCATGAACGTCGTCTACTCCGCCGCGCCGACCAGTCGGGCGAGCTCCGCCGCTCGATTGGCGTAGCCCCACTCGTTGTCGTACCAGGCGTAGATCTTCACCTGGGTACCGTTGACCACCAGGGTCGACAGCGCATCGATGATCGAAGACCGTGGATCGGTGCGGTAGTCGATGGACACCAGTGGGCGCGCTTCATAGCCCAGGATGTTCTTCAACGGACCGTCTGCAGCCGCCTTGAGCAGCGCGTTCACCGCTTCAGCCGTGGTCTCACGCTCCACCTCGAACACGCAGTCGGTCAGCGACGCGTTGGCCAGCGGTACGCGCACGGCGTGACCATTGAGCTTGCCGCGCAGCTCGGGGAAGATCTCGGCGATCGCGGTGGCCGAACCGGTGGTGGTCGGAATCAGGCTCATGCCCGAGGCGCGGGCGCGGCGCAGGTCCTTGTGCGGCGTGTCGAGGATGCTTTGGGTATTGGTCAGGTCGTGGATGGTGGTGATCGAGCCGTGGCGGATGCCCAGGTTCTCGTGAATCACCTTGACCACCGGCGCCAGGCAGTTGGTGGTGCAGGAGGCGGCGGTGACGATGCGATGTTGCCCCGGGTCGAACAGGTGCTGGTTGACGCCCATCACCACGTTCAGCGCGCCTTTTTCCTTCACAGGGGCGCAGACCACCACGCGTTTGACGCCCAGGTCCAGGTAGGCCTGGAGCACGGCAACCGATTTCATCTTGCCGCTGGCTTCGAGGACCAGGTCGCAGCCCGACCAGTCGGTGTCGGCGATGCTCTTGTTGGCCGTGACCTTGATGCGCTTGCCATCGATCACCACCGAATCGCCTTCTGCACCGGCTTCATGGTGCCAGCGTCCGTGGACCGAGTCGAAGTTGATCAGGTGGGCGTGGGTCTCGGCGTCGCCGGCCGGGTCATTGATCTGGACGAATTCGAACTCCGGCCAATCCCAGGACGCGCGCAGCGCCAGACGACCGATACGTCCAAATCCGTTGATGCCTACTTTGATTGCCATGTTCTTGTTCTCGGGTCGCGAGGGGTCAGAGGGTGCAGCTGCCTGCTCGAAAAATTTCAGATGGATCGTTGATTGACACGCCTGGACAGTTCTTCAGCCGACTCTTTACGTTCGGAATAGCGATCGACCAGGTAGTCGGCGCGATCCCGAAGCAGCAGGGTGAACTTCACCAGCTCCTCCATCACGTCGACGACGCGGTCGTAGTACGGGGACGGCCTCATGCGGCCCGCGTCGTCGAACTCCAGGTAGGCCTTGGGCACTGACGACTGGTTGGGGATGGTGAACATGCGCATCCAGCGGCCAAGCACGCGCAGCTGGTTGACCACGTTGAACGACTGCGAACCGCCACAGACCTGCATCACCGCGAGGGTCTTGCCTTGCGTCGGACGCACGGCGCCCATGCTCAGCGGAATCCAGTCGATCTGCGACTTGAACACGCCGGTCATCGCGCCGTGGCGTTCCGGCGAACACCAGACCATGCCTTCGGACCAGAGCACCAGGTCGCGCAGCTCTTTGACCCTGGGGTGGTCATCGGGCACGTCATCCGCCAATGGCAGGCCGGACGGGTTGAAGATCCGCGTCTCGGCACCGAAGTGCTCCAGCAGGCGGGCCGCTTCCTCGGTCAGCAGGCGGCTGAAGGAGCGTTCGCGGGTCGATCCATACAGCAGCAGGATGCGCGGTTTGTGGGTGGACTGCTGCTCGATCGCCAGTTTGTCGGAAGAGGGCAGATCGATCAGTTCACTGTCGATGTTGGGGATTGGGTGTTCGGTCATGATTTCACTCCAGGGACAAGGCTTCCGGCCCGCTGCTCAGCAGCAGGTGGCGATGCGCTGCGGGCGGTCGCCCATGCTGTCCAGTCGATTGGCGCTGGTGCCCAGCCACTCGCGGTTGGCCTCCAGCGTCGTTGCCAGGACCTCGCGTACCCAGGTGGGCAGCGCTGGATGCAGCCGGTAGTAGACCCATTGGCCCTGGCGACGGTCTTCCAGCAGGCCGCAGGTGCGAAGTTGCGCCAGGTGGCGGGAAACCTTCGGCTGGCTTTCTTCCAGGGCACAGATCAGTTCACAGACGCACAGCTCTTCCTCGCGAGCAATCAGCAGCATCATCCGAATGCGGTTCTCGTCGGCGAGGCATTTGAAGACCGTGGTAGGGGTCAGTGACTCAGTCATGGTGGTTCTCAGTGTCTGGTTCTCACGAAGACGAACAGCTTCATGCGTTCATGGACCTGGTATTCGTATATGTTTTTCCGAATATACGCTTTTCCGTATATATGGCAACCCTCGTGCTGATGGATGTCTGCTCGATGGTGCGAGCCAGGTTCTATGCTTGTATGGAGCAGCCACCCCCTGCCGGGGTTTTCCACGTTCGTTAGCGAGCCTCCAATCCCTTGTGCATGCGCATTGTCGTGCTGGCCCTGATCCTGACGCTGTTCGGCTGCGCTACCGCGTCGGACCCGCCAAGGGGCGAGGGGGGCGCCTGGCGGTCCTTCTATGTAGTGAATCATGGCCTGCATACCGGGTTGGCAATTGCGCGCCCCGATCTACTGCAGGTGCTTCCCGCATTGGCCGAAGCATTCGGCGACGGCGACTTCATTGAGTTCGGCTGGGGAGACCAGGACTTTTACCGAGCCCCCAAGGCCACCTTGGGCCTGGCCCTGCGCGCCTTGTTCGGGTCGACGGCGACCGTGCTGCATGCGGTCAGGATTGACGGGGATCCCAGGCGGCGCTTCGCTACAAGCGAGGTCATCGAGGTACGGGTGACCGAGGACGGCTACCGGCGGCTGCTCGCATTCGTGGCCGGGACCTTCACCCACTCGGCGAGGGGCAGCTTGGTGGTGCTCGGCCCAGGCCTGTATGGAGAAAGCCGGTTCTACCAGGCCGAGGGTAGCTATTCGCTGTCTTATACCTGCAATACCTGGGTGGCAGAGGCGCTGGCCGCGAGCAGTTGCCCAGTGTCGCCTGCAACGGTGATTACGGCGGGGAACGTCATGTCGCAGTTGCGCCGGGCGACAGCGGTTGGTGCAGCCTGCCTGGTTACCCGCTAATCCGCGCTGGCGGTAGGGGTGTATTCCACCTTGTGCCGAATGATATTCGTTGGGGGATTGCGCAATCGGCATCGAGAGCTGGCAGCGCAGCCTGGCGGCCACTGCGCAACATGCATTGCATGGCCGCTCCTGGCCGATAGCTGCCCTTGACGACAGGCAGCCATCTTGCCATGCCTTAAACTCGCCTCAACGCCTGGCCCAGGTCGGCGCGCAGGTCTTCGACATCCTCGACACCCACTGACAAGCGCACCAGCGCATCACCGATACCCAGCTGCGCCCGGGTTTGTGCGGGGATGCTGGCGTGGGTCATGATCGCCGGGTGTTCGATCAGGCTTTCCACCCCGCCCAGGCTCTCGGCCAGGGCGAAGATCCGCACCGCTTCGAGAAAGCGTTTGGCGCCGGCCAGGTCGCTGTTCAGGTCCAGGGAAATCATCCCGCCGAATCCGCGCATCTGCCGCTGCGCCAGTTCGTGCTGCGGGTGCGACGGCAGGCCTGGGTAATAGACGCGCGCCACTTGCGGCTGACGCGCAAGCCATTGCGCCAGCTCCAGCGCGTTGCTGCAGTGGCGCTCCATGCGCAGGGCCAGGGTCTTCACCCCGCGCAGGGTGAGGAAGGCGTCGAACGGTCCGGCGATCGCGCCTACCGCGTTCTGCAAAAAGCCCAGGCGCTCGGCCAGTTCTGCATTCTGCCCGACCACCGCGATGCCGCCGATCACGTCGGAGTGGCCGTTCAGGTACTTGGTGGTCGAGTGCAGCACGATATCGAAGCCCAGCTCCAGCGGGCGCTGTACCCACGGGCTGGCAAAGGTGTTGTCGGCCACGCAGAGGATGCCGCGCTCGCGACAGGTGCGCGCGACGGCGGCAAGGTCGGTCAGGCGCAGCAAGGGATTGCTCGGTGTCTCGACCCAGACCATGCGCGTGTCTGGCTGCAGCGCCGCTTCGAAGACCGCCAGGTCAGTCAGGTCGACGAAGCTGAAGCGATGCCCGGCGCTGCGCCGGCGCACCCGTTCGAACAGTCGGAAGGTACCGCCGTACAGGTCGTTGCCGGAGACGATGTGCGCGCCTGCGTCGAGCAGTTCGAGCACGGTGGAGATCGCCGCCAGCCCCGAGGCGAAGGCGAAGGCCCGGGTGCCGCCCTCCAGGTCCGCCACGCAACGCTCCAGCGCCCAGCGCGTGGGGTTGTGCGAGCGCCCGTAGTCGAGGCCCTTGTGCACACCGGGGCTCTGCTGCGCATAGGTGGAGTTGGCGTAGATCGGCGGCATCAGCGCCCCGGTGGATGGGTCCGGTGACTGTCCGGCATGGATCACCCGGGTGGCGAAGCCACGTGGCGCGCCGGTTTCATCGTGCTGGCTCATGGTAGGGACCTGCGTAGGTGGTTGAGCATGTCGACCCGGGTAATCACGCCGTGAAAGCCTGACGCGTCTTCGATGATCGCCACCAACCCACGGTCGAGCTCGGCCTGCAGTTCAGCCAGGCTGGCGCTGGGCGGCAGGGTTTCGAGCTTGTCGGTCATCACGCTGGCCACGCTCAAATGAAAGTGCGAAGCGTCCTGGTGCACGCCCAGCAGGATATCGGACTCGTCGATGACCCCGACCAGCCGCTGCCCGTCCGCCAGCACCGGCAGTTGCGACACATCCGCCAGGCGCATGCGCTGGAAGGCGGTGAGCAGCGTGTCGTCCGGGCCCACGCTGATCACCCGGCCATCTTCGAAGCGCCGCGCGATCAGGTCGCGCAGATCGCCGTAGCGCTTGCGCGCCAGCAAGCCCTGATCGGTCATCCACTGGTCGTTGTAGACCTTCGACAGGTAGCGGGTGCCGGTGTCGCAGACGAAGCTGACCACCCGCTTGGGCTCGGTCTGCTCGCGGCAGTAGCGCAGCGCCGCCGCCAGCAAGGTGCCGGTCGAAGAGCCGCCGAGAATGCCTTCGGCGCGCAGCAGCTGGCGGGCATGGTCGAAGCTTTCCTCGTCGCTGATGGAGTAGGCCTGGCGCACGCTGGACAGGTCGGCAATGGACGGAATGAAGTCTTCGCCGATACCTTCGACTGCCCAGGAACCGGGCGTACCGAGGGTGCCGCTGCGGCTGTACTCGGCGACCACCGAGCCGACCGGGTCGGCCAGCACCATGCCCAGGTTCGGTTGGACGCGGCGAAAGAAGCGGGTCAGCCCGGTCAGCGTGCCGGCCGAGCCGACGCCGACGACGATGGCGTCCACATCATGCTGGGTCTGCGCCCAGATCTCCGGCGCGGTGCTGCTCTCGTGGGCCAGCGGGTTGGCCGGGTTGTTGAACTGGTCGGCGAAGAAAGCGTCGGGAATCTCCTGCGCCAGCCGCGCCGCCACATCCTGGTAGTAGTCGGGATGGCCCTTGCCGACGTCGGAGCGGGTGATGTGCACCTCGGCGCCCATCGCCTTGAGGTGCAGGACCTTCTCGGTGGACATCTTGTCCGGCACCACCAGCACCACCCGGTAGCCCTTGGCGCGGCCGACCAGGGCCAGCCCCAGGCCGGTGTTGCCGGCGGTGGCTTCGACGATGGTGCCACCGGGTCGCAGGCGGCCGTCGCGCTCGGCGGTGTCGATCATCGCCAGGCCGATGCGGTCCTTGATCGAACCACCGGGGTTTTGCGATTCGAGCTTGAGAAACAGCGTGCACGGACCGGTATCGAAGCGGCTGACACGCACCAGCGGCGTATTGCCGATCAGTTCGAGCACGGCGGGGCGGGTGTCGTTCGGCATGTCGTCACCTCGCGGCGGACATTCGCACTGGATGGACGGCAACCTGCGGCGAAGGGTTGCGGGTCAGTCGCAGGAAAAGCCTCGCTTCGACCATAGGCCGGGATTGCACCCCCCGCAACTGTCTGCAGCCAGTCGGTTAGGTTGTCGACCAAGGGCGGCGCGAGCGAGCGGGTCTGGTGCCAGGATCACTCGCCATAACCAGGGTCCATGTAGAACGGTATTTTGGCGTTTTCTTGCTGTTCATCCCAAAAGGTGCAGGTGCGAAAGTCCTTGTGGTCAACGATGTTACGGTCATTGAAGCTGACCATGTACGGCTGACGCTCGCCTTCGTGGCTGAGTACATATTCAAAGCAAGTGCCTGGCTGGGCCTTGCGCGTCCTGGTCATGGCAGGCTCACCCGCGATTTCAAGGACTTGCTGCCTGCTCATGCCTTTTTCGACCTTCGCTACCAGTGGTTCGTCGCGATAGTTCAAGGGGTTGCCGATACAGCCACTGATCGCCGCCAGCGCTGCGAATGTGATGAGATTTCGCATTTTCATGACCGATCTCCTGAGGCGAATTCGTCGGGGAAACGCCGATCTCGAGGCTATTACTTGAATTCTAGCCCTTTGGTTCGAGGGGCGAGCGGCCCATCGCACAGCCACTGCGGCCACTTTGGCGCGCTTGTCGATGGCAACAATTGGCCGATTGCTATCGTCGCGACGGCTCCGCTCGGCGTCATAAACACTGCGCCCTCACTCGGGAATCTAAACTTGTCGGTAGACCCGGGGCTACCGGCTGACTGTGGAAGCGCAAGGCAAAGAAACGAGCTGCACCTGTCGAGGTTCAACCTGGCGAGGAGGGTGGACGATGAGCGCATTGCGATTGGGCACGTTGGTATTGGCGGCATGGGTGTCCCTGGTGGCGGCTTCGGCTACCGCCTACGCCGAAGGGGTTGCCATGATCACCGGCGAGCAATGGATGCAGTCGTCGGAGCAGCTCAAGAAGGTCTATCTCATCGGTATCGCCAATGCCTACGAGGTGGAGGCGGCCTATTACGGGGCCAAGCCGCCTTCCGATGAACACAGCCTGATTCCACGATTCGGCCGGGGCTTGAAGGGTCAAACGCTCGATACCGTGCGCGAAGGGCTCAACCAATGGTACGCCGCTCATCCCGACCAGGTGAAACGCCCTGTCATCGAGACCATCTGGTTCGAGATGGTCTTGCCCGGTCTGAAGCAGAACAAGTAGCGGAGGTGAACATGAACAGGTCCCTATTGTTTGCCGCAGCCCTCACTGCGGCC
>Ga0247821_10002490_pt1 | contig 10108 bp, 19 predicted proteins | sample 13C_Glycerol_Day_FD_192481 | JGI IMG/M metagenome (GOLD analysis project Ga0247821, IMG submission 192481) | Soil microbial communities from agricultural site in Penn Yan, New York, United States - 13C_Glycerol_Day14 | ecosystem: Environmental > Terrestrial > Soil > Agricultural land | place... | reverse complement strand
GTACCGGGGCCGCGTGAGCCCGCAACCACGCCAGATTGATCATGTAGAGGCTGCTGTCATTGAACCTCCGTTTGATCGACAACACGCCCATCTTCTGCAACGCCGTGAGGTGCCGGCGGATCGTTGACTCACCGGTCTGGCACTTCCGCGCCAGCGTCGGGATAGACGGCCAACACGCGCCGTCCTCGTCCGCGCGGTCGGCCAGCGCTAGCAGGGTGAACCGTGCCGGCGCGGGAACCGTCGAGTCCCACACGAGCGCCATCACGCGGACAGACACGGGCAGCCTGCCTCTGTGGCGCGGCGCGCAGAGCGGGGAGCGTTCGGCACCGTCGCCTCCTCTCGAGGTGTCGGGGAATGTTGGTTTGCGGTGGGCCCCGGGGGACGCCAGGTCCCGCCCCGGGGCCCACCGCACGATCAGGCGGGTGGCTCGGCTCGGGCAGCGCGGGCGCGCTCGACGATGCCGTCTAGGTCGTCCGGGATGGCGAGCTCGACGAGCGGGCCCAGGTTGCCGTTTCGGCACGGCTCGTAGGCGTCGAGCTGCGTCACGCGGTGCTCGGGGTCTTCCTCGTCGATCTCGATCACCCAGACGCCGGCCGGCACGGTGTCACCGTCGAACCACACACGCGGGTCGCTCATGCCTCGCCGCCTGCGGGTGGCTCGGGGTCGACGAGCTCGGCGTCGACGACGTTGTCGGCGAGCGGCGGGGTGTCGAGCGGGACCTCGACGAGTCCGGTCACGTTCACCGCGGGCGCGTGCTCGAGCGCTACGTCGCGCTGCGCGCGGAGTTGCTCGCGGGCGTACTCGGGCGAGGTGGGAACCCACTTGGTGAGGTCGTGGGCTGCGGTCTTGAGGACCATTGCCCGGTAGTCGGTCTTCCACGGCGAATAGGACGAGTTGCCGGTAGGGGAAGCCTGGATGGCTCGGGCTATGCGTTCGTCGTCGACGATGACGACCTCGGACACGGCGCCGTCGCGCATGATGGCGTAGGCGTAGGCGCCGACGACTCGGCCGCGGTCGGCGGCGACGAACCAATTACCGGCGGGCGGGCTGTGAACGGGCTTGGTCATCTCGCCCGGAACCCACCGGAAGTGATCGTGTTCGCGGACCGCCTCGAGCACCACCGACGACACCGCACCGGCGCGGTAGATGAGCTCGATCTCACCCTGGTAGCCGGTGATGCCGACGATCTTGGGCTGTCCCTTGTCTTTGCGCCAGGTGAGGTAGTACTCGTCGGTGCCGGGCGCCAGACCGAGCCGAGCCGCCTCATTCAAGGCGTTCATCAGGCTGCCGGGGTTCGTCGCCGCAGCCTTGAATAGTTCCGGGTCCCGTCGCAGCGCGGCCTGCGCCGACGCATACCAACCCTCGGCGAGCCCACCGGTCCGCATGTGGGACGGCAGCACTTGCAGTAGCTGCGGCTTGTGGCGGTCCATCACGGCGAGCGCGTTGCTCGTCTGCTGCTGCTGGACGTGATCGGTGACGCTGCTCATGCTGCGCTCTCTTTCCTCTGACGGGCTCGGACGATGTACGGGGTGCCGCCACCCTTGGCTTGACGGCGGGCGATGACGTCGGCGCCGACAAGGGCCCGCTGAGCGGTGCCCATAGCGGCGGCGACGCGGCTGGTCTGTAGTTGGTGCTCGGCCTTCGCTGCGGCGGCCTGGTCGGCTGCTGCGCGGTAGGCGTCGGCGAGCGCCGGGTCAAGCTGCACGTCGGCGCCGTCGATGTCGGGGTGCAACTCCCGGACGGTCAGGTAGGTGCCGAGCGACGAGTCGAGCGCGGGCGGGTCATCAGCCGCGATCGAGTCGAGGAATGCTCGGCCGCGGCGCCGCATCATCGTCTGGTCGCGCTCGTCGGCGTCGATGATGTACTCGCGGAAGCAGCGGCCACGCAGGAACAGCGCCATGAGGTGGCAGCGCTGGAACCCGAACACGTCGAGGTACCAACGGACCTGCGTCAGGTAGTAGGGCGGTATCTCGTCGGTGCCTTCCTCGCCCCATTCGTAGTCATCGTCGACGACTTTCCCCTCGACGATCACGGGCTCGCGGCGGGGCAGCGCACGCCGGGCGTAGCCGATCCAGTCCGGTGAGGCGAGCTGCCAGTCGCGGTCACGGTGAACCCACGTCCCGGTACGGCACACCCGCAGCTCAGGGTGTGCCTCGGTGAACGCCTGCCCGATCACGGGCTCGAGCAGCCGGCCGAGCTGCATGTCGACGTTGTCGCGCTGCTCGCCGACCCTGCCCGCCTTCCGATGCCACAGCGTGAACGGGCTTGTCCACTTGGACAGGCCGAGGACGGCGGCGACCTCGGAGCCGCCGAGCCGGGCCGCGCGGGCGGCGTGCCAGGCGGGGTTTTCGCGGTCGTAGGTGCCGATCAGCCGCGCCGTCCCGAGTCGGCGGGTCACGACTTCCACCTCAGGTCTTGCGCTGTAGCTACAGGTCTGGCTAAGCTGTAGCTACAGCACAGACCGAAGGAGACGCAATGGCCCGCAAGACCACCCGCCCGGCGTTCGTCGAGCCCCCCGTTTTCGACTCGGCGAACGCGCCCGTCGAGCACTTCACCTGCTCGCGGTTCCACGCCGAGGGTGACGTCGACGTCGAATTCGTCGCCGAACTCGTCCCGTCCGGTCTTCACCGCAAGGTCAAGTGCGCGGACGGCCACGTCACCAACGGCATGCCCGTCGCCCGCTACCGCCTCTGACCAGCCACCACCGAACGGAGACCAGACATGGCACACGCGCCCGGATGCGGACCCGCCGACTACGTCACGACCGACGCCACGCCTGAGGGTTTCGAGTGGCGCGCGCTCGGCGACGTGCGGGTCGGTGACCTCGACCAATTCGACCGCGAGGTTGTCGCCGTCGTCGCGGCGGGCCCCAACCGCGTCCGCATCGCCTGCGCCGCATCCGCCACGACACCCGCCACGCTGCCCGTCGAGCGGATGGCGACGGAACCGAAGACCTCGCGCGGCCTGTACCGCACCCGCTGACCAGCCACTACCGACACACCGACCCGAACGGAGCCACCACCGATGAGCGCAACCGCCACCCTCGACGCCACGTTCGACGCCCTCGACGCTGCCGGGATCACTGACGCATTCGAGATGACCCCAGGCCCTGGCACGGTCCACGTGCCAGTGCCGGACGGCACGGTGTTCCTGTCCGACCCTGAGGGTTCGGTGCCTCACAGCGGCGGTCCGGTCGGGTTCGTCGTCGGCCGCACGTTCGCCGATGGCCGCGACGAGATCACGGTGTGGGCCACCGATCAGGACGATGCCGACGCCGCGTTCGCCGCGCTGGTCGAGGCGGTCCGCGCGGCTCGGCGCGACGAGCGGCATGTCGCGCTCGTCGCCCGGATGAAGCGGGAGATCGGCGACGACATCGAGGCGGGGACCGTGCCCGCGCACGTCGACGACTTTGGCGACCTGCACAGCTACGTGGACGCCAACACCTACGGCGGCCTGTGCGACGAAGACGACGCAAACGTCACGCTCGGCCTGGTGGCCGTCGCTGCCGCGCAAGACGAGGTTCACGAGTGGCTGCGCGCGGGTCGCCCCGTCGACGGCCAGGGGGTGTGACGTGGCGACGACGCCGACACAGATACGGATACCGCCGGACGTCAAGGCGTGGGCTCGGGAGCGCGCCGAGTCCGAGGGCACGACGCTGTCAGAGGTGGTCGTCAGGCTGCTGCGTGAGTACATCGAGGCGCCACGCCAACCGCCACCAGAGCGGCGCGAGGTGTGACAGGGGCGGGTCGTCATGTGGCGGCCCGCCCTTCCGCATGCCTCGGGCGGGTGAAGTGCCAGAGCGGTAGGCCGTCAGGTCCACAGTGGAGACACGGGCAGGTCACCCAGTCGCCAGCGGGGACGGCTCGGAGCGCGACGAAGCGACGGCCGCCGCACACCTGGCAGCACTGCGGGTTGGACGCGACGACGACGAGCGAGCGGCGGGTCACGACGCGCCCCGCAGGTCGTAGGCGTCGAACCGCTCGACGTGCGCGTCGCAGTAGACGGCGCCAGGGGGCGCGTCCTCGACGCAGTAGCCGACAGGGCCGCGCCCGACACGCGGGTACTCGTGGCTGCACGGCGTGGCCATGACGTCGACGTCGTCGGGGACGGTGGCGAGCAGCGGGCGCAGCACGGCAGCCGCGAGCAGCGGCGGGACCGCGTTCCCTACCTGCGAATACTGCTGCGTTTTCGTGCCCTGCCACGGATAGTCAGCAGGGAACGACTGCAACACGCCAGCCTCGACGACCGAGACGCGGACCGAGTCGGTACCGGCGCGGTCTCCGTAGCGTTCGCCGGCCTCGTCGTCGCCGAGCCTGGCGCGGTCGTCGCCGTTGACCTTGTGACCTGGCGGCCACACTCGGGGGTCGCCTTGGACGGTCGTCGCGGGCCGCTCGCGCGTCCAGCTCATGTCGGAGTGCCCGAAGACGACGGTCATCGCAGGGTCATCGAGTGCGCGCGGCAGGGTGCGGTTGTTCCCTCGGCGACGGCTCGAACACTCAAGTGACCACTGAGCCGAGCCCTGCCCCGTGACGGTTGCGGCGGGTTCGTCGGCGGGACGTGGCCGCTGCTCTTTACCGGTCTGCTGACCGTTGCCGGCCGAGCGCATCACCCAGTCGACGGCCTTCGCCGAGCGGCCAAAGAAGATCGTGCCGGCAGGTTCGTCGAGTGCCCTAGTGCAGGCGTTCTCCTGGGTGCCGTTGCGGAGCACCCAGACGGTTCGGTGTGCGCCCCTCGAGCCGCCACCGACGATCGTGGTCGACGGGGCGTTCATCGGCCGATCCGGCCGGTCGCCGTGCCGCTCGAGCATCCCGGCGCCGCGTACCTGGCGCTGTACCGCGCCGTCCCAGCCGAGCGCCTCGGCCATCGACACGGGTGGCGGCAGCGGCGCGCCGAACAAGTCGTCGTCGACCTGCGGCGCGTGGCCGGCGCGGTACGGCTGGTGCGTCGGCGCAGGCGGCCCGACCGGACCGTCGAGCGACGCAACGAGAATCGCCCGCTTCCGGGTCTGCGGCACGCCGTATTCCTCGGCGGACAGGACACCGCACCACACGCGGTAGCCGAGCTCGCGCAGAGCTGCGGCCATGTGTTCCCACAGCGGCAGCACGGCCGGTACCTGCTCGAGCGCGACGAACCGCGGGCGCAGCTCGACGACGTACCGCATCGGCTGCACGGTGAGCGCGGACATGACGGCCTGCTCGCGGGCCCAGCGGGACCGCTCGGCGCGGGTCATCTTGGGGAACTGGCCGAGGGCGACCCGGCGCAGGATGCGGGCGCACTCGCGGCGGGTGTCGGCCAGCACGTGCCGGCCGCGTGCGGTGCGGATGATGGCCGTAGCGAGGGTGGCGAGTAGGTGTTTCCCGGCGCCGCTGCCGGCCGCCGAGAACGTCGGGCAAGGCGGCGACGCGATCAGCCCGACAACGCGGCCGACCAGCCGCCCAGTCGGATAGGCGGCTACGTCGGCCTGTATCCGGGGGTGCCCGGCAGCGGTGGCGGTCAGGCACGCGGGGCGGTCGTGCTCGAGCCCGACGAGCGGGCCGTCGTATCCAGCGAGGCGGGCGCCTTCGTCCCACCCGCCAGGGCCCGCGAACAGATCGAGGATCACGGCACCCGCCGATCTGGTGCGCTCTCGATGAGCTTGCGGAACCCGTGGACCGTGCCGGTGCGGTAGCTGCCGCCCCAGAGGCCAGGCTCGCCGCGCCGGTCCGCCGAGTCGGCGCACTGCTGGATCACGGGGCAGCGGGCGCAGTAGTCGCGGGCCGCCTCGACGTGCGTGCGGGTAGGTACCGCGCCGAGGTGGTCGAACAGCGGCGCCGTGTCCTGGCACGCGGCGCGCAGCCACCAGGGCTGTTCGTCGCGGCCGGCGTTCGCGGGCAGCTTCGGCGTGGTCGACTGGATGCGGCGCGCTTTTTCGCGGGTGGCGGCCGAGGTTGCGCGGGTGCCGACGCGGTTGGCCGCCCGGCACGGCTCGCAGGGTGTCTCTTTGCGGCGTAGGTGTCGGCGGTAGGCGGCGTCGGTGCCGCACGGCTCGAGGTGGTTGGGGCCCTTGCCCCAGGGGACGGTTTTGGTGCTCATCGCACTTTTCATCGGCCGACCTCGATCCGCTCGACGGGCGGTGGCGGGCCCCAGTCGGCGCGAGCGGCGGCCAGGGTGCGGACCGGCGCGGCGCGCTGGCCCTCGAGCACCTCGATGTAGTCGCAGAGCGCGCGGACGGCTCGGGCGCCGAGCATGATGGGCGCGCCGGGCGATATCGCGATCTTCGCGAGGCGTAGCGCCTCATCGAGCGGCATGGGCGGGTCAGGCTCGAGCAGCATCACGCACCGTCCTTGAAGAGTTGATGTAGCTCGAGCCCTGCCTCGACGACGCGGTCACCGCTGCCGAGCAGGTACTTACGGGCGGCGTCCTTGACCTTGTGGAGGTGCGCGAGCTCGACGCGCAGCTCGGCGTTCTCGGCCTTGACTGCCTCGAGCTGACCCTCGAGCGAGGCGACGCGGCCGGCGTCTTCGTAGAGCGCGGTCACGGCGTCTCACCGCCGAGCCGGCCGACGAGGTGCGCGTCGATGACGTCCCGCAGCCTGCGCAGGTCGTCAACCTCGGTGAAAAACAGCGCGGCGCTGCGGGCCGGCGGGCCGATCACTAGTTCGTGCGCGCGGGTCTCGGACTGCTGCCTCAGCCGGATCGGGTCGCCGGGCTCGACGTGCGCATCAGCACTGAGGATCACGACGTCACCGGCCGCGGTGTTGGGGACGGCTTGACGGGGATCTCGAGGTGGACGGCCGCGCCCTTATCGACGTAGTGCTCGACCTCGGGCTCGAGGTGGTCGACGCAGACCGGTGTGTGACCGAACGCGAGCGGCGCCTCTGGGTCGACGGTGGGGTGTCGGTCGACGACGTCGGCCACGGCGGGCCGCGGGTTGTCGGCGGTCTTGCGGTTGTAGGTGCACGGCACGCAGGCGCCGAGGTCGACGGGCCGCGTGATGAGGATGCCGCCGAGGGTGGCGGGCAGTCGGATGACGACGTCATCTAGGACGAACACGCGATCAGGCGCGCCCGGCGCGAGCAGGGTTGACACATGCGCTCCTATGTCAGGGATTGATCAGTCGGGATCGCGGTAGTTCCGGGTCGCCAGCGAGATGCCGACGACGATCAGCGCGGCGAGCGCGGCGAACGCGATGCCCGCGACGAGCAGGGCGAACAGCACGTCGCTCATCGCGTCACCTGCCACGCGCAGACGGCGGTGAGCGCGTAAAGCGCGTTGAGCTCGGCGCGGGTCGTAGTCCAGCCGCAGGCCCAGCACTCGGCGCTCATCGCGGGCGCCTGCTCGGCCAGCGCCGCATGGTCCGCAGCACGTGCCGGCCGCGCTGGCGAATGTTGGCGACGGTCAGCAGCGTGGCGACCGTGATCACGGCGACGCAGGCGGCGACCAGAGGCGCCCACCACAACGGGGCGCTCACGACGCCTGCTCAATGAACTCGTCAAGCGCAGCCTTTGGCACGACGTAGCTCTTGGTGCCCTTGATCGCGCGCAGCCGCCCGCTCTTGATCAGGGCGAGCACTGTGCGGTAGCCCAGGCCGGTCGAGGCGGAGACCTCGCGGACGGTGTAGGCGACGCGGGGCGGTGCGCCGGGGCGCTGGCGGGGGGTCGGGCGCGCGGTCATCGGCCGTCGCCGCCTGAGGGCGGTACCGCGCTGACCTGCCCGTCTTCGATCACGTACAGGAAGCAACCGGGGCGCGAGGCAACCTCACGTAGCGGTGAGTCGTCTAACAGCTCGGTGAGGGTGCCCGCGTCCGGCAGCTGAACAAGTAGCTGGATCACGGTCGGCTCTTCCTTGGTCGGTGTGGCCTTCCATGTGGAAGACTTCGGCGACCATGCCTGATCGTGTCGCTTGGTGTCAAGTAGCACCTGCCGAGCGGCAGGGTGAACCTACCGGGACCACCCGACCGGTGTAAGGCCACGCTTGCCAAGTGGCCTTACGTGCTGCGTAATGTGCGTGTGGACCTAGCAACACTGATCAACAACCGCCTCAAGCAAGAGGGCGGCTCCCTACGGAAGATGGCTCAGCGCGCCAAGGACGCCGGCACGCCGATCTCCCACGTGTCGCTCGGCGACTACGCGAACGGCAAGGTGACCTCGATGCCGTCCGAGGCGACCCGGCGCGCGCTGGCCGCCGCGCTCGAGGTGTCCTACGACGAAGTGACAGCCGCCGCGCTCGAGTCGGCAAAGCTCACCCGCAGCGCCGACGGAGAGGGTTCGCAGCATGCGCAGGCGTTCCTGCGTCTGACTGCGGGCCGTTCGGCCGCTGAGATCGAGCAGCTACTAGGCGTAGTAGAGGCAGCACTCGCGGCAATGGACGCATCGCGTAAGACCGAGCGGTCTCATTCGTCGGACGGCTAACCCGCTCGACGAAGTGACGTAACGCTTAGCGCTCGCACGCTTATATCGCGCCGGGTGACCGCTCGTCGCCCGTGAGCCGCCGCTCGTCGACGATCAACCGCCGTCCGTCGCTTCTCAGCGACTCTCAGCGAAGAGTGCTTTACCGGCCGTTTACCTAGCGCTGAAGAGGGGTAGCGAGGATGCCTCCTGACCTAGACCTCGTCAGGATCAACCTGCCGACGCCTGACGTCGTGCTAGTCAGAAGTCCTGACGGGCGTTTAGTGATGTTTGCGGATACGTCGCTCACCGCCGACGTCGTCGATGCCGCCGTGCGGTCACTAGACGAGATCCTCGCGGGCACGCCCTACCCGCTCAGTGCGGCGTCGTGACTGGCCGCCCGTCGCTGCCGATCGGCACCTACGGCACCGTCAAGGTGCGCCAGCTCGGTCCCAAGCTGTTCGAGGCTGCCTGCCGTTTCCGCGACGCTGACGGCGAGACACGCCGGGTCAAGCGGCAGGGTGCCTCGCCGAGCGCCGCCCGCAACGCGCTGCTCGCGCACCTCGCCGAGCGCCGCCGCGCCGCCTCGGGCGCCGAGCTCGGCCCAGACTCGAGGGTCCGCGAGGCTGCGGCGCGTTGGTTCGCCGTCCGGGCGGCCGAGCTCGAGGAAGGCAACCTCGCGCCCCGCACGCTCGAGGACTACCGCGACGCCTGGCGGCTGCACCTAGACAAGCCTCTCGGCGGGCTGAGGCTGCGCGAGGCGACCACGGCACGGTGCGAGGCGTGGCAGACCGGCATGCGCGCCAAGCTCGGCCCAGCGACCGTGAAGCGGGCGCGCACCGTGCTGTCTGGCGTCCTCGGATACGCCGCCCGCATGGGCGCGCTGCCCGCTAACCCGGTGCGTGACCTGTCCCCCATCACCGGCGGGCGCAAGCGCAAGCCGAGGGCGATGACGGCCACCGAGCGGGCGGCGTGGCTCGAGTGGATGGATACCCACGTAGCGCATGACCCGCGATACGGCCGGCGGCCGAGCCTGCATCACCCCACTGACGTCGTCGTCGCGTCGCGGGCGCTCGGCGACGTCACCCGCCTCATGCTCGGCACAGGCTGCCGGATCGGCGAGGCTATGGCGCTGTCGTGGGACGAGATCGACCTCGAGCTCGGCACGGTCGCGATCCGCTGGCACATCGTGCGGATCAAAGGCGCCGGGCTGCACCGGGTGGCCGGTGCGAAGTCAGAGGCGGGTGACCGCGTCCTCCGGGTGCCGCGTTGGTGCGTCGACATGCTGATGCGCCGCAACGTCGACGCTGACGGCGCCTGGCCCGTGTTCCCTGACTCGCTCGGCGGGTGGCGTGACCCGAACCTACTCATGCGGTGGCTTCGCTGGTCCCGCGACGAAGCGGGCTTCGCCTGGGTCACCTCGCACGTCTTCCGTCAGACCGTCATCACGCTGCTAGATCAGGCAGGACTCTCGACGCGCGAGGTTGCCGACCACGCAGGACACTCGCACGTCGCACAGACGCACGCCTATATGGCCCGTGGCATCGCAAGCGAGCGCGCGGCCGAGGCACTCGAAGACCTGCTCTAAAGAGGAGGGAACCAAAGGAATGGGGAGCGCAAGTGCAAGGTGTAGTTGTGACGGCGCTGACCGGCGGGCCCGCATCTGGTGCGGTAGTCGAGGTGCCACCTCAGCGCATGCAAGAGATCGTTTCCGACGTGGCACACCTCTCGGTAAGCGTGGCT
>Ga0247821_10002489_pt1 | contig 10108 bp, 9 predicted proteins | sample 13C_Glycerol_Day_FD_192481 | JGI IMG/M metagenome (GOLD analysis project Ga0247821, IMG submission 192481) | Soil microbial communities from agricultural site in Penn Yan, New York, United States - 13C_Glycerol_Day14 | ecosystem: Environmental > Terrestrial > Soil > Agricultural land | place... | reverse complement strand
ACACGTCAGCGGGTTGGAGAGGGGAGCTTTGCCCATACCGGCTTTTACAGAATTGCTCATTGAATTGGCAGGGACCCTGTGGGAGCGGCTTTAGCCGCGAACACCGGCGCAGCCGGTGCCATGCACCGCGTTGGGTTGTGTGCGGCCAAAGCTGCCCCCAAAGGGATATCCCGGACGTTGAGACGGGGGCTTGCCTGAGCCGGCGATGAGGCCGGTACAGACCAGGGCGATCATCGCTCACGCAACCGCTTGTACAGCGTGGTGCGGCTGATGCCAAGCCTGCGCGCCACCGCTGAAAGGTTGCCGTTGGCTTGCGCCACCAGCGCGTGCAGGTCCGCCTCTTCGGTCGCGACCGGCACAGGCACTTGCGACTCGGCGAGAAATCCCGCAGGCAAGTGTTCCAGGCCGACCGGCCCGTTACCCGCCAAGGCCAGTGCCACCTGCAGCACACTCACCAGTTCGCGCACGTTACCTGGCCAGGGGTGCCGATCGAACAGCTCGATAATGGCCGCAGGCAGCCGCGCGGGTTGCCCGGGGTCGCGGTAGCGCGCATGCACCTGCTCGATCAGCTGTCGGCGGTCACTGCGCTCGCGCAGCGGCGGCAACACCACCGCCAGCCCGGCGATGCGGTAATACAGGTCCTGGCGAAAGCGCCCGGCGCGCACCTCTTCGGCCAGGTCGCGGTTGCTCGCCGACACCACGCGGATATCCACTGCCACCGGTTCGCCGCTGCCCAATGGCTGGATGCTGCGCGACTGCAGCACGCGCAGCAGGCGGGCCTGGGTGGGCAACGGCATGTCGCCGATTTCATCGAGGAACAGGATGCCGTGGTGGGCCTTGCGGATCAGCCCCGGGTTGCCCTTCTGGTGGGCGCCGGTGAACGCGCCCTTGTCGTAGCCGAACAGCTCCGATTCCACCAGCTCGGCCGGGATCGCCGCGCAGTTGACCGCGACCAGCGGCTGGCTGGCGCGGCTGCTGGCCCGGTGCAGGGTGTCGACGAATACCTCCTTGCCGACGCCCGTTTCACCCTGTACCAGCACCGGGATGTCCTTTTCCAACAGCAGGCAGGCCTGTGCCAGAGCCTTCTCCAGGCGTGGCTCAGCGTTGCTGGCGGCGGGGCGGCTGGGGGCCGCGCGCGGCGGCTGCCACTGGCAGTGAAAGCGGTTGCGCCCGATGGCTTGCAGGGCGAAGGGCTGTTGCCGGGGATGGCTGAGCAGCTGTTGCAGGGGCAACTGGAACAGTTGTGCGATGTTCTGCTGCAGCGGGTTGCCGCCGAGCAGGGTGTCGGCCCGGTGATTGGCAGCCAGCACCTGCCCGTGCTCATCGAACACCAGCAGGCCGGCCCAGGGGCTGTCGAGGTTGTCGGAGGCGCTGTTGAAGATCAGTTGCGCGTGCTGGTCGGCATGCTCGGCGAGGATCAGGCGGTTCTCCAGGCTCTGGCCCATCATGCGTACCAGGCCCAGCGTCTGGCTGGCTGGCAGATAGCCGTCGCTGGCCACATCGAGCACCCCGACCAGTTGCCGCGCAGCGTCGAACAGCGGCGCGGCGGCGCTGGACATATAGCGGTTCTGGCGCAGGAAGTGCTCGTCCTGACCGACATGGATCGCCTCGGCGCAGACCAGTGCGGTACCAAGGGCATTGGTGCCGACGCCGCGCTCGTGCCAGTGGGCACCGGCGCTGAAGCCATGTTGCTGGCGCGGCTCGATGAAACGCCGCGAGCCCCAGCTGTCGAGCAGGCAGCCGCTGGCATCGGCCAGCATCACCAGGTAGCTGGCATTGCCCAGCAGGTGCGCATACTGCGGCAGCACCGCTTCCCGGGTCAGGCGCAGCAGGGCCTGGCGCCGCTCCAGCAGGGCACTCAGCTCGGCGTGGGTCAGGCAGTCGAAGTCCGGGGCGTGCTGGGGTTGCAAACCGTGGTCGCGGCAGCGGGCCCAGGAGGCCTGGATCAGTTGGGCATGGGGTGAAGCGGATGCGGCCATGGGCCTGTCCTGTGTGATTGTTGTCATGGGGCCGACCGCTGTTCAGTGTTGTGCACGGTTGTTCAATGTCAAACCGGCAAGTGTTCAGTTGTTCAGTGCTTGTGTTCATTTGTGAACCTGCGATTGGCCGGGGCTTGCCTGGCAGGCCCCGGGTCAGACGGTTGCGGTGCAACTGGCACGAAACTGGCTGTGCCCGGCAGACAACAACCACAAGAAGGCCACGCCATGTCTCTGGTGCTGGAACAGGTCAGCCGCAGCGTCGACAACCAGGCCTGGATCGTCGATGCCTCACTGCGTTTCGAGCCCGGCTCGTTCAACGTGCTGCTGGGCCGCACCCTGGCCGGCAAGACCAGCCTGATGCGCCTGATGGCCGGGCTCGACCGCCCGGACCGGGGGCGGGTGCTGATGGATGGCCAGGACGTGACTGGCGTGCCGGTGCGCCAGCGCAATGTGTCGATGGTGTATCAGCAGTTCATCAATTACCCGACCCTCAACGTGTACGAGAATATTGCGTCACCGCTGCGCCAGGCACGCATGGCCGAGCCCGAGATTCGCCGGCGGGTGCAGGAAACCGCCGAGATGCTGCGCATCGAAGCCTACCTGCAGCGCCTGCCGCTGGAGCTGTCCGGTGGCCAGCAGCAACGCACGGCGATGGCTCGGGCGCTGGTCAAGGATGCCTCGCTGATCCTGTTCGACGAGCCGCTGGTCAACCTCGACTACAAGCTGCGCGAGGGCCTGCGCCAGGAACTGCGCGAACTGTTCGCGGCGCGCCACTGCATTGCCGTGTATGCCACCACCGAGCCCAACGAGGCGCTGGCACTGGGCGGCACCACCACCCTGGTGCATGAGGGCCGTATCGTCCAGAGCGGGCCTACCGCCGAGGTCTACCAGCGTCCGGGCAGCGTGCTGGCTGCCGAGCTGTTTTCCGAACCACCGATCAACCTGGTGCCTGGCCGTATCAGCGGCAACGATGTGAGCCTGGCCCAGGCCGTGCACTTTGCCCGCAATGCCGACTTGCGGCCGCTTGCCGAGGGTGACTACCGCTTTGGCGTACGTCCCAGCCACATCAGCCTGGTGCCGGCTCACGACGACGACCTGGAATTGTCGGTGCTGGTGGAGCTGGCCGAGATCAGTGGTTCAGAAACCTTCCTGCATGTGCGCAACGAACATTGGCGCATGATCCTGCACCTGCCAGGGGTGCACGAATACCAGGTGGATACGCCGATCCGCGTGTTCATCCCTACCCACAAGCTGTTCGTGTTCGACAGCGCCGGGGCGCTGGTGCAGGCCCCGGGGCTGCGCCAGGCAAGGAGAGGGTGATGGCCGAAATTCGTCTGCGCCAACTGGCGCACAGCTACAGCCGCCAGCCCGCCAGCGAGGCGGACTATGCCCTGCATGCGCTGGAGCATGTGTGGGAGCAGGGCGGTGCCTACGCCTTGCTCGGGCCGTCGGGCTGCGGCAAGTCGACCTTGCTCAACATCATTTCCGGGCTGCTGACACCGTCCCACGGCGAGGTGCTGTTCGACGGCAAGCCGGTCAACCAGCTGTCACCGCAGGCACGCAATATCGCCCAGGTGTTCCAGTTCCCGGTGGTGTACGACACCATGACGGTGTTCGACAACCTGGCGTTTCCCTTGCGCAACCAGGGGCTGGACGCAGCCCGGGTGCAGGCCCGGGTGGAGGAGATTGCCGAGGTGCTTGATCTGTCGGCCGTGCTGCGCAAGAAGGCGCGCAACCTCAGTGCCGACGAAAAGCAGAAGGTCTCCATGGGCCGTGGGCTGGTGCGCGATGACGTGTCGGCGATCCTGTTCGACGAGCCGCTGACGGTGATCGACCCGCACCTGAAGTGGAAGCTGCGGCGCAAACTCAAGCAGATCCACGAGCAGTTCAACATCACCATGATCTACGTCACCCACGACCAGTTGGAGGCCTCGACGTTCGCCGACAAGATCGCGGTGATGCATGGCGGGCGCATTGTCCAGTTCGGTACCCCGCGCGAACTGTTCGAACGACCGCGGCATACCTTCGTCGGTTACTTCATCGGCAGCCCGGGGATGAACCTGATCGAGGTGCGCGCCGAAGCGGACGGGGTGGTGTTCGGCGATATTCACCTGGAGCTGCCCGACGGCTTGCGCGAGCGCCTGGCAGCGACGGCGGGCAGGCGCCTGCAGGTGGGCATCCGCCCGGAATTCGTGCAGCTGTGGGACAGCCCGTTCGATGACGCCTACCCGGCGCGGGTGCTGGACATCGAGGACCTGGGCACCTACCGCATCGTCACCCTTGAACTGGGCGGTGTGGCGCTCAAGGCGCGCCTGGGCGAGGACCGCCCGCTGCCGGTGGGCCAGGCCTGGGTCAGCCTGCCGGCGCAGTGGCTGATGCTGTACCTGGACGATGTGCTGCTGGAGGCCGGGCCATGAACAAGGTGCCGAACAACAAGGCCTGGTGGCTGGTGCTGCCGGTGTTCCTGCTGGTGGCATTCAGTGCGGTGGTGCCGATGATGACGGTGGTCAACTACTCGGTGCAGGACATCTTCGACCAGACCAACCGCTACTTCGTCGGCGCCGACTGGTACCGCCAGGTGCTGCGCGACCCGGCACTGCACGATGCGCTGCTGCGCCAGTTCATCTATTCCGCCTGCGTGCTGCTGATCGAGATCCCGCTGGGCATCGCCATTGCCCTGACCATGCCGACCAAGGGGCGCATGGCCTCGGTTTGCCTGATCGTCATGGCCATCCCGCTGCTGATCCCGTGGAACGTGGTCGGCACCATCTGGCAGATTTTCGGCCGGGCCGACATCGGCCTGCTCGGCGCCACCCTGGCCAGTCTCGGGGTCAGCTACAACTACGCCGGCGACCCGTTCGACGCTTGGCTGACCGTGCTGGTGATGGACGTGTGGCACTGGACATCGCTGGTGGCGTTGCTCTGTTATTCGGGGCTGCGCGCCATCCCCGACGTGTACTACCAGGCTGCGCGCATCGACCGCGCCTCGGGCTGGGCGGTGTTCCGCCATATCCAGTTGCCCAAGCTGAAGAACGTGCTGCTGATCGCGGTGATGCTGCGCTTCATGGACAGCTTCATGATCTACACCGAGCCCTTCGTGCTGACCGGTGGCGGGCCCGGCAACGCCACCACCTTCCTCAGCCAGACCCTCACGCGCATGGCTGTGGGGCAGTTCGACCTGGGCCCGGCGGCGGCATTCTCGCTGGTGTACTTCCTGATCATCCTGCTGGTTTCGTGGCTGTTCTACACAGCCATGACCCATGCCGACAAGGACTAGGCCATGAGCACGCGCAAATCGCTGGCCCTGCTGCTGTACTTCTTCTTCCTGCTGGTGCCGATCTACTGGCTGCTGAACATGTCGTTCAAGAGCAACACCGAGATCCTCGGTGGCCTGACCCTGTGGCCGCAGGCGTTCACCCTCGACAACTACCGGGTGATCTTCACCGATGCCAGCTGGTACAGCGGCTACATCAATTCGCTGTACTACGTGTGCCTGAACACGCTGATTTCGCTGCTGGTGGCGCTGCCAGCGGCATATGCCTTCTCGCGTTACCGCTTCCTCGGTGACCGGCACCTGTTCTTCTGGTTGCTGACCAACCGCATGGCGCCACCGGCGGTGTTCCTGCTGCCGTTCTTCCAGCTGTATTCGTCGATCGGCCTGTTCGACACCCATATCGCCGTAGCCCTGGCGCACTGCCTGTTCAACGTGCCGCTGGCGGTGTGGATCCTCGAGGGGTTCATGTCTGGTGTGCCGAAGGAAATCGACGAAACGGCCTACATCGACGGCTACAGCTTTCCGCGCTTCTTCGTGAAGATCTTCGTCCCGCTGATTGGCTCCGGCATCGGCGTGACGGCGTTTTTCTGCTTCATGTTCTCCTGGGTCGAGCTGCTGCTGGCGCGCACCCTGACCTCGGTGAACGCCAAGCCGATCGCCGCGGTGATGACCCGTACCGTGTCGGCCTCGGGCATCGATTGGGGAGTACTGGCGGCGGCAGGGGTACTGACCATCCTGCCGGGCATGCTGGTGATCTGGTTCGTGCGCAACCATGTGGCCAAGGGCTTCGCCCTCGGCCGGGTGTGAGGAGGGCAAGGCATGGAGTGGATGGCCTGGACCTTGCCGACGGCGCTGTTCTTCGCCGCCGTTGGTGTGCTGCTGCTGGGCATGACCCTGCTCGAACTGCGCCGCCCCTGCGTGGAGCGACGCGGTTTCCTGCCGCTGGTCACCAGCCGTGGCGACCGCTTGTTCATCGGCCTGCTGGCCAGCGCCTACCTGCATTTGCTGGTGGTTGGCGTCAGCGAGTGGCCATTGTGGGTGGCCTCGCTGCTGTCGCTGGCGTGGCTGGTGGTGGTGCTGCGCTGGGGCTGAGCGAGCGGCCCTGTGGGATAACTGAAACGGGAGATCACAATGTTCGACAACAAGTACAACAGGCGACATTTGACCCTGGCCGCGTTGCTGGTACTGGCCAGTGCGCAGGGCACGGCCTGGGCCGACCAGTACGAGGACGCGGCAAAGAAGTGGCTCGGCAGTGAGTTCAAGCCTTCGACCCTCACCCCTGAGCAGCAGCTGGCCGAGTTGAAGTGGTTCATCAAGGCTGCCGAGCCGTTCCGTGGCATGAAGATCAACGTGGTGTCGGAAACCATCACCACCCATGAATACGAGTCCAAGGTGCTGGCCAAGGCCTTCAGCGAGATCACCGGTATCCAGCTGACCCACGACCTGCTGCAGGAAGGCGACGTGGTGGAAAAGCTGCAGACACAGATGCAGTCGGACAAGAACATCTATGACGGCTGGGTCAACGACTCCGACCTGATCGGCACGCACTTTCGCTACGGCAAGGTGGAATCGATCACCGACCTGATGGCCAACGAAGGCAAGGCCTACACCTCGCCGACCCTGGACCTGAAGGACTTCATCGGCATTTCCTTCACCACCGCGCCGGACGGCAAGGTTTACCAGTTGCCCGACCAGCAGTTCGCCAACCTGTACTGGTTCCGCGCCGACTGGTTCGAGCGGCCTGAACTGAAGGCCAGGTTCAAGGAGAAGTACGGCTACGAGCTGGGTGTGCCGGTGAACTGGTCAGCCTACGAGGACATCGCCAAGTTCTTTACCGAAGACGTCAAGGAAATCGACGGCAAACGCGTCTATGGCCACATGGATTACGGCAAGAAAGACCCGTCGCTGGGCTGGCGCTTCACCGATGCCTGGTTCTCCATGGCCGGTGGCGGCGACAAAGGTTTGCCCAATGGCTTGCCTGTGGACGAATGGGGCATTCGCGTGGAGGATTGTCACCCGGTGGGCTCCAGCGTGACCCGTGGCGGCGACACCAACGGCCCGGCTGCCGTGTATGCCACGCAGAAGTACGTGGACTGGATGCGAGCCTATGCGCCCAAGGAAGCCCAGGGCATGACCTTCTCCGAAGCCGGCCCGGTGCCGGCCCAGGGCAACATCGCCCAGCAGATCTTCTGGTACACCGCGTTTACCGCCGACATGACCAAGCCGGGTTTGCCAGTGGTCAATGCCGATGGCACGCCGAAGTGGCGCATGGCGCCTTCGCCGAAGGGGCCGTACTGGGAGGAGGGGATGAAGTTGGGCTACCAGGACACCGGTTCGTGGACCTTCTTCAAGTCCACCCCCGAGAAGCAACGCCTGGCTGCCTGGCTGTACGCCCAGTTCGTCACCTCCAAGACCGTGTCGCTGAAAAAGACCATCGTCGGCCTCACGCCAATTCGTGAGTCGGACATCAACTCCCAGGCCATGACCGAGCTGGCGCCCAAGCTGGGCGGGCTGGTGGAGTTCTATCGCAGCCCGGCGCGGGTACAGTGGACGCCAACCGGTACCAACGTGCCGGACTACCCGCGGTTGGCGCAGTTGTGGTGGAGCCACATCGCCGAAGTGGCCAGCGGCGAGAAGACACCGCAGGAAGCCCTGGACGGCCTGGCCCGCGACCAGGACCGGATGATGGAACGCTTGCAGCGCTCCAACGCCCAGGCGACCTGTGCACCGAAGCTGAACCCGGAGAAGGACGCCCAGTACTGGTTCGACCAGCCCGGTGCGCCGAAGCCGAAACTGGCCAACGAAAAGCCCAAGGGCGAGACGGTCAGCTACAGCGAGCTGCTGAAGTCGTGGGAGGCGGCCAGGAAGTGATCGGCTGAAGACCTTCGCTGGCTTCTTCGCGGGTAAACCCGCTCCCACAGAGAGATCGCCATCTTCTGGGGCGGCGCGCACCCTGTGGGAGCGGGTTCACCCGCGAAGAGGCCGGCAAAGCCAATAAATAAATCACAGGCAAAAAAACGGCACCTGCCAGAGGTGCCGTTTTCATGTCACGCGGTATTACTTGTGCAGCTCTTCGGCCGCATACAGCGTGTTTTCCAGCAGGCACGCCCGGGTCATCGGCCCGACGCCGCCCGGCACCGGCGTGATCCAGCCGGCGCGCGGCAGGGCAGTCTCGTAGACCACGTCGCCGACAAGCTTGCCGTCTTCCTGGCGGTTGATGCCCACGTCAATGACGATGGCACCTTCCTTGATCCACTCACCCTTGACCAGGCCTGGCTTGCCTGCGGCCACTACCACCAGGTCGGCGCGGCCGACATGGCCGGCGAGGTCCTTGGTGAAGCGGTGGCAGACGGTCACGGTGCAGCCGGCCAGCAGCAGCTCCATGGCCATCGGGCGGCCAACGATGTTGGAGGCGCCGACGATGACCGCGTTCATGCCGTACAGGTCCTGGCCTGTGCTTTCCAGCAGGGTCATGATGCCCTTCGGCGTGCACGGGCGCAGCAGCGGGATACGCTGGGCCAGGCGGCCGATGTTGTATGGGTGGAAGCCGTCCACGTCCTTGTCCGGGCGGATGCGCTCGAGCAGCAGCGAGGCGTCCAGGTGCGCCGGCAGCGGCAGTTGCAGCAGGATACCGTCGACGGCCGGATCGTCATTGAGGCGGTCGATCAGCTCGGTCAGGGCCTGCTGCGTGGTTTCGCTGGGCAGGTCGAACGCCTGCGAAATGAAGCCGACCTCTTCGCAGTCCTTGCGCTTGTGCGAGACATAGACTTGGGAGGCGGGGTCGGTGCCGACCAGGATCACCGCCAGGCCCGGCGTACGCAGGCCTTGCTGGCGACGCTCCACGACACGTTGAGCGATCTGCTGGCGCAGGCTGGCGGCGATCGCCTTGCCATCGATTAGGTGTGCAGTCATAGACGCGTGATTAACCATCGAGAAGGAAACAATTAAAGAGGGCGTATTCTCGCACGACACGGGCCAAGGGCAAAGGCGGGTGGTCGGGCAAATCCCCTAAGCCCTTAAATAATTTAAATTTTTTTGAGAAAGGTGTTGACGACTTTCAGGCTCGCCTATAAGATTCGCCGCACTTGTCGGGCACAGCCTAGCACTGGTTGGCTAAGTCGGGCAGAATGAGTGGTTTAACAGTTACCTGTTAAGGTCTCGTTCGGTTAGGCTTCAAGCTTAAGCGCCCGTAGCTCAGCTGGATAGAGCATCCGCCTTCTAAGCGGATGGTCGCAGGTTCGAGTCCTGCCGGGTGCGCCATTAGGCAGCTTTGGCAAGCAGGTAGTTGTAATGCAATATGGTGGGCGTAGCTCAGTTGGTAGAGCGCTGGATTGTGATTCCAGTTGTCGTGGGTTCGATTCCCATCGTCCACCCCATATTCTTCAAAGGCGCCTCGATAGCATCTGGCGCCTTTGTTTTAAGCGTTACGCGGACGTGGTGAAATTGGTAGACACACTGGATTTAGGTTCCAGCGGCGCAAGCTGTAAGAGTTCGAGTCTCTTCGTCCGCACCATGCTTCTGTAAAAGCTGTATCGCAAGACCGCAATATGGTGGGCGTAGCTCAGTTGGTAGAGCGCTGGATTGTGATTCCAGTTGTCGTGGGTTCGATTCCCATCGTCCACCCCATATTTTGAAAGGCGCCTTGGTCGTGAGATCGGGCGCCTTTTTGTTTTGGGCTTGTGTGGCTGCGGTGTGCATGTCTTGGGTGTTCTGGCGCCTGTGGGATCGAGCGCCGCGCGGGCGGCGCTCGACCTCACAGGCGCAGAAAGTGTCAAGGCGAATACCCGCGAAGCGCCGCGCGGGCGGCGCTCGATCTCCAAGGCGCCACAAGGCCCACGCCAGGAACTTAGCGTCC
>Ga0247821_10002487_pt1 | contig 10114 bp, 7 predicted proteins | sample 13C_Glycerol_Day_FD_192481 | JGI IMG/M metagenome (GOLD analysis project Ga0247821, IMG submission 192481) | Soil microbial communities from agricultural site in Penn Yan, New York, United States - 13C_Glycerol_Day14 | ecosystem: Environmental > Terrestrial > Soil > Agricultural land | place... | reverse complement strand
ACCCGGACGCCAAAAAGGGCGAGGCGCCCCTGGTCAAGAAGGGCAAGGGCCAGACCCTCAGCGGCAAGATGGCCGTCGCCTACGCCACCCACCGCGGCTCCGGAGAGGCCCAGAACGCCCAGCTGGAGCGGTTCGGGCAGGTCATGCACGGCGTCCTGCGCAAGATGACCTCCGACCCGGACGCCGCCACGCTCACCGTCCAGACCCTCGGGCAGATCCTCGAGCCGCCGCTCACCGACAAGGACCTCGGCGACTTCCTCGCCCGGCTCTCCGAGCGCGCCAAGGGCGGCGACCACAAGAGCGCGCTGCTGCCCGTGCAGGACGACGGCACGCTCACCGCCGAGGCGAGCGACAGCGTCGTCAAGGACGTCCTCGGCGGCACCGCCAAGAGCCCCGACGAGAACGCCGCCGTCAGCGTCTCCGTCCGCAACGCCACCGGGGTGAAGGACCACACCGAGAAGGCCCGCGTGGTCCTCCTCAACGGCGGCTTCACCTTCCGGGCCGCCGGCACCGCCGCCGCCCCCGAGGCGACCTCGGAGGTCGTCTACGCGGACGCCGCCGACAAGGAGAACGCCACCGAGGTCGCCAAGACCCTGGGCCTGGACGCCGGCTCCGTCACCAAGGGCAAGGTCACCGGGAACGCCCGCGTCTCGGTCGTCCTCGGCCAGGACTACGACCCCGGCTCCTAGCCCACGGCGGGCGCACCCTGCGTTATCGCGTGGGGTGTGCCCGGCGGTCCGTGAGACCCTTGGGGCAAGAGTCCGCCGACCGAAAGCCTCGCAGTGACCGCAACCGACCGTTCCCTCGAGCTCGTCACCACCGCCGCACAGGCGGCCGCCGACAAGCTCGCGCACGACATCGTCGCCTATGACGTCAGTGACGTGCTGTCCATCACCGACGCCTTCCTGCTGGCCTCCGCGCCCAACGACCGCCAGGTCAAGTCGATCGTCGACGAGATCGAGGAGCGGCTCAGCAAGGAGCTCGGCGCCAAGCCGGTCCGCCGCGAGGGCGACCGCGAGGCCCGCTGGGTGCTGCTCGACTACGTCGACATCGTCGTCCACGTCCAGCACAGCGAGGAGCGCGTCTTCTACGCCCTGGAGCGGCTGTGGAAGGACTGCCCCGAGCTGGAGCTGCCCGAGGACGCCAAGGCCACCCGCGGCAAGGCCGCCGAGCACGCGAAGCACCAGGAGGCCGAGGAGGCCGCGGGGCCCGGCGGTGACTGGTGAGCGCCACCGGTGAGGTGAGCGGCTCCGCGCGCCGGGGCCGCCGCGTCATCCTGTGGCGGCACGGCCAGACCTCGTGGAACGTGGAGCGCCGCTTCCAGGGCTCCACGGACGTGGAGCTCACCGGGACCGGCGTCGCGCAGGCCCGCCGCTCCGCACGTCTGCTCGCGGGGCTGAAGCCCGACGCGATCGTCGCCTCCGACCTGAAGCGGGCCGCGGCCACCGCCGCCGAGCTCGCCGCGCTCACCGGCCTGGAGGTCACCCTCGACGAGGCCCTGCGGGAGACCTACGCGGGCGTCTGGCAGGGCCTGACGCACGACGAGATCATCTCCAGGTACGGCGACGAGTACACCGCGTGGAAGCGCGGCGAGCCGGTCCGCAGGGGCGGTGGCGAACTGGAGACCGAGGTCGCCGACCGCGCCGCCCCCGTGGTGCTGCGGCACGCCGAGAAGCTCCCCGAGGAGGGCACGCTCGTCGTGGTCAGCCACGGCGGCACCATCCGCACCACCATCGGCCGGCTGCTGGGTCTTGAGCCGCACAGCTGGGAGAGCCTGGGCGGTCTCACCAACTGCTGCTGGTCCGTCCTCGGCGAGGGCGCCCGGGGCTGGCGCCTGCTGGAGCACAACGCCGGCACCCTGCCGGAACCGGTGCTCGGCGACGACGACTGAGACCGCGGCGATCCGGCCCCGGGACGCCCCGGGACCCGGATTTCACTTTCCGGCTGGTCGCAGGCTAAAGTTCTTCTTGTTCGCCCCGCGGAGCGGGAGAGAACACCGGGAAGCCGCTTCACGCGGCAACCAGGGGCTATAGCTCAGTTGGTAGAGCGCCTGCATGGCATGCAGGAGGTCAGGAGTTCAATTCTCCTTAGCTCCACATGACGAAGATCCCGCCTCCCCCAGGGGAGGCGGGATCTTTCGTTGTCCGCCGTTGAGCCGGACGGCACTCTCGGGCGTATACCTCCGCGAGGGGTTCCGGCCGTGTCCCGACCGGTACCACGGCGTCGCTGACCGTGTCGGCCAGGTCGTGGCAGAATCAAACGGCCGGAAGGGGGCGCGGCCCGACGGGAGGGAGTTGTGATGCCTGCGAGCATCCTCGGGGAGGGCGACCGCCTCCTCGGAGGGGTGTCGACGCGACGGACCTCGACCCGCCTCAGCTGCCCCTCCTGCGGATCGGCCCATGTCGCCCAGGTGCTCGGCGACAACGGCGGGATCTCGTTCGTGTGCACGGCCTGCGGCCACAGCTGGAGCTGAGCGATGGGTGCACACAGGCGGAAGTGCGACTGGTGCGGCAGCGGGACGCCGATCGTGCGGGACATGGAGCCGATCAATCCCGAGTACCAGTACTGGTGCGAGGAATGCGCGCGGGCGCTGATCATAAAAGGCGACCCCATCGAGACGTACCGCGAACTCGAGGGGGAGCCGATCTACGGCCGGCTCCTGGAGGAGCACTGCACGCTGAAGCGTTTCTATTCGTTCGTGACCGCGTGATCCCGATTCGGGCAATCCGGACATGGGCGGGGGAAGTGAAACCGATTTGGTGTTGGGCCGGGTGGACCGTGTAAAGTTGGCGTCGCCGCCGGGGAAACCGGGCGGAGCGAACGCGGGGCTATAGCTCAGTTGGTAGAGCGCCTGCATGGCATGCAGGAGGTCAGGAGTTCAATTCTCCTTAGCTCCACAGAAGTAGAGGGCGGATCATCCGAACGGATGGTCCGCCCTCTTCCGTTGTGTCCGGGCCCCTGCGGTGACCGGCCGGGTCCGCCCCCGCCGGTCACGGGGGCGGACGTCTCAGCGGCCCAGTGCGCGCCTGCCGCGGCCCTGGGAGAGCACCGGCAGGTTGCGGGACGGCGCCTTGGCCTGGGGCGACTCGTCCTCGATGCGCAGGGCCAGCGCCGGGCAGCGGCGCACCGCCCGCAGCGCCTTCGCCTCGGCGAGGCGCGGCACCTGGGCCTGAGCCACCGTCGGGAAGCCGTCCGCGCCGAGCTGGAAGACCTCCGGGAGGATGTCCGCGCACAGCCCGTGGCCCCGGCACAGCGTCCAGTCGACGTAGATCTTCTGCCGGCTGGGACCGTTCTCCTCGCCGCCGCCGCCCGGGATGCCCGTTGGGGCCCTGCCTCCCTCGAAGAGCGGCAGGACGCCCGCCACGGGCCGTCCGCAGCCGTTGCCGAGGACATGGGCGGCGAGGTCGTCGGTGAACGCCTTGACGGTCGACTCCAGGAACATCGCGGAGCCGTCCGGGTGTGAACACGCGCCGCGCCGCTTCACGTTCCTGGCGACCTGCTTGACCGCCTCCAGTGCGGCGGGACCGCCGCCGTTGAGGATGTCCTCCAGTCCGCGCGCGGCGGCCGGCAGGCCCAGGTAGCAGGGGCCGCACTGGCCGGCGCTCTCCTCCGCCAGCCACTGCGCGACCCGCAGCGACTCGCCGAGCGGGCAGGTGTCCTGACTGATCGGCAGGATCGCGCCGGCGCCCAGCGAACCTCCCACCGCGTCCAGCGAGTTGCGGGAGATGATCGCCTCGTTGACGGTCGCCGCGTCGATCCACTTGCCGTGGTAGCCGCCCGTCAGCACCCCCTGGGGCACCGGCGGGGCGCCGGCCAGCTGGAGGACGTAGCGCAGCGGCACACCCGTCGGCACCTCGATCACCATCGGGCGGGCCACCGCCCCGGACACGGTGAGCATCACGGTGCCCGGCTCGTCGTACAGGCCGGTGTTGCCGTAGCGCTCCGGGCCGATGCGGGCGGCGATGGCGAGCTGGGCGAACGTCTCGGCGTTGGACAGCAGGGTGGGCGCGCCGCCGACGCCGTTCTTCGAGGCGCTGACCTTGCGGCCCGGCGGGATCGCCGGGCCGCCGTCGATGGACCGGATCAGGGAGGCCGCGGCCCCCGTCACCATGCGCACCGGGTTGCGCTGCACCCGGGCGCGCAGCGCGGAGCGGCGCCCGTTGTTCAGGCCGCGTTCGGCGAGCGCGGCCTCCATGGAGCGCTGGGTGGACTCACGGGTGACCCCCACCACGAGCGTGCGGGCACCCATGGCCTCGGCGCACAGCAGCGCGCCGTCCAGGATGAGATGCGGGGCACGGTTGATCAGCACCGTGTCCTTGCGGCAGGCCGGCTCGTCCTCGCTGCCGTTGACGACGACGACCGGCCGGACGCCGCGCTTGATCGCCGCTTCGGCGACCGAGCGCAGCTTCTTGTGGAAGGGGAACCCCGCGCCGCCGCGGCCCCTGAGGTTGATGCGTTCGGCGAGCTGCGCGAGCTGCTCACCGCCCAGGGGCTCGAGCGGCCCGTGCACCTTGAGGTGCATGGGCAGATCGAGCCGGTCGACAAGGTCGAAGCCCGACGTGAGCTGGGGAAGGCCGACCACGCGGACTTCGGGTACGTCGGGCAGGGCCTCGTTCACTTATAGCCTCCGGACGGCGTGTTCCAAGGTTCGCCCGAACCCGGTGCGTCGAAGTCGTAGGACGACGAGGGCGCACCGGGGAGTGGTTCATTGGCGGGACCGCTGTTGTACGTGTCACCCGGGTTGTACGTGCCGTAGACGCCGTTCGACTCACCGGTGTCGTACACATCACGTGAACCGAAGCCGGCGGCGGCCGAATTGTCATAGGCCGGGATGTTGTATCCGGTGTCCTGGAGCGGGTCGTACGACGACGGCGGGGCCTCGCCGACCGGCGGCGGGGACGGGACCGGCCAGTTGCCGGAGGTGCTGGAGGGGCCGTCCACGAGCGGGATGGCCTCCGTGGGCTGCATGTCGAGCGGCAGCTCCATCCGGGCGGTCGCGTCGGTGAGCGGAGTCTGCCCGGGCGCCGGGCGGCCGGGCGTCGACACCGCGCGGTAGGCGGCCGCGAAGCCGCCCGCGGGCTCCGGGGCGGGGGCGCGCTCGGCGGTCTCGTACAGCGGTCGTTCGCCGCGCGGGCGTCCCTCGCCCCGGAGCCCGCGGGCGGCCGGGCGTCGACACCGCGCGGTAGGCGGCCGCGAAGCCGCCCGCGGGCTCCGGGGCGGGGGCGCGCTCGGCGGTCTCGTACAGCGGTCGTTCGCCGCGCGGGCGTCCCTCGCCCCGCGGCGCGGAGGCGCGCGGGCCGCCGTAGCCCGGCAGGGGCTGCTCGGCCGCCCGCGCCCTGCTCTCCTCCAGACGTCCCTCGCGCTCCCGCTGCTGGTCGGTGCCGAGCAGCGCGGTGATCCGGTCGGCGATTCTCCGCTTGACCCGGGGCGGGGAGGCGCGCACCACCAGGGCCGCCATGACGCCGAGCAGGGACAGCCCGTAGAGGATCAGGAAGATCGGCTTGGCCGCTCGACCCGCGTAGAGGCCGTGCACCAGCGCCGCGCACCAGGCCGGGTAGGCCAGCATGTGCATCGCCCGCCAGCGGGCCGCGACCGGCGCCGGGGAGGCGAAGCGGTTGCGCAGCACTCCGGTGATGGCGACGAAGACCATCAGCATGCCGGCCAGGGTGCCGAGCCCGATGAGGAACGCCCGGCCGGTGACGGCCTCGTCGTCGGTCAGGAGCAGCCCGAAGGGGATCACCGCGGCGATCCAGGAGGTGTGGTCCTGCAGCACCTTGATGAAGATGTGCACCAGCAGGAAAACGACCGAGGCGACCGCGGTCGTCCGGTGCACCGCCTGCGCCAGGATGCGCTGGCGCGGGCCGAGCAGGATCCGGTCCTGGGCCACGAGACCCCAGATCACCGAGCAGCTGAGGCAGACGAGTGACAGGACGCCCACGCCGAAGCTGAGGAACTCGACGAGCCAGTCGTCCGCCGTGCTGTCGTCCGGCCTCACGACCTGCCTCCCGGCGTCGCGGCGCGGAGCGGGCACAGCGGAGCCGCAGCCGACCGGCCCCGTGCGGGGGGTGGGCTGCCGTCTGGACGAGGGTTCATGGGGGCAACTCCGAAGGTTCGGTAAAGCGGTCCCGCTGCCGAACTCTAAGCCCGGTCATACCGATCGGTACGAGGTTTGAGTTATTGCGCTGTTATCAAAAGACAATGGGGCCGTTGTGATGTCCCAAAGCGGCTGTTACGCGAAGTAACATTTGACCGGAAGTCAACGGGCCGGGGAAGTGCGTCGCGGCCGGATCGGCGGCTGCGGTACCCTGGCGCCATGCGTGCCGTACGCCTTCTGCTTAGCGGGCCGCGCTGATCAGTCCCGGCCGCCGGTCACCGGCAGGCCGGAATCGGCGCGGCGTCCCCTCCTGTGCGAGGGGATTTTTCATTTCCGGGATGTCGCAGCAGCAGGCAGAGACGATCGATGGAGCATTGAGGATCATGAGCGAGACGAACCCCGCAGCCGCGGAGGCCGCGCCGCACCGCTACACGGCCGCCCTGGCGGCCGAGATCGAGGCACGCTGGCAGGACTTCTGGGACGCCGAGGGCACGTACGCCGCGCCCAACCCGAGCGGCGACCTGGCGGGCGACCCGGAGACGGTCGCCAGGCCCAAGAAGTTCATCATGGACATGTTCCCCTACCCGTCCGGCGCGGGCCTGCACGTCGGCCACCCGCTGGGCTACATCGCCACCGACGTCTTCGCCCGCTTCCAGCGCATGACCGGGCACAACGTCCTGCACACCCTGGGCTTCGACGCCTTCGGCCTGCCCGCCGAGCAGTACGCCGTGCAGACCGGCACGCACCCGCGCGTGTCCACCGAGTCCAACATGGAGAACATGAGGTCCCAGCTGCGCCGGCTGGGCCTGGGCCACGACAAGCGCCGGTCGTTCGCCACGATCGACCCGGACTACTACAAGTGGACCCAGTGGATCTTCCTGCAGATCTTCAACTCCTGGTACGACGACGAGGCGCAGCGGGCCCGTCCGATCTCCGAGCTGGTCGAGCGGTTCGAGTCCGGTGAGCGCGCCGTCCCCGGCGGCCGCTCCTGGAGCGAGCTGACCGAGGCCGAGCGCGCCGACGTGCTGGGCGACTTCCGGCTGGCCTACGCCTCCGACGCGCCGGTCAACTGGTGCCCCGGCCTGGGCACCGTGCTGGCCAACGAGGAGGTCACCGCCGACGGCCGCTCCGAGCGCGGCAACTTCCCCGTCTTCAAGGCCAAGCTGCGCCAGTGGAACATGCGCATCACGGCTTACGCCGACCGCCTCCTGGACGACCTGGACGCCCTGGACTGGCCCGAGGCGATCAAGCTGCAGCAGCGCAACTGGATCGGCCGCTCCGAGGGCGCCCGCGTCGGCTTCCCGATCGACGGCGAGGCCATCACCGTCTTCACCACCCGCCCCGACACCCTGTTCGGCGCCACCTACATGGTGCTGGCGCCCGAGCACCCGCTGGTCGAGAAGTTCACGCCGCGGGAGTGGCCCGAGGGCACCCACCAGGTGTGGACCGGCGGCCACGCCACGCCCGCCGAGGCCGTCGCCGCGTACCGCGCGCAGGCCGCCTCCAAGTCCGACGTGGAGCGGCAGGCCGAGGCCAAGGACAAGACCGGCGTCTTCATCGGCGCGTACGCCACCAACCCGGTCAACGGCGAGCGGGTGCCCGTCTTCATCGCCGACTACGTGCTGATGGGCTACGGCACCGGCGCGATCATGGCCGTACCGGCGGGCGACCAGCGCGACTTCGAGTTCGCGCGCGCCTTCGAGCTGCCGATCCGCTGCATCGTCGAGCCCACCGACGGCCGCGGCACCGACACCGCCACGTGGGAGAACGCGTTCGGCTCCTACGACGCGAAGATCATCAACTCCTCGAACGACGAGGTCTCGCTGGACGGCCTGGGCGTCACCGAGGCCAAGACGCGCATCATCGCGTGGCTGGAGCGCGGGGGCCACGGCGCGGGCACCGTCAACTTCCGCCTGCGCGACTGGCTGTTCAGCCGGCAGCGTTACTGGGGCGAGCCCTTCCCGATCGTCTACGACGAGGACGGCATCGCCCACGCCCTGCCCGAGTCGATGCTGCCGCTGGAGCTGCCCGAGGTCGAGGACTACTCGCCGCGCACCTTCGACCCGGACGACGCCGACACCCAGCCCGAGACGCCGCTGTCCCGCAACGAGGACTGGGTCCACGTCACCCTGGACCTGGGCGACGGCCGCGGTCCGCGCAAGTACCGCCGCGAGACCAACACCATGCCCAACTGGGCCGGTTCCTGCTGGTACGAGCTGCGCTACCTGGACCCGCACAACAGCGAGAAGCTGGTCGACCCGGCCATCGAGCAGTACTGGATGGGCCCGCGCGAGGGCATGCCGCACGGCGGCGTCGACCTGTACGTCGGCGGCGCCGAGCACGCCGTGCTGCACCTGCTGTACGCCCGCTTCTGGTCCAAGGTCCTGTTCGACCTGGGATACGTCTCGTCGGCGGAGCCGTTCCACAAGCTGTTCAACCAGGGCATGATCCAGGCCTACGTCTACCGCGACAGCCGGGGCATCGCCGTGCCGGCCGCCGAGGTGGAGGAGCGCGACGGCGGCTACTGGTACCAGGGCGAGCGGGTCTCCCGGCTGCTGGGCAAGATGGGCAAGTCCCTGAAGAACGCGGTCACCCCGGACGAGATCTGCGCCGAGTACGGGGCCGACACGCTGCGCCTGTACGAGATGGCCATGGGTCCGCTGGACGTCTCCCGGCCGTGGGACACCCGCGCGGTGGTCGGCCAGTTCCGGCTGCTGCAGCGGCTGTGGCGCAACGTCGTCGACGAGGCGAGCGGCGAGGTGACGGTCCTCGACGACGGAGCCGTCGACGAGGAGACCCTGCGCGCCCTGCACAAGGCGATCGACGGGGTGCGCGGCGATCTGGAGGGCATGCGCTTCAACACCGCCATCGCCAAGGTCACCGAGCTGAACAACCACCTGACCAAGCGGGGAGGGGCGCTGCCGCGCTCCGTGGCGGAGCCCCTGGTGCTGCTGATCGCGCCGCTGGCCCCGCACGTCGCCGAGGAGCTGTGGCGCAGGCTGGGACACACGGACTCCGTGGTGCACCAGGACTTCCCGGTGGCCGACCCGGCGTACGTGGTCGACGAGACCGTGACCTGTGTCGTGCAGATCAAGGGCAAGGTCAAGGCGCGGCTGGAGGTGGCGCCGGGCATCGCCGAGGACGAGCTGGAGAAGGCGGCGCTGGCCGACGAGCGGGTCGTCGCGGCACTGGACGGCGCCGGCATCCGCAAGGTGATCGTCCGGGCGCCGAAGCTGGTGAACATCGTTCCGGCGTGATCATGAGGTGAGCCCCGGGGGCCGGTCCGGCGGGTCCGGGCCGGACCGGGCGGCTCCGGGTGGTCCCCTACGGGCAGGTTCGGGGTTCCGATGGAACTCCGGGCCTGCCCGCAGCGTTTACCGTTGAAGAGCGGCGCGAGGCGCGCCGGATCAGCCAAGAGGGGCCGGAGGAGGAGCTTCGTGGAAGCGGTGTTCGCAGTGGTCGCCCTGCTCTTCGTGCTCTTCGTCGTGCTGGGCGCCTACGCCACGGTGAAGGTCGTCGGCGCCGCCAAGCGCAGCGCGGACCGCCACATCACCCAGGCCCGCCGCACGGTCGAGGACCACACCCTGCGGGCCAAGGCCTTCGCGCAGCCCGGCCCGGCCGGCGAGATCGCCCAGCTCCGGCTCAAGCTGCGCACCTCCATGCGGGCCACCCAGGACGCGCTGGAGGCCGCCGCCGCCGAGGACCAGTCCGTCAAGGAGTCCCTCGCCCTCTTCCAGCGCCTGAGCGCGCACGGCCACGAACTGGACGGCGAACTCCGGCGCATGGAGTCCGAACCGGACCGCGCCACGGTCGCCGCCCGGCTGGCCGACCTGAGGGAGCGCACCGAGCGCATCACGAGCTCCGCGGACGCCCTGCGCTGGGCGGCCCGCGACCGCGCCCGCCGCTTCGCCTCCGACGACCTGGACTCGCTGAGCGCCCAGATCGACGTGGAGGCCGGGGCGCTGCGCCACTGGACCACCACGGAACCGGCCCCCGCGCCCCCGCGCTGGCCCGAGGCCC
>Ga0247821_10002485_pt1 | contig 10122 bp, 10 predicted proteins | sample 13C_Glycerol_Day_FD_192481 | JGI IMG/M metagenome (GOLD analysis project Ga0247821, IMG submission 192481) | Soil microbial communities from agricultural site in Penn Yan, New York, United States - 13C_Glycerol_Day14 | ecosystem: Environmental > Terrestrial > Soil > Agricultural land | place... | reverse complement strand
GATGCAGGGATGGCGACTGGGACATGACGACGCTCTCTTCCTAGACCAGGTCTCATGGAGACTTATAAGTCTAGGAAGGATTGCCGAGAGTGCGGGAAAACTTGCATGCAGGCCCGGCCTCATCGCCGGCAAGCCGGCTCCCACAGGGTTCGGTGCGGTCCTTGTGGGTGCCGGCTTGCCGGCGATGAGGCCAGAGGCTTATTCGCCGATAGCGGCTTGGTAACCCGCAGCATCCAGCAGCTTGTCCAGCTCCGCCGGGTTGCTCGGCTTGAGCTTGAAGATCCAAGCGCCGTAGGGTTCTTCGTTGAGCAGCTCCGGGCTGTCGGCCAGCGCTTCGTTGACGGCGATGACTTCGCCACCGATCGGGGCGTAGATGTCGGAAGCGGCCTTGACCGACTCGACCACACCCGCCGCATCGCCGGCCGCAAAGGTTTTGCCGACTTCGGCCAGCTCGACGAACACCACGTCACCCAGGGCTTCCTGGGCGTGGTCGCTGATGCCCACGGTCACACTGCCATCGGATTCCAGGCGCGCCCACTCGTGGCTTTCGGCAAAACGCAGATCGGCGGGGATATTGCTCATGTCTTGTATTCCTCGATTGGGTCAGCGGTTCGGCCCGCCGTTGATTGTTCAGATGAGAATCTTGCCGTGGCGCACGAAGGTCGGTTTGACCACCCGCACCGGGTACCACTTGCCGCGAATCTCGACCTCGGCACGGTCGCCGGTGGCCATGGGTACGCGGGCCAGGGCAATGGACTTGCTCAGCGTAGGAGAGAAACTACCACTGGTGATCTCCCCTTCGCCAATGCCGCCAACGCGAACGACCTGATGGGCACGCAGAACACCGCGCTCCTCCAGTACCAGGCCGACCAGTTTGTCCTGCACGCCACGCTCGATTTCCGCCAGCAGGCCGGCACGGCCAATGAAGTCGCGCTCGGCAGGTTCCCAGGCGATGCACCAGCCCAGGTTGGAAGTGAGTGGGGTGTGGCTTTCGTCGATGTCCTGGCCGTACAGGTTCATGCCGGCTTCCAGGCGCAATGTGTCGCGGGCACCCAGGCCACTGGGGGCGATACCGGCACCGACCAGGTCGTTGTAGAAGGCGACGGCCTCACAGCCCGGCAGAATGATCTCCAGGCCGTCCTCACCGGTATAACCCGTGCGGGCAATGAACCAGTCGCCTTCGGCAACACCTTCGAACGGGCGCAGCTCGCGAATCAGCGCGGCGCGCGATGCGCTGAGCAAGGCGGCGACCTTGTCCCGGGCCTGTGGACCTTGAATGGCGAGAATGGCCAGATCAGGGCGCACCTTGAAATCGACGGAGAACCCGCTTTGCTGGGCCTCCAGCCAAGCCACGACCTTGGCCCGGGTCGACGCATTGGTGACCAGGCGATAGCCATTTTCGGTGCGATAGGCGAGCAGGTCATCGATGACCCCGCCCGCTTCGTTGAGCAATGGGCTGTACAGCGCCTTGCCGACAGTGTCCAGGCGGGCGACATCGTTGGCCAGCAACCGCTGCAACCAAGCGGTGGCATCAAGGCCAGCGACGTCGATCACGGTCATATGGGAAACATCGAACACCCCACAGTCGCTGCGCACCTGATGGTGCTCCTCGACCTGCGAGCCATAGTGCAGGGGCATGTCCCAGCCACCGAAATCGACCGTCTTGGCGCCTAGCGCCAGGTGCAAGTCGTACAAGAGCGTGCGCTGTCCCATGGGTTCTCCTTCCGGGCGTGGCGAAGCGGCGGCGGTTGTTGACGTTTGATCGTCAGCTCTTCTTGTAGGACCCGCCGCGCGAATGCCGCGCATTGTAGCCGCAAGGGCGCGGGCTGGCATCCTCAGTGAGTGTGACCGGGGCGCCGGGCAGATCGGCGAATCAGGCCGATGACCGGCAGCAGGCCCACCAGCACCAGGGTCAACGCAGGCAATGACGCGCGCGCCCACTCGCCTTCGCTGGTCATCTCGAACACCCGTACCGCCAAGGTGTCCCAGCCGAACGGGCGCATCAGCAAGGTGGCGGGCATCTCCTTGAGCACGTCGACGAATACCAGCAGCGCAGCACTGAGGGCACCCGGCACCAGCAGTGGCAGATACACCTTGAAAAATAATCTTGCGCCACCGACACCCAGGCTTCGCGAGGCCTCGGGCAACGACGGGCGGATGCGTTCCAGGCCGCTTTCCAGCGGCCCGTAAGCCACGGCGATGAAACGCACCAGGTAGGCCAGCAGCAGGGCTGCCAGGCTGCCCAGCAGCAGCGGCTTGCCCGCCCCGCCCAGCCATGCCGAGAGCGGAATCACCAGGTGATTATCGAGGTAGCTGAACGCCAGCATGATCGAAACCGCCAAGACCGAACCGGGCAATGCGTACCCCAGATTGGCCAGGCCAACCCCGGCCCGTATACCGCCCGTCGGCGCCTGGCGACGCGCGAAGGCCAGCAGCAACGCCACGCACACAGTAATCAGCGCGGCCATGCCTCCCAGGTACAGGGTGTGCAGCACCAGTCCGACATAGCGTTCATCCAGGTCATGCCGCCCACGCTGCCAGAACCACACCAGCAATTGCAGCAGCGGGATGACGAAGGCACAGGCGAACACCAGCAGGCACCAACCGCTGGCCAGCAGCGCCTTGATACCTCGCAGGTGGTATAGCGCCTGCCCGCGGGGCCGCTCGTTGCCGGTGCGGGTTGCGCCCCGTGCACGGCGTTCGCCGTACAGCACCAACATCACCGCCAACAGCAACAGGCTGGCCAGCTGTGCCGCGCTGGACAGGCTGAAGAAGCCGTACCAGGTCTTGTAGATGGCCGTGGTGAAGGTATCGAAATTGAAGACTGCCACCGCACCGAAATCCGCCAGGGTCTCCATCAAGGCCAGGGCGATGCCTGCGCCAATAGCCGGCCGGGCCATGGGCAAGGCCACCCGCCAGAACGCCTGCAGTGGCGACAAGCCCAGCACCCGTGCGGCTTCCATCAGGCCCTTGCCCTGAGCCAGGAACGCCGTGCGTGCGAGCAGATAGACATAGGGGTAGAACACCAGCACCAACACCGTGATCACGCCCCCCGTGGAGCGCACCCGCGGCAGGCGCATCGGCCCGAACACTTCGCGCAAGGCGCCTTGCACGGGGCCGGCAAAGTCGAGCAGGCCGACGAAGACGAAGGCGAGGACGTAGGCGGGAATCGCGAAGGGCAGCATCAGTGCCCAGTCCAGCCAGCGCCTGCCGGGGAATTCGCAAAGGCTGGTGAGCCAGGCCAGGCTGACACCGAGCACGGTGACACCCACGCCCACGCCCAGCACCAGGGTGACGGTGTTGCCCAGCAGGCGGCTCATCTGGGTGTCGAGCAGGTGCGACCAGATTTGCAGGTCGATCGATTGCCAGGCCAGCAGCAGGACGCTCAGGGGCAGGAGCACCAGGGCGGCGATCAGGGAGACCGGGAGATACCAGCGGCGTTGGGGGGCGTGGGGCAAGGTCAAGAGTCTCGGTTGCGATGGCGACCGCGATGCGGTCGATCGCGGGCAAGCCCGCTCCTACAGGGATCGGTGCCACCCGCGAGGGTTTCACAGTACCTGTGGGAGCCGGCTTGCCGGCGATAGGGCCCTAACAGACCCCGGAAGGATAAGGCCTGGCGCTTAGTTCCAGCCAGCCCGGTCCATCAAACGAATGGCCTCGGCCTGACGCTTGCCAGCCACCTCGACCGGAATGCTGTCCGCCTTGAAGCTCCCCCAGGCCGCCACTTCAGCAGAAGGCTTGACCTTCGGGTTGGCCGGGAATTCCTGGTTGATGTCGGCGAACAGCTTCTGCGCTTTCTCGCCGGTCATCCATTCCACCAGCTTCTTCGCCGCTTCAGGGTGCGGTGCATGCTTGGTCAGGCCGATACCCGACAGGTTGACGTGCACACCGCGATCACCCTGGTTCGGCCAGAAGATCTTCACCGGCAGTTGCGGGTTCTGTTTGTGCAGACGACCGTAGTAGTAAGTGTTGACCACGCCCACATCGCACTGGCCCGCCTCGATGGCCTGGATCACCGCGTTGTCGTCCGAGAACACGTCGGTGGACAGGTTGTTGACCCAACCCTTGACGATCTTTTCGGCCTCGGCCTCGCCGTGGTTCTCGATCAGCGTGGCGGTCAGCGACTGGTTGTAGACCTTCTTGGCGGTGCGCAGGCACAGGCGGCCTTCCCACTGCTTGTCGGCCAAGGCTTCGTAGGTGGTCAGTTCCTCGGGTTTGACCCGATCGGTGGAGTAGATGATGGTGCGTGCACGCAGGCTCAAGCCGGTCCAGTCATGGGAAGAGGCGCGATATTGCGGCGGGATGTTCTGGTCGATGATCGGCGACTTGATCGGCTGCAGAATGCCCATCTGCTCGGCCTGCCAGAGATTGCCGGCATCGACGGTCAGCAACAGGTCGGCCACACCGTTCTCGCCCTCGGCCTTGATGCGCTGCATCAGCGGGGCTTCCTTGTCGGTGATGAACTTGATCTTGACCCCGGTTTCGGCGGTGTAGGCATCGAACACGGGCTTGATCAGCTCGTCGATGCGCGAGGAGTACACCACCACTTCGTCCGCTGCCTGGGCGGCGCCACCGAACAAGGTCAGGGCCAGGGCGGCCAGTAGGGGCTTGCGTGGCAACATGGGAAGCACTCCTTGGATCGTATGAGAGGCGCAAATGGTAGTTAATCCCATTTTCTGGCTCACCTACCCAGCCGTTACCGGATGTTGCAGGGGGCTGCTATGCAGCCCATTCGCGGGACAAGCCCGCTCCCACAGAAGCCTGCCGTTCTTGAGTGCTGCGGTGTACCTGTGGGAGCGGGCTTGCCCCGCGAATGGGCCGCAAAGCGGCCCCGGCAATTTCAAGCCTTGGCCAGTTCCGGCAAGTCTCCGGAAAGCCCCAAGGCCTGACGCACAAACACCGCCTTGGCCTCCGGCATCTGCTCCACCAGCTTCAACCCACTGTTACGCAACCAGCGCAACGGCAGCGGATTGGCCTGGAACAACCGCTCGAAACCTTCCATCGCCGCCATCAGCGCCAGGTTATGCGGCATGCGCCGACGCTCGTAGCGGCTGAGCACCTTCACATCCGCCAGGCGCTCGCCACGCTCACAGGCATTCACCAGCACTTCGGCCAGCACGGCGGCATCGAGGAAGCCCAGATTGACGCCTTGCCCCGCCAACGGGTGGATGGTGTGCGCGGCATCGCCGATCAGTGCCAGCCCCTCATCCACATAGCGCTTGGCGTGGCGCTGACGCAGCGGTACGCAGACACGCGGGTCGGCCTCCAGCACTTCACCCAAGCGCCCTTCGAAAGCGCGCTCCAGGGCCTTGCGGAAGACATCGTCAGGCATCCCCATCAGCTGCTCGGCCTGCTCCGGCGTGGTCGACCAGACGATCGAGCACCAGTCCTGCTTGCCGTCACGCAGCAAGGGCAGGAACGCCAGCGGCCCCTCATCGGTGAACCGCTGCCAGGCGGTGCCCTGGTGTGCGGCGCTGCAGCGCACACTGGTGACGATGGCGTGGTGCAGGTAGTCCCATTCACGCGTTTCGCAACCGGCCAGGCGCCGCACCGCCGAATTGGCGCCATCGGCGGCCACCACCAGCGGCGCACGCAGGCGGCGCCCATCGGCCAGGGTCAGCAGCCACTCGTCGCCAGAACGACGCAGCTGCTCCAGCCGGGCATTGGGCAGCAGGCCGATGTCGCTGTCGTGCAGGCGGTCCAGCAGGCCGTCCTGCACCACCCGGTTCTCGACGATGTGGCCCAGCGTCTGGGCATGCACGCTGGCAGCCGAGAAATGAATCTGCCCGGTGCCGCTGCCGTCCCACACATGCATGTCGGTATAGGGTGCGACACGCCGCTTGGCGATACCTTCCCAGGCGCCCAAGCGCTCCAGGATGCGCTGGCTGGCGGCCGACAGGGCACTGACCCGGGGCTCGAACGGCGCGTTGCCATCGAACGGTTTGACCGACAGCGAGCCGCCATCGAGCAGGAGGATTTCCAGGCCGCTATGGCGCAAGGCCAGGGCCAGGGCGCTGCCGACCATACCGGCACCGACAATCAACAGATCTGCGCGCATTTCCATGCCTTACGCCTGCCTCGCTTGCGGCTTGAGCCGCACGTATAGGGTTTTATCGACCCGCGCCACCAGCTCGCCGGTGCCGTCGCGGATATCGACCTGCAAATGTGGCAGGTACTTCTTGCCACTGGCGGTCTGCTGGCGGATTTCCTCAAGCAGCGCGTCATCGACATGGAATTCGGCATACACCGGGCCCTTGCCTGGGGTGATGAAGTCGATGCTGGCGGCCTTGTCCCAGACAATGTACTCACGGCCCAGCTGCTCGATCAGCAGCAGCATGTAGAACGGGTCGACCATGGAATACAGACTGCCGCCGAACTGGGTACCGACATAGTTGCGGTTCCAGCGGGTGAGCTTCATGCATACCTTGACGCTGCGCATGTCCGGGCTGATGTGCTGGATGCGGATACCGGCACCGAGGTACGGCGGGTAGAGGTTCAGCAGCCAGCGCAACATGCGCGCCCGGCGCGCCAGCCTGCGCGGGTCGCTCATGCCTGGCCCCGCGGATCGGGGCGGGTGCCCAGGCCCATCGCCTGGCGGGCGAACCAGCTTTTTGCCGGTGGCAGCAGGTCGAGGCCGAGCAGACCGATGTTGCGCCCAGCCGCCAGCAAGGGCTGATTGCTGCCGAACAGGCGAGTGACCTGGTCGGAGAAGCCGATGGTCAAGGCCTGGTCGAGCCGCTGGCGTTGATGATAGGCCAGCAGGGTCGCCAGGTCGCCTGGCTGCTGGGGACCCGCCAGCAGCGCGTCGGCCAGCGACTGCACGTCGCGCAGTGACAGGTTGAAGCCCTGCCCGGCGATCGGGTGCAGGCTGTGCGCGGCATTGCCCAGCACCACCAGGTGCGGGCGTACCTGCTCCTGTGCTTCGACCAGCGCCAGCGGATAGAGGTGCCGGGCGCCGACCTGGCGCAACGCGCCAAGGCGGTAGCCGAAGGCATCCTGCAACTCGCGCAGGAAGCTGCGCTCGTCGATTTCCGCCAGGCGACGGGCATCCATCCCCTGCCGGGTCCAGACCAATGCGCAGCGGTTTTCCGGCAACGGCAACAGGGCCATGGGGCCCTGCTCGGTAAAGCGTTCGAAGGCCTGGCCGCCGTGAGCTTCGCCTGGGGAGATATTGGCGATCAGCGCACTTTGTTCATACGGCGTGCGGCGCACATGGATGCCCAGTTGTTCGCGCAGATCGGAGCGGCCACCATCGGCCAGCACCGCCAAATCGCATTCCAGGCTGGTGTCGTCTTCCAGCTGCAGCCGGTAGCCACCTTCGATGGCCTGCATCGCCCGCACTTCGGCCGGGCAGCGCCAGCTCACCACTTCCCGGTCCAGCCCCTGCCACAGGCACTGGCCAAGCCAGGCGTTCTCGACCACGTAGCCCAGTGCCGGCACGCCTTCTTCCTGCGCGTCGAGGCGCGTGGCGCCAAAGCGCCCACGGTCGGACACATGAATTTGCCGGATCGGCTCGGCACGCGGGCTGATCGCTTGCCAAAGGCCAAGCTGCTGATAGATCTGCTGGGTGCCGAACGACAGCGCCGACGAGCGTGCGTCGTAGCTCGGCTGGAAGCTGTCGCCTGGTGCGAAGGGTTCGATCAGCACGATCTTCCAGCCACGCGCCTTGGCACCGGCCTGCAGCGCCAGCGCCAGGCTCGCGCCCACCAGCCCGCCGCCAATGATCGCCAGGTTGACCCGATTCATGCCGCGTCCTTACGGGCTGCCTGCATCAGCGCCTCGATCTCGGCGACCGTGCTGGGCACGCCCGAGGTCAGAATTTCACAACCTTGCCTGGTCACCACCACGTCGTCCTCGATCCTTACGCCGATGCCACGCCATTTCTTCGCGACATTCTGGTTGTCGGCGGCAATGTAGATGCCTGGCTCGACGGTCAGCGCCATGCCGGGTTCCAGCACGCGCCACTGGCCGCCCACCTTGTATTCACCGACATCGTGCACATCCATGCCCAGCCAGTGCCCGGCGCGGTGCATGTAGAAGGCCCGGTAGGCCTCACTGTCGATCAGCGCCTGCACTTCGCCCTTGAGCAGCCCCAGTTCAACCAGGCCCTCGGTGATGACCCGCACGGTGGCCTCGTGGGCGTGGTTCCAGTGCTTGCCCGGTGCGATCTCGGCGAAGGCGGCGTGCTGGGCTTTGAGCACCAGCTCGTAGATGGCCTTCTGCTCCGGCGAAAAACGCCCGCTGACCGGGAAGGTGCGGGTGATGTCACTGGCATAGCAGTCGATCTCGCAGCCGGCATCGATCAGCACCAGGTCGCCGTCCTTGAGCGGTGCGTCGTTTTCCTGGTAGTGCAGGATGCAGCCATTGCGACCGGCGGCGACGATCGAGCCGTAGGCAGGCATCTTCGCCCCGCCCTTGCGGAACTCGTAGTCCAGTTCGGCTTCCAGGCTGTATTCATGCAGCCCTGGCCGGCAGGCCTGCATGGCCCGCACATGGGCCCGCGCGGAAATCGCCGCGGCAGCACGCATCACCTTCACTTCCGTCGCCGATTTATACAGGCGCATGTCGTGCAGCAGGTGATCCAGCGCAACGAACTCGTTCGGCGGCTGGGCACCAAGGCGGGCTTTGGAGCGGATCACGTTGATCCAGTCCATCAGCCGGCGGTCGAACTCGGCGTTGCTGCCCATGGCGCTGTAGACCCGCTCGCGGCCTTCGATCAGGCCGGGGAGGATCTCGTCGATGTCGGTGATCGGAAAGGCATCGTCCGCGCCGAAGTCACGGACCGCGCCTTCCTGCCCGGCGCGCAGGCCGTCCCATTGCTCGCGTTCGGGGTTGCGCTCGCGGCAGAACAGCACGTATTCGCCATGCTCGCGCCCTGGGATCAGCGCGATCACCGCCTCCGGCTCCGGGAAGCCGCTGAGGTACTGGAAGTCGCTGTCCTGACGGTACACGTGCTCGACGTCGCGGTTGCGGATGGCAACCGCGGCAGCCGGCAGAATGGCAATGCTGTTGGGGACCATCTGCGCCATCAGCGCCTTGCGCCGACGGGCATACTCGGCCTTGGGTATGTGGCTCATGGGCAGAACTACCCCCGGTTGATCAGTGCAGCGATGGTTTTGGCGCAGGCGCGGCGGGTGCGGCCAGTTCCGTGAACAGCAGCAGCGGCGCGACGCGCAGGTATTCCATGACTTCCATGTAGTCGCTCTCGCCGTCTTCGGACTCTTCCAGGGCTTCCTGGACCTGGGAAATGGCCACCAGGTCCTGGAGCACTTCCTTGGCATCGGTGGACAGGTCCTTGCCGCCGGCGTTCAGCCCGAAGCCGGTGATGAAACCCTGGCACCATTGGCCCAGCGCCGTGGCGCGGTCGGTCAGCGAGGTTTCGTCGCCCGGCAGCAGCAGGACGATGGCGATGTCTTCGCCGGTAAGCTCGGCCTTGACCATTTCCTGCAGGCCGATCAGGGCTGCGCGGACAGTGTCTTGCGGCTCGTTCTCCAGCACGCCGGCGGCGTCGGCCAGCCAGGAGTCGGGATCGAAGCCGGCGCCGGCGCAGCTGCGGCCAATCAGCAGGCCATGCAGCTCGGCAGGGGAAACAGGGTGGCCGTTGCTCGAGAGCAGTGCGGCGAATGCAGTGTAGGGCGATTGGGTATTAGGCATGGTCGGCTAGGCGCCAGACGGCGCATTTGACTAGAATGAAGACCTTGTATCCTAGCATCGGCAGGCGCGCCAAGACCATCGGCACTGGCCGTCGCCGTACAGGGAGAGGCATCATCGCAGGGTGATTCAACGACGGAGCGAATCGAGTGCAACCCACGCAAGAGAACGACCTGCAGGCGCTGATGAGCCGGTTCGAGTTGCTGATCGAACGTGTCGAGCAACTAAAACGGCAAAATGCACTCCTAATAGCTCAGGAAAAATCCTGGCGCGAGGAGCGCGCGCACCTCATCGAAAAGAACGAAATCGCCAAGCGCAAGGTCGAGTCGATGATTTTACGCCTGAAGGCCCTGGAGCAAGACTCATGAGTTCAAGCAATAGCGTCACCGTGCAGATCCTCGACAAGGAATACTCGATCATCTGCCCGCCGGAAGAGCGCAACAACCTGGTCAGCGCCGCGCGCTACCTGGA
>Ga0247821_10002484_pt1 | contig 10122 bp, 10 predicted proteins | sample 13C_Glycerol_Day_FD_192481 | JGI IMG/M metagenome (GOLD analysis project Ga0247821, IMG submission 192481) | Soil microbial communities from agricultural site in Penn Yan, New York, United States - 13C_Glycerol_Day14 | ecosystem: Environmental > Terrestrial > Soil > Agricultural land | place... | reverse complement strand
GGTGTTGATTACCGCCTCAACGACGACTTCACCCTGAGCAACACCAGCCGCTACTACCACTACGACCTGGACCGCAACAACACCCTGGCCGACTCCAGCCCCACGCGCTTTGTCACCGCCGCCAACGGCGAACTGCTGGTCAAGCTCAACCGCGGCAACGTGCAACGCACCGAAGACGGCTGGTTCAACCAGACCGAGCTCAAGCACCAGGCGCAGCTGGCCGGCATGAACCACAACCTGCTCTACGGGGTGGAGCTGGGTCGCCAGGTCAAGGACCAGTCGGTGTTCAGCCAGAACAACGTGGCCCAGGTCCCGGTGTTCCGCGACGGGCTGGTGGACGTACCGTTCCAGGCCAATCGCCAGACCGCCAAAGGCACCACCACCCAGGACACCGCAGGCTTCTACGTGCAGGACCTGATCGACCTGGCCCCGCAGTGGAAGGCGCTGGTCGGGGTGCGCTACGACGTGTTCGACCAGGAGTACGCCGACGACCTCAGCGGTGCCGACCTGACCCGGACCGACACCACCTGGAGCCCGCGTGTGGGCCTGGTGTTCCAGCCCGACCAGATCCAGTCCTACTATGTGTCGGTCAGCCGTTCCTACCAGCCATCGTCCGAGGTGTTCGCCCTGAGCACCGGCAACCAGGGGCTGGAGCCGGAAGAAACCACCAACTATGAGATCGGTGCCAAGTGGGACCTGCTCGACAATCGACTGTCGGTGACGGCTGCGGTGTTCCGCCTGGAACGCACCAACATGAAGACCACCGATCCGGCCAACCCGGCCAACCTGGTGTTGTCGGGCGAGCAGCGCACCGATGGCTTCGAGACGACCGTCAGTGGCCAGCTGACAGACAAGTGGCAGGTGTACGGTGGCTTTGCCTTCCTGGATGCGGAAATCACCAAATCCAACAGCAGCACCAACGGCGTTCCTAACGAAGGCCAGACCCCGACCCTGACCCCGCGCACCAGCGCCAACCTCTGGCTGGTCCGTTCCCTGACCGAAACCTGGCGGGTGGGCATGGGCGCCAACTACGTGGATCAGCGCTACACCGCGCTGGACAACGTGGTGGTGATGCCGTCGTACACCACCGTCGATGCGGCCTTGCTGTACAACCAGCCGAAGTGGGACATGGCCCTGCGCTTGCGCAACGTGTTTGACCGCGACTACTACGCCTCGGCCCACGGCTCGGTCGACCTGATCACCCCGGGCGCACCGCGCACCCTGGAGTTGAGTACCAACTACCGCTTCTGAGGCGGGTAAATGCATCGCGGGGCAAGCCCGCTCCTGCGGGTAGGAGCGGGCTTGCCCCGCGATTGCATTCAGCGGCTGCGGCGCTTGCCGGTAATCATCGACAGCGGCAGGTTTTCTTTAAGCCGCAGGCTTTCAAACAATGCCGCGGCGATATGCAAACAGACCAGCCCCAGCAGGGTGTTGGCCATGTACTCGTGGATATCCCGCGGCAGCTCTTCGCCCCAGAAGTAATCCACTTCCTCCAGCAGAAAGCCGCTGACACCCAGGCCAACCATCAACAGCAGCATCAGCACCATGACCAGCGCGCCGATGGGCGAGTGGCCGAGGCGGTGGTAATCCTCGCCATGGAGCAACGCATGGGCGTGCCATTTGAGCCGTGCAGGGGTGGGCCAGAAGTCGGCCCAGCGCGCCGCCGGGGTTCCGACAAATCCCCATAGCGTGCGGATCAGCACAATGGCCACGGCGTAGTACCCCAGCCAGCGGTGCCAGCCGTCACCTTCTTCGGTGAAGAAGTAGCCGCCCACAAAGGCCAGCACCAGCGACCAATGGCAAAACCGCACCAAGGGGTCCCAGAGCCGCAGCGTGTCGGCCGTCACGTCAGTCGATCTCTTCTTTCACCTTCTTGCCGGTGACCGGGTCGAAGTAGATTTCGACTTTGCGCTTGTCCTTGTCCCAGCCGTAGATCTCGTAGCAGTTACCGTCGGTGATCTTGAACTTCTTGATCTCGTAGCCCTGATTTTTCAGGTCTTGCTGGAAGTTGTCCGGGTCTTGCCACTGGACCTTGTCGGCCTTGGAACATTCGGTCTTGGCCAGCGCCAGCGGGCTGGCAACCAGCAATGCAGCAAGCAGAAGGGGACGCATACGCATGACAAGTCCTCGCGATTATGGAAAGCGCGGCAGCACAGCCATGAAGCCAGATTGAGCTGATGTCAGGTGTGGCGACGATCAGCGAAAACGCGGCAGCGGGCGTTCGACGTTGAGCGAGGTCAGGGTCTTTTTGACCAGGGCTTCGTCGGCTTCCACTGCCTTGAGACTGGCGCGGATCTTGCCGGCCACCGGGATATCGCCCTGGCGGTCTATCCAGTCGGCAATTTCTTTGCAGGCGCTGGCCAACGTAGTCTGCCGATGGTCGATCAGGGTCAGAAGTTTGGTGATTTCTTTGTCGGACATGGCGTAATCCTCCGCGTGCGAATTCAGTGTAGCAGTGCCCGATAAAACTGCAGGCGCACGCCCGCCACGCGGTTGTGACCCGACCCACGACGTACTATCCTTGCCGCCAAGCGATACCCCGCATACTTATAACCAATTCCTCTGCGCACACGCTTCCACTCAGGTCCGACGGCCTTGGGTGTTTCATGCTGGGCGCACGATCCGTGCCTTGCGACTGCAAACGATCTGGAGTAACACCCCCACCGATGAATACCCCCGTGGATGCGCGAGCCGGCAGCTGGCTCAGTGTGATCGCCCTGGCCCTGGCGGCCTTTATCTTCAATACCACCGAGTTCGTGCCGGTGGCCCTGCTCAGTGACATCGGCGAAAGCTTCCAGATGCCGACCGCCCAGGTCGGCCTGATGCTGACCATCTACGCCTGGGTGGTGGCCCTGGCGTCGCTGCCGATGATGCTGCTCACGCGCAATATCGAACGGCGCAAGTTACTGATCATTGTCTTTGCGCTGTTCATCGTCAGCCACTTGCTGTCGGGGGTGGCACAGAGCTTCGGCATGCTGTTGCTCAGCCGTATCGGCATCGCCCTGGCCCACGCCGTGTTCTGGGCCATCACCGCCTCGCTGGCCGTACGGGTGGCGCCGCCGGGGCAACAGGCCAAGGCCCTGGGGCTGCTGGCGACCGGTACCACCCTGGCGATGGTCATGGGCATTCCCCTGGGCCGGGTGGTAGGGGAGGCACTGGGTTGGCGCACGACCTTCCTGGCAATTGCCGGGGTGGCGTTGGCGACCCTGATTTGCCTGGTCAAGTCGCTGCCGCTGCTGCCCAGCCAGAACTCGGGCTCGCTGCGCAGTGTGCCGGTGCTGTTCAAGCGCCCGGCACTGGTCACGGTGTATGTGCTGGTGGCGCTGGTGATTGCCGCGCAGTTCACCGCCTACAGCTACATCGAGCCCTTTGCCTTGAACGTTGCGCAGATCAGTGGCGAGATGACCACCGTGCTGCTGCTGTTGTTCGGTGGCGCCGGGGTGTTTGGCTCGGTGCTGTTCAGCCGCTACAGCGAGCGCTTCCCCAGTGGTTTCCTGATCGCCGCCATCGCCATGCTGGCGGCGTGCCTGCTGCTGTTGCTGCCGCTGTCCGGTGATTTCAAACTGCTGGGTACGCTGAGTGTGTTCTGGGGTATCTCGATCATGTGCTTCAGCCTGGCGCTGCAGTCCAAGGTGCTGATCCTCGCCTCCGATGCCACGGACGTGGCCATGGCCATGTTCTCGGGGATCTACAACATCGGCATTGGCGCCGGGGCCTTGATCGGCAGCCTGGTCAGCGTGCACATGGGGCTGGCCGATATCGGCCTGGTGGGCGGCTCGCTGGCGGTGGCCGGCCTGCTGTTGTGCGCGGTCACTACCTACCGCTTTGCCAACGCCGGCGTGGCCGATCGCCCGCTGTAGCAATCAGGGGGTGTTGGGGCCAAGGCTGGACCATCACCCCCCGCATCCCTATACTCCCCCACTTGCAATTCACCACTGGCCCTGCCTCTGCAGGGTCAACATCCAGGTCACGCTCAGTGGCCCGACGCCCAGCGTCGAAGCACGCTCTGCCTTTTTTCGCAGATACCTCGCGCCCCCGGCGCGTCTTGCACGTTCGCGCAGGTCCACGCGCATCCGCAATTCTGCTCAGTGTTTCGACGGCTTGGCCATGGGGCTCGCCGCCCATCGCATCCCGCGCAAACGGCTTGCTCGCAGCCACCTCTGGTCATGCATGACCGAACCTGCGAAAGAGAAAGGGAAAACACGATGCACGACACTGCTTTTTTCCAGCTGTCAGCCACCTCAGCGATCCTGCTGCTGGTCGGCTTCTACGGCGCCACCTTCCTCCTGTCACTGCTGATTCGTGAGAAAAACGAAAACGTCGATGGCTTCATGGTCTCCAACAGCGCCGTGGGCTTCGGGCTGTCCAGCGCGAGCATGATCGCCACCTGGATCTGGGCCGCTTCGTTCTATGCCAGCGCCACGTCGGGTTTCAAGTACGGACTTTCGGGGCCCTTGCACTATGGCTTCTGGGGGGCGCTGATGATCCTGTTCATCTACCCCTTCGGTAAGCGCTTTCGCCAGCTGGCGCCCAAGGCCCACACCCTGGCCGAAATCCTTCACGCCCGCCACGGCACCTCCAGCCAGATGATCATGGCGGTGTCCAACATCATCGGCAGTTGCATCAGCCTGATGGTCAATTTCACCGCAGCCGGTGCGCTGGTATCGATGCTCAGCCCGCTGACCTTCACCCAGGGCGTGCTGATCGCCGGCCTCGGGGTGCTGTCCTATACGCTGTGGTCGGGCTTTCGCGCCTCGGTCATGACCGACTTCGCCCAGTTGGTGGCGATGATCCTGTCCGCGGTCATCATCATTCCGCTGATCTTCTTCAATGCCGGAGGTCCCGATCTGCTGGCCGCCAATATGTGGCGCCTGGATGCCCAGCAGGCGGACTTCTACTCCACCAAGGCAATCCTGGAACAGGGCGCACCGTACTTCGTCGCCGTGCTGGCCTACGCCATCGGCAACCAGACCATTGCCCAGCGCCTGTTCGCCGTGCGCGAAGACCTGATCAAACCGACCTTCCTGACCGCCACCCTGGGCTACGGCGCCATCGTCATCGGCCTGGGCATGCTGGGGCTGCTGGCGCTGTTCACCGGGCTTGAGCCCGTCAATGGCGACATGAACAACATCATTCCGCAGATGGCTTCCACCTACCTGCCGCCCATTGGCATTGCCTTGTTCTTCATTCTGGTGATCGGCTCACTGTCATCGACCGCCGACTCCGACCTGACTGCGCTCTCGGCGATTGTCATGACCGACGTGTATGGCAAGAACCTCGCCAGGGGTAACCCGGACCCGCGCCGCATGCTCTGGTGGGGACGCGCGACCATGGTGATCGCGACCCTGTTCGGGGTGGTATTCGCCAGCCTCAAGTTCGACATCCTGGTCATGCTGGTGTTTGTCGGCGCCTTGTGGGGGGCCATCGTGTTTCCGGTGATCGCCAGTTGCTATTGGGACCGGGTCAACAACCGCGCCTTTGTCTGCTCGGTGTTGTCGGCGGTGCTGTTGTTCACCGTGGTGCGCTTTGAGCTGGTGCCGGTCGAGGGTGCGCTGGCGGTGTTCTTCGAGGTCTGCGCGGCGGTGGGTGGCGCGGTGGTGCTGGGGCTGATGACCTTCGGCTTTTGCGGGCGCAGGGCGGCCTTTGCGGTGGCGGCGCTGGCACTGGCGATCATGCTGCCGGCATTCATCGGCACCCTGCGCGAGTACATCGTGTTGATGGGCTCGCTGACGGCCTACGGGGTCAGCACGGTGGTCTGCGTGGCCTTGAGCCTGCGCAACACCGAGCGCTTCGACTTCGACCTGCTGGCAACGCGGGTGACCTCGTTCCAGCGTGAACAATCCTCGATCCAAGGAGAAGTGGTATGTGGTTGACTGTGTATTTCCTGGTCTGGCCGGCGATCTCGCTGGTGGTACTGATGGTGTTGCTGGTGGCCCTCTGGCGCGATGTGCGAGCCGCCCGCAAGCGCGGTGAGGCAATGATCTGACGGCGGCGTATCAGCGGCCGGTCAGTCCGCGCTCGGCAAAATACTGCTCCAGCACGTCCGCCCCGGCATTGCTCCAGGCCAGGGCGACGTAGCTGTCGGGGCGCAGCAGGTACACCGCATCGCGCATCAGCCCGGCGGCCTCATGGGCCTCGCTCCAGCTGAACACTTCCACCGGAATGCCACGGGTGCCGCACCATTGCACCAGGTCGGCACCCACCGCGCCGTACACCTGTACTTGCCAGCGCACGCGGGTCAGGGTGCTGTAGTTGTCACGTCCGTCCTCGGCCACCCAAGGCATGCGATCGCCGCCATGAACATGGCCGGCGCTGCCAACGCTGAGTGGCATGTCCCGGTAGTTGATGCCGATTTGCGAGACCGTGCGAAACAGGAACTCGCGCGCCGATTTCAACGCCACCACTCGCGGGAACAGTCGCGGCGCCAGGCGGGTGCGCAGCAGGCCGGCCAGGCGGCCATCGGCGGTGATGAAATTGAACACCTGGTCGGTGGTCGCCACCAGCCGCCTGGCAAAGGCGCTGCGTTCGATCTCGAAGGTGTCGAGCAGGCTGTCCTCGGCCTGGCCACGCAGCACGCTGGTCAGCTTCCAGGCCAGATTGATGGCATCGCCGATACCGGTGTTCATGCCCTGGCCACCGGCCGGGCTGTGGACGTGGGCGGCGTCGCCCAGCAGGAACGCCCGTTGCTTGCTGAACTGCTCGGCGACCCGGTGATGGACCCGGTAGGTGGAAAACCAGTTGACCTGTTGCACCTGCACCTTCAGGTGCTCGATCGCCCGCTGGCTGACATCCTCGAAGCGCAGTTTGTCTGGGTGTTCGGCGCGCTCATCGCGCACCGTGCCGATCAGGCGCGCACGGCCAGTGCCGGCCAGGGGAAAGACAGCCAGAAAGTCCGCTTCGTCCAGGTCTACATGCAGCTCACCGTTGAGTGCCGGGCCCTGGGCCTGCACATCGGCCACATAAAACACCTGCTGGTAAGTGCCGCCCGGAAAGCCGATGCCCAGCGCCTTGCGCACGGTCGAGCGGGCGCCGTCGCAGCCGGCCAGGTAAGCCGCTTCGCACTGTTCCTGCAGGCCGTCGGCGTGGCGCAACTGGGCGCTGACCCCGTGCTCATCCTGGTTGAAGCCCAGCAGTTCGGTCTGGCGCTCCACCTCTACGCCAAAGCCCAGCAGGCGCTCGATCAGCAGTTGCTCGTGTTGGTCCTGGGGGTAGATGTGCAGGAAGGGGTAGGGGGTAAGGTCGGCACCAATGGCGTTGAAGGGCAGGCGCGCGGCGGCTTCGCCCTTGACCCAGAGATTGGCCGCCGGCACCCGGTGCCCGAGTTCGAGCACCGCCGAGGTGAGGTCCAGCTGACGGTACAACTCAAGGGTCCGGGCCTGCACCGCCAGGGCCCGGGAGGTGGTACCGGGGCCGGCGGTCCGGTCGACGATGCGCACCTTCACGCCCAGTTTGCTTAGCCACAATGCCAGCACCAGCCCGGTGGGGCCGGCGCCGACGATCAGTACCTCACAGCGGTTCATCGCACGCGCTCCTCAGCGCTGGGCGAACGCCAGGTTCAGGCCCAGGCCGGCAAAGGATGCCGCAAAACTGCGGCGCAGCCAGTTCTGCACCTGCGGCGACTCGATCACCGCGCGGCGGAACAGGTTGGCCAGCAGGCCGTATAACACGAACACCACGAACGTCATGAGCATGAACACCCCGCTCAGGCTGAGCATCTGGGCGGTCACCGAACCGCCCTGGGGGGTGATGAACTGGGGCAGGAACGCCAGGAAGAAAATGGTCAGCTTGGGGTTCAGAATGTTCAGCAGGCCCGCGCGCAGTATCAGGTGGCCGGCGCTGCCGACCTTGGTGGTGCTGTCGACGGCAAAGGCCGAGCGGTCGCGCCAGGTGGCGTAGGCCAGGTACAGCAGGTAGGCGACGCCTGCGAACTTCAGCCCCTGGAAGGCCAGGGCACTGGTGTGCAGGATCGCCGACAGGCCGAGGATCGAGGCCAGCAGGTGCGGGACGATCCCGGCGGTGCAACCGAGCGCCGTGTACAGGCTGGCGCGCTTGCCCGCCACCAGGGCGGTGGAGATGGTCAGGATCACACCGCTACCGGGGATCAGCACGACGATCAGGGAGGTAATGAGAAAATCCAGGCTTGGCATTGTGTTGCGCTCCATGCACGCAGGGGGAAGGCACTCCCCCAAGTGTAAGACGGCCCACAGGATTTGCGCGCCGGTCGTCGGCGCAGGCCGGTGTGGTTGGCTGTGGCTGATGATCTGGATTAGTATGAAATCTGTCTATCCGATCTAATCCAAAGGAGGTCCCATGAGCCGCCGGACCGACCCTCAACAACAGCGTCTGCGCGAAGCCGAAAAAGTCGTCGCCGTGGCCCTGGCCCAGGCCAGCCCGCGCGAGGCCGATGCCATTGCCGAAACCTTTGCCAGCATTGCCGGGTTCGTCAAGGACCTGGTCGGCCGCCAGCACCGGCAGGCGCTGGAGTCCATTGTCGAGGCCCTGGTACCCAAGGTGCCGCCCACGCCCACCGCGCTCAAGGAGGCCGCGATGCTGGCCCAGGCGCGCACCGCGGTGCTGGAGAGCGGCGAGTGGCTGACCGCGGCGCAGATCGCCGGGCTTGCCGGTTTCAGCCTGAGCAACCCCAGCGCCCAACCGAACAAATGGAAGCGTGAAGGGGCGATCTTTGCCTTGCGCCACCATGGCGTGGACTACTTTCCGGCCTATGGTCTGGATGCTGCCGGCGGGTACCGGCCGCTGAAGGCCATGGCGCCGGTGCTGGAGCGGTTTGGCGAGCATAAGGACAGCTGGGGCCTGGCGTACTGGTTCATGTCGGCCAACAGTTTTCTGGGCGGGCAGCGTCCGCTGGACCTGTTGGCCCGGGAGCCTGACCGGGTACTTGCCGCCGCCGAGGACGAGTTGCAGGTAGTCGCCCATGGCTGATACGCCGCAGCCGCCAGACCGGCTGCAGCTATCGACCCTGATCTGGGCGGCCGGAACGCCGATTCATCGGGTACACCTTGAGTGCTATGGCGCTGATCAGTTCAATCCAGGCCTGCAGGGGAATGCGCGTTTCAGTCCGATCCGTGATGTGCATGGGCAGCCGATTCCGACGCTGTACGGTGGCACCAGTTTCGATTGTGCGGCGATGGAGACGGTGTTTCATGACGTGCCTTTTGCCGCCGGGTTCAAAACCTATGACAAGGGCAAGCTGGCTGGCCAGCAACACTCGCTGCTGCATTGTGGGCAGGATTTGTTGCTGGTGGATTTGGGCAGCAAGGCCCTGCGTAAGTTGGGGGTGCCGCGCAAGTTGTTGATCGATACCGAGAAGGATCAGTATCCGCTGACCCGGATGTGGGCCGAGGCGATTCACCGGCAATGTGCGCAGGTGCAGGGGCTGTGCTGGACTTCGCGCCAGGATGACAGTGCGCGGGCGTTGATGTTGTTCGGGGATCGGGTTGGGCCGCTGGTGCGGCAGGGGGCGGGGCGCAGTCTGGTGGCGGACAGTGCGGCGTATCTGCAGGTGCTGGGGTTGGCGGAGCAGATCGGGGTGTTGATTGTGGCGGGGCGGGGTGGGTGAATTTATCCATTTGCCCTGCGTTGTAGGAGCGGGCTTGCCCCGCGATGGCCCCCGAGTCGTGGACATTGGGTAGGACCATCACCGGCCTCGCGATGAGGTGTTGGTGTTGATGGTCTTATCCATTGGCCAAGGTGACGCTGATTCACCTTTGCGCCCTTACGGCGCCTTACTTTGGCAAACGCCCCAAAGTAAGCAAAGGGCTTGCCCCACCAGGGGCTCTGCGTTTCGCTGCGAGTCCCCTCACTGCGGTGTCGCTACGGGGCATTGCGAGCTACGCGTTGCAAGCAACGCTACGCTTCGCATCTTCGGCATTCGCCGAAGGCGCTGCGCGCTAGCCTCTCCGCGACACCTCCGTTCGGCCCTTCTGGTTAACGGGGCGCGGGTAGATCAAGATCAAAAGCACAATTCGCTGCGCTCTTGCTGACCTGCGCTGGCTGTAGGAGCGGGCTTGCCCCGCGATGGCCCTCAAGTCATGCACATCCAGATATCTGTCGGCAGGATTCAAGATCCATCGCGGGGCAAGCTGTTGTGGCTCAATATTCTTG
>Ga0247821_10002483_pt1 | contig 10124 bp, 6 predicted proteins | sample 13C_Glycerol_Day_FD_192481 | JGI IMG/M metagenome (GOLD analysis project Ga0247821, IMG submission 192481) | Soil microbial communities from agricultural site in Penn Yan, New York, United States - 13C_Glycerol_Day14 | ecosystem: Environmental > Terrestrial > Soil > Agricultural land | place... | reverse complement strand
GCTGCGCAGCAGCCCCGGAATCAGCCGTCCTGCAACAGCTCCAAGGCATGATCAAAGTCGAACCGCTCGACCTGTTCGGCGACCAGTGCCAGGCGCTTGGCCAAGGCCCGATCGAGTGACAGGTTGCGCAGCTCGGCAAGCGCCTCCATGGCCGCGGTGTCGCTTTCGGCCAACAGCACTTTGAGCCTGTTCAAGTGCTCACTCAACTCGGGCACCTCCTGCAGGCGCTCGTCTATCGATGCCGGCGCATTTACCGTCAGACCGGACAACGCCGCCAGGGTCGGCAATAGGCATCGCTCGACCTCTGCCGCCAAGGCCTGCACCTGCGTAGCGGGTTCGCCGTTCTGGCAGGCTTGCTCCAGCACGGCGGCAGCTTGCGCCACGGCCTTGGCGCCGATGTTGGCGGCGGTGCCGCGCAGGCTGTGAGCCATCCGCTCGGCCGCGCCAGCATCCGGGTCGCTCTGTGCGGCCCGGAACTGCTCGGCAAAGCCTGCCTGAGTGTCGCGAAACTTACACAGCAGGCGCAGATAGAGGTCCTGCCGGCCCATGCAGGTAGCCAGGCCGGCAACCTTGTCAATGCCCTCAAGATGATCCGGCAACCGCTTTGCCGGGCCTACCGCTGGCGATGCTGGAACGGCTGGAACGGCGGCCTGCGGCGTGATCCATTTGGCCAGTGTGGCGAACATGTCATCGACATTGAGTGGCTTGGAGATATGGTCGTTCATGCCACTGCTCAGGGCCCGTTCACGATCACCGTCCATGGCGTTGGCGGTCATGGCGATCACCGGCAACGCCGTAAAGCGCGGCTGCTGACGAATTCGCTGGGTGGCGGTGTAACCGTCCATCACCGGCATTTGGCAGTCCATCAACACGCCGTCGAAGTTGCCATCCTCGGCGAGGATGTCGAGAGCCTCCTGGCCGTGCCAGGCCAGCCGCAGACCTATGCCGACACTCTCCAGCAGTTCGCAGGCCAGCTCCTGATTGAGCTCGTTGTCTTCCACCAACAGCAGCCGAGCCCCCCTAAGGCTGGCGACAGTGTTGGCACTCTGATGAGAACGTTCGCTGGCCCGCGTATCGCCCTGCGGCCATCTGCCCAGCACCACGCCAATGGCTTCGAGCAATGAAGACGGGGTCACTGGCTTGGTCAGCACCACCGGCAACTGGATGCCCTGGCGCTCGGCTTCCTCGCGCGCCTCCTCGCGGCCAAACGCAGTGACCATGATCACCGACGGTGTATGCGTCAGGTGGGCGGAATGCATTCTGCTCACTGCCTCCATGCCATCCATGCCGGGCATCCGCCAGTCCATCAGTACCAGATCGTAGGGCAGCGCGTTTTGCTCGGCATCGGCCAGCAGGCGCAAGGCCTGGCTGCCGTTTTGCGCACCATCCACCTCCAGGCCGAAGCTGAGCGCCATGCCCGACAGGATCTGGCGGGCACTGGCGTTATCGTCCACTACCAGTACCCGTATACCCAGCAGTTCGTCGGCCTTGAACATCCGACGCGGCTGAACGCCTTGCTGCACGCCGAGGCTTACATGGAAATGGAACGTGGAGCCCACCCCTGGCTCGCTCTCCACCCAAATGTGGCCGTCCATCAACTCCACCAACTTCTTCGAAATGGACAATCCCAGCCCGGTGCCGCCGTACTTGCGCGTGGTCGAGCTGTCGGCCTGACTGAACGACTGAAACAGGCGCGAACACTGCTCGGCGGTCATGCCAATGCCGGTGTCGCGCACCCAGAAATGCAGCTGAACGCGCTCCTCACGGGTGGCCACTGCTTCCACCCCGACCACAATCTCGCCACGTTCGGTGAACTTGGCAGCGTTGTTGCCCAGGTTAATCAGCACCTGGCCCAGGCGCAGAGGATCGCCGAGCAGTGCAGTGGGTAATTCAGGCGGGGTCTGGAACAACAGCTCCAGGCCTTTGTCCTCGGTCTTTAGGCCGACCATGGCGGCGAAATTATCGAGGACGTCTTCAAGGCGGAAGGGGATTTGCTCAAGGCTCATCCTGCCAGCCTCGATCTTGGAGAAGTCGAGGATGTCGTTGATGATCCCCAAGAGGTTCTCCGCCGAGCGGTGAACCTTTTCAATGTAGTTGCGCTGGCGCGTATCCAGTTCGGTACGCAGCGCCAGGTGGCTCATGCCGATGATGGCGTTCATTGGTGTGCGGATCTCGTGGCTCATGTTGGCGAGGAACTCGCTCTTGGCTTGGGTGGCCGCCTCAGCTGCCGCCCGCGCCTGTGCCAGTGCCGTCACGTCGATGTTGATGCCGGTTGCGCGTAAAGGCTTGCCGTCAGGTGTGCGTGAGAAGCGGTTGAGCGATTTGAACGTGCGTACACGGCCATCATCTTGGCGCACAATTCGGAAGTCGAACTCGACGCGATCACTGCCGCTTTCGACGGCACGCTCGAACGTGCTGCTGGCACGGGCCACGTCATCAGGGTGCACCAGTGCCTGCCAGTGCTCCAGCGAGCCACCGAATTCGCCAGGAGCAAGCCCGAACATCGATTCCAGCTGGGGCGTCCAATAGTTTTTGCCGCTGATCAGATCGACGTCGAACAGACCAATATCGCCAGCTTCCTGCGCCAGGTTCAGACGATCGCTGGCCGTACGCAGCTTGGCTTCCATTGCCCTGCGTTCCGTCACGTCGCGCACCGAGGCACACACGCAAGCGCCACGCCCCTCCAGGCGGGGCAGATGGGACAGGCCAATTTCCACGCAGAACAGGCTGCCGTCCTTACGGACGCCACGCAGGTCATCCAGATTGGCCCCCATCTGGCGAGTGCCTTCACTGGCAATAAACCCGTCGCGTAGTGGGGCATGCCGTTCGCGCGCAGCCTGGGGCACCAGTCGCTCGATGTCGGCACCGATCAGTTCGCCGGGGGCGTAGCCAAACAGGGCGTCCATCTGTGGATTGGTCATCAGAATGTGGCCGTCGTCCCCCAGCACCAGCATGCCGTCTGGTGCCGCTTCAATAATGCCGCGGTACCACGCTTCGGTGGCGCGCAAGGCCACCTGCTGGGCCTCCAGCGCCTGGGCCTGGTGTTCCAGTTGCTGGGTCTGGGCCCCCATCTCGTCAGCCTGGCGGCGAGTCTCCTGCAGCAGCGCTTGAGCCGCTTCACTGCGCTCCATGATGGCCATGGCACCGGCCAGCCTGGGCAGCACTTCTTGCAGCAGCAATGCTTCGTGCTCTTGCAGCGTGTGAAAGCCGGCCATTTCCAGAACACCCAGCAATCGCTCGCCTCGCAATACGGGCTGCACCAGCAGATGGCTGGCGCAGGCCTCACCCAACTGTGCGCGTACACGCCAGAACGGTTCAGGCAAGTCGTTGAGTTGGCGCGGTTGGTGATCCAGTGCGCATTGGCCCAGCAGCCCTTCACCGAGTTCGAGCTCCGCGCGCAGTGGATGCTCACTGTCTACCGCATAACCACCGAGCAATTGCAGGCGCGGCGCGCCCTCATACAGGGCGTACAACGCCCCCTGGTACACCCCCAACTGGGGCGCGATGCGGCAAAAGAACGCTTGGGCCAACTGCTGCGGCGTCTCTGCCTGTTGCAGGTCCACTTGCAGGAGTGAGGCATGGGCTTTGACCCAACGTTGACGTTCAAGTTGACACGCCTCCAGTTGCAGCGTGGCGATGGCACGGGCCAGGTCGCCGGTTTCGTTGTGCAGGTCGGTGTGAGGGATCCGACTGTCCAGCTTGCCGGCAGCCAGCTCGTCAACCGCGGCACGTACGCGGTTCAGCGGCACGCGGATGGAGCGGCTAACCAACCAGGCCAGCAGCAGGGCCAGTGTCGAGCCGCCCAGCAGCAAGACATAAGTTATCGTGCTGCTGCGCTGCGCATAGTCGGCCAGATTTTTCGCCGTATCGTGGATATCGGCTTCTTTGTTATTTTCTATCAGGATGAGCAACGCGTCGCTTTCCTGCTCCAATGCCAGGAATTCCTCACTGTTGAGTAGGGTCAGGGCCTGGCCCAGGGCGCCCTTGCCGGCCAGCTCCAGCGCTTGCTCGCCATTTTTTCGCAGGCGCTGCAACAGCACATCGAACGCAGCTAAACGGGTCACGCTACTCTGACGCCGTAGCGTCGGCCTAACCTGCGCCAGCGCTTCGAGCAAACGCGTCTGGGCGGCTTCCATCTGCGCCCGGGCGCTTATGCGGGTGTTCGCGTTGCTGGTGGCCACTGCACGTTGCAGTGCCTGCGTCAGACGCGGCAACTGCACCCGCAGCTCCTGCATATGCTGAATACCGACCAGATCCTGCTGGTACAGCTGCTGCATTTCGGATCTCAGCGAGTACTGGGTGCGCAGGCTTTGCACGCCCAGCAGCAGGATCAACGCCAGCAACGCAGCGAAACCGATGATCAATTTACTGCCCAGGGACAGGCGCTCGAGCAGATCGAACAGTCTGTTCATGTATCGCCTCGTTTAGCGGTTATGCGCAGTGATGTGAAGGGCTCAGGGCTCTTCAGGAACCTACTCAAGTGCAGTCGATGGTGGGTCCACGTCCTGGTCAGCGTCAGTGAACCGCGCGGCAATGTCCCGGAACCGCTCGGCATTGGCCACAAAGGCGTCACAGATATCGGGGTCGAAATGCGAGCCGCGGCCTTCGCGGATAATCTCCATCGCCTGCGCGTGGGACATGCCGGGCTTGTAGACGCGACGGCTGATCAGTGCATCATAGACATCCGCCACGGCCATCAACCGGGCGCTGATGGGGATGGCGTCACCCGCCAAGCCTTGCGGATAGCCACTGCCATCCCACTTTTCCTGGTGGCTGTAAGCGATTTCCTTGGCCAGACGAAGGAAGTCGACGTCTATCCCCAGTTGGTCTTCGGCATGCTGAATGGCGTCGCGCCCCAACGTCGTGTGGGTCTTCATGATCTCGAACTCCTCTGGGGTGAACCGTCCGGCCTTGAGGAGGATGCGATCGGGGATGCCGACCTTGCCGATATCGTGCAGCGGTGCTGACTTGAACAGCAGCTTGATGGTTTGCTCATCGAGGAAGTGACGAAAGCGTGGGTGCTCGCGCAGCAGCTCGGCGAGCAGATTGATGTAGTGCTGGGTTCGGCGAATGTGGTTGCCGGTTTCGTTGTCACGGGTTTCGGCCAGCGACGCCATGGCGTGGATGGTGACGTCCTGGATGGCGGCGACCTCGCGGGTGCGGCGCTGCACCTCCTGTTCCAGAAAGGCATTTTTGTCGCGTAGGAAGTCGGCAGCGGCCTTGATCTTGAGCTGCGTCTCGACCCTGGCCATGAGCACCGGGGGGATGATCGGCTTGGTGATGTAGTCTGCAGCGCCCAGGCCCAAGCCGTGAATCTCGTCTTCGGCGCCAGCCATGGCGGTCAGGAAAATGATCGGAATGTGACGTGTGCGGGGGCCACGCTTGAGCTGCTCGGCCACCTCGTAACCGGACAGACCTGGCATCATGATATCCAGCAGGATCAGGTCCGGAAGCGGGTCACCTTGAAGGAGACGCAACGCTTTATCGCCGCTGTTGGCCGCCTTGACCCGGTACTTGTCCTTGAGCAAGTCGGCAATCAACATCAGGTTGTCGGGGGTGTCGTCGACCACCAGAACGGTGGCTGATGGATGAACATCCTGCCTGTTATCCATAGATGTTGGCTCTCTTGCCTGGTCAGTAAGGAGAGGCCGCGTCGACGCTATGCCATGCCCTTGGTGACTAGCGTAGCTAGAAAAATCTGCAATCGCCGACGGTTTTACATACGTTGCGTATGATAAGGGGCTTTTGTTCATCGTTACTGGCCATTGTGTTGCGCGATGCCAGGGCCGTGCCAGGGGGGCGGTTCGCCAGATGCGCAACGCCACTGTGTGGCGTCGATGCAGTTGCTGATTCACAACCTGATACAGCAGGGCATCCCTGATCTGTGGCAGCCTGGCTGAAGCGGCGTTGTGGATCGCAGAAGGGGAGGATGGCAATGCGCGGCTGGCACAGAGTGTTGCCGCGTTGGAGTTGCTGCTGCGTGAAACCTTGGTCAAACGCCACGATGAACAAGCATGAGCATCAATACCTGGTAAGGAGCCCCCATGGCCAAAGACATCGACAATCCCTGCGTTTCACTTTGCCAGCTCAACAGTGAGCTGTGTGTCAGCTGTGGCCGAAGCCGGGACGAAATCCGCAAATGGCGAGGAATGAAGCGCCCTGAGAAGATGGCGACCGTGCAGCGGGCGGCTACGCGGTTGAAGGCTATCGTCAAGAAAAATGCGAAGCGCCAGGCTGGGCAGGAACCTTAGCTCGCCGCGCCTGAAGCGTACGCGGGAGAGCACAACGGGAGCGGGGGCCGTGCTGGGTGATTGGCACACCAGCAACGGCCGTTCAGGGCTACTCCGTGGCCTCAGCCACCCCCTGATCCTCGCCGAGGAACCCACCGCTCTGATGGTGCCAAAGCCCTGCGTAGGTGCCGTTTTTGCGCAGCAGCTCGGCATGGGTACCTTGTTCGATGATGCGCCCGTCATCCATGACAATCAGCCGATCCATGGCCGCGATTGTTGACAGTCGATGGGCGATTGCGATGACGGTCTTGCCCTCCATCATTTCATCGAGACTTTCCTGGATGGCCACTTCGACTTCCGAATCCAGGGCGCTAGTGGCCTCGTCAAGTAACAGGATCGGGGCGTTCTTGAGCATCACCCGGGCGATGGCGATGCGCTGGCGCTGGCCACCCGAAAGTTTGATACCGCGCTCACCCACCAGGGTGTCATAGCCGCTATGGCCTTGCCGATCGCTCAGTTGACTGATGAAACCGTCGGCTTGGGCATTCGCCGCGGCGGTGCGGATCTGTGCGTCGGTCGCGTCCGGGCGGCCGTAGGCGATGTTGTCGCGAATGGAACGGTGCAGCAGAGAGGTATCCTGAGTGACCATGCCGATGGCGCTGCGCAGGCTGTCCTGCGTCACTTGAGCGATGTTTTGACCGTCGATACGAATCTCACCACCGTCCACGTCGTAGAAACGCAGCAGCAGGTTGATCAGCGTGGATTTACCGGCGCCGGAACGACCCACCAGGCCGATTTTTTCGCCCGGGCGGATGTGCAGGCTCAGGCCGTTGAGTACTTGGCGCTCACCGTTGTAGTTGAACGCGACATTGTCGAAGGTCACCGCACCGCCGGTGGGCACCAACACATCGGCGTTCGGTGCATCCTGCACCTTGGGGCCACGGGTCAAAGTCGCCATGCCATCCTGCACCGTGCCGATGTTTTCGAACAGCGAAGTCATTTGCCACATGATCCAATGCGACATGCCATTGATACGCAACGCCATGGCGGTAATCGCCGCGACGGCCCCGGTGCCGACTTCGCCCTGATGCCACAGCCACAGGGCATAGCCGCCGGCGCCCATGATCAGCGCGACCACCAGCGCCTGGTTGACGATCTCGAACTGGCTGACCAAGCGCATCTGGCGAAAGCCGGTAAGCTTGAAATCCTCCATCGCCGCGCGTGCGAAGTGGGCCTCGCGTTTGGAGTGCGAGAACAGTTTCACGGTGGTGATGTTGGTGTAGGCGTCCGAGATGCGCCCGGTCATCGACGACCGCGCATGGGCCTGTTCCTGCCCGACTTGCCCCAAGCGTGGCACAAAGTACAGCATGGCCAGACCGAACAATACGATCCAGGCAATAAAAGGCAGCATCAGTTTCAGGGCAAAACCGCCGGCCAGTGCAATGATCGCGATGAAATAAACCCCGATTCCGGGGGCGATCTCGATGACGGTGAACAGGACCTCGCGCACGGCGAGTGCCGTCTGCATCACCTTGGTCGTCACCCGGCCGGAGAACTCATCGGAAAAGAATGAAAGGCTTTGCCGCAGCATCAGGCGATGAAAGTCCCAGCGCAGCCGCAGCGGCAGATTGATCGCCAATACCTGGTGCTGCACCATGGTGCGCAGTGCTACCAAGCCGATGCTGGTGATCAGTACGATGCCGATCCCCCATAGCACTCGACTTTCCTGCGCCTGCGCATCGCTGCCAGCCTGCCAGGTGGAGAGCAGGTCCACGACTTGCCCAAGAAAGGAAAACAACCACGCTTCGTAAATCGACACACTGGCACTGAGCAGCGCAAACGCAAGGATATAGCCGCGGGCGCCTCGGGTGCAGGCCCAGAGGAACCGCACCAGGCCAACAGGTGGTGGCGGTGCTTCATCGGGTGGGAAAGGGTCGAGTCTTCGTTCAAACACACGAAGCATTGTGGCCTCCGAAAGGATCAAGTTAAGGCAATTCTGCCATTTAACGATTGCTTTGAGGCTTTTGCTGTTCAGGGGGTGGCACGGAAGGGGTGTGTTTGCTCTGGGAGCGCAAAGCGTGAGTGTCGAAGCAGCAGGCCTCTGTTGGGTCACAAGCGCTTGTTTGAAAAGTAGTTTTCGGTGTGCCCAAACGATCAGTGATCGATTTCACATCGACGAAGCGCTGTAGCACAAGCACGAAACGGCCTCCAACCCCTTGCGGTCGACAATGGTGATCTCACCTCTTGAGTATTGAATTAGCCCCTGATGCTGTAGCAACCCGGCAGCTAGTGTCACCCCGCTGCGACGTACCCCCAACATGTTTGCCAAACATTCATGGGTGAAGTGGAAGTGGTCGCAATGGACTCGGTCGTGGGTCATCAACAACCAGCGCGCCAAGCGCTGTTCAATGTCGTGAAAATGAATGCACGCCGCCGACTGGGCCAACTGCGTGACCTGCAGATAAAAAAAGTGATTGAGGGCGTTGCGTAGCTCGGGAATCTCGATCAGCGCGGCTTGCAACTGCACACGGCTCAGGTGCAGGCAACTGCCGCTACTATGGACCGATGCCTGCATCGGAGCGGTCGACACACCCAGGACCAGGCTGGCACCCAGCATACCTTCGTTGCCAACAAGGCTCATCTCCAGAGGGTGGTGGTCAGGTAGGGTCGCCATCAGGCAGATGACAGCGCTGAGTGGGAAGTAGGCGTGTTCAATTGTGTGCCCTGACTCATACAGCACCATACCGGGCAATAGATCAATGCAGTCGCCTTGAGCGCTGATCCTGTCGCGATCCGTTGGTGATAAACGCAGAAGTAATTGGTTTTCTATCGTGTTAGGCCGGTTGACTGACACGTGCAATTCCTGAGGCACCGAGAATAGTGGACAGGGTGACGACCGGTACCTTGCCGCCCTATGCAATAGTGTGAGGGCTGCATGGTCAGGAGTCTGTTCGCTAGAGCACCTAGCTGGCCAGTCCGCCAGAGGGAGGGCATGGGGGTAAATAGGGCAGCAGACGCTCGGTTTCCTTCTTCACCACGGCGTAGCATTCGCAACTGAGCTGTTCCAGGCGGTCCCTGTCCAGCACCTTGATATGCCCGCGACTGTATTCGATGACACCCAGGCGCTGCAGCTTGCCAGCAGCGTCGGTTACCCCTTCGCGGCGAACCCCCAGCATGTTGGCGATCAGTTCCTGGGTCATGCAAAGTTGATCACCTTGCAGACGGTCCAACGACAACAGCAACCAACGGCACAGTTGCTGGTCGATGGAGTGATGACGGTTGCAGACGGCCGTCTGCGCCATTTGCGTGATCAGTGCCTGGGTGTAGCGCAACATCAACAGCAGCAGCTCGCCATGGCGATTGAATTCGTCTTTGAGACGTTGCCCCGGCAAGCGGTAGGCATACCCGGCACTTTGAACAATTGCACGACTTGGCGTGCTTTCACCGCCCATAAACACTGCGATGCCGATCAGCCCCTCATTGCCTACCACGGAAATCTCCGCTGAAGCACCGTTCTCCATGACATACAGCAGAGAGACGATGGAGTCGGTGGGAAAGTAGACGTGGCGCAAGGCATCGCCGGATTCGTAGAGCACTTTTCCCAAGGGCAGGGGCGCCAGCTCTAAGTGCGGTTGCAAGCGCTCCAGCGCTGGCAGGGAGAGCGCTGCCAGCAGGTGGTTGTGGCGCGGCTCGGGTGCAGCAGGCATATTCACCACCCTGCGAGATTCAGTTGGCTGATACCCCAAGACTACTCCAATGCCGGTGGTGGCGTTATCGCGCCGGACGGATCGCTGCGCTAAGCGGTCTGGCGCACCGACTCGCAGGCGCCGATCCACGATGATCCAGAGGAAACGCACGCTTTATTGCGGCGAACTCCGGAGATCACCATGAACG
>Ga0247821_10002482_pt1 | contig 10124 bp, 6 predicted proteins | sample 13C_Glycerol_Day_FD_192481 | JGI IMG/M metagenome (GOLD analysis project Ga0247821, IMG submission 192481) | Soil microbial communities from agricultural site in Penn Yan, New York, United States - 13C_Glycerol_Day14 | ecosystem: Environmental > Terrestrial > Soil > Agricultural land | place... | reverse complement strand
GTTATGGCCGCCCGGGCGGCCGCCTCGGCCAGCTCGCCGGGCCCCTCGACCACCTGGACGCGTTCTGCCAGTGCTGTCACTCCGGCACCAGGACCGCCGCCTCGGCCAGGGCGTCCTCGAACACCCGGTCGCGGCCGAACAGCTGCAGCTCCGCGCCCAGACCGGCCGGGCCGGTGGACGGGTCGGGGCTGCGGCCGACCTTGCGCCGCCCGGTGGGCTGGCCGGGGACCTCGACGGTGGCCACCAGGTGGCCCGGCGGGGCCTCGACCCGGACGCTGGCCGGGCCGTCGTCGGTCTCCATCTCCAGGTGGGCCCGGGTCAGGTTGGAGGAGCCGATGCCGGCCACGACCCGGACCTGGCAGCCCCCGGCGGGGGTGCGGTAGGCGGCGCCCAGCTCGTCGCCGGCCTGGCTGACCGACTCCAGCTCCCAGCCCAGCCGGGAGGCGAACCAGCCGACCAGCTCCTGGCCGGCGGTCGGCTCCACCGAGTCGACCCGCAGCCAGCGCAGCCGGTCAAGGGCCGGGCGCAGCTGGGGGCTGCTGAACGGGGCGGCCAGCAGCTCCCGCCAGGGGGTGAGCCGCCCCCAGGCGCAGTCGGTGACGGCCGGCTCCAGCACCCCGACCACCGCGGCCAGGCGGCGCAGGTCGGCCACCGGGTCGGTGAAGGCGGCCGAGTCGACGATCAGCCGGTCGGTCACCGAGGTCAGCTCGTGGAACACCTCCTCGCCGAACGGCGGGGTCCCCTCCCACCAGGTGAACACCGGCAGCTCGGGCAGGAGCAGGGGCAGGACCACCGCGCTCAGGTGCCGGGGGTGGACGTTGGTCTGGACCACCACCTCCTCCCAGACCACCTCGGGGCCGGAGGCGGGGCGGCGGTTGACCACCCGGGCCCAGGAGCGCACCCCCTGGCGGCCCTCGGGCGGCTCGGCGATCAGCACGACACAGCGCGAGGGGGCGCGGCTGCCCAGCTCCTCGACCGCGGCCAGGGCCCGCTGCCCGGCGGCCCGGGTGGGGGTGACCACCACCAGGTTGGCCACACTGGCCCGGGACACGGCCCCGCCGCCGTTCTCGCCCAGCGCCCGCTGGCGCTCCAGGGCCTGCTCGATCTCGCCCGGCGGGACCTCCTCGAACGCCTCCGCCGTCTGGCCTTGATTCACGGTGCACCCCTCCGGGGGGTCGTCATGGCCGGCGCCAGCGGCGGCCGGGGCGGCCTCTGGCGATCAGCTCGTCGGCGGCCTTGGGGCCCCAGCTGCCGGCCTCGTAGCTGGGGAACTCGGGGGGCGGCGCCTCGGCCCACCGGTCCAGGATCGGCTGGACGGCCTGCCAGGCCTGCTCGACCTCGTCCCAGCGCGGGAACAGGGTCGGGTCGCCCAGCATCACGTCCAGCAGCAGCCGCTCGTAGGCGTCGGGCAGGTCGTCGGAGAACGAGGTGCCGTAGGAGAAGTCCATGCTGACCGAGCGGACCTCCATCGACGGGCCCGGCACCTTGGCCCCGATCCGCATGGTGATGCCCTCGTCGGGCTGGATCCGCAGCACCAGCGCGTTCGGCTCCAGCCCGTCCTGGGCCGCCTCCCCGAAGGGCAGGTGGGGGGCCGACTTGAACTGGACCACGACCTCGGTGGCCCGCTTGGGCAGGCGCTTGCCGGTGCGCACGTAGAACGGCGTGCCCGCCCAGCGCCAGTTGTCGACCCGCAGCTCGGCGGCCACATAGGTCTCGACCACCGAGTCGGGGTGGACGTCGGGCTCCTCGCGGTAGCCGGGGACCTCCTTGCCGTCGATCCAGCCTGGCCCGTACTGGCCACGGACCACTCCTGCGTCGACCGCCTCGCCCTCCAGGTGGCGCAGCGCCTTGAGCACCTTGGCCTTCTCGTTGCGGACGTCCTCGGGCTCGAAGCTGGCCGGCGGCTCCATGGCCACCAGGGCCAGCACCTGGAGCTCGTGGTTCTGGAAGATGTCGCGGATGGCCCCGGCGGTCTCGTAGAAGTTGCCCCGGTGCTCGATCCCCAGCGACTCGGCCACCGTCACCTGGACGTGGTCGACGAAGTGGTGGTTCCAGACCGGCTCGAAGATCCCGTTGGCGAAGCGGAAGGCGATGATGTTCTGGACGCTCTCCTTGCCCAGGTAGTGGTCGATCCGGAACACGTCCCGCTCCGGGAACACGGTCGTGACCAGCTCCTGGAGCTCGCGGGCGGAGGTCAGGTCGTGGCCGAAGGGCTTCTCCACCACCACCCGCGAGTAGCCGCGGTCCCAGCCGCGGCCGCCCAGCCCGGACTTGCCGATCCCGCGGATGGTGTCGGGGAACAGCTTGGGGATGAGCGACAGGTAGAAGAGCCGGTTGCCGTCGGTGCCGTGCTCGCGGTCGAAGCGGTCGAGCAGGTCGCCGATGCGGCTGTAGGTGTCGGGGTCGGACGAGGAGCCGGGGATGTAGTGCAGCCGGCTGGCGAACGACTCCCACACCTGGTGCTGGATGGGCTGGGTGCGGGAGAACTCCTCGACCGCCTTGCGCATGTCGGCCCGGTACTCCTCGTTGGAGTACTCGCTGCGGCTGGAGCCGACGAAGGCGAAGTTCTGCGGCAGCAGCCGGTGCAGCTCCAGGTTGTAGAGCGCGGGCACGATCTTGCGGTGGGCCAGGTCGCCGGAGCCGCCGAACACCACCATGGCCGTCGGCGGCGGGATCGCCCGGACCCGCTCGCCCGCCGCCAGGGGGTTGTCGGTCATCCTCGGCTCAGCCTCTGCGCCTTGTCCCGGATGGTCTCCACGGCGCCGTTGTAGCTGTCGGTGAACTTCTCGACCCCTTCGCGCTCCAGCCGGTCGCCGACGTCGTCCTCGTCGATGCCGAGGGCGGCCAGGTCGCTCCAGAGCCGGTGCGCCCGGTCCAGGCCCTCGGTGGCCGTCTGGCCGCGGATCTCGCCGTGGTCGGCGAAGGCCTCGATCGTCTCAAGGGGCATGGTGTTGACGGTGTCGCGGGCGATCAGCTCCTCGACGTACAGGACGTCGCGGTAGTCGGGGTTCTTGGTCGAGGTCGACGCCCACAGGGGCCGCTGGACCCGGGCGCCCTGGCGGGCCAGCACCTCCCAGCGCGGCCCCGAGAAGGCCTGCTGGAACACCTCGTAGGCGAGCTTGGCGTTGTCGATCGCGGCCGTGCCCAGCCGGGCCCGGGCCGCATCGGCCTGGGGGCCGCCCTTGTCGACCAGTGCCTGAAGCTCCTTGTCGACAAGGGTGTCGACCCGGCTGACGAAGAACGAGGCCACGCTGGCCAGCTGGGACAGGTCGCCGCCGGAGGCGGCCAGCTCCTCCAGCCCGCTCAGGTAGGCCTCGATGACCTCGCGGTAGCGCTGGATGGAGAAGATCAGGGTGACGTTGACGTTGATCCCGCCGGCGATCGAGGTCCGGATGGCCGGCACCCCGGCGGCCGTGGCCGGGATCTTGATGAACACGTTGGGCAGGGCCAGGGCGTCGAACAGTCGCCGAGTGTCGCCGATGGTGGCCTCGGTGTCGTCGGCGATGTCGGGCGGCACCTCGAACGAGACGCGGCCGTCGACCCCGCCCGACCGCTCCCAGACCGGCTCCAGCTCGGCCGCGGCGGCGCGGATGTCGTCGAGGGCCAACAGCTCGAAGATCCTCCGCGCGTCCAGGCCCTCGCCAGCCAGGCGGCCGATGTCGTCGTCGTAGAACGACCCCTCCCCCATCGCCTTCTGGAAGATGGTGGGGTTGGAGGTGACGCCGACGACCTGGAACTGGTCGCGCAGGCGGCGCAGCTCCCCCTTCTGGATCCAGTCGCGGGCGATCGAGTCGACCCAGACGGCGACGCCCTGGTCGGAGAGCTGCTGCAAGCGGGACGTCATCGGATGTCCTTCCTCTCTGCTCAGTCCTTGCCACTTCCGCTGTCCAGCCGGCCGAGCAGGGACCTGGCCCGGTCGGCCACGTTGTCGGGGGTGAAGCCGAACTTCTCCAGCACCAGCTCGCCGGGGGCCGAGGCGCCGAAGTCGTCCCTCGAGACGACCGCGCCGCGGTCGCCGACCCAGCGGCTCCAGCCGAAGCTGGTGGCGGCCTCGACCGCCAGGCGGGCCGGGACGCCGGGGGGCAGGACCTGGTCGCGGTAGCCCTGGTCCTGGTCCTCGAACAGCTCCCAGCAGGGCATCGACACCACCCGGGTCGGGACGCCGTCGGCCTGGAGCTGTTCGCGGGCCTCCAGTGCCACCCACACCTCCGAGCCGGTGGCGATCAGGACCAGCCGCGGCTCGCCGCCGTCGGCGTCGGCGAGCACGTAGGCGCCCCGGTGCAGGCCCTCGGGGCCGGCGTGGCGCGCCCGGTCGATCGGGGGCAGGTTCTGGCGCGACAGGGCCAGGGCGGTCGGGCCGTCGGTGCGGGCGATGGCCGCCCGCCAGGCCTCGGCCGTCTCCGGGCCGTCGGCCGGGCGCATGACCCGCAGCCGGGGCATGGCCCGCAGCGCGGCCAGGTGCTCGATCGGCTGGTGGGTCGGCCCGTCGCCGCCCAGCCCGACCGAGTCGTGGGTCCAGACGTAGACCACCGGCAGGTCCATCAGGCAGGCCAGGCGCACGCTGGGCCGCATGTAGTCGGAGAAGACCAGGAAGGTGGCGCAGTACGGCCGCAGCCCGCCGTGCAGGGCCAGGCCGTTGCTGATCGCCCCCATCCCGTGCTCGCGGATGCCGAAGTGGAGGTTGCGCCCGACCTCGTCCGGGCTCATGCTGCCGCCGCCCTTGATATCGGTCTTGTTGGACTCGGCCAGGTCGGCCGAGCCGCCGAGGAAGGTCGGCAGCCGCCGGGCGATGGCGTTGATGCATTCCTCGGAGGCCACCCGGGTGGCCATCTTCTTGGGCTCGGTGAACAGCTTGTCCAGCTCGGCGTCCCAGCCGTCGGGGAGCTCGCCGGCGATCCCGGCCCGCAGCTCGGCCGCCAGCTCGGGCTCGGCCCCGGCGTAGTCCTCCAGGCGCCGCTCCCAGCCGGCCCGGACCTCCTGGTTGGCCGGCACCTTGACCCGCCAGCGGTCGTACACGCCGTCGGGCACGACGAAGTGCTTGTCCGGGTCCCAGCCGTAGGCCTGCTTGGTCGCCCTGACCTCGTCCTCGCCGAGGGCGGAGCCGTGGGCCTTGGAGGTGTCCTGGGCGTTGGGCGCCCCCCAGGCGATGTGGCTGCGCAGCCGGATGAAGGTCGGCCGGTCGGGCTCGTCGACCGCGGCCTGGTAGGCGGCGGCGATCTCGGTGAGGTCGTTGGCGTCCTCGACGGCCACGGTGTGCCAGCCGTAGGCCCGGTAGCGGGCCTCGACGTCCTCGCCGAAGGTGATCTCGGTGCGGCCGTCGATGGTGATGTGGTTGTCGTCGTACAGCAGGGTCAGCTTGCCCAGGCGCAGGTAGCCGGCGAACGAGGACGCCTCGGAGCTGACGCCCTCCATCATGTCCCCGTCCGAGCAGAACGCCCAGGTCCGGTGGTCGACCACCTGGTGGCCGCCGCGGTTGTAGCGGTCGGCCAGGAACCGCTCGGCCAGGGCGAACCCGACCGCGTTGCCGACCCCCTGGCCGAGCGGCCCGGTGGTGACCTCGATCCCGGGGGTGAGGAAGTGCTCGGGGTGGCCGGGGGTGATCGAGCCCCACTGGCGCTGCTGCTTGAGGTCGTCGATGCCGATGCCGTAGCCGCTGAGGTGCAGGGCGATGTACTGCAGCACCGAGGCGTGGCCGTTGGAGAGCACGAACCGGTCGCGGTCGAACCAGTCGGGCCGGGTGGGGTCGAAGGTCAGGAACCGCGTCCAGAGCACGTAGGCGGCCGGGCCGAGGGCCATGGCCGTGCCCGGGTGGCCGTCGCCGGCCTTCTGGATGGCGTCCATGGCCAGGGTCCGGACGGTGTCGACGGCCAGGGTGTCGAGGTCGGTCCCACGGGCGGTCTCGGTCGTCACGGCGGCTCCTCGGGGGGGCGGGTCCAGGACTGCTGTGCCAAGCCCTTAGGCTACCCGCTTACGCTGCCTGGTCACCCCGCCGGGTCAGCGGCTGTCGGCCTTGGCGCCGGCGCGGGCCTCGACCCCACGGCGCAGGGCCAGCTCGCGCAGCCGCTTGTGGGTGGCGACCCGGCGCTCATCCGCCTCGGGCTGGCGCCGGTGCCAGCTGCCGTCCTCCGACAGCTCCCATGCCTGCACGTTGTCGGCCAGCATGACGTCCAGGATCTCCTGGAGCCGGCCGGTGAGGTCGGGGTCGGTGACCGGGGTCACGCACTCGACCCGCAGGTCGAGGTTGCGGGGCATCAGGTCGGCCGAGCCGATGTAGTACTCGCGGCGGCGGCCGTTGGCGAAGTTCCAGATGCGGCCGTGCTCCAGGAACCGGCCGACGATCGAGCGGACCCGGATGTTCTCGCTCACCCCCGGCACCCCCGGCCGCAGCCGGCAGATGCCCCGCACGATCAGGTCGATCTGCACCCCGCCCTGGGAGGCGGCGTACAGCGCGCGGATGCAGGCCGCGTCGACCAGCGCGTTCATCTGCATGGTGATGCGGCCGGGGCGGCGGCTGCTGTGCCGCTCGGCGGTCCGCTCGATCAGGTCGATGACCCCCTGGCGCAGGAAGTTGGGGGCGACCAGGATCTTGCGGTAGCGGGCGCCGCGGGCGTAGCCGGTGAGCGAGTTGAACAGCTGGGTCAGGTCGGCGCCCAGGTCCTCGTCGCAGGACAGCAGGCCCAGGTCGGTGTAGAGCCGGGCCGTCTTGGCGTTGTAGTTGCCGGTGCCGATGTGGACGTAGCGGCGGATGCCGCCCTGCTCGCGCCGTACCACCAGGGCGGTCTTGGAGTGGGTCTTGAGCCCGACCAGCCCGTAGGCGACGTGGCAGCCGGCCCGCTCCAGGGCCCTGGCCCAGCCGATGTTGGAGGCCTCGTCGCCGCGGGCCTTGACCTCGACCAGCACCACCACCTGCTTGCCGGACTCTGCCGCCTGGATCAGGGCGGTGACGATCGGCGAGTCGCCGTCGGTCCGGTACAGGGTCTGTTTGATGGCCAGCACGTCGGGGTCCTCGGCGGCCTGCTCGATGAACCGCTGCACCGAGCTCGAGAAGGCGTCGTAGGGGTGGTGGACCAGCAGGTCGCCCTCGCGCAGGGTGGCGAACAGGTTGACCGCGTCGTCCTCGGTGGCCAGCAGGCGCGGCTGGGTGGTCCCGACCCAGGGCTCCTCGGCCAGCTCGGGGCGGTCAAGGGCCGAGACCAGCGCCATGAGGTCGCCCAGGTTGAGCGGCCCCTCCACCGTGACCAGGGCGTCGTCCTCGACCTCGAGCTCGCGCTGGAGCAGCCGGACCATGTGGTCGGGCATGCTCGCGGCCACCTCGAGGCGGACCACCACCCCGAAGCGCTGGCGCCGCAGCTCCTGCTCGACCGCGACCAGCAGGTCGTCGGCCTCGTCCTCGGCCAGCTCGATCTCGGCGTCGCGGGTGACCCGGAACGGGTGGGCCTCGACCACGCGCATGCCCGGGAACAGCTTGTCCAGGTGGGTGGCGATCACCTGCTCCAGGGGCACGAAGGTGTTGCCGTCGCCCAGGGGGACGAACCGGGGCAGGATGCCCGGCACCTTGACCCGGGCGAAGCGGTCCCGGGCGGTGCCCGGGTCGCGCACGGTCACGGCCAGGGACAGCGACAGGTTGGAGATGTAGGGGAACGGGTGGCTGGGGTCGACGGCCAGGGGCGTCAGCACCGGGAAGACCTGGCGCTGGAAGTAGTCGCGCAGGAAGTCGAGCTCCTGGTCGTCCAGGTCGCCAATGTCGGCGATGCGGATGCCGGCCTCGGCCATGGCCGGGACGACCTCGTCGAGGAACACCCGGACCAGGCGTTCGATGGAGGGGCCGACGTGCTTGGCGATCGCCTCGAGGGTGTCGCTGGGGGTCCAGCCGTCCGAGCCGCGGGTGACCATGCCCGACTCGACCTGGTCGCGTAGGCCGGCCACCCGGACCATGAAGAACTCGTCCAGGTTGGAGGAGAAGATGGCCAGGTACTTCAGCCGTTCCAGGAGCGGGATCTCAGGGTCGGCGGCCATGGCCAGGACCCGGTCGTTGAACTGGAGCCAGGAGGTCTCCCGGTTGATGTACAGGTACGGGTCGTACAGGTCCCGCTCGACCGGGTCCGGAGGGCTTGCGGTCTCGCTCACGGCGGTTCGGCTCCTGGTTCGGATGCTGCGTCAATCAGCCAATCATGTCTCGGCCGCCCAGGCTAGCCCTTGAGGGCGAAGACGTCGGACATCAGGCCCAGCGGCGGCGAGCCGAGGCGCAGCAGGGCGTCGTGGAAGCGGGCGTGGGAGTAGCCGGCGCCCCAGCGCGATCTGGCCTGGTCGCGCAGGCGCAGGATCTCGAGCTTGCCCCAGGTGTAGCGGCCGTAGGTGGGGTCGAAGGTGGCCCTGGCGGCCTCGGCGCGGGCGGCCGGGCCGTAGCAGAAGGCGTCGGCCTCGAAGCGGGCGGCGCCGTCGGCGACCGACATCGTGCCGGCGTGGGTGCCGATCGACACGGCCAGGCGGGTGACCCGCTGGAGCGCCTCCAGGGCGACCCCGGCGGCGAAGCGGGGGTCGCCGGCCCGGAAGCCCTCCTCGACGCAGACCTCCTCGACGTAGTGGGCCCAGCCCTCGACGAACGACAGCGAGTGCAGGGTCCGGCGGACGTCGGAGGTGAGCTGGCGCAGCCGCCGCCCGTGGGCGAAGTGGCCGGGGGCGACCTCGTGGACGGTGATGGCGGGCAGGGTGGTCCGGCTGAACACCTTCAGCCAGTCGTCCTGCTCGCTGGCCGGCCAGTCCGGCTCGGGCGGGGAGATGTAGTAGCGGGAGGGGGCGTCGGGCTCATAGGGGGCGGCCCAGGACATCATGGCCATGGCCCACCGGCGCGACGGGGGCGACGGCGCCACCAGGCACTCGCCGTCCAGGCCGGGCACCAGGTCCCGCTCCAGGGTGAAGGCGACCGCCTCGGCGGTCAGGGCCTCGGCCTCGCGCAGCACGCCGCCGGCGTCGGGGTGGTCGTCGAGCAGCTCGGCCACCACCTCGGCGGTGGGCCGGCCCGGTCCCAGCCGCCCGCAGGCCTCGTCCAGGATGGCCCGCAGCCGGTCCCGCTCGGTGTCGGCCCGCTCCTCGAGCCGGCCCAGGTCGGCCTCGAGGGCCTCGCCGGTGCTCAGCAGCCGCTCCAGCGCGTCGCGGCCGAGGGCGGTGTCGGGGTGGCCGTCGGCGGCGGCCGCCTCCAGGTGGGCGAGCAGCCGCTTGTGGGCGTCAAGGGCCCGCTCGACCACCGGGTCGCCCCCTGAAGGGTGCAGCTCGGCGGTCAGGCCCTTGGCGGCGGGCAGCAGGGCCCCGGCGACCGGGGCGGCGACCCGGTCGAGGGCGGTCACGGCGGCGTCGACCGCGTCCGGCCAGGCGGCCAGGTGGCGGCGTCGGGCGTCGGCCCGCTGCTCGGCCGGGGCGTACTCGCGGTCGTAGCAGGACACGTCGAGGGCGGCCACGTGGTACAGCGGGTTGGCCCGGTACAGCTCGAGCTCGCCCAGCTCGAGCCGGACCAGCCGCTCGAAGGTGGCCAGCTGGGCCTCGTCGTGCGGGTCGGCCTCCGGTTCGGGCCCGCCGACCCGGGCCAGGGCGGCCCGGACCCCCTCGGGGGACAGGTCCTCGACCCGGCCGTCGTACTCGTGGCGGCCGACATACTCGCGGACCGCGCTCATCGACAGGTCGCAGATCGCCCGCAGTCGCTGGTTCATCGTCCGCCGAGCCTACGGGGGCGGCGCCCGGACCGTCCACCGCCAGACGTGAGTCGTTCGACTGGCTCGAGGAGTGTGAGAGACTCCGCCGGACCGGTTCAAGAGCTTGGGGGGCACATGGCCGGACGGTTTCGTCCTCGGCGGCGCGGCCTGGTGGCGCTGTCGGCTGCTGCTGGGCTGCTGGTGGTCGGCTGGCTGGCGACCACGCCGTGGCTGGTCGACCACTGGCCGCGGGTCCTGGCGGTGGTGCTGTTCCTGTTCGTCTTCGTGGTCCCGCGCTGGTTCGTGCCGGCCCGCTCGGCGGCCTCGCTGGCAGGAGTCGAGGACCCGGCGGCCAGGGGCCGGCTGGAGGACGACCGGCTGAAGCTGCAGAACGACGTCCGCATCGGGCTGCTCCAGGTGGTCGCCGGGGTGGCCGTG
>Ga0247821_10002477_pt1 | contig 10132 bp, 12 predicted proteins | sample 13C_Glycerol_Day_FD_192481 | JGI IMG/M metagenome (GOLD analysis project Ga0247821, IMG submission 192481) | Soil microbial communities from agricultural site in Penn Yan, New York, United States - 13C_Glycerol_Day14 | ecosystem: Environmental > Terrestrial > Soil > Agricultural land | place... | reverse complement strand
TGCTTCATCGACGTTTTGAACGGGATTTGTTGTTCGTTGACTTGATACTCGTAGACGATTTCAAGGGTCTTGCCGATCTTGTCCGCCTGCATGCGGCGTTCCATGCCCTGCTGCACGTCCGCCAGAAACGCCTGTGCCATTTCCATGGCCCCCGCCGGTAATGGCAGCGGTTGGCCAGTCATGGGGTCCACGGCGCTCATCGCCTGCTGCGCCTGCTGGATCGTGCTCATGTTGCCGTCCCACAGCCGGAAGTCGAGGGTCTTGCGGCGCGTGGCAATGGTGGTCGGGTTTTTCGCGTAGAGGCTGGCCACCTTCTGGTTCACTTGGCGCAGCGTGATGTTGCACACGTATCGGGTGTCTTCCTCCTGCATCTGCGGCCACTGTTTGCCCTGGGAAAAGGCCATGTCGTCGCGCATGCGCTTGAACACGGGCGCCCAGCGGCTTTTGGCCTTCTTGATTTTCGCCATCCACTGGCGGACCAGTGCGCGCTGCGCTTCGTCCGGCGCGCTGGCACCCGGACCGCCGGACGCAGGCGGTGTGCCGCCTTCCTCCGGTTGAGGGGGAGGCGGGGTTGTCTCCCCCGGCAGCGGCTGGTCTTCAAAGTTGGCCATGTCCAATTCCTAAGTATTTACGTGAATACTCAATCTAGTGTAGGTAACGATCCCCACCGGCTGCGGTCTGACGGCGCAAGCGTTCCGCGCTCTGCAAGATCCACTGGATCGAGCCGGACGGGGCGGGCTTGGCGGCAGGTACAGAGGTGTTGGGCTTGTTCAAGGTGTCGAGAGACAGGCCGATCAGCGCGCAGAAGTCCACAAAGTCGTCATGGACGCCGTTCGGGAAGTTGAGCAATTCGTCCACCGCGTCCTCGTACCAGGGCGCGAACTTGGGCAGGTACACTTTGCCCATGGAGAACCGCCCGGCGATGGCTTGCGCGCGGGTCTGCTTGTCCTTGCTGGGCACGCGCTCATCGATGCTGATATAGGTCTTTTCTTCGTGCATGCGCTTGCGCAGGAACGGACCGAGGGACAGCGAAATGTGTCCGCGCTCTGCGGTCCACAGCAGCGGCTTGTAGCGCTGCATCAGGTCGAGCATGCCCTCCACCTGTTGCTCGGCGTCGAGTTGCCGCCAGATCAGGTCCGGCAAGATCCAGATATTGTCGTCCGCGTCCACACCGACCACGCCGATGCAGGACGGGTCGCGGTTGGCCAGCAAGCTGACGGCGTGGTCACTGGCTGCGTAGTAGCGCAGGTTCTTCGGCAGCTGGTGCGGCTGATAGCTCTGTATGTTCTTGCGCTTGAACAGATTCCCCTCCGGCGGCGAAGGGCGCCCCATGTACTGGGCGGAAAAGCCGGACGGATCGAGGCGGCGCATCGACTCCAGAAACACTTGCGGGGTGCGCTCTGGCCAGAGGATTTCCCCGACCTCACGGCCTATCGGGTCGTTTTCCTCGGCAAATGCCGGGATGTTGATGACGGTCCACTTCTTGGCTTCTTCGGGGTCGTAGTAGCTGTTGCGCGGGTTGGTCAGCCGCCCCACCAGATCGTCCTCATGCCAACGGGTCATGCAAATGACCACGCGGCCCTGCACGCCCATCAGTCGAGTCATCGCCACCTGGGAGAACCACGTCCAGATTTGATCCCGAATGATCTTGCTGCGCGCTTCCTCGGAATTTTTCAAAATGTCGTCGATTACTAAGAGGTCCGCGCCCTTACCGGTCAGGCCCGCATTGCGCCCGGCGAAGGTCAGCACGCCGCCGCTGTTGGTCTGTACGCGGTCCGCCGAGGCGTTGCCCCGGCGCAGCGTGATACCGGGGAACACCTGCTGGAAAAACGCCCCGCGCATGATGTGCCGACACTCACGGCCAAACTCGGTGGCCAGATCGTCGCCGTAACTGGTGACGATGGTTTGGCGGTACGGATCGCGCCCGGTGAACCACGTTGGGAACTTTCGACTCACCAGCTCCGACTTGCCCACGCGCGGCTGCATGCAAACGATCAGGCGCAGAATCTCGCCGCGTTCCACCGCCATGAGCTTGTCACAGAGAAAACGGTGGATCTTGTGCGCGTCGTAGCGGCTGGCCAGCGGGTTGTCCGGGTCCAGCGGGTCCGGCATGGACAGCTGCGTGTAGGTGAGCAGGTCGTCTTGGCACGCGCGCAGCGTCAACAAGCGTTTCGCGGCAAACAGCTTGCGCTCGTAGTCCGCGACTTCCCTGTCTGCGGCGGCTTGTGCGGCTTTGACTTGTGCGGGCGTGGTCATCGGCTGGCCTTTAAGTATTTACTTAATTACTTAATACCACGGTCCGAGTCGCGGCGGGCATGGAGCTTTGGCTGTACCACCAGCCGCGCGATCACACCCACCGCCCCCAGCACGCCAAACATCCATGGCGCAATGAAGCCCTGCACCATCGGCAGCCACTGGTCTGCCGCGCCTAATACGGCGATCACCACGCCGATCTGCACGCTGGTGATCTGATGTGCTTGTTTCCACTCACGTATTAGGCTCATGTCTGCTTTCCCAGGTAAGTCACCAGTCGGGCATAGCGGGCTTGCCGGTCTTCGGCCCCGATCTGTCCGCCGTTGATGGTTTGTGTGGTGCCCTTGAAGTCGCCTTGATCGATCTTTTCGTTTAGCGCGTAGCGGCTCCAGAACCAGCCCGCCGCCTCCAGCGCAACTTGCTCGCTCATCAGCAGGTCCGGGTCCGCGAGCAGGTCCAGCCCAATCGCGCGGCCCGTGTCGAGGTAGTTGGTTTTGCCGGTGGTCATGAAGGCGCCGCGTCCGCGATAACGCCAGCCGTCGCCGGACGCCTCGTTACCGTTGCCCATGCGCCGGGCGTAGCAGTTGTTTGCGATGGCTTCCGGGTTGCGCGCCAGCCGCTTGGCCAGCGCGTTGGGTTTTCGGTCTGGTCCCCGGTATCGGCTGGGCCATGTACTGGCCAAGCCTTCAGCGCTGTAGTTGAGGTTTTCCACCAGCCGCGTCAGGTCCGCCGATTCATGCCCCACCTGGGCGAGAAAACCGGCAATGCGTCGCGGGGTGTTGATTCGGTAATCCTCCAGCGTCGTGTTTAACGCGGCACACACGCTGGGGTCCGCCTTTGGGAAGATGTAGGCAAACTGTTCCTCAGTAAGCATCATCGCCGCTTAACCTCCTGCACGGGTCCATCGTAGGAAGTGGGCACGGCGGCGATGCAGTAGCTGCGCATCCGGGCCACTTCCATGTCCAGCACGGCCAAGCGCTGCGTGTGCTCAGCCACTTGCTTTCCTTGCATGGTCAGGACATCCAGCTGGTGCAGCGCGTACCACTGCACGCTGGCCAGCAGGATCGCCCCGACAAATACAGCACCTCGGACGAACGCCCAGCCTGTGGCTTGTTTCAGCGCCACAGCGCGCACGTCGTCCTCGATGGTCATTCCGGCGCCATCAGGCCGGACGCTTGCAGGCTGGCGAGCAGCGCATTGAATTGCGTGGCCAGCTCGTCGTGCGCCGCTACAGCGGTGTTGTAGGCCGTCGCCAGTCCCGGCAGGTCAATCGTTGCGGGGTCTACGGCTTGCGCAACCAGCACAACCGGCGCCACGGCAGCGGCCTGCCCGGCGTCCTCCGGCAATCCGGCGGGCATGCTGGTCTGAAAAGAAACGGTGTATTCCCCAGCGGGCAGCGGGTACGGCGCGTCACCCGGCCAAGCCACGTCCGCGCTGGTGGTGCCGACAGTGACTGCCAGCCCGTCGAAGACGCGGCCATAGACCTCGATGTAAACGGTTTGGGTTGCGGCCAGATCGGCTTGGGTCATCCCGGCCAGGAAAGGAAAGGTGATAATGCCGCCTGCGTCCGTGTCCGCCGTGGTGACGGCCTTCAGGTTGACGGTGGGTTGGTCAATGCTCATGTCTTCGCTCCTACAGGGTTAGTCGAACGTGATTTCCATGGACGCAAGCGTCACGGTCAGCGGCCCGCCGCTGTTCTGGAAGAAGCGCAGCGTGAAAGACTCGTTCAGGGTGGTGGACACGCGACCGGACAGGTTCACGCGCTGCACGCCTGTGGCGCTATGCACCACGTCCGCCTGTAGGTCCGGGATCAGCGCGTTATTGCGGTAGATCTTGGCTGTGTAGATCAGGTTGTTTGAGGCGTGTGTGGCCAGCTCGATGTAGGCGCTCACGTTGGCGAATTTCGCCCCCAGCGGGGCGCGGATGCCCCAGTTCACGCCCTCTTGGAAACGGAAGCCGTAGGCGTCGTAATCCACGCCGTCCAGCGAAATGGCGACGGTCGTACCGGTGGCCACGGTGCTGGTGGACGTGCTGGTCTTCACCTTGGCCTTGCGCGGCACGTATGCCTTGTCCGTGTAGACGTAGGTGTCCAGTTCCGCTGGCCACAGCACATTGCCGTTCCACTTCTTTTTGTTGCCGGTGAAGTGGTAGCCCAGCTCGTAATGCAGGTCGTCGTTGTTCCACAGCGCGCGCAGGTTGGTCAGGTACGCCGCCAGATCGGGAATACCGCCGTTGGCCCCGGACTCGTTGACGATGTAAGGGCAGGTGATGCCGTTGACCGAGTTGGTGATGCGCACAATCGGCGGCAGCTGTCCGCGACAGTTGATGATCCCGCGATCCAGCCGCGCCGCATTACCGGCGTAGATCGTGCATTGATCGAACGCCACGCCCATTTCAATGGACTCAGCGGTGCCGAGGTTGTAGCGGGTCGGAGTGGCGAACCAGTACACGACCGGCAACCCGCCGCCTTCCCCACCAAAGCGATTTTGGATGCCACGGACCGCACCCCACACGTCGAACCAGCGCGAGCGCGCGGGGAACGTGCCGCCGGGAATGAGCATGGTCCAGTTCATCGAGTACAGACCGCCCACCCAGATAACGCTGGTGTCCGTGTCGAAGAAATCGGCCTCCGGCTGTATCCAGCCGCCCAGGTGAAAGGTGTGGTCGCACTGGCTGCGCACCATGCGCTTGCAGCGGATGAAGTTGCAGTTAATCAAGATGCCTTGCGTGGCGGTGACGGGTACGGCTCCCGAGGTGTTCAGGAACTGCACGGCGTAGTCATTGGCACCTTCAAAGGTGCAGGTGTCGCAGGTCCATGTACCGCTGTTGATGTTGGCGTTTTGCAGATTGACCTGGGACTTGCCGCCAACGAAGTTCAGGTAGCCGAGATAGACCTTGTAACTGTCCGAGCCCTTGAAAAAGTCTTTGGTGTTGTCCAGCGATTCCAGCGAGCTGCGGCCTTCGGATACCATGAAGCAGGGCGGCTCAAGCAGCCCTTGGGCCTTGACGTGCCAGCCATTCGGCACCGTCAGCACCGGGCAGTTGACGACCGCACTGCCCAGCCCGCCGCCAATCGACGGCTGCCACGTATCGCGCATGTCCAGCTGCCACGCGATGGCTTTCTGCATGGCCAAGGTGTCGTCACCCACACCGGTGACGCCAAACACCGCGACCGATACACGCTCAGCGTTTTTCAAGTCTTGGCGCAGCGCCACGGCTCCGGTGTACTCCAGCAGCCACTGCAATAGCGCGCTGCCTTTATCCGGGTCCACGGTGCTGTTGAGGTCCGCGCGCAGCCCGTTGGCGTTGGCGTTGGCCGCGTCCGCGTCCGCCTGTGCCTCGTTAATCGCGGTGGTCAGCGTCACCACATCACGGGCAGACGCCAGCGGAAAGCCGCCGGGGGTGGTGCCGTCATGGACCACGCCCACCTTCTTGTCCGTATCAACCGTGACCTCACCAATCGCCCCGGTGAAGATGGCGTGTTGAGCCGTGGAACCACGGCGGCGTTGTACCTGTTTACCTGGCATGGCTCAGCTCCTAAGCGGCGATTGATCCCCAATCCTCGGAAAACTCCGCGCTCTCGCTCACCAGCCCCCAGTCATCCACGTAAACGGGCATGACTTGTGAGCTGGCGGCGATCTTGATAACGACGGTTTTGCCGGTGGCAATGGGCGGGGTAAAAGTGATGGTCGGACCGGCCACGCTGTATTTGCTGGGGTCCAGCAGCAGGCCATCGACGTGGACATCGATAAATTCCTCATCGATCACGGACACCGGCATGGTTGCGGTGCTGGTGCTGCCAGCCGTCACAAACGTGTACGTCTGTGGCATCAGCGCATCCATCGCCTCGTCCATCTGCTCGAAGTAGTACCGGGCCAAGTCCGCACTGGCGGCGGCGTTGGTGGCTTCGGCGGCGGCGTCCTCGGCGCTGTCCTCGCTGTCCTCAGCGGAATCGGCGGACGCGGCGGCGCAGGCGCAGCTCTGGTCCGCGCAGATTTGCGCCTGATCGGCGGCGGCTTGCGCTTCGTCCTTGATCGCTTCGGTCTGGTCCTTGATCGCCTCCATGTCCGCCAGCCCGGCGTCGATCACCTCTTGCGCGGCATCGCTGGCGGCGTCTTCGATGAAAATGATCGCGTCCGGGCTCAGCTGGTCCGGCCCCACCGAACCATTCGCCAACTGGCCGTCATCGCGCTGGATCTGCGCCAGTCGGGCTTGGGTCTGGTCCAGCGCGATTTCGACGGCGTTGAACTCGGCATCGAGGTCGGTGCCTTGAATCGGGTTGGCGGGGTTGTTCGATGAGGCCGCGCCAAAAATGCGAACGCGGTTGTAGGGCTTGGGTACAGAACTCATGGCGCGGCCTCCAGAGCGGTGACGCGCGCGGCCAAGTTCGCCAGTACGTCTTGCACGTTGGCAGCGGCCACACCTGGGATGGGATTGACGGGGATTGAGGGCGCAGCTACCGGCTGCATGACAAACATCCAGTCGCCGTTTTGCTGGTCGAGCGTGAAATTGCTGCTGGCCGTGTGGTTCTTGACCGCTACCCACAAGATGCCTTGCGCGTTGACCGCATCGCGGGCCGCGTAAGCCGTACCGGCTACCCACACGCCGCGTGGATTCCAACCACCGGAGACGATGGCCAATACATCCGGGTCGAGCTGGTCATTGCCCACCGAACCGTTGGCCAGTGAACCGTCATCGTTCTGGATTTGCGCAAGGCGGTTTTGCGTATCGGTGAGCGACAGTTGCACCGCATTCAACTCGGCGTCCATCTGCGTGCCGGGCACCGGATCGCGGGGGTAATTGGCTTCCCAGTCAGCGAACGAGTACAGGCGCACGTAGGGCGTGGGTCGCGGCGTGGCCACGGTAAAAATGCGCTCTACGGTCATAACGGCACCTCTTTTTCAAGAATGCCGTCAGTGTAGCAACTCGTAAGTATTTACTTAAATACTTACATCAAATCGGTCTGAAACCCGCGTTCCTGCGTGTCAAATGCCGTTCGTCCGATTCACAACATCCAGCATGAAGCCGGTGCGGCGATTCCAACAATTACGACAAGTTGTCGCAGTTATCTGTGGTGCGCAGATTTTTGTATAGGTGGCCGGTAGAGCATTACGCGCGCGCATCGAACATGGGGGCAGGGGCGGGCTGCGCCGCTGCCACGGTGGCCGGTCGGGTGGGTGGTCAGGCTGCCCCCTGCTGCGCTGGCCAGCCTGTCCGCCGTCCATCCATCGTCCGTCCGCCGTCCATGATGCAGGCGGACGGTCCCTCTAGATGATCGGTGGTCCTCTGTGGACTACGGAAGTGCAGCGCTAGGCCAGTAAATCCGCCACGTCTAGCCGTTCTATGCGTGGGGCTTCGGTGTTGGGTTCGGTGTTACCTGGGATCGCTCGCATATTTTGGAGCGTTTCCTCGCCCTGCTTGATGAAGGCGCCCAGCTCGGCCAGGGTCATGTCCGTTAGTGGCTTGTCCATGTCCAGTGGTGGCGCGCTGTCCTGCTTGTGGTGTCCGCAGGCTTCCAGCACGTACCGCGCAGCCTGGAACTTGACCGCTGGCGGCACCTTCGCACCCGGCTCAAGGATGCCGTAGAGCGCGGCATAGCTGAGCCCGGCCAACTCTACGTTGAACAGACGCGCGCGCTCTAAGGCCACCATTTCACCGATTCGAGGATCTTGCCTCAATCTGTATATTTCGTTGTCCGCTGAATAACCGGCTATCTCTGCTGCGACACGTTCCACACCGGTTTGGGCGAGTGCGCGGACGTACTTCCCGCGCTTGATTGATGCAAGTTGCTCCTGAGTCCGCGACACGTTGTCACCTTCTAAGTTTTGCCCTGGTACGCAGCACTTTAGAACAATGGGCAACTAAGCGCGGTCCGCCGTCCGCAACTAGCGCGGACGAAGTGCTTTACACAGTGCGACAACCTGTCGTAATCTGTAGATCAGTAAATAAGTATTTACTGAGTAACGAGCCTATTCCGCACACTACCGGAGCAACACACCATGAGCACACCAGACCAGCGTTATCACTTCAACGCGAACATCTTGCCGACCATCACCCTGGAGCACGCCAAACAGTGGACGCAGGAGCAGGACGCCGTTTGCTGGATTGAATACACGTTCTTGGACCCAAACGACCTGCCGCGCTCTAACGACATGATCGCCCGCGTAGAAAGCCGCTTTGAGTGCCTGCTACGCCGCGACGTTGAAAACCAGATCGCCGGGAAGTTGATAGACGACGCGCTAGAGCTGGGCTGCACCATTTCCGTTAACGATGGTGAGAACTGGTGCCTTGTCCGCTCCCAGGACAAACCCGCAATCATGGCGGCAATGGCTTCGACGGACGCGGACCGCCTGCAAGTCCGCACCGTGGACGGCCTGAAAATTGGCGACATCCTGCTGATTTGGGGCAACGGCGCGGACCTGATAAGCGACTGCACCGACAACGAAGCAACGCGCCTTTTGCTGGAAGGCGCCGAAGCGCTGGCCGAAACCCTGCAAGGCTGATGTTTGAACTCTGTCCGCTCCCAGGCGCGGACAGACTTGAAACACCCGCAACCGTCCGCACACTACCGGAGCAACACACCATGAGCACACAAGCCAAAGACACCATCGTCGAAATGCTGAGCCACGATTACCGGGGCTGCCCAGCGATCAACGTCCGCACGGACGACTTCCACGCCCTATCCTCGGAGCAAGTGCAACGCCTGATCGACCGCGCCAACGATTACGGCTATCGAGCGCCCAAGAACGCCAGCGGCTCACGCGCCCGCTGCTTTTTCTACATGCTGCAACGCCACGCCAACCGGGGGACCAAATGAGCGTGGTCATGGCGTTCTTTTACGTGTCCGACGTGGCGCAGCTGGCCGTGCCGCTGGACAACACCCAGGCACTGGCGCGCGTAATGCTGATGGTTCACGCTTACGCCGTCCGCAACCGCGCGGACAGCTATCAGCTGATGCGCCTCAACTACCACAAGCCACCAACCCCGATAACGCACCGCTACCACCTAGCACCCTGAGCCCCGAAGGCCCGCCACGCGCGGGCCTTTTTGTGTCCGGCGGACGAGCGGACGTGTACAAAGTGCGACAGGTTGTCGTATTGTGAGCACTGTTTTACGTATCTACTGAAATACTCAACCTTGTGGGAGTTTGAGAAATGAGCACAGAACAGCTAATCGCCCTGATGGATGAACTAGGCCCGCGCCCTGTCACCGTCAACACCGGCAACCGCAACAAAGTCCGCAAATGGCTGCGCCTGTCCGGCGTGGCGTCCGCCGTGGTCGAGAAACTGACCACCAGTGAGCTGGGGTTTGCCTACAACGACACCGAGTTTTTCAAAGACCTGCAATCCCAGGCACCCGCTGCGCCACGCGCACCGCGCGCGGCCTCGCCGTCCGTTGACCCGGACGCCATGGCAAAGGCCATTGCGCAAGCCGTAGCGGGCGCCATGGCGGCAATGCCTGCACCGGCTCAGGACATGGACGAGGAACGAATCATTGAGCTGATTCAAACCTACAGCTACCAGCCCGCCGTCATCACCCTGGAAGTGATCGACCACGAAGGCGTCCGCGAGCGCATCACTGGCCTGCAACACCAGCAAACGCCGGAAGTGCTGGGTTGGCTGATGGCAGGCGTAAACGTCTGGATGGCTGGCCCTGCGGGCTCTGGCAAAACCACCATGGCCGAGAATTGCGCCAAGGCGCTCAGCCTGCCGTTCTACTCCTGCGGAGCCGTGCAAAACGAGTACAAGCTGACCGGCTTTGTTGACGCCGAAGGCCGGACCGTCCGCACATCGTTCCGTGAAGCCTTTGAGCACGGCGGCCTCTTCCTGTGGGATGAGGTAGACGCATCGGCGGCAAATGCGCTGGTAGCGTTTAACCA
>Ga0247821_10002475_pt1 | contig 10132 bp, 9 predicted proteins | sample 13C_Glycerol_Day_FD_192481 | JGI IMG/M metagenome (GOLD analysis project Ga0247821, IMG submission 192481) | Soil microbial communities from agricultural site in Penn Yan, New York, United States - 13C_Glycerol_Day14 | ecosystem: Environmental > Terrestrial > Soil > Agricultural land | place... | reverse complement strand
CCACCACGCCGTCCCGGGCCCGCCGGGTGCTGCGGGTCATCGGGCGGGTCGGCGTGGTGGTGATCGTGCTGGGTCTGCTGGCGGTCCTGTTCTGGCTGCGACCGTTCGCCGCGGGGGCCGAGTCGATGTCGGACCTGGCCTCGGACCCGGCGGTCACGGTGGTGGACCGGCCGACCACCATCGAGCTGGTCCCCGCCGAACCCTCGGGCAAGGGGCTGGTTTTCGTGCCCGGGGCGCGGGTGGACCCGCGGGCATATGCGCAGGTGCTGCGACCGGTCGCGGAGGCCGGGCACCTCGTCGTCATCGTCAAGCCACCCTTCGGCATGGCGATCGCGCAGCCGGGTCAGCCCGGCTCGGCGATCGAGGCACATCCGGACGTGCGCTCCTGGGCGGTCGGCGGTCATTCGTTGGGCGGCGTCGTCGCGTCCTGGTACGCCCTCGACCACCCCGACCAGGTCGGCGGCCTCCTGCTGTTCGGCTCGTACTCCGACCGCGACCTGACAGGAACGGATCTGACGGTCGAATCGGTCTGGGGCAGCAACGACGGGCTGACCACCCCGGCCGACATCGACGACACCCGGGCAAACCTGCCGGCGACCGCGCAGTTCACCGAGATCGTCGGCGGCGTGCATGCGTACTTCGGCGACTACGGCGACCAGCCGGGTGACGGGCAACCCGGGATCGACCGGGCCACGGCGACCACGCAGATCAGCGCTGCCGCCGTCGATTTCATGCAGGAGCTGGGGTCCCCGGCGTGACCACGGCCGGGTGCGGCCGTCAGGCCCCCGCCGCCGCCACGAACCGCTCGCCCAGTCGGCGGGCGGCGTCCCGCAGCTCGGCCGGACCGACGATCTGCACGGGCACCTCCCACCAGGACACCCAGGCGGCCAGGCGCTCCCACGACCACGACCCGGTGACGACCCGGGTGCGTTCCGGGCCGAGGGCCTCCACGACCGACTGCCGGCCGGCCCAGGGCTGCACCTCGGTGGCCGGGGCGTGGATGACGAACTCGCCGCGGCAGGGCCACTCCCGGGCGTGGAACGCGTCCTGCAGATAACCGGCGACGTCGCCGCCGGGCAGTTCACGGGGCGCGAAGCGCGGGCCGGTGGGTGACTTCGGGGTCATCCGATCGACCCGGAAGGTGCGCCAGTCGCGGCGGTCGAGGTCCCAGGCGACGAGGTACCAGCGACCGCTCCAGGTGGCCAGATGGTGCGGCTCGACCCGGCGCGGTGGTTCCACCGCACGGTCCTCGTTCGTCCGGTTCGGGCGCTCGTAGTCGAACCGCAGGACCTCCCGCGCCCGCACCGCGGCGCCGATCGCGATCAGCATTTCCGAGTCCACCTTGGGCTGCTCCCGCTCGGCCGGCACCGTCGTCACCCGCAGGGCGTCGACGCGTCCGCGGAGCCGGGCCGGCATCACCTGCCGGACCGTGGCGAGCGCCCGGAGCGCACCCTCCTCGATGCCCGACACGCCCGCCGATGCCGTCTGCAGGGCCACCGCGACGGCAACCGCCTGCTCGTCGTCGAACAGCAACGGCGGCAGTTCGGTGCCCGCGTCCAGCCGGTACCCGCCGTCCGGGCCCTTGATGGCCCGCACCGGGTACCCGAGGTCGCGCAGCCGGTCGACGTCGCGCCGGACGGTCCGCGGGCTCACCTCGAGCCGCTCGGCGAGCACCTCGCCCGGCCAGTCGCGCCGGGCCTGCAGCAGCGACAGCAGACGCAGGAGCCGGCCGGACGTGCCGGGAGAATCGGTCATGGGATCGAGGATGCCGCACATGCCGGCCAGAAACTGGCCGCTTCTGCGGTCATGCTGAAGGAACGACGAATTCGCCGGCCGTCGGCAGTCGGCATCCGCGAGGGCAGGGCACCTGACCGATGCGGGGAATGCGAGGGAACAGGAGGGCTCAGCATGATTCGGACACGGGACCTGACCAAGGACTTCGTGGTCAGCCGGAGCAACACGGTGCACGCGGTGCGCGGCATCACCCTCGACATCGAGGCGGGTGAGCTGGTCGCGGTGCTCGGCCCCAACGGCGCCGGCAAGACCACCACCATGCGGATGCTGACCACGCTGCTGGCGCCGACCGCCGGTACCGCCACCGTGGCCGGCCACGACGTCGTTGCGGCGTCGGCGACCGTGCGCTCGCTGATCGGCTACGTCGGTCAGGGCAATGGCGCCGGGCACATGCAGCGGGCCGCCGACGAGCTGTTCAGCCAGGGCCTGATCTACGGATTGGACCGCCGGGCCGCCCGCCGGCGGACCGCTGAGCTGCTCGAGGCCCTGGACCTCACCGCCCTGGGCGCCCGCAAGGTGTCCAGCCTGTCCGGCGGCCAGCGCAGGCGACTGGATGTCGCCATGGGCCTGGTGCACAACCCGTCGCTGCTGTTCCTGGACGAACCGTCGACCGGCCTCGATCCGCACAACCGGGCGAATCTGTGGGAGCACATCCTGCAGATGCGCGAGCGTGCGGATGTTCCGATGACGATCATGCTGACCACCCACTACCTGGACGAGGCCGATTCGATGGCCGGCCGGGTCGTGGTCGTCGACAACGGCGAGGTGATCGCCGACGACACCGCGGAGGCCCTCAAGGCCGAGCTGGCCGGCGACCGGGTGGAGCTCGGCCTCGACGATCCCACCCGCGCGGGCGATCTCGCGGCGCTGATCGAGCGGATGCCCGGCGGCCGGGATACCGGGGTCGCCGGCGGCCGCGATGGCCATCCCGGCAGCACCGTGACCGGGCGCGTGGCCGACGGGCCGCGGGCGCTGCCGGAGTTGCTCCGAGCCGCCGACCGGGCGGGCATCGCGGTGATAGCCGCCCAGGTCCACCGGCCCACTCTCGACGACGTGTTCCTGTCGCTGACCGGGCGCAGCCTGCGGGAAGCGGAACCGACCGACACCACCAGACCGAAGGATCAGCAAGGGCAGGCGGCGTGATGACGACGACGATGGACCCCACTCGCACCGCCCCGACGCGGTCCCTGCGCGGCCCCCGCAAGTTCATCCGCGACACCCAGCTGGTGATGACCCGCGAGATCCGGCCGGTGCTGCGCGACCCGTTCTCGGTCATCTTCGGCATGATCCAGCCGCTGGTGTTCCTCGCCCTGTTCGGCCCGCTGCTCGTCGGCTCGCTCGGCGGGCAGGCGGAAAGCACGGTGGGGGACAGCGTCTGGCAGTGGTTCGTGCCCTCGATCCTGGTGATGACCGCCCTGTTCGGGACGACCACGGTCGGGGCGAACCTGTTGTTCGAGTTCCAGACCGGGGCGCACGAGCGGATGCTGGTCACTCCGTTGTCGCGGCCGTCGCTGCTGGTCGGGCGGGCCCTGAAGGAAATGGTTCCGCTGGCCGCGCAGGCGGTGATCATCGTCGCCGTCATGATCCCGTTCGGATTCGACCTCTACCCGCTGGGTGCGCTCGTCGGGTTCCTGCTGCTTGCGGTGTTCGGGGTCGGCATCGGTTCGCTGTCCTATGCCTTGGCGATCGCCGTGCGCAAGCAGGAGTGGATGTTCTGGGCGGTGCAGCAGACGGTGATCTTCCCGTTGATGATCCTGTCCGGGATGCTGCTGCCGCTGGAGACCGGGCCCGAGTGGATGCAGGTGGCCTCCAAGTTCAACCCGCTCACCTATCTGGTCGATGCCGAGCGGGCCCTGTTCGCCGGCGGCATCGGCACGACCGCCGCGGCCTGGGGGTGGGTGGCCGCGCTGGCGACCGTGCTGGTCGGGTTGACCGTCGGTATCCGATCGATGCGCCGCAGCGCGGGCTGACCCGCCGAGCGGACCGCCGCCGCCGGGTGCATCCACCGGCCCCGTCCCTCGCGTACCGTCCGGGACGACCTGGTCCGGGTGGCGCTCGTGCCGCCCGCCGAAGGTCGGGGATGGAGCTGACTGTGCCAGTACCGGACCGGATCTCCGGAGCGATCGACTCCGCGCTGGACGTCTTGGTGGTGCCCGGGTACAGCCGGTTCGGCGCCGCCACCCGCCGGCACTGGTGGCCGGCGGATCCGCGACCGTTCGACCGGCCGGTGGACATCGTGGTCACCGGTGCGAGCTCGGGGCTGGGCACCGCGGCCGCGCTCGGCCTGAGCGCACTGGGTGCGCGGGTGCACCTGGTCGGGCGCAACGCGGACCGGCTGCAGTCCGCCGTTGACCGGATCCGGCAGGAGGTGCCCGGATCCGATCCGGTCGCCCGGCCGGCCGACGTCTCGGATCTCGGGGGGTGCCGTCGTCTGGTCGACGAGCTCCGCGGCGAGCTCGAGTCCCTGCACGGGCTCGTACACTGCGCCGGCATCATGCCCCCCAAGCGGACCTACACGGCGGACGGGAACGAGCTCGCCTTCGCCACCCACATCCTCGGTCCGTTCCTGACCACGGTCGAGCTGCTGCCCCTGCTCGCGGCCGACGCGGACGGGCGGGTCGTCTTCGTCTCGTCCGGCGGCATGTACAGCGCGCCCCTGTCCGACGACTGGGACTCCGGGATCGGCGAGTACAGCGGGGTGCGGGCGTATGCCCGGACCAAGCGGATGCAGGTCACGCTGGCGGAGTTGCTCGCCGCCGACCTGGACGGGCCGGCGGATCCGGTGGTGCACAGCATGCATCCGGGCTGGGCGGCCACCCCGGGGGTGAGCGACTCGTTGCCCGGATTCGACCGGTTGGCCCGGCCGATCCTGCGCAGTCCCGAGGAGGGCGCGGACACGATCGTCTGGCTGGCCGCGGCGCAGCTGCCGGCGCGATCGAGCGGGCAGTTCTGGCACGACCGCCGGGTGCGACGCACCCACTACCTGCCGTGGCAGCAGGACGACCCGGATGTTCGTCGCCGGCTCCGGCGGACCTGCGAGCGGCGGACCGGCGTGACGCCACCGGGTGCCGTCGAAGGGGCCTGACCAGGCTCGATGGGCTCTCGAACGGGTGATCGGTTGGAGTGTCGGACCTGGGTGCCATGCTGGGTCACGACACAATGGCCGACACGACGGCCACCGGCCGATCGGGCCGGAACGACCAACCAGGCCTGCCGAGGGGCTCACCGTTGAGTGACAAGGATCTGACGCGAATCGCCGCGCTGCTGCGCAAGGCGGAGGGCACCGACAACGAGCACGAGGCCGACGCCTTCCTGCAGGCCGCCCAACGGCTGGCCACCCTGGCCTCCGTCGATCTGGCCGTGGCCCGGGCGCATACCGAACACCGCGAGCGTCGGCCGGTGCCCACCCAGCGCGCCGTCGTCATCGGTGAGTCGGGCAAACGGGGGCTGCGCACCTACGTCGAGCTCTTCCTCGCGATCGGTCGGGCCAACAACCTGACCTGCGACATCGCCCGGGACTCGACCCGGGTCCACGCGTTCGGCTTCGACACCGACATCGACATGACCGAGACGTTGTACGCCTCGCTCGTGGTGCAGATGGTTAGAGCCTCCGACGCCTACATCAAGTCCGGGGATTTCGCGGTGGAGAAGGTGATCAAGCGGGTCACCGTCACCACGCCCGGGCGCAACGGCGGGTGGCGGCGGGAGGACCGGTACGTGGCCAGGCCAGTCCACGCCACCACCGCGCGGATCAACTTCCAGCAGGCCTTCGCCCAGCGGATCGGTGCCCGCCTGGTCAGGGCGAAGGACGAGACCGAGCAGCGGCTGGCGGTCGAACGGAACACCGGGGACGGTTCGGGGGTGGCCCTGGTCCTTCGTCAGCGGGAGGTCGAGCTGGCCGACCATTACCGGGCGAACTCCAGTGCACGCGGCACCTGGTCCGGCACGCGCGCGGCGGTGGGCCGCTCGGAGCGGTCCCGCCAGGCCGGTGATCGGGCCGGCCGGCAGGCCCGGCTGGCGCCGGAGCGGGCGATCGGCGGCCGGCGGACCGCCCTGGACGGTGGCTGACGGAGCGTCCGGGCGTCCGGCGCGCGGTCCGCGGCCGGAGCGGGACAGCCAGCGCGCCAAGGTGTATGCGGCTGAGCACCTGGTTCATCGGATGTTCGACCGTTCGGCGAGCTACCCGGTGGTCGAGATGGCGGGTTCCCGGCTGACCCTTCCCCCCGAGCGCCGGTTCGGCGACCTCGAGGCGGTGCAGGCGTACTCGGATCGGGTCCTGGCCCTGGATTGGGTGCGCCGGGAATGGTCGCGGGCGGTGCTGCCGGTACGAATCCGGGAGCGGGCCGGGGCCACCCAGGCGCATTACGAGCGGGCCGGGGCGACCGTGGCCGTGCCGACCTACCGCAGCGGGACGGGCTGGGCGCTGCGTGAACTGGTGATCCTGCACGAGCTGGCCCACCATCTCGCCGACGACGGGGAGGTCGCGCACGGCGGACCGTTCGCGGACCGACTGCTCGCGTTGGTCGACGGTGTGGTGGGACCGGAGGCGGCGTTGGTCCTGCGCATCACCATGCTCGATGTCGGGGTCCGGGTCGGGTGAGCGAGGCCGGCCGGACGGGCGATCAACCGCGGGATCATCCCGGCGGTCGATCGCGGCGGTCGACCCCGGTCGTCAACCGCCGTCGGTCGCCCGGCGCAGGGCCCGCATCAACGGCGTCAACCGGCCGGTCTTCACCACGTACTGATCCGCCCCGGCGGCCAGCATCCCGTGCCGGACGATGTCGTCGTTCCGCCCGGAAAACGCAACGATGTGCAGGGTCGGACAGACATCCTTGGCGGCGACGGCGACCTCGGGGCCCCCGCCGGGCATGTTGACATCGAGGATGAGGATGTCCGGTCGCCACGTTCGGACGCCGTCCACGCAGGTGGCCCCGTCGACGGCGTACCCCACCACCGCAAGGTGGGGGAGCTGCGCCACCAGCTCGCCGATCGCATCCCGCAATTCCTTGCGGTCGTCGCAGACCAGCACGGTGCGGGTGGTCGACCGCGTGAGCAGATCCCTCACCGGACATCGGCCAGGATGTTCTGGCGGGTGGCGATCGCCACGGCCTCCAGTCGGCTGTGGGCGCCGAGCTTGCGCATGATCGATTGCACGTGGTTACGAGCGGTGGCCTGGGAGACCACCAAGGAATCGGCCAGTCCCGCCGTGCTCTTGCCGTCCACCAGGAGTTGCAGCACCTCACGTTCGCGGGCGGTCAGGTCGTCCCCGGTGCGCTGACCGCGCCGACCCATCCGACCCATCACCCGCCGCATCGTCTCCATGGTGATCACGGCCTCGTCGTCGGCGGCCGCGCGTACTGCGCGGACGAGATTGGCCGCCCGCTCACCCTTGGGGATGAACCCCGCCGCCCCCGCCTCGATGGCCCGGGTCAGCACGTCATCGCTGTCCGAAGCGGTGACCAGCAGCACTTTCATGGACGGGCACCGGTCGAGCAGCGAGGGCAGCACATCGGTGCCCAACCCGTCCGGCAGGCGCTGGTCCAGCAGTAGCACGTCGGGGTTGTGCCGGCCGACCGCCGCGAGCCCCTCGGCGCAGGTGGTGGCCACCTCGACCACGGTCAGGTCGTCCTGGGCGTCGAGCGCCGCGGCGATGCTGTCGGCCACCAGCAGGTGATCGTCCACGATGACCACGCGCACCGGTGAGCGGCGCCGCCGGTCCGGCCGGACGCCACCGGGTCCGTTGGCGTCATAGGCATCGTGCGGGTGATTGTTCATCGGGACCCGCCGGGGTCGGCGGGGGGCGCGGGCGCGTCCGCCGTCAACGTCAGGGTCAGCGTGGTGCCGTGCCCCGGCGTGCTCTGCACCGACAGCACCCCGCCCTCGGCGGCGGCCCGGGCGCGCATCGTCATCATGCCGAGGTGCCCGGGTCCGGCGTCGAAGCTGTCGGCCCCGACCCCGTCGTCGCTCAAGGTGATCATCATGCGGGAGCCCTCCTGGCGGACACTCAGCTCGACGTTCGCCGCCCGGGCGTGCTTGCGCGCATTGACCAGCGCCTCCCGGAAGATGCGGAACGCGGCATCCGTGCCCGAGGTACTCAACGTCGCGAGGGCGGTCGAGCTGCTGTGCACCCGGGTCGGGGTACCGATGAAGATCCCCTCCGCGAGGCGGCGCAGCGCCGGACCCAGACCGCCGGCCAGGTCGGGCGGGCTCAACGCGGTGATCAGGGTGCGAAGCCGCTCGACCGCCGATTCCAGCAGGCCGACGAGTTCGTCGATCTCGGCGCCGAGGCCGTCGGATTTCATCCCCAGGATCTCCAGGCGCATCGCCACCGCGATGACCAGCTGCATGGGGTCGTCGTGGATGGCCTCGGCGAGCAGGACGCGTTCGCGTTCCTCGACCTCGCTCAGCTGGCCCAGCAGCTCCCGCTGTTCGGTCGTGAGCTGGACGAGCCGGTTCGTGATGGCCTTGCGTTCCTGGCGTTGCTGCTCGAGCCACTCCCGCATGCGGCTCTCTTCGATGGCCGAGCCGACCCGATCGGCGAGTACCTGGACGAGGTCCTCGTCCCCGGCGACGAAGCGCTGGTCCGGATCGGCCCGGAACACGCTCAGGATGCCCAGCACCTGGTTGGCGTGCCGGACGGGGGCGGCGATGAAGTGCGCGACGATGCCTTCCGGCGACACCGTGCCGGGCATCCGATGGATGTCCGCCCAGATCCATGGATCGCTGCCGGCGACGAGCGTGCCGTGCCGGATGGACTCGGCGCGGCTGCCGATGCCGGGGGTGTCGTCGACGGAGGTACCGGCCAGCGCTCTGATCGTCGAACGGACCACCGGGTCGGGGTGCGCGACGGTGTCGCTCTCGACGGTCAGACCGTCGGCGGTCATGATCCGGAGCAGCGCGCCGTCGCCGAGACCGGCCGCCGCGACCTCCGCGATCTGCTCGGCCTTGGCCAGCAGAGACCCGCGGTCGGTGGCCAGCAGGTCGCTGATCCGGCGCAGCAGCACGGTGCGGGCCTGGGCGGAGGCCGCCATCGCCGCCTCCGCCGTCCGCCGTGAGTAGACCGACTCGGTGATGTCGGCATGCGTGAGCACGGCCCGCAGCAGCTTCCCGTCGGCGTCGACGACCGCATCGCAGCTCCCGCGGACGTACCGCAGTTCGCCGGTCCGACCGTGGCGCAGCCGATACTCGACGGTCGTGCGACCACCGTCCGCCAGCACCCTGCGGTAGGTCGACCGGAGCTGACCGCGATCCTCCGGCAGGACGAGTTCGTCGACCGCGACCAATCCCTCCTCGGCGCTGTCGACCCCGATCAGGTCCAGCAGGACGGGATCGAAGTCCCAGCCGGAAACCGCGTCGTAGCGACAGCTCCCGACGCGGCTGAGCTCCTGCATCTGTTCCAGTTGCAGCTGCCGGGCCCGTTCGGCGGAAACATCCTCCGACAGGATCAGACCGCCGACGATCCGGTCGTCGTCGGCGGTGATGGGCTGGACCCGCATGCGGAACTGCTTGCCACTGATCGGGCTGCCGTAGTCCAGGTCCGAGGACTCGCCGCGCAGGGCTGCTTCCACCGGACCGATGATCTCCGCCATGACCGCTTCGGGCAGCACCGCCGGCATCCGCTGTCCCCCCATGGTGGCCGGGTCGTAGCCGAGCCGTTCGAGCAGCGATCCCGCGGCAAGCAGCACCCGTAATTCGCGATCGAAGCTCAGCACCGTGCTGCTCGGGAGGTGTTCGACGACGTCGCGGTACATCCGCTCGCCGGCCGTCAGCGCTCGCGAGTGCTCCCGCAACGCGGTGACGTCCCGAGCCTGGACGAGATAGAGGGGCGGGCCGCTGATGTCGGTCAGGGCCTCGGATTTGATCTCGGCCACCAGCTGCTCGCCGGTGACCGACAGCATGACCGCCTCCCGATGCACGTGATCGAGCTCGCCGGAGTGCAGGCGGGCGACGAACCGGCGCGCGGTGGCCGCCGACGTCCCGGTGTGGAAGTCGGTGTACCGGCGCCCGACCAGGTCGTCCGTGCCCACCAGACGGGCCGCGGCCGGGTTGGCGCGCACGATGACCAGATCGAGATCGACGACGAACATGGCCAAAATGGACCGCTGAAATGCCGATCCGAGCACGGTGTCGATCGATGGCCCGGCCGGCCCCCCGGCCGCGTCACCGGTGGAGTCGGACCCGGCGCCCGCCCCCCGCGACACCGCGGCGTCCATGTCGCCTCCCCGCCACTGATACGGAATGTAGTCAGATGGTGACACTATGCACACACTTCGCGAGCGGGCTCAATGCCCGGAAGGATGGTCTTGTCGGAATCACCGATCAGGCCACCGGCCGGCCG
>Ga0247821_10002474_pt1 | contig 10133 bp, 8 predicted proteins | sample 13C_Glycerol_Day_FD_192481 | JGI IMG/M metagenome (GOLD analysis project Ga0247821, IMG submission 192481) | Soil microbial communities from agricultural site in Penn Yan, New York, United States - 13C_Glycerol_Day14 | ecosystem: Environmental > Terrestrial > Soil > Agricultural land | place... | reverse complement strand
AACCAGCAGATCGCAGCCGCCGCCGAGCAACAGAGCGCCGTGGCTGAAGAGATCAACCGTAGCGTGATGAATGTGCGGGATGTGTCGGACCAGACCTCGGCGGCCAGTGAAGAAACCGCTGCCTCGAGTGTCGAGCTGGCGCGGCTGGGGACGCATTTGCAGACGCTGGTGGGCAGGTTCCAGCTTTAACGGCATCGCCGGCTACGCCAGCTCCCACAGGATCCCTATATCCCTTGGATCCTGTGGGAGCCGGCAAAGCCGGCGATGAATCCACCGCGGACGGTCAGAGCACCTGACGCAAGAACGCCTGGGCGCGCAGGTCCTTGGGCGAAGTGAAGAACGCCTCGGGCGGCGAGTCTTCCAGCAGCTTGCCATGGTCGAAGAACAGCACCCGGTCCGCCACTTCCCGGGCAAAGCCCATTTCGTGGGTCACACAGACCATGGTCATGCCTTCCAGGGCCAGGGTCTTCATGACATCCAGCACTTCACCGACCATTTCCGGGTCGAGCGCCGAAGTCGGCTCGTCGAACAGCATCACCTTCGGGTCCATGGCCAGGGCCCGGGCGATGGCCACCCGCTGCTGCTGGCCGCCGGACAACCGCGACGGGTACTCGTTGGCCTTCTGGCCGATCCCGACTTTGTCCAGCAACGCCCGGGCCTTGGCCTCGCGCTCGGCCTTGCCGCGCTTGCGCACGACCTTCTGCGCCAGGCACAGGTTCTCCAGCACGGTCATGTGCGGGAACAGGTTGAAGTGCTGGAAGACCATGCCGACTTCGCGGCGGTAGGCGTTGATGTCGGTCTTGGGGTCGGACAGTTGCAGGCCGTCGATGGCCACGGTGCCCTCGTCGAAGGACTCCAGGCCGTTGAGGCAGCGCAGGAAGGTCGACTTGCCCGAGCCGGAAGGCCCGAGCACCACCAGCACCTCGCCCTTGGCGACGTTGGTGCTGACATGGTCGACCGCACGCACCACCTGGCCGCGGGTATCGAAGACTTTTACCAGGTCACGGACTTCAATCACTTTGCGCAAGCCTCCGCTCAAGCCGGCTGGCCATGTGCGACAGCGGCAGGTTGATCAACAGGTACAGACCGGCGACGCAGAACCAGATCTCGAACGTCGAGAACGAGGTGGTGATCGCCTCGCGCCCGCTCTTGGTCAGTTCGGTAATGGCGATCACCGAGACCAGCGAAGTGTCCTTGACCAGGCTGATGAACTGCCCGGCCAGCGGTGGCAGCACGCGCTTGAACGCCTGCGGCAGGATCACGTGACGCATCGACTGGCCGGCATTCAGGCCCAGGGACCGGGCGGCTTCGCCCTGGCCCTTGGCGATCGACTGCACGCCGGCGCGCACGATCTCGGCCACATAGGCGCCGGTGAACAGCGCCAGTGCAGCGACCCCGGCGAACTCGCGGGACAGGTTGAGCACCGTGCCGATGAAGAAGTAGAAAATGAAGATCTGCACCAGCAGCGGCGTACCGCGAACCAGCTCGACATAGACGGTGGACAGGTCGCGCAGGGTCGGGTTGTTCGACAGCCGGCACAGCCCTGCGAACAGGCCGATCACCAGGCCCAGGATACCGGAGGCCACCGAGATCCAGATGGTGGTCCACAGGCCCCAGGCCAACGGGCCGGCCGCCCAGTGATGGGTCACGCCGATCAGGTCGCCTTCGGCCACGTCGTCGCCTCGTGACAGCTGCACGCTGGCCGATTCGACCTCGAACACCTGCTGGCCACCGCTTTCGTCACGCACCGTGACGCTGGCCATGCTGCCTTTGCTGGCGATCGACTCGATGGTGCCGTTTTCGCTGGTGCGCTGGGCGACTTCAGCCTGGTAGGCGAAGTATTGCGGTACCCGGTTCCAGCTCCACTCGTAGGCAATCATCGAGGTTGCGTAGTACAGGCTCAATGCCAGGCCCACCAGGACCAGCGCGGTCAACCCGTGCCAGGGCCACTGGGCTTTCTTGTGTTTGATCACTTAAGGTACTTCCGTAAAAGCGAACGCGCAGGACCAGCCTGCGCGTCGGGTTTCAAGCCAGGTGCAAGGTCCCGGCCTTATTCCATGTCCTTGAGCCAGGCGGTGTCCTTGAACCACTTGTCGTGGATTCGATCGTAGGTACCGTCGTGCTTGATCTGGTGCAGGAAATTGTTGATGAAGTTGAGGCTGTCGTAGTCGCCCTTCTTCAGGCCGAAGGCCAGGGGTTCGAAGGTGAACGGCTTGTCGAGGAACAGCAGTTTGCCGGCGCCGGCCTTGTTCACTGCCACCACGTTGTACGGCGCGTCGTAGACGAAGGCATCGGCCTTGCCGTTGACCACGTCCATCACCGCTTCCTGCTCGTTGTCGTAGCCGTGGTACTTGGCCTTGCCGATCAGCTTCTTGGCCACCATCTCGCCGGTGGTGCCGAGCTTGGAGGTCAGGCGGTACTCTTCGCTGTTCAGGTCCTTGTACGACTTGACCTTGTCTGCCAGCTCCTTGCGGATCAGCAGGGTCTGGCCGACGACGATGAAGGGTTCGCTGAAGTTCAGCTTCAGGTTGCGTTCCTGGGTCAGGGTCATGCCGCTGCCGATCATGTCGAACTTGTCGGTCATCAGCGCCGGGATGATGCCGTCATAGGCCGTGGAGACCATTTCCAGCTTGACGCCCATGGACTTGGCCATGGCCTTGAGGATATCGACTTCGAAGCCGACGATCTCGCCGCGCTTGTTGGTCATCTGGAACGGCATGTAGGTCGGGTCCATGCCCACACGCAGGGTGCCGCGCTTGACTGCGTCATCGATGGCACCGGCCGCCTGGGCGGCATTGACCGCGATCAGCGCCGTGACGCCGACCAGCAGCATCGACAGGTATTTCTTCAACATCACCAGATCCCCCAGCAAGAACACTCAAATTTTATTGTTGGCACGAATCGCCCTACAGGCGGGTGCGAGATATTCGGGGAGGGATGCTAACGCATGAACGCCACGGTACATATAGGCCGTGATGACTTTGTTACTTATTGATACCAGAAAAAGCATCGCCGGCTACACCGGCTCCCACAGTGGGAGCTGGCGTCGCCGGCGATGGCTTCAGCGGCGGCTGCGATCAGGCACTGGCCAATGAAGGCTGTGCCACAGGCTCCGGATGCAATGGCAGCAACGGCGAGTGCGGATCGTTGGCGATCGACGCGCGCCAGACGCCCAGCCAGGCGTCGTTCTTCTCGTCCCACACGCGGTTGTGCAGGCGCGCCAGGGCGACCGGGTCGCTGAGCAGGGCCAGGCGGGTGTTGCCGTCAATACCGGACGGCCCCAGATCCAGGGCCTTGCCGATACGCTCGGCCCGCAGCGATTCGATCGGTGCGGCCACGCCATGACGGGCCGTGGCCAGGGCACAGGCCAGGGCGTTCTGCTGCGGATCGACCACTGCCCGGACGAAGCCGTCATGCATGGCATGCCAACGGTTTTCGTGGGTGTACTGGTCGGTCGCCAGCAGCTCATGGGGCGTTGCGTATTCCTCGGGGATCAGGAACAGGCTCTCGTCCTTGGCCCGCAGGCCCAGGTGCACCCGGCTGGAGATCACCGACACCGGGATCGACAGCATCAGCGAGCCTACGATCGGTACCAGCCACCAAAGGAAGCTCGGGTTCAGCCAGGCCACCAGCAGCGCCCAGGCCACACCCAGCAGGGTTTGCGGACCATGGCGGCGCACCGCTTCGCTCCACGGGGTGGAGTCGTCGTCACGCTGTGGCGAGTTCCAGGTCGCGGCCCAGCCCAGGAAGGCGGCGAGCACGAAGCGGGTGTGGAAGATCATCCGCACCGGCGCCAGCAGCATGGAGAACAGCATCTCCAGCAGCATCGACAGGGTCACCTTGAAGCGCCCGCCGAATTCCTTCGCGCCCTTGGCCCAGATCAGGATGACGCTGAGCAGCTTGGGCAGGAACAGCAGCACGATGGTGGTGGAGAACAGCGCGATGGCCTTCTCCGGGTGCCACTGCGGCCACAGCGGGTACAACTGCCGTGGTTCGAGGAAGTACTGCGGCTCCATCAGGGTGTTGGTCGCCAGCAGCGCCGTCGACAACACCAGGAAGAAGAACCACAGCGGCGCCGACAGGTAGGACATCACCCCGGTGAGGAACACCGCACGGTGTACCGGGTGCATGCCCTTGACCAGGAACAGGCGGAAGTTCATCAGGTTGCCGTGGCACCAGCGCCGGTCACGCTTGAGCTCGTCGAGCAGGTTCGGCGGCAGTTCTTCATAGCTGCCCGGCAGGTCGTAGGCAATCCACACACCCCAGCCGGCGCGGCGCATCAGCGCGGCTTCGACGAAGTCGTGGGAGAGGATCGCACCGGCGAAGGCACCCTTGCCCGGCAGCGGCGCCAGGGCGCAGTGCTCAATGAAGGGCTTCATGCGGATGATCGCGTTGTGGCCCCAGTAGTGCGACTCGCCCAGCTGCCAGAAGTGCAGGCCGGCGGTGAACAGCGGGCCATAGACGCGGGTGGCGAACTGCTGCATGCGTGCATACAGGGTGTCCATGCCCGACGCCTTGGGCGCGGTCTGGATGATACCGGCGTCCGGGTTGGCCTCCATCAGGCGCACCAGGCTGGTCAGGCACTCGCCGCTCATCACGCTGTCGGCGTCGAGCACCACCATATAGCGGTAGTCGCTGCCCCAGCGACGGCAGAAGTCGTCGAGGTTGCCGCTCTTGCGTTTGACCCGGCGGCGACGGCGACGGTAGAAGATCCGCCCGAAGCCCTTGGCCTCGCGGCAGACTTCCAGCCAGGCCTGTTGCTCGGCCACGGCGATGTCGGTGTCGTTGGTGTCGCTGAGCACGAAGAAATCGAAGCGGTCCAGGTCACCGGTGGCAGCGACCGACTCGAAGGTCGCCCGCAGGCCGGCGAACACCCGGGGTACGTCTTCGTTGCAGATCGGCATGACGATAGCGGTACGCGCGCCGGCCTCGATCGGCTCGTTGCCGGCACTGCTGCCGGAGATGCGGTACTTGTCACGACCGGTCAACAGTTCGAGGAAGCCCATCAGCGCGGTCCAGAAACCGGCCGATACCCAGCAGAACAGGATGCCGAACAGGATCAGGATGCTGGTCTGCAGTGCATAGGGCCAGACTTGCGTGGCCGTCTGCAGCAGCGACTGGTGCATGACCTCGTCGAGGTCGACGAACGACCAGCCCTGGTACGGCAGGATGCCCTTCATGTACCAGCCGGCAACGATGGTCTGGCCGAGCATCAGCGCCAGCAGGATGTAGCGGCGCATGGAACCGACCCAGCGCCAGCGTGCCTTGGGCAGCTCACGCTTGGCCGGTGCCGGGGCGTTGGTGCGCCCGGTCAGGCGGCGCCAGGCACGAACCAGGATATTGGTCCGCCAGGGCTCGGGGATCACCCGGGTGCGCTTGATCGGCGGCGTGGCCTTGAGGCACACGCGCCCACTGGCGTCGAGGCCGAGCATCTCGGCCTCTTCCATGTCGGCAGCGCAGGTCAGGGTCAGGCGGCTGCCCACCGAGGCCTGGACGGCTTCGGCATCACGGACGGCCGGCTGCGACGACAGGCGCTGGTGCAGCTCGCTGAACGAGGTGCAGCTGGCAAGTTCTGCCCGCTGCTCGTCGCTCAGTGGTAGGTGGGCCAGGTATTCGCCAAGCGATTCTGGCCGAGCTTGAGAATTACTCATCGGCAGGCAACTGGTAGCTCCAGGTCTCGGTCAGCACCTGTTCGGTGGTGGCCGGTGCCCCGGTGGTGGACGCCGCATCGGCGGCAGGTTGCTCGGCAGGTTTCTCGGCCTTGGCTTGCTTGGCCGCTGCCTTGTCCTGTTTGGCAGGTTTTGCAGGCTTGGCCGGCTCGACCGGGACGTCACGCAGCAGCGCCGCGCGCATTTCCACGGACTTGCTCGGGTCCTTGACCTTCAACCGCAGGGTCAGGCGCCAGCCGTTGATCTCCGGATTGTAACGCAGGTTGTTTTCCACCAGTTCGGCGTTGTCGCCGACGCTGACCTGGCTACGCACCGCGGTGTCTTCCGGCAGGGCCTTGAGCACCGGGCCTTCGAAGTCGACCAGGAAGGCCACGCTGCCGTCTGGCTGGCGGATCAGGTTGGACTGCTTGACGTCACCGGTCGAACGCAGGGTCTGCTTGACCCAACCCAGCTTCGGCGAGTGGAACTCGGACTCGTCGATGGTCCAGTGCAGGCGGTAGGCGTATTCGAACGGGGTGCCTGGCTCCGGCAGCTTTTCAGGGCTCCAGAAGGCAACGATGTTGTCGTTGGTTTCGTCGGCAGTCGGGATCTCGACCAGGTCGACAGTGCCCTTGCCCCAGTCACCGACCGGCTCGATCCAGGCGCTTGGACGCTTCTGGTAGTTGTCGTCGAGGTCTTCGAACTGGCTGAACTCACGCTGACGCTGGAGCAGGCCGAAACCACGCGGGTTCTCGACACTGAAGTTGCTCACGGCCAGGTGTTTCGGGTTGTTCAGCGGGCGCCACAGCCACTCGCCGTTGCCGGCGTGGATCGACAGGCCTTCGGAGTCGTGCAGGGCCGGACGGTAGTTGAGCACCTTGGACGGCTGGTTGCCGCCGAACAGGAACATGCTGGTCAGCGGGGCGATGCCCAGGCGGCTGACGTGATCACGCAGGAACACCTTGGACTTGACGTCGACGATGGTGTCGCTGCCCGGACGCAGGGTCAGCTTGTAGGCACCGGTGGAGCGTGGCGAATCGAGCAGCGCGTAGATCACCAGGTGCTTGTCGGTCGGCTTCGGATGCTCGACCCAGAACTCGGTGAAGCGCGGGAATTCCTCGCCCGACGGCAGCGCGGTGTCGATGGCCAGGCCACGGGCGGACAGGCCATAGACATGGCCCTTGCCGACCACGCGGAAATAGCTGGCGCCAAGCAGGGTCATGATTTCATCCTGCTTGTCGGCCTTGTTGATCGGGTACAGCACGCGGAAACCGGCGTAGCCCAGGTTTTCGGTGGCCTTGGGGTCGAACTGCACATTGCCGAAATCGAAGCGGCTCGGGTCGTACTTGATTTCCTTGACCGAGCTGGCGGTAATTTCGTTGATTTTCACCGGCGTGTCGAAATGCATGCCCTGATGATAGAAGGACAGCTTGAACGGGGTCTTTTCCTTGGCCCACTCGGCTTTTTCCGGCAGGAAGCGGATCTGCTGGTAGTCACCGTACTTCATGTCACGGAATACGGCCGGCAGATTGCTTTTCGGTGCTTCGTACTTTTGTCCGGCAAGATCCTTCGCCTTGGCCGCGACATCGTCAAGGTTGAACGCCCAGAGCTGGCCAGCGCTGAACAGGCCTACCAGCGTTGCGCCTGCCAACATGGCCTTGCGCAGCCGATTGCCAGGAGTTCTTGGTGCATTACAGGGACTTACAATCACGAGCAACCCTCGCCGAAAACAGATCATAGAACCAACGGCCAGCGACATATGCCAGGTTGGCGAGCACTGTTCGGACTCCGAAAGGGCGCAATGATTCCCCAAACGGTTCCGGACAGTCTCAAGTCAGAGTGAAACGGACCCACGAACGCAGGTCCACATAGCGCGCGATTATCCAGCAGGGCGCGTTACAACGCATCAGGCCAAGCAAACTATTTATGCTACAAAACCCCTTGTTTTCCTGCAAACAGGGGTTTTTTGCCTTCAGATTTGTAACATAAATGTTACGGGGCCATCATTGACCAGGTGCACCTGCATGTCTGCACCAAATTGGCCACTGGCAACGGTGGCATGCCGGGCCTGCGCCTGGCCCAGCAAATAGTCGAACAGCGCCTCGCCGAGCGCCGGCGGTGCCGCTGTGGAAAAGCTCGGGCGCAGGCCGCTCTGGGTGTCGGCGGCCAGGGTGAACTGCGAAACCAGCAGCAAACCGCCGTCAATGTCCTTGAGCGACAGGTTCATCTTGCCCTGGGGATCACTGAACACCCGGTAGTTGAGCAGCTTGTGCAGCAACTTGTCGGCATGGGCCTGGGTGTCGCCGGGCTCGACTGCCACCAGCACCAGCAAGCCCTGGTCGATGGCGCCGACGGTCTGGCCGTCGACATCCACCCGCGCGCCACGCACCCGTTGCAACAGCCCCTTCATGCTTCTTCCAGGGGCAGGTCGAGCAGGCGGCGGGCCATCTGGTCGGCAGCACGCACCAGGGCATCGGTGATGCCCGGTTCGGACGCGGCATGGCCGGCATCGCGAATCACCTTCAGCTCACTGTTCGGCCAGGCCTGGTGCAGTTCCCAGGCGTTGTCCAGCGGGCAGATCACGTCGTAGCGTCCGTGAACGATGACCGCCGGCAGGTGGGCGATCTTCGGCATGTCGCGGATCAACTGGTCCGGTTCGAGGAAGGCGTTGTTGGTGAAATAGTGGCATTCGATTCGGGCGATCGACAGCGCGCGCTGTGGCTCGGAGAAACGGTCGACCACCAGCGGGTTGGGACGCAGGGTCGCGGTGCGCCCTTCCCAGGTCGACCAGGCCTTGGCCGCATGCATCTGGGCGATCTGGTCGTTGCCGGTCAGGCGCTTGTGGAAGGCCTTGACCAGGTCACCGCGCTCTTCGGCAGGAATCGGCGCGATGTAGTCCTGCCAGTAGTCCGGGAACATCCGGCTGGCCCCTTCCTGGTAGAACCATTCGATCTCTTGCGGACGGCACAGGAAGATGCCGCGCAGGATCAGGCCATGGACACGCTCGGGGTGGGTCTGGGCGTAGGCCAGGGCCAGGGTCGAGCCCCAGGAGCCGCCGAACAGCAGCCACTTGTCGATGCCCAGGTGCTTGCGGATGCGCTCCATGTCTTCGACCAGGTGCCAGGTGGTGTTGTTCTCCAGGCTGGCATGGGGGGTCGAGCGACCGCAGCCGCGCTGGTCGAAGGTGATGATCCGGTACAGGTTGGGATCGAAGTAGCAGCGGCTCTGGGCATCGCAGCCGGCGCCCGGGCCACCATGGATGAACACCACCGGCAGACCTTCCGGCGAACCGCTCTCGTCGACATACAGCACATGCGGTGCTTCCACGGCCAGATCGTGCCGGGCGTAAGGTTTGATCTGCGGGTACAAGGTCTGCATTACGCACTCCGTGTGGGGAATTATTCTGCCGTTGGGCATCATAAACCTGAATTGCGCTTTGAGCATGTACCTGTGTTGCTCTTGGGGGCTTTATCGCAGGCTTCGCCAGCTCCCACAGGGCCCGGCACAGGCCAAACCCTTGTGGGAGCCGGCAAAGCCGGCGATGGGGCCACCCCCGACCTCAAGCCGGGTAACGCTGCTGCCCCCAGTCAAGCACCGTCTGCAGCAACTTGCGCAATACCTGCTGAGTCGGTTGCGCCAGATCCTCGCGATACTCGAACGGCTCGACCTCCTCCATATAGGTGCTCTGTGCCAGCTCCAGCTGCACCGCATGGATGTTGTTGGCCGGATCACCATAGTGACGGGTGATATGCCCGCCCTTGAAGCGACCGTTGAGCACGTGGCTGTACCGATCGAACCCGGCACAGACACCCTGCAGGCGCTCGGCCAGTTGTGGATCGCAACTGGCGCCATTGAAGGTGCCGAGGTTGAAGTCCGGCAACTTGCCCTCGAACAGGTGCGCAATATGCGAGCGGATCGAGTGGGCATCCCAGAGCAATGCATAGCCGAACTGCTCGCGCAGGCGCGCCAGCTCGCGACGGATCGTGTCGTGGTACGGGCGCCAGATTTTTTCCAGGTACTCGGCACGCTCTTCGGGGGAAGGCTCCTTGCCCGCTTCGAACAGCGGCTCGCCCTCGAACAGGGTGGCCGGATACAGGCCGGTGGTGGCGCCGGCATACAAGGGCTTGTCATCGTCCGGACGGTTCAGGTCGATGACGAAGCGCGAGTACTCAGCCGCGACCACACTGGCCCCCAGCTCGCGGGCAAAATCGTACAGGCGCGGAATGTGCCAGTCGGTATCGGGCAGGCTGCGCGCCTGCTCGACCAACCCGGCCTTGACCACCGGGCTCAGTTGCAGGCCGGCATGCGGCATGCTGATCAGCAGCGGCAGGCTGCCCTGGTGAAAACTCAGTACCTTGTCCATAGGCCCTCCCTCAATTGAAAATTTCACGGCCCAGGCGCACCACCCGCTTGGGCAGGTCACCTCCCAGCCAGTAGCACAGGTCGGCCGGGCGCTCGATCTGCCAGGCGACGAAGTCCGCCACC
>Ga0247821_10002471_pt1 | contig 10136 bp, 7 predicted proteins | sample 13C_Glycerol_Day_FD_192481 | JGI IMG/M metagenome (GOLD analysis project Ga0247821, IMG submission 192481) | Soil microbial communities from agricultural site in Penn Yan, New York, United States - 13C_Glycerol_Day14 | ecosystem: Environmental > Terrestrial > Soil > Agricultural land | place... | reverse complement strand
TCAGGAGGCCGAGTGGAGGTGTCTGGAGGGGGCAGGTGCGCAGCACCCTTCGGCGTAGCCGAAGTCGCGAGCCGTAGACTTGGCGCAGCAAGTCGTAGGCCGCGAAGCCCCTGGAGGACACCGGAGTGAGGGAACCCGGAGCGCAGCGTAGGGCCGTATGCAGGAGCGAGCGGTTTTGGTTCCTTTTGCCAAGACAAAAGGGACCCGCCGTAAGGGCGGAAGGGGCCGTCAGCGTCACCCCATGAAACGGATAAACCCACAACCGCAAAACCAACAACCACCCAAGAATCAGAACCCCAGAACTCCGAGAACAACCATAAAAAAAGGCGCCCAAGACGGGCGCCAAAGTTCACCTTTTCCGTTGGAGCGGGAGCTTCAAAGGTGAATAGGGCTTACTTCTTCACGACCTTTTCCTGCTCCGCCTCACGCGCCTTCGACGACGCCACGGCCTGATCCTTCTCGCCGTGGACTTGCTCCTGGCTAAGGCGGAAGTTCTCCCAGAACTGCTTCGAGCGCTCCGCGCCACCTTCGGCCAGCGCGGCGCTGCTACCCAGGGCCAGAACGCCCATCAGCACATACTTGATCAGGCTCATGTTGCTCACCTCGTGATTGAATTTCAGGACAGTTCAATCTTACGGAGGGCAAGCTAACGGGAAGGTGAGCCGGACATTACAGTGCTGCAAGAAACGCCCTACAAAAGCGTCAGAGGGTACTCGATGATCAAGCGCACCTCGTCCAGGTCCGACTCGAACGCCGTGGCCCGCGTCGTGGCCTGGCGCACCCGCAGTGACAGGTCCTTGAAGCTGCCGCCCTGCACCACGTACTTGGCCTCGATATCCCGCTCCCAGCGCTTCTGGTCATCCAGCGGATTGCCCTCGGCGTCACGGCGCATGTACACCGCGTTGGCGTCGGAATAGTCGATGCCGCTGCCGCGTCCGTAGCGGGTCATGAAGGTCAGCCCCGGCACGCCGTAGCCGGCCATGTCGAGGTCGTAGCGCAGCATCCAGGAGCGCTCCTTGGGTGAGTTGAAGTCGCTGTACTGGATCGAGTTGTCGAGGTAGATCGAGTCGGACTGGCGCAGGTAGTCGAAGTCATCGTCACCCTGGTTGCGCTGGTGCGACACTGCCAGGGTATGGGCGCCATAGGTGAGCCCGGCGCGCACGCTCCAGATATCGTTGTCGAACGCGCCCAGCAGTTGCTGGCCTTCATCCTTGGCCTTGTAGTAATTGGCGCTGGTGAAGCCCGTGAGCTTTTCACTGATCGGGTAGCTGTAGCTGGCACCTGCGTAGTACTGGTCCCAGGCATCCTTGAGGCGACTGCTGTAGAGGGTCAGGCTCAGGTTGTCGGTGGCCTGGTAATCACCACCGAAATAGCCGAGCCAGGGTGAATCGACCGGCCCGGCGTAGAAGGTCGAAAAACCATCGCGGTTGTTGCTCGACAGCGGCTGGCTCATTGCATGCAGGCGTCCACCCTGCACGTTCAGCCCCTCGAAGCTGGTGTTTTCCAAGGTCCAGCCGGTGAAGCTCTCCGGCAACAGGCGCGAGTCGCCAAAGTGCACCACGGGGGTGGCCGGGAAGACATCGCCGTATTTGATCTGGGTATCGAACAGACGGGCCTTGAGGGCGCCGCCCAGTTTGCTGAAGTTGCTTGCCGTGTGGCCTTCGCTGTCGACTGGGAGCATGTCGAACGAGCTGCGCCCGCCACTGCGGCCATCACCGCTGTCGAGCTTGAGCGCCAGCATGGCATGGGCATCCAGGCCAAAGCCGACGGTACCCTGGGTGTAGCCCGACTCGAAGCGGGCGATAAACGCCTGGGCCCAGGCTTCGGCATAACCGGCCTTGCCGGTGGGTGACTGCTCGCCCTTGCGGTAGTCGCGATTGAAGTAAAAATTGCGGCTGAGCACGCTCAGGCTGCTGTCCTCGATAAAGCCTTCGGGCTGCGTGGCTGCCTGGCTGACGGTACAACTGGCCAAGGCCAGCACGCCGGTGACACAGGCTGTGGTTTTATTCCCCATCTTCATCTCCTGATTGTTGGCAGTACGACGCACGACGGCCGCTGATGCGGCCGCCGTGGGTATCCTGACAAGGGCTGAATAACCCGAAGATGAGCGTGAAATTACAGTTTCGTCACCTCACCGCTGCCCTCCTCCTCGTCCTTGCGGTGGGCGCGGTAGTAGAGCGCCGGGAGCACCAGCAGGGTCAGCGCGGTGGACGACAGAATCCCGCCGATCACCACAGTTGCCAGGGGGCGCTGGACCTCTGCGCCGGTGCCCGTGGCCAGGGCCATGGGGATAAAGCCCAGAGAAGCCACCAGAGCGGTCATCAGCACCGGACGCAACCGCGTCAATGCGCCTTCATCAATGGCCTTGCGCAGCGAGTAGCCCTGTTCGCGCAGGCCGCGGATGAAGGCAATCATCACCAGGCCGTTGAGCACCGCCACACCCGACAGGGCAATGAACCCGACCCCCGCGGAAATCGACAGCGGAATATCACGCAGCCACAGCGCCACCACGCCGCCCGTCAAGGCAAAGGGAATACCGGTGAACACCAGCAGGCCGTCCTTGAGGTTGTTGAACATCATGAACAGCAGCCCGAACACCAGCAGCAACGCCACCGGCACCACCACCTGGAGGCGCTGCGCAGCCGATTGCAATTGCTCGAACTGCCCGCCCCAGCGAATCCAGTACCCCGCCGGAATGCTGACCTGGCTGTCGATGCGCGTACCGGCCTCTTCCACGAACGAGCCGATATCACGGCCACGCACGTTGGCGCTGACCACCACCAGGCGCTTGCCGTCCTCGCGGCTGATCTGGTTGGGGCCCTGGACCAGTTGCAGGCTGGCGACGTCGGCCAGGGTGATGAAACCGATCTGGCCATTGCCTGCGGTACCGGCCGGCACCGGGATCAACAGTTGCGAGAGGCCGTCGATGTCGGTACGCAGGTTGTCGGCCAGGCGCACCACCATGTCGAAGCGGCGGTCGCCTTCGTACAGGGTCCCGGCCTGACGGCCGCCCACGGCCACGGCGATGGTGTCCTGCACATCACCGACATTGAGCCCGTAACGCGCCGCCCTGTCGCGGTCCACATCGATGGTCAGCACCGGCAAGCCCGAGGTCTGTTCGACCTTGACCTCCGACGCCCCCGGCACCGCCTGCAGCGCTGCGGCAATCTGCGCGGCGGTGCGGTTGAGCTGGGCCATGTCATCGCCAAAGACCTTCACCGCCACATCGCTGCGCACCCCGGAAATCAGCTCGTTGAAACGTAGCTGGATGGGTTGCGACAACTCGTAGTTGCTGCCCGGCACCCGCGCACTGGCGCGCTGGATATCGGCGATCAGTTGCTCGCGCGACTTGCCCGGGTCTGGCCATTGGTCCTGGGGCTTGAGCATCACATAGCTGTCGGAAATGTTCGGCGGCATCGGGTCGGAGGCGATCTCGGCCGTGCCGGTCCGGGCGAACACCCGCTCCACTTCCGGCACCTGGCCAAGCACACTCTGCTCCAGGCGCTGCTGCATTGCGACCGACTCGCTGAGGCTGGTGCCAGGCACGCGCAGCGCCTGCAGGGCGAAGTCCCCCTCGCTCAGGCTCGGCACGAACTCGCTGCCCATGCGGCTGGCCAATACCCCGGACAGCACCACCATCACGCCCGCCAGCGTAAACGCCAGGGTGCGATGGCCCATCACCCACTGCAGCAGCGGCGCGTAACCGCGCTTGGCGCTACGCATCAGCAGGTTTTCGTCTTCCTTGACCTTGCCGGTCACGAACAGGGCGATAGCGGCCGGCACGAAGGTCACCGACAGCAGCATGGCGCCGAGCAAGGCGATCACCACGGTGAAGGCCATGGGGTGGAACATCTTGCCCTCGACACCGCTCAGGGCAAAGATCGGCAGGTACACCACCATGATGATCAACTGCCCGTAGATCAGTGGGCGGCGCGCTTCGCGGGCGGCATTGAAGACTTCATGGAAGCGCTCGGAGCGGGTCAACAGTCGCCCGTGATGCTGCTGGGCATGGGCCAGGCGACGGATGGCGTTCTCGACGATCACCACCGCCCCGTCGACGATGATGCCGAAGTCCAGGGCCCCCAGGCTCATCAGGTTGGCGCTGACCTTGTTGCTGAACATACCGGTGAAGGTAAACAGCATCGACAGCGGAATGATCATGGCGGTGATCAGCGCAGCGCGGATGTTGCCCAGGAACAGGAACAGAATCACGATCACCAGGATCGCGCCTTCGATGAGGTTCTTCTTCACCGTGGCGATGGCCTTGTCGACCAGGTTGGTGCGGTCGTACACCGTCACCGCGCTGACGCCAGCGGGCAGCGAGCGGTTGATCTCCACCAGCTTCTGCGCCACCGCCTGGGACACCGTGCGGCTGTTCTCGCCGATCAGCATGAACACCGTGCCGAGCACCACTTCACGGCCGTTCTCGGTGGCCGCGCCGCTGCGCAGTTCGCGGCCGATGCCCACCTCGGCGACATTGCGCACGCGGATCGGCGTACCGTCGACGTTGGCCAGCACGATGTTGGCAATGTCCTCGATACCGGCCAGTTGGCCCGGTGCACGAATCAGCAGTTGCTCGCCCCGGCGCTCGATATAGCCGGCACCGACGTTGGCATTGTTGCGTTCAAGGGCCGTGAGCAGGTCGCCCAGGGTCAGCTTGTAGGAGGCCAGCCGTTTCGGATCAGGCGCGATCTGGTACTCCTTGGCAAAACCACCAATGGTGTTGATCTCTGCCACCCCGCGCACGTTGCGCAGCTGCGGCTTGATGATCCAGTCCTGGATTTCGCGCAGATCGGTGGGCGTATAGGGACTGCCGTCAGGCTTGCGCGCATCGTCGGCGGCTTCCACGGTCCACAGGAAAATCTCGCCAAGGCCGGTGGAGATCGGGCCCATGGCGGCCTCCACACCGTCGGGCAGTTGACCGCGGGCTTGCTGCAGACGCTCGTTGACCAGTTGGCGGGCAAAGAACAGGTCGGTGCCTTCCTCGAAAATCACCGTCACCTGTGACAGCCCCGAGCGCGACAGTGAGCGGGTCTGCTCAAGGCCCGGCAAGCCGGCCATGGCGGTCTCGATGGCGAAGGTGATGCGCTGCTCGGTTTCAAGTGGCGAGAAACCCGCGGCCTGGGTGTTGATCTGCACCTGGACGTTGGTGATATCCGGCACGGCATCGATCGGCAGCTTCTGGTAGCTGGCCACACCCAGCCCCGCCATCAGCAGCACCGCCAGCAGCACCATCAGGCGCTGCTCGATGGCAAATTGAATAAGGCGTTCAAACATGAGGGGTACTCGCGCAGGTCAGTGGACGTGCTCGGCGCTGGCTTTGCCCAGCTCCGACTTGAGGACGAAACTGCCCGCTGCCGCGACCTGCTGGCCGACCTGCAAGCCCTTGCGGACTTCGACATAGCCATTGGCGCTGGCACCCAGCTCCACCGGCTGGGCAACAAAACCTTCGCCGGTGCGGACGAACACCGTGGATTGTTCTTCGAGGGTCTGGATCGCCTGGTCCGGCACGCTGAGCGCAACCGCCAGGGTTTCGGTCGGCACCTGCACCGCCACGAACAAGCCCGGGCGCCAGGCACCACGCGGGTTGTCGAGAGTGACGCGAACGCTGGCAGTACGGGTCTGCTCACCGAGCAGGCTGCCGACATGGCTGATGCGCCCCTCGACCTGCTCACCCAGTTCGCTGGCGACGATGTTCACCGGCATGCCGCTGCGCACCTTGCCCAGGTCCCGTGGCGCCACCCCAAAGGTTGCCCAGACCCGTGACAGGTCGGACAGGGTAAAGGCTGCGCTGGTCTCGTTGACCACCTCGCCCGGCACCAGGTGTTTCTCGACGATCTGCCCGGCGAACGGGGCGCGCAGTTCATAGCGATTGCCGCCCGCCAGCACCGTGGTGCCGCTCAGCGCGCTGATCTTCTGCCGGGCATTGGCCTGGGCTATCTCGGCCTCTTGCAGGGCCTGGCGGGCTTGCAGATAGTCCTGCTCGGCAGAAATGCCTTCCTGCCACAGGTCTTTCTCGCGCTGATAGGTGTTGCGCGCCAGTTCCAGGCGCCGCTGGCTGGCCGCCAGCTCGCTGCGCTGCTCGGAAATCTGCGGGCTGGCGATCACCGCCAGCAGCTCGCCGGCCTTGACCTGCTGACCGAGCACCACGGCCACCGACTCCACCACCCCGGCCGCCCTGGGCACCATGTGGGCGGTACGGTCTTCATCGAAACGGATCTCGCCGGGCAGCGACAGCGTGCGCTGCAATTGCCGGGGGCCGACCGGGGCCAGCTCGATGCCGGCCAGGTCGATCTGCTCCTGGCTGAGGGCGATGACGCCCTCTTCTTCCCCGTGGCCTTTCTCGCCACCTGCCGATTCACCATGCCCGGATTCGCCATGCCCGGCCTCGCCGTGTTCGTGTTCGTCTTCGGCATGCCCCCCTTCTGCTTCGGCGTGATCGTGGGCAGACGCTGACGCCTCCAGCGCAGGGCCGCTCTGGCGTGCCAGCAGCACACCCAGCCCCAGGCCCAGCAACAAGGCTGCGACCAGCAGCGTCGTGGACTTCTTGTTCATGCAGACTCCTTAGCACTCACCGCCCAGGCGGCGACAATCAAAGATGGGAAACGGGGCTTAACGACCGGCCAGGCTCAAGTCGCCATAAATGCGCTCCAGACGTACCCGCGCATCGCTGCGCAGAGCCTGGGCCTGCAAGTACTGCAAGCGCGCCGCGACGAGGGTGCGCTGGGCATCGAGTACATCGAGAAAAGCGAACTTGCCGCGCTCGAAGCCGCGGGTGGCAGCGTCCAGCGCCTGCTGCGCCGAAGGCAGGATCGAGCGATCGAACGACTCCACCTCCTGCTCGGCAGTCCCCCACTGCGCCAGGGCCTGGATCACTTCACTGCGCAAACGCAGCTCGGCGCCATTGCGCTGGTCGCGGGCCTGGTCGGCGCGGCGGGCCGCCGACAGAACGTTGCCCTGGTTCCGGTCGAACAGCGGAATCGGCATCGACACGCCCACCACGTTGATGCGCTCGCGGTCGGTTTCGCTGTATTGGCTGCCCACGCTCACGGTCAGGTCGGGGATGCGCTGGGTGCGCGCCAGGTCCAGTGCGGCTTCGCGCTGGTCGATCTGCAGCCGTGCCAGGCGCAGGTCGGGCGTGTGCTCCAGGCGGTCAAGCAATTGGCTGCGGCTGGGCACGACTGCATCATCGTCATCCAGGCTTTCGACCCGGCTGAAGCGAGCCATGGGCGCCCCCGTCACGGCGGCCAATTGCTGGTAGGCCACGGTCAGCGCTTGTTCGGCACGGGCTTTTTCCAGGCGGATTTCAGACACCTGCACCTGGGCACGGGTGCCCTCCACCGGCGAGGCGCTGCCAGCCTTGACCCGCCCCTGCACCACGCGCAGGCCGCGTTCACTCAATTGCAGGGATTGCTCGGCCAGCTGCAGGCCCTCCTGGGCCTGCACGGCCGCCTGGAAGGCGCCGATCACTTCGGCACGCAGCACATTGCGCTGGCGTTCAAGCTCAAGCGCCGCAAGCTCGGCATCCCGCCCGGCCACGTTCAGGCGGGCACCGCGCTTGCCGCCCAGCTCGAACATCTGGCTGACACTGACGGTGGTGGTCTGTGAGCCGTCGCGGGTGTCTTCCATCTCCCACCCCACCTCCGGGTTGGGCAACACACCGGCCTGGCGCCGTTGGCCTTCGGCGATGTCGATTTCCCAGCGGGCCGCCGCCAGCTCAGGGTTGTTGGCCTGGGCTGTCTGCAGGGCATTGCCGAGGGTCAGTACGTTGTCTTGGGACGCTGCCAGTGCCAGCGAGGGCAAGGCCAGCAGCATCAGCATCAGCAGCATGCGGCCACGGCCTGTGCCGGGCCGGTCCAGGGAGAAAAGCATGGCAGGCTCCTGCGCCTTGTTCGGAGCCCGCACTGTAGTAATCGGGATTTATCCCCAAGATGACTCGAAAATTACAAATCTGTTATCCAGCCGACGCCGCCAGGCAGATGACTTAGTATCCGCCGCTCGACGCCTTTTCAGCCCTTGACCTTACAGCCGCTTCAGGGTTGAGAATCACCGCCTTTTACACCACCGAGTCATCCCATGCGTTTACTGATCATCGAGGACGAGCTTCGTACCGCCGACTACCTGCAACAGGGATTGAGCGAAAACGGTTACATCGTCGATTGCGCCCACACCGGCGCCGACGGCCTGCACCTGGCCCGCCAGCAGGCCTATGACCTGATCATTCTCGACGTCAACCTGCCTGAGCTCGACGGCTGGACCGTACTGCAACGCCTGCGTGCCGACTCCAGCACGCGCATCATGATGCTCACGGCCCACGGCAAGCTCTCGGACCGGGTCAAAGGCCTGGACCTGGGCGCTGACGACTACCTGCTCAAACCCTTCGAGTTTCCCGAGCTGCTCGCCCGGATCCGCAGCCTGCTGCGCCGCAACGACCAGTCGCTGCAGCCGAGCACCCTGAAAGTCGCCGACCTTGAGCTGGACCCGGGTCGTCATCGCGCCTACCGCAGCGGCCAGCGCATCGACCTGACCGCCAAGGAGTTTGCGCTGCTTCACCTGTTGATGCGCCAGAGCGGCGAAGTACTGTCGCGTACCCAGATCATTTCGCTGGTGTGGGACATGAACTTCGATTGCGACACCAACGTGGTGGAAGTCTCGATCCGCCGCTTGCGCGCCAAGATCGACGACCCGTTCGACGACAAGCTGATCCATACCCTGCGCGGCGTTGGCTACGTGCTTGAGGCCCGCGAATGAGGCCGACGCGGCTATCGCTGCGCCTGGGCCTGAGTGTGATCCTGATGGGCGCGGCATTGGTGCTGCTGCTGGCCTGCCTGGCGGTGCTGGCCCTGGACCACGAACTGGACAGCCGTGCGCGCAAGAGCCTGACGGCAAAGATGGGCCAGATCGAACACAGCCTGAGCATTGATCTGAAGGCCGATGATCTGCAGACGCGCGCCCACCCGCTGCTGGATGTGGTCATGGGCCATGACAACCTGAGCCTGAGCGTGATCGCCCTGACCGGCCGGCACTCGGCCTTGCTGACCCTGGGGCCGGGCCTTGATGCCGACAGGCTGCTGCGCATCCACAGCGACGAACACCTGACCTTCAGTCAATGGCAGGACAGCAATGACGATCAACTGCTGACCGCCTCGCGCTTGATGCACCTGCAGGACGGTACCGAGGTGCGGGTGCTGCTTACCGTCAATCGTGCCGATGACAACAGCCTGCTCCAGGCCTATTTGCGCTCGACCCTGTGGACCTTGCCGCTGTTGCTGCTGTTGATCGGCTTTGTCGCCTGGAAGCTGGTGCAGCGCGGCCTGACCCCGTTGCGCCGGTTTCGGCGGATCGCCGAGCAGGTGTCGGCCCAGCAACTGACCTTGCGCCTGCCTGAAACGGGATTGCCGCAAGAGCTCAGTGATCTGGCCGGCAGCATGAACGTGATGCTCGACCGCATCGACGGCGGTGTGCAGCGCCTGTCGCAGTTCTCCGACGACCTGGCCCACGAGCTGCGTACGCCGATCAGTAACCTGATGGGCAAGGCCCAGGTGACCCTGGCCCGGGAACGGCCGGTCGAGCAGTACAAGGAAGTGCTGGAAACCAGCATCGAAGAACTGACCCGCCTGAACCGGATCATCACCGACATGTTGTTTCTGGCCCAGGTCAGCCAACCGCAGACCCAGGTGCCGCTCAAGCCGGTGAGCCTGGCCGATGAAGTCACGCGGGTGAGCGAACTGTTCGAGTTCAGTGCCGAGCAAAAAGGCATCGCCTTGCGCCAACAGGGATGGGGGACGGTCATGGGCGATCGCTTGATGGTGCAGCGGGCGCTGTCCAATTTGCTGAGCAATGCCATTCGCCACAGCCCCTCGGGGCATGCGGTTGATATCGGAATCGAGCGCTGTGGCGATGCGGTCTGTTTGTGGGTCGAGAACCGGGGCCCCGGGATCGCCCAGGAGCATTTGCCGCACCTGTTCGAGCGTTTCTATCGTGCAGGCTCGGGGCGTTCGCGACTTGAAGGCGGTACGGGGCTGGGGTTGGCGATCGTGAAGTCGATCATGCAGGTGCATCGAGGGGAAGTAGAGGTGCGTAGCGAATTGAATGGCGTGACGCGGTTCAGCCTGGTGTTTCCAGACTGAAACGGA
>Ga0247821_10002470_pt1 | contig 10138 bp, 5 predicted proteins | sample 13C_Glycerol_Day_FD_192481 | JGI IMG/M metagenome (GOLD analysis project Ga0247821, IMG submission 192481) | Soil microbial communities from agricultural site in Penn Yan, New York, United States - 13C_Glycerol_Day14 | ecosystem: Environmental > Terrestrial > Soil > Agricultural land | place... | reverse complement strand
CAATGGCAAAAGGCTTGTCGAGCGCTTTGAACGTTGCGTTCACGCGATCGGCGTAATGCTTGGGTGTCATCCCCAGCGTCACGTAGTACACCAATTGACCATTCTCAACCTTCACCGGGCCGCGAGGGGCACGGACCTCGTCCGTCGCGTCGACGGCGAAGATCGGCTGGACAGGCGCGAGTGTGTTGTTCCAGCCCGAAAATACCGCAAGAAAGAGGACCAGCACGAGCCCGACACCGGCAATCACTTTCAGCTGTTTTGCCGTGTCCACCGTCGGGTGGTCCTCGCCGCAGGCCGGGCAGGCTTTGGCGTCAGGTTCTACAGGTTGCTTGCACGACTTGCACAGCGTAACGGCCATAAACTCAACGCCCTTCTCATCCATGAATGCAGCCGGCAAGTTTACTGAATATTACCAGGCCAGCAAAGGCCAACCCGGTAGGAGCGGGCTTGCCCCGCGATGCGATGTGACTGACCGTTCGCTATCGCGGGGCAAGCCCGCTCCCACCGAAGAGGCGGCAGCCTGTTTTACAGGGTGTACAACTCACGGATCAGCTTTTTGTTGATCTTGCCGACGCTGGTTTTCGGTATCTCGTCAACGAACCGCACGTGCCGAGGCACCGCCCATTTGTTCAGGCTGCCATTGTCGACAAACTGCTGCAGGTGTTGCGCGAGGGACTGCTGGTCCAGTTGTTCACCGGCCACGCAAACCACCAAGGCCAGCGGTTGCTCGCCCCACTGCACATCGGCAACCCCGACCACCGCCACCGAATCAACGCCGGGATGCTGGCTGATCAAACTTTCCAGCGCTACCGAACTGATCCACTCGCCGCCGGTCTTGATCACATCCTTGATCCGGTCACGGATCTGCAGCACGCCACGCTCGTTGATACAGCCCATATCGCCGGTATGCATCCAGCCACCGGCCCACAGCGCGGCGCCTTGCTCGGGCTCCTTGAGGTAGCCTTGGGTCAGCCAGGGCGCGCGTACCACCACCTCGCCCAGACTTTCACCGTCGTGCGCTACGTCCAGGCCCTGCTCATCGACAATGCGCAGGTCCACCAACGGAATCGGCACACCGGCGTTGATCCGCAGCGGCACCTGTTGCGCCAGGGGCAATGCCAGGTCTTCGGGGCTGAGGCTGGTCAGGCACAGCAGCGGACAGGTCTCGGACATGCCGTAGCCGCAATACACCTGGATCCCGCGCGCACTCGCCCGGGTCGCCAGGCCCTGGGTCAAGGCGCTGCCACCGATGACCATTTTCCAGCCAGTCAGGTCGGTTTTGCGGCCCTCTTCGCACTCGAGCATCATCTGCAGCAGGGTCGGTACGCAGTGCGAGAAGGTCACCTGCTCTTCACGGAACAGGCGTACCAGCTGGTTGGCCTCATAGCGGCCCGGATAGACCTGCTTGATTCCCAGAGCCGTGGCGACATACGGCACGCCCCAGGCATGTACATGGAACATCGGCGTGATCGGCATGTACACATCACCCGAACGCAACAAAGGTTCGCCGCCACAGGCAGCCAGCGTGCCCAGCTCGTTGAGGGTATGCAGCACCAACTGGCGATGGGTGAAGTACACGCCTTTGGGGTTGCCGGTGGTGCCGGTGGTGTAGAACAGCGTCGCCAGCGAGTTTTCATCGAAGTCGGGGAATTCGAACTGGCTGTCAGCGCCTGCGAGCAATGCCTCGTACTCACCCAGCACCGGCACTGCCGTGGCGCAGGGCTCAATGTCGCTGAAGCGGATAAAGCCCTCGACCGTCTGCAGCTCACCCTGCAGTTGTTCCATCAATGGCAGGAAATCATCATGCACCAGTACCAGGCGGTCTTCGGCATGGTTCATGGTGTAGCGGATCTGTTCAGCGGACAGGCGCACGTTGACCGTGTGCAGTACCGCACCGATCATCGGCACGGCAAAGAAACACTCCAGTGCGCGATGGCTGTCCCAGTCGAGCAAGGCTACCGTATCACCTGGCTTGACCCCGGCCTCGACCAGCACATTGGCCAGACGCTGGATACGTTCGAGCAAGGTGGTGTAGGTGTAGCGCAGCTTGTCGGCGTAGACGATTTCCTGACCGGGCTGATAGCGCACGCCGGACAGCAGCAGGCGCTTGATCAGCAGCGGATAGCTATAGGCGCCGGGCGCCGGGGCAATGACGCGAGTATTGATCATTACGGGGTCCTTCACAGTTGTTCGGCGTCGAGCAGGTACAGGCTGGCGCTACCGGCTTTGACAGTGGCGCTGAGCGACTGGATGCGTGGCAGCAGGCGCGCGAAGTAGAACCGCGCAGTCCCCAGTTTGCTGGTGTAGAAGTCTGATTGCTGTTCTTGCTCCAGGGCAGCCTTGGCCATCTGCGCCCACATGTAGGCGTACAGCGTGTAGCCGAACACATGCAGGTACTCCACCGCCGCGGCACCGATCTCCTGGGGGTTACCTTGGGCACGGTCGAGCACCCAGGCGGTCAGTTCGTCGAGGTTGGCGACGGCAGCCAGCAACGGTGCGCTGAACTCGTTTGCGCCATTCGCGGGGCAAGCCCGCTCCCACAGCGGGGAATTGGCGAATGCTTTTATTTCGGCGGACAGCGCCGCATAGGCGCGGCCACCGTCGGCGACCAGTTTGCGGCCCAGCAGGTCCATGGCCTGAATGCCATTGGTGCCTTCATAGATCTGGGTGATGCGGCAGTCGCGAATCAACTGCTCCTGGCCCCATTCGCGGATGTAACCGTGGCCGCCGAACACTTGCTGGCCATGCACGGTGGTTTCCAGGCCCATGTCGGTGAGGAACGCTTTGGCCACCGGCGTCAACAGCGCAACTTGCGCCTCGGCCAGGCTGCGTTCGGCTGGGTCCTCGCTGTACTTGGCCAGGTCCAGTTGCAGCGCGACATAAGTGGAAAACGCCCGTCCGCCTTCGTTCAGGGCTTTCATGGTCAGCAGCATGCGCCGCACATCCGGGTGCACGATGATCGGGTCGGCAGGCTGTTCGGCCGCTACCGGGCCGGTCGGCGCCCGGCTTTGCAGGCGCTCGCGGGCATACTCGATGGCGTTCTGATAAGAGCGCTCGCCCAACGCCAGCCCCTGAATACCGACGCCAAGACGTTCATAGTTCATCATGGTGAACATGGCGTTGAGGCCCTTGTTCAGCTCGCCGACCAGGTAGCCGGTAGCGCCGTCGAAGTTCATCACGCAGGTGGCCGAGGCCTTGATTCCCATCTTGTGCTCGATGGAGCCGCAGCTCACAGCGTTCGCCTCAGCCAGCGAACCGTCCGGATTGACCATGACCTTGGGCACCAGGAACAGCGAAATGCCCTTGGCACCCTTCGGCGCATCCGGCAACTTGGCCAGCACCAGGTGAATGATGTTTTCGCTCAGGTCCTGCTCGCCGCCGGTGATGAAGATCTTTGTGCCGCTGATGGAGTAGCTGCCATCGGCCTGTGGCTCGGCGCGGGTGCGGATCAGGCCGAGGTCGGTGCCGGCGTGGGGTTCGGTCAGGCACATCGAACCGGTCCAGCGCCCTTCGTACATGGCCGGCAGGTACTGAGCCTTGAGCGCGTCACTGGCGTGATTGAGCAACGACAGGCAAGCGCCGGCGGTGAGCATCGGGTACAGGCCAAAAGACAGGTTGGCGGCGTTGAGCATTTCCTCGACCTGGGCGCCAATCACCTTGGGCATGCCCATGCCACCGTATTCCACGGCGCCGGCGACACCCACCCAGCCATCCTCGGCATAGCGGCGATAGGCTTCGGCAAAACCGTCCGGGGTCATTACCCGACCGTCTTCCCAACGGCAGCCCTGCTCGTCGCCACTGCGGTTAAGCGGCGCCACCACTTGGGCGATGAGCTTGCCGGCTTGTTCAAGCACCGCCCTGGCAGTGTCGGCGTCGACCTGCTCGGCCAACGCCGGAATCCTTGACCAGGTGGCCGGAATGTCGAAGACCTCGTTGAACAGAAAATCCATATCGCGCAAAGGGGGAAGGTAATCAGACATTTTGCGAACACTCGACTGCTTGGGTGGTGTGTTTTTGCCGGTCGTCAGCGACGGTGCCGGGCGCGGTAGCCTGGACCTTGTTGCCAGGCAGGAGGAAATACGACAGTGCCGGAATCAGGATCAGCGCGCCGAGCATGTTCCACAGGAACATGAAGGTCAGCAGGATGCCCATGTCGGCCTGGAACTTGATCGGCGACCAGGCCCAGCCCACGACGCCAGCGGCCAGGGTGATACCGACCAGGCCAACCACGCGGCCGGTGAAGGCCACGGCATTTTCATAGGCCTCGGACAGCGGCATGCCTTTGCGCTGGTAGTGCAGCTGCACGCTGAGCAGGTACAGCGCATAGTCAACGCCGATCCCCACGCCCAGGGCGATCACCGGCAAAGTGGCGACCTTGACGCCGATCCCCATCATCACCATCAGCGCCTCGCACAGCACCGAGGTGAGCATCAGCGGCACCACCGCCACCAGCGTCGCACGCCAGCTGCGGAAGGTGATCAGGCAGAACACTGTGACCGCCAGGTACACCAGCAACAGCATGGTGCGGTTGGCGTCGCGCACGACGATGTTGGTCGCCGCCTCGATACCGGCGCTGCCGGCGGCGAGCAGGAACTGACGGTCTTCACTGCTGTTGGCCTGGGCAAAACGCTCGGCGACGGCGACCACTTCGTTGAGGGTGTCGGCCTTGTGGTCTTTGAGGTAGGCGATCACCGGCATCAGCGAACAGTCGTTGTTGAACAGCTCCGGGGCATTGACCGACGCCTGCTGCGCCGCATAGTTGAGCACATCCTGGTTGCGCTGGATGCTGTTGAGCTTGGGGTTGCCTTCGTAGGTACCGGCAGTGATCTGACGCACCGCGTTGGTCAACGACAAGGTGGTCTGCACCCCGGCGTGCTGTTGCAGCTCCCAGGCCAGGCGATCGGCAAGCACCAGGGTCTGGTAGCGCAGGCAGCCTTCGGGCGCGGTCTTGATCATTACCGCGAAGGTGTCGCTGGACAGCGCGTAATGCCCGGTGATGTAGGCGTTGTCACGGTTGTAGCGTGAATCGGCGTGCAGCTCGGGAGCGCCACTGTCGAGATCGCCGATCTTCAGCTGCAGGCTCAGGGCAAAGCCCCCCGCCCCCAGGACCGCAGCCACCAGCAAGGCTGCCGTCGCCCATTTACGCGTGGTAAAACGATCGAGCAGGTCCCAGAGTTTGCCGAAGCCACGGTGTTCGGCAGCCCGCGAGTCAATGCGCAAGGCGCGCTCGGCGGCTTTGCGACCGACACCGACATAAGACAGTGCCACCGGCATCAGCAACAGCGAGGTGAAGATCAATACTGCCACGCCGATACTGGCGGTGATGGCCAGGTCCTTGATCACCGGGATGTCGATCAACATCAGCACGGCAAAGCCCACCGCATCGGCGAGCAGCGCGGTGACCCCGGCGACGAACAGACGGCGGAAGGTGTAGCGTGCGGCCACCTGGCGATGGGTGCCGCGACCGATGTCCTGCATGATGCCGTTCATTTTCTGCGCGGCGTGCGACACGCCGATGGCGAAAATCAGGAACGGCACCAGGATCGAATACGGGTCGATGGCGTAGCCCAGCCAGGCAACGATACCCAGTTGCCAGACCACCGCCGTCAACGAACACAGGACCACCAGCATGGTACTGCGCACACAGCGGGTGTAGAGGTAGATGATCACCAGGGTGGTCACCACCGCCAGGGCAAAGAACAGCATGACCTGAATCAGACCATCGATCAGGTCGCCCATCAGCTTGGCAAAACCGATCACATGAATCTTGTAAGTGCCCTGCGCCTCGTACTGGCTGCGCAGTTGCTCAAGCTTTTGCGAGAACGCGTAATAGTCGATACCACGGCCAGTGGCCGAGTCCTGGTCGAGCAGCGGCACGATCAGCATGCTCGACTTGAAGTCGCGGGCGACCAGGCTGCCCACGATGTTGGCGCGCTCGATGTTCTGGCGCAGTTGCTCGATGTCGGCCGTCGAGCCCTGGTAGCTGTCGGGCATGACCGGCCCGCCCTGGAAGCCCTCTTCAGTGACTTCGGTCCAGCGTACCGCCGGGCTCCACAGCGATTTCATCCAGGCGCGGTCGACGCCCTGGCTGAGAAACAGTTCGTCGTTGATTTGCCGCAGGGTCTGCAGGTAGGCCGGGTCGAAGATGTCGCCCTGGGTGTTTTCCACCACCACCCGCAGAGAGTTGCCCAGGCCGCGCAACGACTGGCGGTTTTCCAGGTAGTTCTGGATGTAAGGGTGGCTCTGCGGAATCATCTTCTCGAAGCTGGGCCGCAGTTCCAGGCGAGTCACGGCCATGAACCCGAGCACCAGGGTCGCCAGCAGCATCAGCAGCATGAACGGCAGTCGATGATTGAACACCAGGCGTTCCAGCCAGTTGCCGGAGCGGGTGTCGAATTCGCCGAGGGTGCGAATCACCGGCAAGGTGTCTTGTTGGATGTTGGCCATCGGGCTGTTCTCTTGTTATTGGGGGACGGCAGTTATTCGACGGCAAGCGCGCGCACGCCGCGCTCACCCACCAGTACCAGCTCGGACGCCGCATCGAATGCCGCCGCGCTGACCGGTGTACGTGCTGTTTGGCTGACCTCGACGAAGCTGGCACCGTCGTCACGGCTGAGCAGCACATGGCCCGCCTGACTCAGCAGCCAGAGCTGCCCGCTGCTGTCGAGACTGGCGGCGGTGATGCTGTTGGTGACGCCGGTAGTGACGGACTGCCACTGTTGGCCGCCATCGGTGCTGCGCCACACATGGCCGCGCAAGCCGTAGGCCAACAACACGCCCGGCTTGCCGATCGCCCCAAAGAACGTGCCGCTGTACGGTGTGCTCAGACGCGTGAAGTGCTGGCCATCGTCAGCGAGTTTGAGCAACAGGCCCTGCTCACCGGTGATGTACAGCGCGCCGTCGATACTGGCCAGGCTGGTCAGGTGCAGGCCTTGCGGGTTGTCGCTGCGCTCCAGCCAGGGCGTCCAGTGCTGACCGCCATCAGAGGTGTGCAGCAACAGGTTGAAGACACCGATGGCAAAACCGTTCTGTGCGTCAGTGAACCAGACATCCAGAAAGGGTTTGTCGGCGCCCTCTTGCACCAGCCGCTCGGCTTCGCCGATCAGCGTCGACCAACGCTCGTCCTGCGGCGCGGCCTGGGCCTGGGCGCGGTAGTAGGCCAGCACCTGCTCGCCGAGCACACGCCCGTCCAGTTGTTTTTGCCAACTGGCACCGCCATCGCGGCTGTGCAGAATCACCCCGTCATTGCCCACCGCCCAGCCCTGCTCGGCGCTGGCGAAGCTCACGGCATTGAGGTCGGCGCTGACCGGCACAGCAGCCTGCTGCCAATGCTTGCCGTGGTCATCGGAATAAACGATGTGCCCGCGAGTGCCGACCGCCACCAGGCGCGAACCGGCGCTGGTCACATCGCGCAACGGGCTGACCGTCGCCAGGGCACTGCGCATGGCCGGCAAATCCAGCACATCCGTGTAAGGGGCGGCCTGTGCCGTACCCTGGAGGGCAGCCCACGTCAGCATCAACGTAGTACAGCGCTTGAGAAAATACATACCGGGTCCTCCGGATCGCCGCTGCACGCAGCAGGCTGCTCAAAAGCGATCCGGCATCACGGTTGCGATGCCGGACCGTACCTACCTTGCCAGCGGGCTCAGCGAATGCCGGCGCCAGCCAGGGACTCAGGCGACCACTGGGTTTTCGACAGCGGATCGATGTAGCGGATACCGCCGTAAGCACCGACCACGCCGTTGAGGTTGTAGGTGCCACCGATCAGGTCATAGATCATGAACGGCGTGGCGTCCGGGGTTTGCTTGTCGTAGCTCTGGCTGAGGAAGGCGAACGAACCACGGTACAGCTGACCACGGGCGTCATACTGGTCGGAGGCCAGAGCGATCCAGCTGTCCTCGTCGAGGTAGAAGCGGCGCTTGTGGTAGATGTGGCGGGCACCGCTCTTGAGCTTGCCTTCGACCACCCACACGCGATGCTTCTCCCAGCGCACGAACTGCGGCGCCAAGTGGTTCGGTGTGGTCAGTTGCTTGATGTCGGTGTTATAGGTGAGCTTGTAGGTGTTATACGGCACATACATTTCCTGCTTGCCCACCAGGGTCCAGTCGTAGCGGTCCAGGGCGCCGTTGAAAACGAACACGTCGTCATAGGTGCCGGAGCCCGAAGTACCCGGGTTCGGGGTGTCGTAAGCCAGGTTCGGCGCGAGCTTGACCCGACGCTGCCCCGGCAGGTACTGCCAGGCGCTGCGTGGCTGCACCAGCGGGTTGGCGGCATCGCGCAGCATCATCGCTTCACCGGCACGCCGGGCTGGCGCGGTGTACACCAGTTTCATCTGGTAGTAGGTGTCTTTGGCGCCGATGGCCTTGTTCATGTCCTCGTAGATCGGGTAGCTGATATTGGCCTGACCCGTGGTAGACAGGGTCGGCACACCGGCAGCGTCGACGTTCCAGGAGTCATACTTGGCCGCCATGCTCACGCCCTGATAGCGCAGGAGGAAGTTCCACATGGCCTCGGCACCGGTCTGCGGGATCGGGAACGGAATGCCCGGCAGCACGTTGTCAACGGCGGTTCCGCCTTCCTTGCTTTGCGCGCCGACGGCATTTTTCGCGGTGTTGTCCAGTACTGCTTGCGGCAACGCTACGGTGCGATGGGTCGGATAGACATCAACCGAGAACGTCGGGAAGCGCTTGAGCAGCTCCTGGGTGGTAGCGGTCAGTTGACCTTTGTATTGATCGGCGTTCTTGCCGTCGATGACCAGCAGCGGCTTTTCACCGGCGAATGGGTCCGGACGCATGCTGTCACCCGCCTTGTAACTGGCGGGCGGCGTCACCAGTCCGCCTTTGTAGGCAGGAATCGAGCCGTCGGCGTTGCCGGCGCTTTCCGCACCGATACGGGTCAAGCTGGTGCCCAGACGGGCGGCCTGGTCGCTGGAAACCGCGGCCTGGGCGGAGTGGATTGCAGCCAGGGACAGACAGGTAGCTAAAAGTGTACGCACGTAGTTCATGATGATTGTTTTCCTGCGTGATGTCTGAAGGAAGACGTGACTCAAAAAGTGGTTTTAACGGTGAGGTACAGCGCGCCACGATCTTCTGTGGTCGCCCCGCCGCCAGAGAAAGAGGCATAGCCTCCGCCGTAGCAGGTGTAATCCTGCTCGCCGTCCAGGGCATTGGGAGTCGTGCCATCGGTCTGGCCGTTCTTGCACGACTGCGTCTTGCCAAAGCTGTCGACATACTTGAGGTCGACGAAATACTGGTTGTACACCGCGGCGCTGACGCCCACCGCGTAGTTGCCGGTGTCTTCGGCGCCACCGCCCTGCACCGGCGAGATGCCATCGATACCGACGTTGACCGACAGCGGCATGCTCAGGTCGACACCGGGCATGACCTGGTACCAGGTCGGGGTGAAGTTGACAGCGATACCCCAGTTGTCACGGGTCGGTTTGTCGATCCCGCGGTAGCTGCTCTTGCCCTTGTACAGCGCCTCGTTGTGACCATCGAGCTTGAGCAGGTTGCTGTAGAACAGCTCGCCCAACAGGGTGGCGCTGTCGAACAGCGGCGTATCGGCGATGGTCATCAGACCGTTGAGGGTCCAGTGCAGGGTCTGGCCGGTGGCGCCCATACCGTCCCCATCACTGGGCACGTCGTAGACCACGCCACTGCTGGGCAGGCGCGGCGGCAACAAGCCGAAACCACCACCCAGCCCGCCTTGCCCCGGGGCACTGACAATCGCCGGAATACTGGACAAAGGCATGTTGTGGCGGATGTTCAGGTCGCTGCCGACACTGATGCCGGCCACGTCTTTGGACAGGCTCAGGCCGTAGACGTCGATGTTGTCGGCGTAGGCGAACTGGTAAGAGGCGCCTTGCAACGAGTTGTAGAGGTTGCCCACCGCTCCCTGGACGCTGCCCGGTGGATTGCCGAACGGGCCGCGCGATACCGTCAGGCCACGGGTATCGAGCCATGCCTGCGGGAGGATTTCCGAAGTTTTGCGGTAGTAGAAACCCAAGGTGCCGCCCAGCCACTCGGGCGACCATTTGGCCATGACACCCCAGTCGCCGCGCTTGTCCGGGGTCAGATCGTCGCCGCGGCGGATGCTGGTCAGCGCGCCGCGCACCGGGATCAAGCCAGGCGTGCCAGTG
>Ga0247821_10002469_pt1 | contig 10138 bp, 12 predicted proteins | sample 13C_Glycerol_Day_FD_192481 | JGI IMG/M metagenome (GOLD analysis project Ga0247821, IMG submission 192481) | Soil microbial communities from agricultural site in Penn Yan, New York, United States - 13C_Glycerol_Day14 | ecosystem: Environmental > Terrestrial > Soil > Agricultural land | place... | reverse complement strand
GTCGTATTCCGACTCGCTTCCGAACAGAGCATGGACAGACCGGACCCCCTCGAACTACCAGCCGTCGGGGTACGCGCTGTGCCACGCTCCAGCGGGGGCCCACCCTCAGCGCCAGGGCCTGGGAGACCTGAACCTGGTTCGGGGCCTCATTTCGGGCACGCTGCAACCGCTCCTCGCCGGCACGGAGCGAAGCTTCGCCGATCCCGCGGTTGGGCCTTGTGCTGCGGTGGACTGCTTCGTCCTGGACGCTCGCGAGGCAGAGATCGTGTGGACGGCCGTGGGGAGCTGAGGCCGAAAGGACATCGTGATGAACGCACCACTTGCCGCCGCAGCGCTGGCCCTCGTACTCACTCTGCTCGGGTGCGCCGGCACTGACCACAACCAGACGTCGGCGCCGAACGCCGTTCCGAGCGAACAGGAATCGACGTCCCCGACGCCCTCCTTGGATGGGACCCCCTTCTCAGTCATTGCAGCCGGTACGCAATCCGCCCCGAGCTTCTGGCCTCCGCTCACCTTCACGGCCCCCGACGGCTGGCTCACCGAGCCGGCGGCAGATGGATTCCTCTCGCTCATGCCGGACACCGCCGAGAACCGCGAACGTATCCAAGGGGGCGGTCCCCCTGTCACATTCCTGAACGTGCTCCCCAACATCGGTGTCGCAGCAGAGGATTGCGGGGAATCGGCAGCACCCGGCGTCGGGCCGGCGGCGGGCGACATCGTCGGCGCTCTGGCGACCCGGGCGGGCCTGAGCACGAGCGGACCCGTCGCCGTCACGATCGGGGGACTCTCCGGTCAGCAGATCGATGTCTCCATCGCCTCGGACTGGACGGGGAACTGTTCGGGCGGCGGTCCCTTCGTCCCGCTCGTGTACTCGCCAGGCTTCATCTCGTGGGGGGCGGAGCCCGGTGAGCAGTTCCGAATCATCGTCCTCGACGTGGCCGGCCTCCCCAGCGGGATGTATGCCACGGTCATGATCGTCATCTACTCGGCTGAGGCCGCTGCGTGGAACGATCACCTCTCGGCCTCGACGGCGGTCGTCGAAACATTCGAGTTCGACACGAGCCCGCCTGGCCCCTGAATACGCTCGGCGTCACGGCGGGTGGCGAGTCGGCCGCCGGGGTCGAACGAGGTGCGGTGTCGTACAGTGACGTGATGGACATCCGCATCGCTGCGTACGCCGTGATCATCCGGGACGGGCAGATCCTGCTCTCCCATTGGAACGAGCACGGGCGGTCGGGATGGACGCTTCCGGGCGGCGGAATCGAGGGGTCGGAGCATCCGGTGATCGCGGCGAAGCGCGAGATCTTCGAGGAGACCGGCTACGAGGCATCCGTGGATCGACTGCTCGGGATCGACACGATGGTCGTGCCCGCAGCGAAGCGGCATTCGGGCACGGTGCCGCTGTACGCGATGCGCGTGGTCTATCGCGCGACCGTCCTCGGGGGCGAGCTCCGCAACGAGGTCGGCGGCTCGAGCGACGAGGCGCGCTGGTACCCCCTCTCCGAGGTGCCCCGGCTGAAGCGCGTGAGCCTGCTCGACATCGCGCTCCGCATGAACGAGGCCGAGCCGGCCGACGGTGTCGCGCCGCCGGCGCCGTGAGCGACGGCCGCCGGGCACGACGACGGCGACGACGGCGGCGACGACAACGCAACGACCGGATCGGCCGGTGCGCTCTCGACGCCGCCGTGCGAAGCCGAGGCCCCCGCGGATTGCATCCCCATCGAAGCGGGGACGAGCCGCGGGGGCTCGGTGATCGGGGTACCCATGGCGATCAGGCCAGCGGGGTGCCGAGGGTGACGAGACGGTACTGCTCGTCGTGTGCACGGGTCGCGAGTTCCGCGGTCCGACGGCGCAGGTGCACTGCGTCGTGGCTGCGGCGCTCGTCCTGGCGACGGCTCCACGCGAGCAGCGCGAGGCCGGCGCGGCGGGCGAGCCGCTCGTGCAGTTGGCGTGCCTGGGCACGCAGTTCGGTGGCCTGGCCCTGTCGGGCCGAACCTGCGGTGAGAGATGTCGTGTTCACGATCATTCCTTCGGTTGGTGGTGCGGTGGGTTGAGCCGGTCCGGCGGATGCCGGGACGGCGGGCGATTCGTCGGGGGTGCGGGGAAGCGTGCGCCCGTGGACGAATCGGCGCGAGGGCACGCGTGTGTGCGAGGTGGATGCGGGCGCGCGCGAGGGCGCGCCGGCGGGGGCGGAGTCGGGCGGTGTCCGGCGGGACCGTACCGGCGCCGCATCCGTGGGTCGCGGAGACCGTGACGATCAAGGTCGTCGGATGCTGCGGCGGATGCCGCAGCTCACGCCCGAGCGGGCGGAGTGACGATCAGGCGCTGACGCGCGCGTCGTCGAAGCGGACTAGCAGGCCGGCCACGTGAGGAGGACTCCCGTGTGCGGCTCGTCATAGATGCGCATCATGGGTATCAACTCCTCTCCGGATTTCTGTTTGCCAGGGCCGAGAGTTGACATTAGCGGGAAGCTCAGGCCCAACGCAAGGCGATTTCACAGATTCGTCGGAAATCGGTGCTGCCACTGAGGGAACACGGGGATTCCGAGCACGACGAAGGCCCCGCCGTGCGATGGGCGGGGCCTTCGTGAAGTTCGTCAGACCGTGGGAGTGGTCGTTGCCGTGGCGTCGGGTTCGTCGTCGGCGACCCACAGCTCGTCGTCGGCGCGGAACGTCTGCCAGACCGCGTACGCGACGCCGACGGCGGCGATGATGCCGGCGCCGATCGCGAGGTAGGTACCGACGCCCGGGCCCTGCTTCTCCTTCACGACTGCGGCGGCGCGCGGAGAGACGCGCTCGAGAGCACGCCGGACGCGGACGTCGTTCGCGAGATCGCCGATCGCGAGGACCGAGCCGAGCGCGTTGCCGAGCGTTCGCTCCGCAGAGTCGCCCGCGGAACGCGCGAGGCTCTTGGCCTGCTCGACGCCGGGACGGACGTAGCCCTCGTAGCCGGTGCGAACGCGCGGAACGACCTCCTCGCGGGTGAGGTGGCCGAGCTGCCGGCTCGCCTCGCGCGCAACGGTGTTGTAGTGCTCGAGCAGGTCCTGCTGATTCCCCCAGAGTTCTGACGCATTGCTGCGCAGTCGCTTGAGTTCCTTCCGGCGCTTGCGTGACAGGCTCATCTCGACCTCCATCGTTGTGCAGCGAATCACTCCATCTTGCCACCGAAACGGCTGGAAGCGGGGTGGGAGTCGGAATCCTTCATGCCGGTTGACGAATCCGCCCGTGACAGAATAAGGACCATGCCGATTCACACCGCAGTCGCGACCCTCAACACCAACCACGGCCCCATCAAGGTGGACCTCTACGGCCACCAGGCTCCGAAGACCGTCAAGAACTTCGTCGGCCTCGCGACCGGTGAGATCGAGTGGACGCACCCCGCCACCGGTGAGAAGTCGAACGAGCCGCTCTACGACGGCGTGATCTTCCACCGCATCATCCCCGGCTTCATGATCCAGGGCGGCGACCCGCTCGGTCAGGGTGTCGGCGGCCCCGGGTACCAGTTCGACGACGAGATCAACTCCGAGCTCGACTTCACCGAGCCGTACGTGCTCGCCATGGCCAACGCCGGCATCCAGGGCGGCCGCGGCACCAACGGCTCGCAGTTCTTCATCACGGTCGGTCCGACCACGTGGCTGCAGGGCAAGCACACCATCTTCGGCAAGGTCACGGATGCCGACAGCCAGGCCGTCGTCGAGAAGCTGGCCTCGATTCCGACCGACGGGCGCGACCGCCCCCTCGAGGACGTCGTGATCGAGAGCATCACGATCGATCAGGTCTGACGGCCTGGTGACTGACGCCGGCGTCGAGCGATCGAACGTCTGCTACCGGCATCCCGATCGGCAGAGCTACATCCTGTGCCAGCGGTGCGGGCGCACGATCTGCCCTGAATGCCAGACGCAGGCGCCGGTCGGTGTGATCTGCCCCGAGTGCATGCGCGAGCAGCGTGCGTCGGCGCCGCGGACCAAGCCCGTGGCTTGGACACGCGCGCGTTCCGCCGCCGATCGCGGCGCGCCGGTCGTGACATATTCCCTCATCGGCATAACCGTGCTCGTCTACCTCCTGCAGTGGGTTCCCGGGCTCGGCGTGACGAACGCACTGTTCTTCAGCCCCGTGTTCATGACCGAGGTCATCCCCGAGCCGTGGCGCGCGCTCACGTCGGTGTTCCTGCACTCCACGTCGTTGATCTTCCACATCGTGCTGAACATGTACACGCTCTGGATCTTCGGACGCCTGCTCGAGCCGATGCTCGGTCGCATCCGATTCCTCGCGCTGTACCTGATCAGCGGGATCGCGGGGTCGATCGGCGTCGTCGTGTTCGCCGCGCCGGACGCGCAGGTGCTGGGCGCCTCCGGGGCGATCTTCGGACTCATGGGCGCGTTCGTCGTCATCCAGCGCCGCCTCGGCGGCAACATGACGCAGCTCTACATCCTGTTGGCGATCAACCTGGCGATCGGGTTCATCCCCAGCGCGAACATCTCGTGGCAGGCGCACCTCGGCGGCCTGATCGGCGGCGCGCTCGTCGGCCTGATCCTGCTGGAGACCCGCGCCCGTTCCCGCCGCGGCCTCCAGATCGGCCTGCTGATCGGGCTCACGGTGGCACTCTTCGCCATTGGCATCTTCGTCGCACGGTGGAAGATCGGCGCGTTGTAGTTATCCACAACTCTCTCCACAGCTGGGGAGAGTTACACCGGTGTAGTTGTCGCCACTTCAGGGGACACGGCGTATCCGCAGGGGTATCCGCCCTGTGTACAACCTGTGGAGAAATCGACGGCGGTCGCTCGCGACCGCACACGAAGCGGGCGGATGCCGCAGCATCCGCCCGCCCCGAAGCCGTGCCGGCTCAGCGCCAGCGTGTGGTCATCAGGAAGCCGACGAACGCGATGCCGAACCCGATGAGGATGTTCCACGAACCGAGGTCGGGGATGGGCAGCCGACCCTGGCTCACGTAGAAGACGATGATCCAGGCGAGCCCGATCAGCATGAAGCCGAACATGACGGGCTTGAACCAGACCGGGTTCGGCGCGTCTTCGCCGCTCGCCTGTTCCGCGCGCGCGGGCTTCGATGATTTCGTACGTGCCATGCGGGCGATTCTATCCGAGTCGGATGAGTACTCCCACTCGGGTCCGTTTCACGCGGAATAGAATCGCTCCCATGTCCGTCGAGCAGCCCGATCGTCGTCGCCCAGCGCCGCCGGCCGGGCCCTCTCGACCGCGGGTGAGTGTCGTCGGCGTGCTCGGTGAACTGCTCCTCACGGCCGGGGCGCTGATCCTGCTCTTCCTCGGTTGGCAGCTGTGGTGGAACGACGCGAGATCGAGCAGCTGCAACTGGGTGACGCGATCTACATCCAGACGCAGGACGGGTGGTACACCTATCGCTTCCGGGACTTCGAGCACGTGACGCCCGAGACCGTCGGCGTTCTCGCGGCCGTGCCGCACCACCCCGACCTGCAGCCAACCGACCGCATCGTCACGCTCACGAGCTGCAACCCGCTGTACTCGACCGCCGAGCGCATCATCGCCTACGGCGTGCTCGAGTCGTGGCGGCCCACCACCACCGGTCCGCCGGCCGAGATCGCCGACGTCGTCGCAACCTGGGAGTCCTGACATGTACGCTGCCCTGTGGCGGTTGCTTCCCGGCCCCGTGTGGCTCCGGATCATCCTGCTCCTGCTGCTCCTCGCGGCAGTCGTCCTCGCCCTCTTCACCTGGGTCTTCCCATGGGTGGATGGCATCGTCAATCCGATCGAAGTCACGGTGGACTCATGACCCGCGTTCTCGTCATCGACAACTACGACAGCTTCGTCTACACGCTGAACGGCTACCTGCAGGAGCTGGGCGCGCAGACCGAGGTGGTGCGCAACGACGCCATCGAGGTCGCGGACGTGCCCGCGCGCCTTGCGCAGTACGACGCGGTCCTCATCTCACCCGGGCCCGGCAAGCCGGCGGACGCCGGGGTGTCGATCCCCGTCGTCGAGGCGGCGCTCGCGACGGGCCAGCCGCTCCTCGGGGTGTGCCTCGGGCACCAGGCGATCGCGGAGGCGTTCGGAGCCGTCGTGACGAACGCCGAGGAGCTCATGCACGGCAAGACGTCGCGCATCACGCATGATGACAGCGCCTTCTACGACGGCGTGCCGCAGCCGTTCACCGCGACGCGGTACCACTCGCTCGCCGTGGTCGACGGCACGATGCCGCCCGAGCTCGTGATCACGAGCCGCACGCAGGGCGGGGTCATCATGGGCCTGCGACACGAGTCGGCGCCGATCTACGGGGTGCAGTTCCACCCCGAGTCGGTGCTCACCGAGGGCGGCTACCGGATGCTCGGCAACTGGCTGGCCGTCGCCGGCCTGCCCGAGGCGCGCGAGCGCGCGGTGCACCTCAACCCGCTGGTGCGCATCAGCTGACGAGGGACGCACCTCGCCTTCGCAGCAACCGCTCCCACCGTCGCGTGCGACGCTGGGTCGGTGCGTCAGCCCGCGCAGTAGGTGAGCTCGACCTCTGAGCCCTGCGGCACGTCACCCGGTGCGAGCGATTGCTGCGTGACCGGCGAGCCTGGCTGGGACGCGCAGGCGGGATCGGGCTTCGGCACGGGCGTCAGCTGCAGGTTCTCGGCGGAGAGGTAGGACGAGGCCGCAGACAGCGTCTGCCCGGTCAGGTCGGTGAGCGTGACGAGCCCGCTCGAGATGCGGAAGTCGACCGACGAGCCGGCCTCGACGGACGAGCCGCCCTCGGGTGATGTGCCGAGCACCGTGTCTGCGGGAACCGACGGCGAGTTCTCGCGCGTCTCGGTGCCCGGCGTGAGGCCGGCCGCCTGCACGTCGGTCTTCGCCTGCTCGAGCGGCTTGTTGCGCACGTCGGGAACGGTCACCGGTTCTCGTCCGGTGGAGACGTACACGGTGACCGGGGTGTCGGTGTCGACGATCTCGCCGGCGGGCGGATCCGTGCGGATGACCTGGTCGGCCGGGACGGTGTCGCTCGCCTCGTCGATCCGCGAGGCGGGCAGGCCGAGCTCCTGGAGCTGCTGCACCGCCTCCTCGTAGGTCACGCCGGTGAGGACGGGGATCTCGCGGGCGTTCGCCGGCAGGTCGTCGGTGGGCTGCAGGTTGAACGCCCAGTACATGACGGCGATCACGATCACGACGACGGCGATGATGCCCGACCAGATCCAGATCGCCGGCGGACGACGCTGCGTGCGCGCCATCGTCTCGTCTTCGGTGAGCTGGCGCAGTGCCAGCTCCGAGCTCGTGAGCGAGCTCGTGGGTGCCCCGAACAGCATCGTCGCCTCATCGGGCTGGCGATGCACGGGCACGCGCCCGGATGCCGCGGTGTCGACGTCGGCGCGGAACTCGGCCGCCGTCTGGTACCGCTGCTCGCGATTCTTGGTGAGCGCGTGCAGCACCACGGCGTCGAGCGCGGGGGAGACCTTCGGATTGAGGACGCTCGGCTTCACCGGCCGCTCGCTCACGTGCTGGTAGGCGACCGCCACCGGGGTGTCGCCGCGGAACGGCGGGCGGCCGGTGAGCATCTCGAAGAGCACGACGCCGGTCGAGTACAGGTCGGTGCGTGCATCGACGGTCTCGCCCTTCGCCTGCTCGGGCGAGAAGTACGAGGCCGTGCCGAGGATCGCCGTGGTCTGCGCGACCGTCGTCGCTGAATCCGAGACGGCGCGCGCGATGCCGAAGTCCATGACCTTCACCTGGCCGGTGGTGGTGATCATGATGTTGCCGGGCTTGATGTCGCGGTGCACCACGCCGGCACGGTGGGAGTACTCGAGCGCGGTCAGGACACCGCCGATCACACGCACGGCGGCCACGGGCTCGAGCGGACCGTCGTGGATGATGTCCTTGAGGAGGCGACCCTCGACGTACTCCATGACGATGAAGGGCAGCTGCACCTCCTGGCCGGCCCCGTCGACGACGGTCTCCTCGCCGGCATCGAACACGCGCACGATCGTCGGGTGCGCCATGCGCGCGGCCGACTGTGCCTCCTGCCGGAACCGCATGCGGAACGCGGGGTCGGTGGCCAGCTGCGGCTTCAGGAGCTTGATCGCCACCTGGCGGCCGAGCCGGGTGTCGGTGCCGACGTGCACGTCGGACATGCCGCCGCGACCGATGAGCGCACCCACGCGGTATCGTCCCGCGAGCACACGTCCTTCATCGCTCACCCTGCAGCTCCGTCCTCGACTCGTCCGGTCTTCTCGTCAGTTCCGCTCCGTGCTCACGACTGGATGTCCACCGTGAGGGCGGGGGAGAACGGCGAGTCGAGCTGACCGCAGAAGTAGCGGAACGTCACGTCGAACGAGCCGCCGGGCGTGTTGTTGACGTTGATCGATGCGCTCGTGGTGCCCGGACCGAAGACCGGGTTGTTCGGCACCGTCGCGTCGCCGGTCACCGACACCTCGTAGCCGCTGAGCGTCTGGCCGGCGGGGCAGCTCTGGGCGGTCCATTCCACCTTGACCTGGCCCACGTCCGGCTCGACGGGATTGTCGGTCGTCGTCGGGGCGTCCGACGGCGCGCTCGGGGCCTCAGGGGCGGTCAGGTACGTCAGGGTGATCGTGGTGCCGGGCTGCACGGGGCCGCTCGGGTTGACCTCGGAGACCGTGTTGGCGAGCCCGGGCTCGGTCGCAGCGCCGCCCTCTTCGCGGACCACGGGAAGGCCGAGTCCCTCGATCTGCGCGGCCGCCTCGTCGACGTTCATGCCGATGTAGGCGTTGCGGTCGATCTGGACGGTCTGCGGGGCCTCACTGGTGGGCGGGGCGCTCGGCGTCGTCGGCGGAGCGCTCGACGACGTGGGCCGCGCCGTCGTCGACGCCGGGTCCTCGCCGCCGCCCCGGTTGAGCGCCAGCGCGATGAGGGTGCCGATGAGCACGATCGCGAGGATCGCGATGAGCACGATGAGCGGCCACGTCCACGGGCTGCGCTTCTTCTCGGCAGGCTCGTCCTCGAGTACCTCGCTCGACGCCACACCGGCCGCCGCAGCGGCCGGGAGAACGGTGGTGGCGGCAGTTGCGCCCTGCGAGGGCATCAGCATGGTCGCCGCGGTGGCGCCGGCGGCACCGAGCACGGCGGCCACGGCCACGGCGGCCGCCTGCACGTCGCCTCGTCGGAGCGCCGTGGCGGCGCGCGCGAGGTGCGCGGCAGTCTGCGGCCGGTCGGCCGGGTTCTTCGCGATGCACGCGTAGACGAGGTTGCGCACCGGCTCGGAGACCGTGACGGGCAGGTCGGGCGGCGTCTCGTTGATCTGCGCCATGGCGATCGCCACCTGCGACTCGCCGGTGAACGGTCGACGGCCGGCGAGTGCCTCGTACGCGACGATGCCGAGCGAGTAGATGTCGGTGGTCGGCGAGGCCGGGTGACCCGACGCCTGTTCGGGCGAGAGGTACTGCACCGTGCCCATGACCTGGCCGGTGGCGGTGAGTGGCACCTGGTCGGCGATGCGGGCGATGCCGAAGTCGGTGATCTTCACGCGCCCGTCGGGCGTGATGAGCAGGTTGCCCGGCTTGATGTCGCGGTGCACCAGGCCGGCAGCGTGCGCGGCCTGGAGCGCAGCGGCGGTCTGCGCGACGATGTCGAGCACCTTGTCGGTCGAGAGCACGTGCTCGCGTTCGAGGATCGTCGAGAGCGCCTCGCCCGGGACGAGCTCCATCACGAGGTAGGCGCTGCCCTCCTCCTCGCCGTAGTCGAAGACGTTGGCGATTCCCTCGTGATTCACGAGCGCGGCGTGGCGAGCCTCTGCGCGAAACCGTTCGAGGAACCCGGGGTCGCCGAGGTACTCGTCCTTGAGGATCTTGATGGCGACCTGGCGGCCGATGACGAGGTCGGTGGCCTGCCACACCTCGCCCATGCCGCCGATCGCGATCCGGGACTGCAGCTCGTAGCGCCCTCCGAAGGTGAGCCCTGCGCTCGGTCTCATGTGTTCAGCACCGCCTCTAGTACCTGCTTTGCGATGGGTGCGGCGATGAGATTGCCGTACCCCTCCTGACCAAGTCCCCCGCCATCCTCCACGAGTACCGTGATCGCATACTGAGGGTTGTCGGCGGGGGCAAAACCCGTGAACCAGAGAGTGTAGGGGTCACTCTCGCCGTTCTCTGCTGTACCCGTCTTACCGGCCACGCTGACGCCGTCTATTCTTGCATTACTCGC
>Ga0247821_10002468_pt1 | contig 10151 bp, 14 predicted proteins | sample 13C_Glycerol_Day_FD_192481 | JGI IMG/M metagenome (GOLD analysis project Ga0247821, IMG submission 192481) | Soil microbial communities from agricultural site in Penn Yan, New York, United States - 13C_Glycerol_Day14 | ecosystem: Environmental > Terrestrial > Soil > Agricultural land | place... | reverse complement strand
TTCCTGTGGAGTGCTCAGGCTATGTCGTCGATGACGGCAAGCTGATGATTGTCGGGCATGACGACAAGACGGGCATCTGGAGGCAGGATCTCGACCCAGCCAACCCCGACGCCATTGGCAGCGGCTCCGCCTATGCCCTGGCCGCAATGGATATGGGCGCAAGCGCAGAAGATGCAGTGCGCGCCGCCATGAAGCGGGATATCTACACCGGCGGGAAGGTCAGAACGCTACGCGTGAGTCGTCAGGAAGGGTAGGTGTGCCGCAGGTGAGTGCGGCACGGCTTCGAGGCAGGGACCGGCCTGTGGCATTGGTCCTATTCGATCACTTTCACCATCGCCGTGATCTCATACGTGGAGAAGCCTTTAGTCTGGAAGTCATCCCAAACTTTCGGAGGGTCGAACCCAAAGAGCCTTTCTGAAGTATCGAGCTCTCTTGTTTGCTCTTCCACCTGCGGTCCGATCCAGAGCCTTGTTTCATCTGGGAGGTCATCCAAAGTCTTATCTTCTGGGATGGCGAGCGCCCGATGCTTCGACGGGTTGAAGTAGGCCTTCACTTTGAACTTCATATCGTGCTCCGTGAATGTTGGAACAACATCAATACTTGCAAATGGCGCCATCATCAAGTGACGCGACGCAATGCCTCGTTATGGAGCCAACTATGAAGAGGCCGGTTCCGCCTGAGTCGCTCCTTCAGTTGTCAGAGCTCTCTGACTTCGGCATACGCCTGACTCCGGCGCCAGAGGTGTGGGAGTGGATACAGCGCGAGATCCTGGCCGAGACCGGGAGCATTCACAACCCGGAGCATGCCCATCTGATCGACGCGAACATCGGCGTGCTTTGGGCTTCCTCTGCATTCACCAAGAAAGGCAGAACAGTGCTGGGCCAGGCCGAGCAGTTGATGATCCGTGCAGGTGGGTGGCAGAAGGCCCGGCAAGAGCAGCAGATCCGAGACTGGTTCGGCGATGAGCCTGAGTTTCTGATCACCCTGGCGGGCGACTACTGCGCTGAGTGCACCGAGGCTGAGTTCTGCGCCCTGGTCGAGCATGAGCTCTACCACATCGCGCACAAGCTCGATAAGTACGGTGCCCCGGCGTTCGGTGATGACGGTATGCCGAAGCTGGAGATGCGCGGCCATGACGTCGAGGAGTTCGTCGGAGTGGTTCGTCGCTACGGTGCGAGCCATGACGTACAGCAGCTGATCGACGCTGCGAGCCGGCCGCCTGAGGTGGCCAGAATCAACATTTCGAGGGCCTGCGGAACCTGTCTGCTCAAGTCTGCCTGACCTTTGACAGACCTAAGACGGAATTGAACCTATGGCGGCCCTGAGCAACGAGGTGAAAGCCTTTATCGTTCAGGCCCTGGCCTGTTTCGATACCCCCGCACAGGTGGCGGCTTCGGTCCGAGAAGAATTCGGCCTTGAGGTGAGTCGCCAGCAGTGCGAATCGCATGACCCGACCAAGAGCGCGGGAAGGGACCTGGCCAAGCGTTGGCGGACCTTGTTCGAAGACACCCGCAAGCGCTTCCGCGAAGAGACAGCGGACATTCCGATCGCTAACCGTGCATTCCGCCTGCGTGCGCTGGGCAGGATGGCCGAGAAGGCCGAGAGCATGAAGAACATGGCTCTCACCGCCCAGCTACTGGAGCAGGCAGCCAAAGAAGTCGGCGACGTCTATGTGAACCGCCAGACCAAGAACGAGAGCCCCCACGACAACGTACCGCCCACCAGGGTGCAGGTTGATGTGGTGGACGCGAGGAAGCCGGATGCCGTCCCTTAACGTGCCTCAGGCCAATTTCCTGCGGATGGAGAACAAGTTTCGCGGCTTCGTCGCTGGGTTCGGCTCGGGCAAGACCTGGGTAGGCTGCGCGGCGCTGTGTAAGCACGTGTGGGAGTGGCCCCGGATCGACTCCGGCTACTTCGCTCCGACCTACCCGCAGATCCGCGACATCTTTTTCCCGACGATCGAGGAGGTCGCCTTCGACTGGGGCCTGAAGGTCAAGACGAAGGAGAGCGACAAAGAGGTCGAGTTCTACAGCGGCGGCCAGTACCGCAGCACGACCATCTGTCGCTCGATGGAGAAGCCGCAGACCATCGTGGGCTTCAAGATCGGGCACGCGCTGGTCGACGAGCTCGATGTTCTGCCCGCGCTGAAGGCCGAACACGCCTGGCGCAAGATCATTGCCCGGATGCGCTACAACGTGCCGGGCCTGAAGAACGGCGTGGACGTGACCACCACCCCTGAAGGGTTCAAGTTCGTCTACCAGCAGTTCGTGAAGCAGCTGCGCGAGAAGCCGGCGTTGCAGGGGATGTATGGCCTGGTGCAGGCCAGCACGTTCGACAACGAGCTGAACCTGCCGCCCGACTACATCCCGTCGCTGATGGAGTCCTACCCGGCCCAGCTGATCCTGGCGTATCTGAACGGCCAGTTCGTCAACCTGAACTCCGGCTCGATCTACCACGCCTACGACCGCAAGCTGAATTCCTGCTTCGACACGGTAGAGCCAGGTGAGCCGCTGTTCATCGGCATGGACTTCAACGTCGGCAAGATGGCGGCGATCACGCACGTCAAGCGCGCAGACGGCAAGCCCAGGGCAGTGGATGAGCTGATCGACGGCTTTGATACCCCGGACATGATCCGGCGCATCAAGGAGCGCTACTGGCGGCACAACGGCCGTGACTACGAGAAGACCTGTGAAATCAGGATCTACCCCGACGCCTCTGGCGGGTCGCGCAAGTCGGTGAACGCGAGCGAGACGGACATTGCCATCCTGCGCCAGGCCGGCTTCAGCGTCATCGCGCCCGACGCCAACCCGCCAGTTAAGGACCGGATCAACGCCATGAACGCGATGTTCTGCAACGCGAATGGCGAACGCCGCTACCTGATCAACCCGCTGCGCTGCCCGACCTATGCAGATGGCCTGGAGCAGCAGGTGTGGGCAGCCAACGGCGAGCCTGACAAGAAATCGGGCGTGGACCACGCGAACGACGCCGGTGGCTACTTCATCCACCACGACTACCCAATTGAGCGACCGGTCATCATGACCCAACCTTTGAGAATGTGAACATGAGCGATAACCCGAGCATCACGCTGCCCGCTGTCGACGCGATGCGCGCCTACTGGGCCGTGATCTCGCCGCTCATGGGTGGGACGATGGCGATGCGAGCTGCGGGCAAGGCCCTGCTGCCGCAGTATCCAGCCGAGGATGACGAGCCCTACAAAGAGCGCCTGCGCCTTTCTACCCTGCTGCCAGCGTACTCCGAGACGGTCGGCAACATGACCTCCCGGGTGTTCGCCGAGCCGCTACAGGTGGGCGACGATGTGCCCGAGGCCATTATTGAGATGACCAAGGACATCGACCATGCCGGCAACGACCTCAACTCCTGGGCGGTTGGGTTCTTCACCGAGGGCCTGAGCCACGGATTGTGCCACGCCTTCGTCGATCACCCGCCGGCGGGCGGGCTGAAGACCCAGGCCGACGAACAGGCCGCCGGCGTACGTCCCTACGTCGTGCTGGTGAAGCCTGAGCAGGTGCTGGGCTGGCGCTCGAAGGGTGGCGTCCTGACCATGATCCGCTACATCGAGGTGGTCGAGGAAGAAGATGGCGATTTCGGCGCCAAGTGCGTCGAGCAGATCCGTGTGCTGGAGCCTGGCTCTTGGCGAACCTATCGCAGGTCGGCCAAGGCCGTACGTGGCAAGCAGGCAGCATCTGGCGGTACCTGGGAACTGCACGATGAGGGTACCAACAGCCTGACCGCGATCCCCTGGGTTACCTTCTACACCGGTCGCACCGGCTTCATGACGGCCAAGCCGCCACTGATTGAGCTGGCTCACCTGAACGTGAAGCACTGGCAGAGCCAGAGCGACCAGGACAACATCCTTCACGTTATCCGCGTCCCGATCTTGGTGCGCATCGGCATCCAGACCCAGTACGACAATCAGGGGAAGGTGATCCCGCCAGAGTTCAAGGTTGGCACCGGCCAGCTGACCGATCTGCCCAAGGACGGTGACCTCAAGTACGTCGAGCACACCGGCAAGGCCGTCGAGTCCGGCCGCACCGCGCTGCAGGACCTGATCAACGAGATGCGCATGGCTGGGGCCAAGCTGCTGACGCCGGACAAAACGACCACCAAGACCGCCACGCAAGCGGAGGAGGAGGCGGCACAGGAACTGTCCCCGCTGGCGCGAATGGCGCACCACTTCGCCGACTGCCTGTCTCAGTTGCTCCAGTTCATGGCCGATTACCGCGGCCTGGGCGAGGGCGGTACCGTCGAGATGCGCGGAAACTTCGATGTCGACTACATGCCGGAGGTGTCGCTTCCGACGCTGGTGTCCATGGCCAATGCCGGGATGATCAGCAAGGAAACGCTGTTCGCGGAGATGCAGCGCCGCGGCGTCATCAGCGACGAATACGACTGGGCAGATGAACAGGCCAGGATCGATTCGCAAGGCCCTGCACTCGGAGCGATCTGACGATGACGGCCAACGAAAAGTTGCAGGACGCGCTTATCGGGCACGAGATCGACCTATCCAGGCTGAGCAACAGCCAAGTCGTGGCGATCATCAAGATCCTGAACAGCTCCGACCCAGAGTTGCGGGCCGCGCTGATAGTTGCACTCGACAGCCTGGATGCGGACGCCTCCGTTGCGGCGATCGATGCGGCACTGGCTCCAGTGCTGCGAATCAACCAATCGACGTTTGTGAGCGTGCAGCAAGCGCTCACAGGCGTGATCGATGGCGTGGCGAGTTACGAGATAGCCTTTCAGGCCAATGCGCTCACATCTGCCATCCCTGAGCTTGTGCGGGATCGATTCCCTATCGCCGTGGCTGAGTTCAGTCAGGTACGGGCAATCGCGCTTGCCAGGCCTTTCCAGGGGCGACTGCTCAGCGAGTGGATGTCGGGCATCGAGGCTGATCGGGCCGCGTCGATTCGCGATGCCGTGCGCTCTGGCGTACTCGAAGGCCGCACGACACCGGAGATCGTCCGCCAGATCATGGGCACCAAGGCCCAGAAGTACGCCGATGGCATCCTGCAGAAGCCCAGGCGCGAGGTCGAGGCGGTTGTCCGGTCTGCTGTGTCGAGCACAGCCGAAACGGCCAGCGACAAGGCATTCGAGGCCAACAGCGACATCATCAGCCATGTTGAGTGGCTGAGCACGCTCGACAACCGGACATCGACAACCTGCCGGATCCGTGACCGCCTGCCGTACACGCTGGGCACCTACAAGCCCATCGGGCACAAGGTGCCGTGGCTGGCAGGGCCTGGGCGCATCCACTTCTGCTGCCGTTCGACCAAGTTGCCGATCCTCAAGAGCGCCTTGGCGCTGGGCATCAGTGATGTGGCGACGCGGGCAAGCATGGATGGCCAGGTGCCGCAGCAGACCACCTATGCAGAATGGCTTGCACGCCAGCCTGCTGCCCGCCAGGACGAGATCCTTGGCCCGGAGCGCGGGAAGTTGCTGCGCCAGGACAAGCTGAAGCTGCAGGACTTCTACAACGACAAAGGCAAGTTCCTGACGCTTGATGAGCTACGGGAACGGCTGTTGTAGCTCGCACCACAAAACACCAAAGCGCCATTTCGTGGCGCGCAATTGCAAAGCCTCGCCCAGTGCGGGGCTTTTTCATGCCTGCGGTTCGGATGGACGGGGCGACTTGGGGCCGGATGGCTCACCAACAGGCCGGATGGCCCAGAGAGACGAGATGAAACTCAAAACCGTTGAAGTGGATGGCAAGCAGTACGCAGTGATCGAAGATGGCAAGCCCGTCTACATCGATGACGACGGCAAGGATGTCGCTTTCGATGCGGTCGGCACTCGCAACACCATTACCCGGCTGAACGCCGAGGCGAAGTCGCATCGCGAGCGCGCGGACAGCTTCGAGAAGACTGCGAAGGCGTTCGAAGGCATCGAAGATGCTGCGGCCGCCAAGAAAGCCCTGGAGATCGTCGCCAACCTCGACGCCAAGAAGCTGGTGGATGCCGGCGAGATCGAGAAGGTGAAGGGCGAAATCAGCAAGGCCTTCCAAACCCAGCTGGATGAAGCCAACGGCAAGGCGCAGACCTTCGAGCAGCAACTGTATGCCGAGAAGATCGGCGGCAGCTTCGCGCGCTCCCAGTTCATCGCCGAGAAGATGGCTGTTCCCGCTGACATGGTCCAGGCCGCCTTCGGCAGCAACTTCAAGATCGAGGAAGGCAAGGTCGTCGCGTACGACGCCCAGGGTCAGAAGATCTTCAGCCGATCCCGCCCGGGTGAACTGGCCGACTTCAACGAAGCGCTCGAAACCCTCGTCTCGCAGTACCCCCATCGCGACCACATCTTGAAGAGCTCCGGTGCCAATGGCGGCGGCGCTCCGAATGGCGGTGGTGGCGGCAAAACCATCAAGGGCGACTTTGGTGGCGACAAGGCTGGTCGCCTGGAAGCCATCAAGAGCCTGACTGCAAGCGAATAAGGAGGCCCAATGGCCCTTTCGAACATGAAGGTATTCAACGAATACCTCAAGCGCATCACCATCGAGACCCTGGCCCAGGACGTAGAGAAGTTCAACGCGTCCTCGGCCGGCGCCATCCGCCTGACCACCCAAGGTATCGACGGCGACTTCTTGCAGGAGTCGTTCTGGGCCGGCCTGCACGGTGCACAGCGCCGCGTTGACCGCTACGCCGCCAACGGCAACCAGGCGGCCACCCCGCTGGCTCAGAAGCAGTACGACTCGGTGAAGATCGCCGGCGGCTTCGGCCCGATTCTGTGGGAGCCTTCCCAGCTCTCCTGGATCCTGAAGAACCCGGAAGAAGCGCTGGAAGTCATCAGCCGCAACCTCTCCGAAGCCATCATGTCGGACCAACTGAACACCGCCATCTCAGCTCTGGCCGGCGCCATCGGCAACCAGCCGACCGCTACCAACGACGTGTCGGCCACGGCCGGCGTGTCCTACGTTGCGATCAACAACGCCCACGCGCTGTTTGGCGACGCCTCTCAGCGCCTGGTGGCCCAGGTCATGACCGGTGCCATGTACCACAAGCTGGTCGGCCAGAACCTCGCCAACGCCGAGCGCCTGTTCCAGTTCTCTGGCGTGCAGGTGGTCGACATCCTCGGCAAGGCCGTGATCATCACCGACGCCCCGGCGCTGTACGAGGCCGGCACTCCGAACAAGCAGAAGGTGCTCAGCCTGGCCGACGGCGCCGCTGTGGTGATGGATGGCTCGGACCTGATCACCAACATCGAGACCTCCAACGGCAAGGAGCGCATCGAGACCACCATGCAGGCCGACTACACCTTCGGCCTAGGCCTCAAGGGCTACACCTGGGACACCGCCAACGGCGGCAAGTCGCCGACCAACGCTGAGCTGTCCACCGGCACCAACTGGGACCTGGTTGCGAACAGCATCAAGGCCTCGGCTGGCGTGCTGACCATTGGCGACGCCACCAAGTAACCGGTACCGCGCCCTCCGGGGCGCCTTCCCCAGGAGATCGCCATGAGCGAGAAAGTGGTTTACGAGAAACACCCAGTCAGCGCTGAGCGAAAGGCTGAGCTGCGGCAGAAGGGCTACAAGATCATCGATGCGCGGTTTGCGCCCGATGACTACGAGCATCCAGAGCCTTTCAAGGAGGCCAAAGGCTCCAAGGCAGGGAAAGCCGCCGCCGAGAAGAAGGCCGCAGAAGAAGCCGAACTGAAGGCAAAGCTTCAGGCCGCCCTGACCGAAAAGGGTGTTCAGTTCGGCCCTGACGCCAGCCTGGAAGATCTGCAAAAGCTTCTGGATGAGGCCAAGTAATGACCACCTACATCACCGTCGAGCAGGTAGACGCCCTGCTTGGGCCGACTTGGGCGCCCGACGACCAGAAGGCCCGGGCGGTGCTGATGGCGAATACCTGGCTTACCAATCTCGGCCTGCCTGAGTTCGATCCGGTCCCGGACGACGTGATTCAGGCCGGGGCCGAGATCGCTCGCGAGGCTGCTGCCGGGAACATCTACGGTAGTAAGGAAACTGGCGTGCTGAGCAAGTCGGTTGACGCTGACGGCGTTTCCAGCAGCAAAACCTACTCGGAATCTTCCCGAACCATCAGCGCTGGCGAGTCGTTCGCCTTGGCACTGCTGGCGCATTACCTGAACAACAGCGGGCAGACCAAGATCGTGAGGGGCTGATATGGGACTTCGCGATGAACTGCAGGCCGACCTGGCCGAGGCATTCAACACCGATTTGGCTGATGCGGTCCTTGCCTTCACTGGTGAGTACATCGGGCCTGGCGTCATTGACCCGGTCACAGAGGAAACCACGGCGCAGCCGGTGATTTATAGCGGCCGTGGCGTGCTGTCCCGCTACGAAGACCGACGAATCGACAACGTGAACATCCTGGTAGGCGACCTGCGCCTTACTGCGCTGACCAACGAGGTCACGGATGTACCGGATGTCGGGCACAAGATCACTGCGCCGGATCTGGTCGATCGAACCAAGCAGGAGGTATACCAGGTCAAGTCTGTGCGCGCCGACCCGGCCTCGGCCACCTATCGACTGCAGTTGAGGAAATAGCCATGGCCAAGAGCAGGGTGTGGAGCACGCCGCCAAGCCTGTTCGCCGGCCTGGTCGAAGAGGCTTTGGCACAGCGCGTGCGCGTCATTGCCCTGGCCATACTCAACGAGATCGTGCTGCGCTCGCCGGTGGATACCGGGCGGTTCCGCGGCAACAACATCGTCAGCGTGGGTGCACCGGTGTACACCAGCAGCGCCAACGTCGATCCGACCGGCTCGGAGACCATCCAGCAGGGCGTCAGGATGATGACCGGCCTTGAGCCGTATACGCAGGTCTTCATCCAGAACAACCTCATCTACGCGGTACCGCTTGAGGATGGACACTCCAAGCAAGCGCCCGCCGGCATCTACGCGGTTTCGTTCAACAGCGTCTCGCAGGCGTACTCATGACCTTCGAACAGATCCGCAACATCGTCATCACGCGCATGACGCAGTGGGCCGGCATCCCGGCGGCTGACGTTGACTATCCGAACAACCTGAAGCCGTTTGACCCGGCGGGCCGGGATATCTGGGCCAGGCTGGCGGACGTTCCTGGACTGTCCAGTGCGCCAGAGGTCGGCATCGGCCCATGCGTGCGCCGTACCGGGGTCATCGTCATTCAGCTGTTCGTGCCGCCATACAAGGGCACCCTGGCCATTACCCGGGCCGCCGACACCCTGGCCCAGCACTTCGAGTTCTACAGCGACCCCGGCGTGCCTTTCGACTGCTTCGCAGCCTCGACCAATGTGATCGGCGATGACGGGCAGGGCTGGTACCAGGTCAACGTCTCCGTGCCATACAGGGCCTACTGATGACCCAGACCATGAAGGTTCGCATCGATGGCGAGCTGGTAGACCGCAAGGTCGCTCATGTTACCCGGGCGATCCAGGAGGACGGTTCGACCATCGAGTATCCAGAGCCGTTGCTCGATCACAACGAAGTCGTCTTCCGCCCCGAAGACGACCCGGTGCCGATCATCGTCGTTCGCACTATTCCGGCCTGATAGCCGCCCCATCCTGCACCGCCACATGGCGGTTTTTTTACGCCTATCGATAGGAGAAACACCCCATGTCCAGTGGTGCCAAGGTCTCGACCGCGTGGAAACGCGAAGTCACCCCAGGAGTAACACCGGCGGGCAACTGGAACGTGCTGACGCGTGTCAGTTTCGGTCTTGTGCCAACCTACAACACTGAAGAAAACAACGAGATCGGCGTCGACCGGATGGCCCAGGGCACCACCCAGACCACCGTGGATGTCGGCGGCGATGTGGAAACCAAGCTGCGCTACGGTGCGCTGGATGAGTTCATGGCCTCCTGCTTCGGCAAGGACTGGGCCGGCAACGTCCTGACCATGGGTAACGACCGCATCACCTTCTCGATCGGCTCCTACGCCAGCGATATCGGCGTGGCAGCGGTTGCCCGCGGCGCCCAGGTCGCGACCATGAACTTCGAAGTCCCGAGCGACAACGAAATCACGGTCACCACGACCTTTGCCGCCACCTCCTGGCAGGACAAGGCCGACGACACCTCGTTCATCGTCAGCCCTCAGCCCGAGGCTAAGCAGCGCCGCTACGGCTTCAAAGACGTCAGCGGCCTGAAGATCAATGGCGAGCAGCTGGGCGAGGACAACGCCTGCGTCGACAGCTTCAACCTGCAGTT
>Ga0247821_10002467_pt1 | contig 10152 bp, 8 predicted proteins | sample 13C_Glycerol_Day_FD_192481 | JGI IMG/M metagenome (GOLD analysis project Ga0247821, IMG submission 192481) | Soil microbial communities from agricultural site in Penn Yan, New York, United States - 13C_Glycerol_Day14 | ecosystem: Environmental > Terrestrial > Soil > Agricultural land | place... | reverse complement strand
GTGCCAGACCTTCGGCGAGGTCGCCGAACCCCGGCGCGATCACCGCGCCGGGCTGGGCGATCAGCTCCTCGGCGACCACCGCCTCGGTGGTCAGCAGCAGCGCCGCCACCGACGCCGCGTGCTGCAGCGTGAGGCGCGTGACGCGCACCGGGTCGATGACGCCCTGGTCGATCAGGTCGCCGAACTCGCCCGTCAGCGCGTTGAGCCCGTCGCCCTCGGGCATCTCGCGCACCTGGTCGATCACCGCGCGCCCGTCGTAGCCGGCGTTCGTGGCGATCCAGAACAGCGGCTCGCCCAGGACCCGGCGCACGAGGTCCGCGCCGATCGCGTAGTCGCCCTCGAGCCCCAGGTCGTCGAGCACGGTCTCCGCCCGCAGCAGCGCGGTGCCGCCGCCGGGCACGATGCCCTCGGCGACCGCCGCCCGGCTCGCCGCGAGCGCGCCCTCGGTGCGATGGCGCTTCTCGGAGAGCTCGACGTCGGTCGCCGCGCCCACGCGGATGACGGCCAGCCGGCTCGCGAGCTTGGCGAGCCGCTCCTGCGCGACCTCCCGGTCGCGCTCCTGGGACGCGCGCTCGATCTCCATGCGGATCTGCCCCAGGCGCGCGGCGACCGCCTCGGCCGTGCCCGCGCCCTCGATGAACGTCGTCTCGTCCTCGGTGACGATGACCCGCCGGGCGGAGCCCAGCGCGGAGGCCTGAACGTGCTCGAGCGTGAGGCCGGCGTCCTCGGTGATGACCTGCCCGCCGGTGAACGCGGCGAGGTCCTGGAGGTGGGCGACGCGCCGATGGCCGAAGCCGGGCGCGCGCACCGCGACCGCCTGCAGCGTCCCGTGCTGGGTGTTCTGGATCAGCATCCCCAGCGCGGCCCCGTCGACCTTCTCGGCCAGCACGACCAGCGGACGCGGCGACTTCATGACCTGGTCGAGCGTCGCCATCAGGTCCTGCACCCGCGAGATCGGCTTGTTCGTCAGCAGGATGTACGGGTTCTCGTAGACCGTCTCCATGCGGGTCTGGTCGGCCGCCATGTACGGCGAGATGAACCCGTTCTCGACCAGCATGCCCTCGACGAAGTCCACCGAGATGCCGGGCAGCACCGACTCCTCGACGGTCACGACGCCCTCGTCCCCCACGCGGTCCAGGGCGGCGGCGACGGCCTCGCCGATGCGCTCGTCGTCCTTGCCCGCGATGGTGGCGATGTGGCGCAGGTCGCGCTTGTCGGCGACCTCCCGGGCCTGGCGGTGCAGGTCGGTCACCACGCGCTCGGTGGCCACCTCGATCCCGCGCCGCAGCAGCATCGGGTTCGCACCCTCCTCGATCGTGCGCATGCCCTCGCGCACGATCGCCTGCGCCAGCACGGTCGCGGTCGTGGTGCCGTCCCCGGTGAGGTCGCTCGTCTTGTTGGCGACCTCCCGGACGAGCTGGGCCCCCATGTTCTTGAACGGGTCGCCCAGCTCGATCTCGCGCGCGATGGTGACGCCGTCGTTGGTGATGGTGGGCGCGCCGGTCAGCCGCTCGAGGACGACGTTGCGGCCCTTCGGGCCGAGCGTCACCTTGACGGTGTCGGCGAGCTCGTCGACACCGGCCTGCAGGCGGCGCCGGGCGTCCTGGTTGAAGTGCAGGATCTTGCCCATCGCCGGCCCCTACGCCGCGCCTGCCGGCACGAGGATCCCCCGGCCCTGGAGGCGTCCGTTGTCCAGGTCCTCCATCGCGTCGTTGATGGCGTCCAGCGGATAGGTGCTGGTGTGCAGCGTGACCTTGCCCTGCGCGGTGAGGGTCATGAGGTCCTGCAGGTCGATGTAGGTCCCGACGAGGTTGCCGATGAACGAGATCTCCCGTGAGATCACGTCGATGGTCGGGATGTCGATGTTCTGGCCGTAGCCGATGACGTAGTAGAAGCCGCCGTCCTGGATCATCCCGACGCCGTCCTCGACGGCGCCCTTCTCACCGACGAAGTCGATGATCGCCTCGGCGCCCTTCCCGTCGGTCAGCTCCTGGACGGTGTCGACGTGGGAGCCGTCGACCTTGACGGTCTGGTCGGCGCCGAGCTCGCGCGCCAGTTCGAGGGCCGGCTCGGACGGATCGACGACGATGATCTCGGTCGGCGTGTAGGCCTTCAGGCACTGGATGCCGATGTGGCCGAGGCCGCCCGCGCCGATGACGACGACGCGCGTCCCGGCCCCGAGCACCGGGATCGCCTTCTTCACCGCGTGGATGGCGGTGAGGCCGGCGTCGGCCAGCGCGGCGATCTGCGTCGGATGCAGGGACGGATCGAGCTTGACGACCGAGCGCGCGGACGTGAGCAGGAAGTCGGCGAAGCCGCCGTCGCGGTTGATCCCCGGGAACGACCCGTTCTCGCAGTGCATGTCGTCGCCCTCGCGACACCGGCGGCAGAGCCCGCACGTGATGAACGGATGGACGATGACCGTGTCGCCCGGCTCGACGTTCGTGACCCCCGCGCCGACCTCGTGCACCCAGCCGGCGTTCTCGTGGCCGGGCGTGTAGGGCAGCTTGACCTGGGACTTCTCCGCCCACTGCCCTTCCTGGATGTGCAGGTCGGTGCGGCACAGGCCGGCCGCCCCGATGCGCACGATGACGTCGAGCGGGCCGGTGGCCTTCGGCTCGTCGACGTCGTCGAGCTTCAGCGCCTCGTGGTACGCGTGCAGCCTCGCGGCCCTCATGCCGCCACCACCTCCTCCTGTTCGGAATCCGAAACGCCGTACCGGACGCGCAGCAGGGAGCGGCAGATGCTCCCGTTGGTCTCGATGCCGGTGCGGACGAGCCGCGCCGTGCGGAGCCAGTGGCGCAGGTCGGCCGCCGCGATCGGCTCGCCGCCGGGCAGGACGAAGGCGGGGGCGTCCGCACCCGCCGTGATGCCCAGGTGCTCGCGCAGCACGAGGCAGCGCCGCGCGTCCGGGTGGTCGGGAAGGTCGGCGACCCGCCGCGCGGTCACCTCCTCGGGGGTCGCCCCGCCGGCGAGCAGCGCCTCGCACAGACGGGACTGCCGGACCACGAGCGCCTTGCGGAAGAACAGCTCGCGCAGGCTGTCCAGCTCGCCCCGGGTCTCACCGGGGAAGGCCCCCTCGAACCCCTCGTCGCGCGCGACCGCCGAGTTGATCTCCTCGCCGGTGTAGTGGTCCTCGAGCACGACCGTGATCTCGCGGACCTCCGGCAGCCGGCGCACGGCGCTGCGTGCGTCGGCCACCATGAGGTACGCGAAGTTCGGCGCGCACTGCGGCGTCGGCAGCCTGAGCCGCACCGCCACGTCGCCGTCGGCGGTCACGTCGCAGGAGCTGACGAACCGGAGGGAGGTGATCGGCTCGTCGAGCTCCGGGTCGTACACCGTCGACAGCGCCTCGAGGACGCGCGCGTTGCTCGTCACGCGGCTCCCTCGACCAGCGCCGCGTCGTCACGGGCCGCCGGGGCGCCCGCCTCGTCGGCAAGCTGGAGGTCCGGCGGGACGTCGACGCCGTAGAGCTTCGCGGCGTTGAGGCCCATGATCTTCTTCTTGGACGCCGTGGTGAACGCCGGGTAGTCCGAGAAGTCCGCGTCGCCCTCGGGGTAGTTCCAGGCGACCAGGCCCTCGACCTGCCACCTGGGCTCCCAGATGCCGTAGTCGCTGCCGAACAGCATCTTGTCCTCGCCGACCCAGAACAGCAGCTCGCCCATCACCTTCGCGAAGAAGCGTGGCCGGGCGTGCATCAGCCCGCCGGTGACGACGGCGAGGCCGGCGTAGACGTTCGGCTCCTGCGTCGCCATGAAGCAGAAGTCCTCGATCCGCGGCAGGCCCACGTGCTCGACGATGAAGTTGAGCCCGGGGTAGCTCGTGGCCACGACGTCGATGTCCTTGACGTCGAAGGCGTCCTTGTCCAGCGGCCAGATCGTCGGGCCCTTGTGGACGTGGATGTTGGTGATGCCGAGCTCCTGGCACTTCTCCAGGAACGGCTGCGCCTCCGGGTCGGTGAGCTTCCAGCCGCGGGAGCCGCTGTTCCACTCGGCCGTGTAGAGCTTCACGCCCTTGAGGCCGTAGCGCTCGGCGTCCTCCTCGAGCTGCCTGAGGCCGACGTCGCCGTCGCGCGGGTCCCAGCGGCCGTTGGTGATCAGCTTGCCGGGGTGCTTCGCGGCCATCCTGGCGTTGCGCTCGGTGGTGTTGAAGCCGTCGGTGTACCACTCCTTGAGGTACGTCGACTCGAACACGCCGACGTCGACGTAGCCGTCCTCGAAGACGTCCTTGACGAAGTCCTCCTCGGAGTACTTCTGGAACTTCTCGAGCGGCCACTGGGTATCGGGCGGCCCGAGCCCGTGGTAGGCGTGGAAGCACTCGATCCAGCCCTTGGCGTACTGCTCCTGGCCCTTCACCCAGTTCGCGGGACTCGCGTCCCAGAAGTGGAGATGGGCGTCCATCACGAAGTACCGCTCGCCGTCCTTCTCGTACACGTGCTCTCCTCTCTCTCGCGTCCGTGCGCCTACTCGACCGGCTGGAGGTCGAAGCCGAGATACTCGGCCGCGTCCTCAGGGTTGGCGAACAGCAGCACGCGATCGTCGAGCACGACCATGCGGCCGTAGTGCGTCGACATGATCTCCTCGAAGTCGTCGTTGCCGAAGTCGCCCCAGCCGAGCGCCTCGGCGATCTCCTCGAAATCGAAGTCCAGGCCGCCCGCGCCGTCGACGCGGATCATCGAGGGGAGCTCCTCGACGTCGACGTTCTCCTTCTCCTTCATGACCCGCGCCACGACATATCCCACCTGGTTGTTCATCAGTGTCACGCCGGCGCGGTTGGACGCCGTGTGATCGAACTGGAAGCCGCCGTCGGGGGTGCTCATCGCAATCATGCCTCCTTCGGGGTCTCGAGGCCAAGCTCGGACAGGAAGTCCCCGAAGCGACGCGAGGCGTGCTCATAGGAGTCCTCGAAGCGGACCGCCTTCTCGGAGACCTGGGACCAGATGGGCTGGAGCTGGCGGCCCGCCTCGGCGCAGCGTGGCGTCCACTTCTCGAGCCAGCCCTGCATCGTCGCCCGATTGGCGCTGCCGTGCTCGTCGTCCTCGGCGAGCATGCCGAACAGCGCGCGGGCGCCGCGCTGCTCACGGGAGACGTCGGACTCGCCGGCGCCGAACAGCGTCGGGGTGGCGAAGTCGCCCTGGAGGGCGGCGACCTGCATCACGAACTCGCTGCGGAACAGCTCGCCGACCAGCGGCTCGAACACCACGGCGGTGGCGAAGAAGGCCTCGGCCCAGTCGCGCGTGGCGGTCAGCTCCTCGACCACCTTGCGCGTGGGCTGCCAGATCGGATCGTCCTGCCAGGTCGCGATGTGGGCCCGGCCGTCGAACCCCTCGATCTCGTCCGTGAGCACGAGGTTGTAGAGGATGATGTCCTGCGCGAAGCGCAGCTTGTGCACGGCCCCGACCGCGAGCGCGTTGTTGATCATGTTCGTCGGCGCGTCCCGCTGCGCGGGCGTGTAGACGTGCATGCCGAGCCCGTGCTCGACGTGCGCCCACGCGCTCACGTGCTTCGCCACGACGCCGACCCAGGCACGGTTCCAGCCCTGGAAGGAGCGTGCGGCCTTGGCGTTCTCGATGTTCTGCTGGATCTGGCGGACGACGTTCGCGTTGTTGCGATAGATCGTCTGCTCCCACTCCTCGTTGGGGTCGAGGAAGAGGTGCCAGTTGCCGGACTTGAGCGCCGTCCACTCCCGCGGGTAGCCGCGGGTGCCGTCGGCGAAGCCGTAGATCCAGCCCTGCGTCAGGTGGCGTGCGGGATCGGGCTGGACGTCGATCGTGACGTCCTCGTAGACGCTCGCACGCCGCTTGGCGGGCGTGAAGTAGTTGAATCTGCGGCTCATCGAGGACGGGAACTCCTTGGCTCCCGCCTCGGCGTCCGTGAACACGGGCTTCGGGACGCTGCGCGTCTGCTGCGGTGTCTCTGTGCTCATGTCCGGCTCGTCTCCTCCGACTCTTCAGTGGTCGTGAACTTGTCGTAATGGATGCGTGACTCGTCCATGCCCTTGGCGAGCAGCGTGTCGATGGCTGCGTCGACCATGGGCGGCGGACCGCACAGGTAGGCCTCAGCGTCCGACAGGTCGTCCTCGCAGCGCGCGACGACGTCGGTGATGAGCCCGCACTCCCCCTCGTCCCAGTCCTCCTGCTCCGAGAGCGCCGGCACGAAGCGGAACGCGGGCAGGGACTCGCCCAGCTGCTTGAGCTCCTCCAGGTGGAACAGGTCCCCCTCGCTGCGGGCGCCGTAGTAGTAGACGGCGTCGCGGTCCGAGCCCTGCTCGGCGAGCGCCCGCAGATGCGAGAGGATCGGGGCCATCCCCGCCCCGCCGCCGATGTACAGCAGCCGGTTCTCGTTCTTGCGCAGCGTGAACACGCCGTAGGGGCCCTTGACCTCGAGCTCGTCGCCGACCGCAATCGAGCCGTCGGCGAGCAGGCCCGAGAAGTGCCCGTCCGGATAGAGCTTGATCATGAACTCCAGGCGCCCGGCTTCGGTCGGGGTGTTGGCCATCGAGAACGAGCGATGGTGCCCCTCCTCGCCGGGGATGGAGATGTCGACGTATTGCCCGGGGTGGAACGTGAGGGACTCGCCCTCCGTGACCTCGAGCTCGATCCGGCGGATGTCGTGCGTGAGCTCGTCGATCGCGACGACCCTGGTCTGCAGCGTGCGCATCGGCACGCCGCTGCGCAGGATCTCCTCGTCGTAGTTGATGAGCTCGACTTCGAGATCGGTGAGCGCGTGGGCGCGACACAGGAGCGTCCAGCCCTCACTCTCCTCGAACTCGTTGAGCGCGAACGTGGAGTAGCGGTCGAGGTCCACCTCGCCGTCGAGCAGGAACGACTTGCACGCCGCGCACTGGCCCTCCTTGCAGCCGTGCATGAGCATGAGCCCCTGCCTGAACGCGCCGCTGAGGACGGTCTCGTCCTCGTCGACCTCGAAATCGATACCGACCGGCTCGAGCCGGACGGTGTGCATCTCACCCATGGCTCACCGTCCGGGATCGGCGGGGCCGGGGAGCAACCCCTCCGTCGGGCTGCTCCCCGGGCGCCAATGCGCAGGGCACGTATCGCCCCTCGCCGGCCCGTGCCCTCAGCGAGCCGGACGGCCCGCGGGCCCGCCGGCCTTGTACTTGGCCATGTAGGTCTCGCGGTCCTCCGGGGACATCTCGTTGAGCAGGACGTTCGGGCTCTGCAGCGTGTTGCCGCGAACGTCGTCCAGCGTCCACATCTCCTTGGGGTCGAGGTTCAGATGCGGCTGGGGCACGAGCGTCTTGCCGTCGTCACGCACGTAGCCGGACTCGGCCATGACGTCCGCGATGTCCTTGCCGTGGTGGAGGGTCTCCCACTCGCGCTTGCCGGTGAGCTGGCCCATGGCCGGCGTCGGCCGCCCCTCGTACTCGGGACGGAACGCGACCTTGTCGGTCCAGTGGCAGGTCTCCGAGCAGTACGTGCGGACCTGGCCGTCGACCTCGTCCACGACCGTGTCCTCGCGGATCAGGCACGGGACCATGCACGACCAGCAGCGGTGCGGATACTCGTAGTCGGCGTCCTCGAACGCGATCGGCCCGTGGCCGTTCTTCTTCGCGAGCTCGCCGTAGCGCTCCCACCACTTGCCGTACTTGTCATACCAGCCCGGGTACTTGTGCTCGAACCACTCGAAGTCGTCGTCGTCCATCCCGTCGATCCGCCAGTAGTTGGCGAACCAGCCGGTGGCGAAGAACTGCGCGACCTCGTGGATGTAGCCCTTGTTCCAGATGCGGTTCCAGGACTCCTCGACGAGATCGTGCGGGATGACGAGGCCGTACTTCTCCAGCGGGACGAGATAGCTGCGGTAGTAGTCGTCGTAGATCCAGCGGCGCCACATCTCGGCGTAGCTCTCGCGATCCTTGCGCCGGTCCTTCGTGCCGTACTCGATGAAGGTCCCGATCGCGGCGTCGACGACCGCGTGGTTGTTCCACCAGGCGTAGCGCAGGTCGCGCTCGAGCAGCTGGCGGTTGCGCTCGTCGGCGAGCGCCATGAGGATGATCGAGTAGCCGTTGGAGATGTGCCGTGACTCGTCGGACTGCACCGAGTGGAAGACGGTCGGCAGCAGGTAGTCGCCGTTGGCCGCCGCCTCGGCAGGCATGGCGACGAACAGCACGTTGGTGAACGCCGTCTCGGCGACGATCGTCAGGTAGATGTTGGCCGCCGTGATCGCGTCACCGGTGATGAACCCCTCGCCGAACTGGCGGCCGATCGTGCCGGCGTAGCAGTTCGCGAACCCCTTCTCGGACAGGTCGAAGCCCGCGGGGTCGATGTAGTGGTTCATGTACAGCCGCTTGAGGTTCATCTGGATCGTCGAGTGACGGACCTCGTCGATCATCTGGATGGCGAGGCCGTTGTGCACCTCGGGGTTGGGCACCGCGCCGATCGCCAGCGGCATGGCGCGCGCGGCGGAGATCTCCGGGAACGGGATGATGCTCAGGAAGAGCTTCTGCCATTCCATCCAGCGCTCCTGGACCTGCCGGAACATGTTCCCGCGGATGGCGCCGTCCATCGCGCCGAACACGCGGTTGTCCTTCTCCTCCTCCATGGGGAAGTAGGAGCGCAGGATCTGCTTGAGCGGATCCTTCTTCGGAGCCTTCTCGAACGTGTAGTCGGTGGCGTACTTCTCGACCGGCGATACGTAGGTCGGGTCCCAGGAGAGCTCCTGGATCTTGTTGTGCGCCTTCGTGATGCTCGCGCGGCTCACTGAGTGATGCCTCCTTCCAAAGGCATGGACGTGCGCCACCGGGCTCGCCGTGACCGGGGAGCCGGTGGATTCAAGGGATCGATAGACCGCCGGGACGCTCGGCGCCCGCCGGAACGGCATGGACGTGACCTGCGGCTCCGTCTCCTCCGCGGAACCCGTCTCGGTGTGTGACAGCACCGTCTACCGGACGGCCTCGAAAAGCAAGAAAGACCATCGTTTCCGCAGCTTCTTGGAAACCGCTCGGAGGCCGTGGACAGCGGGCGTCCTCCGCGCCCTCGGCCGGCCGTCGGCAGGGGTTCCGCGGCCCCTCAGCGGGGCGCCGGGGCCGCCTCCCGGGCGACGTCGCGGACGGCCTTCGCGAGCTCGTCGCGCTCGCCGTCGAACGCGCGCGTCGAGGCCGACAGCCCGAGGACGGCCAGCAGCGCGCCGTCCGCGTCGAGGATCGGCGCCGCGACGCAGCAGAAGTCCTCGTCGAACTCCTCGCGGTCGAAGGCGACGCCGGTCCGCCGGATCTCGTCGAGCTCGGCCGCGAGCGTCTCGGGGCTCGTGATCGTGCGCGCCGTGAACGCCCGCAGCCCGCCGGCGATGTAGCGCTGGAGCGCCTCGGGGCGCAGCGCCGCCAGCACGACCTTGCCCATCGCGAGGGCGTGCGCGCTGTCGGAGATGTGGGTGCCCAGGCCGGGCATGCGAGGCACCCCCTGCCGGCCGCGGATCACCGCGATCTTGATCGAGCGGCGCTCGAGCACCCCGAGGTAGGAGCGCTTGTGGGTCCGTACGAACAGGCGGTCGACGGCGTCGGCCAGGCCCGGGGCGTCGCCCTCCGGCGCGACCTCTGTCCGCGCCGTCTCGTCGAAGCGGTGGACGGGCAGGTAGACACCGCCCTCGTGCACCGCGAACCCCTCCTCGCAGAGGCTCGCGAGGAGGTAGTACGCGGTCGAGGTGCTCTTGCCGACCACCTTCGCGACCTCGTCGGCGTGGACCCCCTGCGGATGCTCGGAGAGGAAGGCGAGGACCTGGAGCACCGCACGTGCCGTGGACAGGCCACGCTTCGCGGTGGACCGGTGGAACTCCTCGGTCATCTCCGTCATGGGGTCTCGGACGGCCTCCTGCTGGATGGATCCCGGGCGGGGGGCGACAGCCCTCCGCCCGCGATGGAGCCAGTTCTAGTCCGCGCGCGCTGCAACGGCGCTGCATCGGTGCGGTCGGCGATCGGTTGTGCGGCCCTCTGGAGGGCGGTACGGTTGCTGGCCTCCCAAGGGGTCGGGACGGGAGCGCGATGCTCAACAAGTGGCTTGCCATCGATTCGGCGACGCTGCCGCAAGTGCGGGCCCGTGAGCTGCGGCGGGCCTGGGAGCGCTTCGTCGGCAACGGCAGCGAGGACGGCGTGCGGTCCCCGATCGCCGACAGCTGGAAGCGGTCGCACGCCGTCCTCGCT